>Ga0207711_10000021_pt1 | contig 355952 bp, 340 predicted proteins | sample KBSS34metaG_FD_184401 | JGI IMG/M metagenome (GOLD analysis project Ga0207711, IMG submission 184401) | Switchgrass rhizosphere microbial communities from Kellogg Biological Station, Michigan, USA - KBS S3-4 metaG (SPAdes) (version 2) | ecosystem: Host-associated > Plants > Roots >...
GCCGTGCGCACCTTGGCATCGGTAAGCATGGTTCGGTCTCCGAAAATACCTCGTTTTTCGACCGCGCGTACCTCGTTTTCGCCCCTCCGATTCGCTGGATGGGCATGGACGGGTACGGACGGCCGAGCCGAGCCGGTCTGCTAAGCGTCGGTATTCATGAGAAAAAAGTCGAGATCAGTGGTCTTTTGCGGACCTCTGTGGAATGGTCCGTGGCGGGCCACGCCCGATGATGATGGGCACTACATCTACGCTATAGCACTACGATAGTCGCTTGGATTTATCGGCTAAGCCGACAGATGGCGAACGACAAAACTACTATCAGCGTCGGATACGCGCACACCCAGAGTGTCGTGGAAAAAGTCGCCGTTGGCGTTGCCGGCTGAAAGTGAGTTCCGCCCCATGTCGGCAGCAGGCGCGCGAGGACATGCGGCTAGTCATTATCCGTCAGAACGGCACCATCATCCCAAGATCACACAAGTTCATTTGCGCAATCGGGCCAGCATTGGGTCTCGTTCCAGTGGCGCGTGAGGCCGATGCGATCGCAGAGGACCGTGAAGCGGGTGTCGCGGCGCAAGGCGGCTGCATGGGGCAAGAACAGTGCCGTCGTGTTGTGTGGCGCGCCGCCGAGCCTCGCGCCGGGCTCCAGCAGCGGCGAGAAATCGGACCGGGCGATGAACGCCCAGACACTCTCAATATCGGCGACGACTGCTGCCACCGTCATCGGGAAGAAGGGCACAAATCCGTCCTGTTCTATCTTTTGACTGAGCTGCAGCAGCAATCGATCACGGCGTCGCGGAGACGGGTCGCGGATCGCGACACACGTCTCGATCGCATCTTGAACCAAAAAATTGGCGCGGGCAGTTGGTGACACGCCGGAGATCAGATCCTCCACCATGCGATCACGCCCCAGGAGCGCCGCGAGTTGCGTGACTGTCGCCCATTCGTGCGGCGCCAACGGGTGCGAGCGCCGGTCGCTTTCGACCATCTCTTCCCATTCGTCTATCCGGCCGAGTTGCGCCAGCGCGAGCTGATGCGCCATGCGCACCGGCCCAACCAGCGGCTCACGTTCGCGGCCGATTTCGGCGATTGCCAGCGCCTCGCTGCTGCGGCCGACCTGAAGCAACAGATAGGTAAGCGGTGGCATTGGCCAACCGTAGCCGTCGGCAGCGCGGAAGATGCGCTCGCGCTCGGTAAACGCCCCGCATGGCGGTTGCAGATTGCCAAGAGCCAACAGCGCAGGAGCCAACTTCGGGTCAAGTGCAAGCGCACGCTCGGCATGCTCGCGCTGCTCGACATATAATGCTTTTGAAGTCGCTTCGCCGACCTCGGGCCGCATCCGCAGATAGTTGCGCGCTTCGGACGCGTAAGCCCATCCTAGCGCATAATCTGGCGCTTGCTCCACAAGCGCATCAATCGCTTTCACATCTGCAGACGTGATCGGCCCGTCGAGCGCGCGACGGAAAGCCTGAACCATCTGCTCGTGCAGCGCCGGGTCTACCAGCCCTCGGTCCTCAGGGCCGAACTTATGATGGAGCACCTTGGCAACGGCAGCCGCCATCCGTGTCTGGAGACCGAGCATATCCTCTACGCTTCGATCATAGGACTGCGACCATAGCACCGTGTCAGATGCAGTCTCGACGAGTGTCAGGACGATGTGCAGTCGCGTGCCGGCCTTCTGAACGGAGCCGTCGAGCAGATGCGAGGCTCCCAGCAGCGCTTTGACCTTCGTCGCTGACTTGGCATCGCCACTCAACTGAAAGCTCGATCCGCGCCCGATAACCCGAATGCGGGTTGCGCGTGCGAGCATGTGGAGGATCTCGTCGGCAAGGCCACGTGCGAAAAATTCCAATTCGGGATCGGACGACAGGGCGTCGAAAGGCAGAACGGCGAGTAGCGGGAATATCGTCTCGGCAGACGCCGCAGCCTTCTCGGACAATCGCAGGCGATAGCCGACGCGAGGAACGGTTTCGACGGCGAAGGCGCCGCTCCATGCGCCAAGTTTGCGTACCCGTCCAATGGCCCGATGGATCGCGTCCTCGCTAACATGCAAGCCGCCCCAGCATGCTTCCGCGAACATGGCGCGACTGATCACTTCGCCTGGCCGCCGCGCCAGCATGACCAGTACCTGCATGATTCTCGGTTCGACATTTGCCGTGTCGCCGGAAATAGTCAGCGCCAGCGACGCGGGTGCGACGTTCAAGGGACCAAGGTCGAACGCCGTCTCGGCTGCCAGATCGATGGCTGTCATTCGCCGGCGCGCCGTATCATCGGGCTCTCGCCGGAAAACCATCGGGTGTATGCCCTGTCGCCGTTCGGGATTTGGCGACAATATGCTCTCGCCGAACAACGCGATCCAACGGAGCCTCTGCCATGTTCATCAACCATGCGCAATCGCTCGCCAACCCGCGACTCCCTGCAAGCTTCGGGAAGGCGCGCAGAGTGGCAGGGGACCCTATCGAGAGCAACCTGAACAACACCGCACGACGGAGAGACTTCGGCACGCTGCCAACACCGTTGACGAAGCAAGGCATCCCCCTGCGGGTCTCAGCATCCCGGAATTGAAGCGAAGCCCAATCGAGCAAAGGAGAACCACCCGTGCACCTGTTCCCCGCGGCAATCGCTGCCGTCGCCCTTGTCGCCTCACCCGCCGCTGCGGCCGATAACAGCGCCGATGAAACCGCAATCAAGGGCGTCTTCACGGCCTTTCGGGATAGCTGGAACACACCTGGCATGCCGGGCTTCGAAAAGCTTTTCCTGCCCGACGCCGACTTCGTGGTCATATCCGGCAAATGGCTGCACGGTCGTGACGAGATCGTCAGCTATCATCGCGATCTGCTGAAGACATTCTATGCAGGCAGTCGGCTGTTCGTTGATAATGTGAGCGTGCGCTTCACCAGAGACGACGAGGCGGTAGCGCATATAGCCTTTAGCGCCGACTATGAGGCGGAAGGCAAGTCAGCGCGGCGGACGGCCCTTGCGACATCAACGCTCAGGAAAGTCGGCGGCGTATGGCTGATCGAAACGTTCCACAATACGCTGACAGGTGGCCCAGGCTATGCCTTTACGCGTCCGGCATCGCTTCCGAGCGTCGAGCAATGATCGCTGGCCGACATCCACGCTCCGACCATGAACGCCAGGAAGAGGTCGGGCAGACGTCGGCGGTCGTTCAAGGACGGATAACTGACCACAATGTATAACGGGTTCCCGAAGCCTTGATTACTCGCTGAATGGCAGCCATTGGCGCAAGGCCGCCATTTCATCGGAAGCCCCGGGAAGAACTCGCTCACCGCGTATCGCCGCCGCATCAACTACGCTGGCATACCTGCAGCGGTTTGTGGGTAACGCACGGCGGCAAAAAGCGGCGTGTGGCGGAGAGGGTGGGATTCGAACCCACGGTGAGCGTGAACCCACAACGGTTTTCGAGACCGTCCCAATCGACCTCTCTGGCACCTCTCCGTACATGGCGCGAATGCCGGCTACGGGGGCCGGCGGTCGAGAAGGCGGCCATCTAGCCGAAGGTAGGCGGGTTGCCAAGCGTATCTTGCAAATGAACCTTTGGGCGTCACGAACGCTTGTCTCCTGCAGAAACCAGCTTAGATTGGGGGCATGATGTCTCGCGATCAGAATTTTTGGGCCAGCAGTGCCGCCCAGGGCGCCTCGGCGCCGCCTATAGCGCACGCACGCTTTGGCATCGGTGAAATCGTGCGCCACCGATTGCTGGGATTTCGCGGCGTGGTTTTCGATATCGATCCAGTCTTTTCAAACAGCGAGGAATGGTACCAGGCCATTCCCGAAGAAATGCGCCCGCCCAAGGATCAGCCCTTTTATCATTTGCTCGCCGAGAACAGCGACAGTAGCTACGTGGCCTATGTCAGCCAGCAGAACCTGTTGCAGGATGACAGCGACGAGCCCGTCGATCACCCCGCGATTTCGGGGATTTTCGAGGAATATTCGAAGGGCCGCTACGCGTTGCGGCGCGAGCACAGCCACTAGGGTCAGCCTGCTAAAGATCGAGGCGATATTCTAGGGTGCAAACCCATTTATTTACGAGGTCGCGATGGAGACGGGAAAGGGCGCTGGGAGAGAGGGCGTGCAGCCGGATACCGGATGTATCCGGCAATCGACCGACCGCGCCAGCGTCCTGTCCTGTCCCACCCGAAGGGCAGGGTGATCCGGGCGCCGTGGTGCGTCGAAACGCTCAAACGGGGCATCAACCCCGTTTTTCGCGCTCCTCCTGCCACGGCATTCCGGATCACCCTGTCTCGATCCTCGTAAATAATGGGTCTGCACCCTAGTGCTTTAGCTGGTCGTTGAAGCCGGCCTACGCGGTAAAGAAGATTTAGTTTCTTCTCTACTTGCATGATAGACTTCAATAAGCGACCAACGAATCAATGGGAGAATTCGATGCGTCGATTGTTTTTGAAGTCCGCTGCTGCTCTCGCGCTGGTAGCAACGGTGGCCGGCGGTTTCAGCGCGGCCGCCGCACCCCGGCAGCTGCTGAACGTGTCCTATGATCCGACACGGGAGCTTTACGAGCAGATCAACGCCGCATTCACAAAGGGAAAGCCAGGAGTCACCATTCGCCAAAGCCATGGCGGATCGGGCAAGCAGTCACGCGCGGTGATCGATGGTCTCCAGGCCGACGTCGTGACGCTTGCGCTTGCTTATGACATCGATGTGATCGCCCAGAAGGCCAAGCTGTTGCCGACAAACTGGCAGGCACGGCTGCCTAACAACAGTGCGCCTTATTATTCGACGATCGTTTTCCTGGTGCGCAAGGGCAATCCCAAGAATATCCGCGACTGGGACGATCTGGTGAAGCCGGGCGTCAAGGTCATCACGCCCAACCCGAAAACCTCGGGCGGCGCACGCTGGAATTATCTCGCTGGCTACGGCTATGCCAAGAAGAAATATGGGTCCGACGCGGCTGCCCGCGAATATCTGACCAAGCTTTTCCGCAACGTGCCGGTGCTCGATAGCGGTGCGCGCGGATCGACGACAACGTTCGTGCAGCGCGGCCAGGGCGATGTGCTCATTGCCTGGGAAAACGAGGCGCATCTCGCTACGGACGAGCTGGGCAAGGGTCAGTTTGAAATCGTGACGCCATCGGTCTCCATCCTCGCCGAGCCCCCCGTCGCCTTGGTCGACAAGAATGTGGATAAGCATGGAACGCGCGCATTGGCGCAATCCTATCTGAACTATCTCTACACGCCGGCGGCACAGGAAATCATCGCTAAGAACTATTACCGCCCACGCAATCCCGAGGTGGCGGCGAAATATGCGTCGCGCTTCCCGCGCATCCAGCTTTTCACCATCGACCGCAATTTTGGGGGCTGGGCCCGCGCACAGGCCGTCCATTTCAATGATGGCGGCTTGTTCGATCAGGTTTTTGAAGACGCCAAGCGCTAAGCTCCCGCGCTTGAAACTGGTCCGGCCCTGAGTGTCGGGGTCGGACCATTCTTTAGAAAATTAAGGGGAATGACAATGAAGACTAGCCTGCTGTTAAGCGGGGCGATGTTGATCGCCCTCTCGGTTCCCGCTTTCGCCCAGAATGCGCCCGCGACCGATGTGCCTCAAGCCTACCCGGAAAGCTCTGGGCTTGACGTTCCGATCGATGACAAGCCCGCGGAAGCCGCTGCCCCGGCAGCGTCCACCGGCAACCCCGTGCTCGATCGCCTCAACGCACTCGAATCCCGCATCAAGCAGCTTGAGACGCGCAACGCGGAGCTGGAAGCCGCCGCCGCGGAAACCCAGACGCGCGTTCAGAAGGTAGAGGTTCGCGCGGCGACGTCGGTGCAGTCCGGTCCCGCCCCCACTTTCTCGGACGTCGCAGGCAAATTCACCTTCCATCCGCGCGGTACGTTCCAGATAGATTATGGCGGCTATAATTCGCGGGCCGGAGGTTATGACTACAGCAACGGCACGGATATTCGTCGCGCGCGCTTCGGATTTGACGGTACCGCGTTCACGAAATTCAAATACCGGATCGAAGCGGAGTTCGTGAAAGGTTCAGTCAACCTGCTCGACGCCTATCTGACTTATGCTATCAATCCGAAATGGTCAGTCACGGTTGGCCAGCAAAAGGCACCCTACGGCCTCGAAGCGAATTCGACTGACGCGCTGAACAGCTTCCTGGAGCGCGGCATGGCCAACAACGCATTCGGCGCTATTGGTGCGGAACGGCGCGTGGGTGTTCAGCTCAACTATGCGAGCGACCATGTTTATGCCGGGCTCGGCGCATTCGGCTCGGGCGAAACCGTTGGCAGAAGTACTGCAGCAACCGGTGCAACACCTGACGAAGGCTATGGGGCTAACGCGCGCATCGTCTGGGAACCTATCGTCGATACGGACAAGCTGGTGCACTTGGGCGTTTCGGCATTCCGGGCGACCAATTTTGACGGCAATACCGTCGTCCTGAGAGATCGTCCGAATACGCGCGTTGACGGTGGATATATTGAATCGGCATCGATCAGCGGCACCAACCCTGCCACTGGTCCGTCGACTGGAGCGAAGAACGCGACATTTGTCGGCGCTGAAGCTGCATTCGTCAAAGGTCCGTTCTCGGTACAGGGCGAATACAGCCATCTGTCAGTCGATCGCTTCGGCGTTGATCCAACGGTCAACTTCGATGGCTTCTATGTCTTCGGCAGCTGGTTCCTCACCGGAGAATCGCGTACCTTCAAGGGTGGCGTCGTGGATCGCCTCAAGCCGTTCAACGACTTCAATCCGAGTGCGGGCCATTGGGGAGCGATCGAATTACTCGCCCGCTACGATCAGCTCGATCTGACTGATCACGACCTTTCGTCGCTCAAGAAAAAGGCGACGAGCTGGACGGGAGGCGCAAGCTGGTATCTCAATCCGAATACAAAACTTCTGTTGAACTACATTCGTTTCAAGGGAACGAATTCGCCGCTCGTCGTGGCGCCCCCTTCCCTCAATGGCACAACCGCAAAAGGCGAAGCCTTGCAGACCCGCCTCCAATTCGACTTCTGACCATCCCGCCTGTTTGGGGTGGATACGTGATGCACAAGGAAGAATGCGCCAGAGCTGGCGCATTCTTTCGTTCGTCGCACCCTGCCGTTAACGCCTCTTTCAACATGGTTGTCGCCGATGCCATCGCACCCTATGCAGCGATGCAACATCGCGATGCACAGAATATCGGGGAAGTTTTTTGGCCGAAATCGTTAACAGAGCATGGACCGGTGTCGTATCCGGCAGGCTCGTCGCAAGATGAGCAGCCGCCGTTCCGCCATTCCCGGATTCAATCTAACGCTGGGCGTCACGATTTTCTGGTTGTGCCTGATTGTTCTGGTGCCTCTTTCCGCGCTTTTCCTGCGAGCGGCTACCGGCGGATGGGAGCATTTCGTGCAGTCCGCCTTCTCGCCCCGCGCCATCGCCGCCTATAAGGTCAGCTTCGGAACCGCGTTCGTAGCCGCGGGGATCAATGCGGTATTCGGCCTGCTCGTCGCTTTCGTGCTGGTTCGATACAGCTTTCCGGGCAAGAGGATTTTGTCCGCGCTGGTCGATCTTCCTTTCGCCCTGCCCACCGCCGTGGCGGGTATCGCGCTCACGGCGATCTATGCCGATACGGGCTGGGTCGGCAGTCTCCTTGCGCCCTATGGCATTCAGCTCGCATATCAGCCGCAAGGCATAGTCATTGCGCTCGTTTTTATCGGGCTGCCTTTCATCGTCCGGACCGTAGAGCCGGTTCTGGCGGATCTGGGCAACGAGCCGGAGGAAGCGGCCGCGACACTCGGCGCCTGGCGCTGGCGAACATTCCGGAGCGTTGTGTTCCCCGAAATCGCGCCGGCGCTGGTCACCGGCTTTGCCCTCGCCTTCGCGCGCGGTGTCGGCGAATATGGCTCAGTGATCTTCATTGCCGGCAATATGCCGTTCAAGTCTGAAATCGCGCCGCTGCTGATTATCACCAGCCTTGAAGAATATGATTATGCCGGTGCGACAGGTATTGCCATTGTCATGCTGCTGGCGTCGCTGTTCGCCCTAGTCATCATCAATCTCATTCAAAACAATGAACGCCGGAAACGGGGGCTGTGAGCATGCGTCGCCATCCGCTCGAGCCGTCCTTGCTCGTCAAGACTGCCCTTATCGTGATTGCGATCGCCTACGTCGCTTTCGTCCTGCTGCTTCCCCTCGCTTCGGTGTTCGTTGAGGGTTTCTCGCGCGGTTTTTCCGGATGGCTGGAGGCGATCCGGGAACCCGATGCATTGGCGGCCGTAAAGCTCACCCTTCTGGTCGCGGCGATTTCGGTTCCGCTTAATTGCATCTTCGGCGTCGCTGCGTCCTGGACGGTCGCAAAGCACGATTTCAGGGGGAAGGCGTTCCTCGTTTCGCTGATCGACTTGCCCTTTTCCGTTTCGCCGGTTGTCTCGGGCCTGATCTACGTCCTGTTGTTCGGCGCCGGTGGATGGATAGGCCCGTGGCTGCAGGAACATGATATCGAGATCATCTTCGCGCTGCCGGGTATCGTCCTGGCAACGATCTTCGTCACCTTTCCGTTTGTTGCGCGCGAACTGATCCCGCTTATGGAATCACAGGGGCGTGATGAAGAAGAAGCGGCACTCTCCCTGGGCGCAGGCGGCTGGCAGACGTTCCGCCGCGTTACCCTTCCCAACATACGCTGGGGGCTGTTGTACGGCGTTCTCCTGACGAACGCGCGCGCGATGGGCGAGTTTGGTGCCGTATCGGTCGTGTCCGGCCATATTCGGGGTGAAACCAACACCATGCCCCTGCATATCGAATTGCTTTACAACGATTATAACCTCGCGGCTGCCTTTGCCGTGGCCTCGCTGCTCGCGGGGCTGGCGCTGGTGACGCTTGTACTCAGAACCATATTGGAATGGCGGCACGGCGATGCGCTGGCCGCAAGGGGGCACTGACTTCATGACCATCAACATCGATTCCATATCGAAAAGTTTCGATGGGCATTCGGCCTTGCGTGAGCTGAGCCTGGAGATCGAGGATGGAACCTTCGTGGCGTTGCTGGGTCCTTCGGGGTCGGGCAAGACAACCTTGCTCCGGATCATCGCAGGTCTGGCCTATGCGAACTCCGGTCACATCCGCTTCGACGGCGACGACGTGACCGAAGTCCCCGTTCAGCAACGCAATATCGGCTTTGTGTTCCAGAACTACGCCTTGTTTCGCCACATGACGGTGGCTGACAATATCGCATTCGGCCTGAATGTTATGAAGCGCCGCCAGCGCCCTGCCCGCGCGGACATCAACGCACGGGTAGAGGAATTATTGTCGCTGGTCAGGCTCGACGGTCTGGGAAAACGATATCCTGCGCAACTTTCCGGCGGTCAGCGTCAGCGCGTTGCGCTTGCCCGCGCGCTTGCTCGCAAACCGCGTTTCCTGCTGCTCGACGAGCCGTTCGGCGCGCTCGATGCGAAGGTTCGCCAGGAACTGCGAACGGCGTTGCGCACCATCCATGATCAGCTTGGGCTGACATCCATCTTCGTTACCCATGATCAGGAAGAAGCGTTCGCACTGGCGGATCAAATCGCCATTCTGAGCGATGGACGCATCGAGCAATATGACTCGCCCGATGCGATAAGCGCCAATCCAGCCTCAGATTTCGTGCGCGAATTCCTCGAATAGAGAGACAGCACAGCCAGGTCGATCCGGCCTAGTCGCACCAACGTGTCGTTGGTCGACATAAAATTGCGTTTTGTCGATGCCCCCGCCCGCCGGTAGATTCTCACGGATCGCCGGTCGAACGGCCCGCGCCGGTCGCCATTTGATTGCCTAACACCTCTTTCAACAAGATGAGCGCGCAACGGATTGCTTCTCAGTCGAGTAGAGGGATTAGGAAAATGCAGACAAGGCTCACGAATAGGTTGGCGAGCGCAGCAATGGGGCTTGCCCTTCTCATTTCTTTGCCGGCATCGCATGCTTCGGCACAGACGGTGGAAAAACGCAGCGTCGCCGTCCGCTTCGCCGATCTGGACCTGGCAAATGAGACGGACGCCGGAAGGCTCGAAGACCGGATCCGCCGCGCCGCAAAATCGGCATGCGGATCGCCCGACATTCGCGATCTCCGAGCGATGCAGGCCGCACAGGAATGTCGCACCGCCGCCTTGGAGGCCGCGCGCCCCGAGGTTGAACTGGCGATCGCTGCCGCCAAGAGCGGCAAGCGCTATGCCGCTGCGGGCGCAGAACGGTATGCAAAACCAGTGAGATCAAGATTCACCGGGTGCTGTTTATCATTCACCGGTGATGCGCCTCCGGGAAACCCTTATCCCGGAGGCGCTACAATCAACGTCCGGCGAATGCCTTGGCGCCAGCCAGATATGTCCGCCCAATTCTTACCTCTGCGTCATCGGCAAGGCACGCATACCAGCTTCCCAGACCATCATGCCGCAGCTTGGCTATGAAATCCCGGCGGACGATGGTGGAACGGTGCAGCCGGATGAACTTCGCCGGGTTTAGCCGGCGCTCGAGCTCCGTGATCGTCTGGTGCAGCAAAAGGCTGCGCGCGCCAATCTTCAATCGCATATAGTCACGATCGGCATCGATCCGATCGATATCCGTCGCCGCAATGCGGATCATCTCGGACTTGTACGGTATCCAGAACTCTTCGGTCCATTCTGTCGACTGCGGCACGCGGGCGTTGGAGCCATTGATCTTGTCCGTGATCCGCGCGACCGCCCGTGCCAGCCTATCGGGCATTACGGGTTTCAGCAGATAATCCACCGCAGCCACATCGAACGCGGCCACGGCGAACTGATCGAAAGCCGTGCAGAATATGATCGCGGGTCGTGTAGAAGCCTGGGCCAACGCCCGCGCGACGCCTATGCCGTCAAGCTCGGGCATCGCTATATCCAGCAACAGCAAATCGGGGTTGAGCGCTTCAACCAGTCGCAATGCGGCCTTACCGTCCGAGGCGGTTCCAACCAGCGCGATGCCATCGATTGGCGCACAAATTATCTGGAGCCGTTCAATCGCAAGCGGCTCATCGTCTACGATCAACGTTCGCAAGGCGCGCTCAACACGCATTGCGCACCAGCGGCATATTAAGGGTCACGCCAAATCCGCCGCCCGGCATCGCCCCCCAATTGCAATCCGCCGCATCGCCAAAGCGGGCCGTCAGTCTATCGCGTACGTTCCGTAGCCCGACGCCGGTCCCCTGTGCGTCGATCTGAGGCGTGTCTGGCTGCGCATCGCCATTGTCTTCGATCGTCAATGTCAGGCGATCGGCGCCCTCATAAGCGCGAATACGGATCGTGACGGCGCGTGTCGTCCGTGCGACACCATATTTCACGGCATTTTCCACCAGTGGCTGAAGAATAAGACCCGGCACGCAGGCCGCAAGCAATGTCTCCGGAATCTGGATGTCGACCGTAAGGCGATCCGGAAACCGCACAGCTTCGATGTCCAGATAGAGCCGTTGCAGGCGAATCTCCTCGTCCAGCTGCACATCATCCGTAGGATCGCCGCTCAGGCTGGTGCGGAAGAAATTCGACAGATTTATGATCATCTGCTCCGCCGCGGCACGCTTGCCTGTCATCACCAGCGACGAAAGCGAGTTGAGCGTATTGAACAAGAAATGCGGATTGACCTGATAGCGTAGCGCGCGGAGCTCCGCCGCCTGGGCAGCGGCTCGCAATCCCGCCGTCCGGCGTTCCAGAGCCCCCACTTCGGCCGCGTAACACAATGCAAGGTACAAGGCGGCCCACGCCACGAAGAAGAAGTAGCCGTTGGCGGAATTGTCGGCGATCAGCTGGACGGGCGTGAGCTCCTTTTCCTTGGTCATTTCGCCCATCTGCACCGTCACCATTTGAGGAGGTGATGGCGGCTCCGGCGGTTCGGGGATCGTCCCATCGTCCGGGGGGACATCCGGTACCGAGGGCCGCGAAACGACGACCGAAGTCGTTTTCTTTTGATGCCCGTGATAGGCTTGCTCGTTCTTTTTATCGATATCATCGAACGCGTACCAGTTGACCGTGGAATAAATGACCGCCGCAGGGATAGCCAGCACGGCCGCCGCGGCGATGCTGCGCCCGAGCGACACCGGCGCGCCACGACGCAGAAGGATATAAAAAACGTACGTCACTGCCATGCTCACCAGCGTGACCAATGCACGCCTGCCCAGCATTGACAGCTGGTCGTCGAAACCGATCAGCGCGGAACGCAGCGTGACGACGGCAAAATAGAACAGCCAGAAGCCCAGGATCGAAAGCAGGGCGACGCGAGGGTTAAGCGGAGCAGAGGCAGGGCCTTCGAATTTCATTTCCATGACGAAGTATAACGCGCGCAATTTCGGTGTGAAGTTTTACACCGGTCACGCTGGTCGAACGATATTCCATTTTTATCGAAAAACGCAGGGCGCCAACAATTGGGATGCGTGGAAATGGGATGCGTGGAAATGGGATGCGTGGAAGTGCATTATTTCATGTCGATCGCACCGCCGAAACCTGGCTGGGCACTCGCGTTTGGTCCCGCACCGGCGCACAGGCGCCAATATCCGGGCGACGGTCGTGTCGACACGCGTCGGATCATTTATATCTTTAATACCGGATATCGCGTATAGAGGATATATGGACGCAAAACTCACCATCGCCGGTCTCGCTGCGCTCGCGCAGGCAACGCGCCTCGACACCTACCGTCTCCTCGTAAAGGCCGAGCCCCATGGCTTGCCTGCGGGCGAGATTGGACGGCGGCTGGATGTGACGCAAAACACCATGTCGGCACACCTGGCTATTCTGTCCCGGTCAGGACTGGTGACGTTCGAGCGGCAGAGTCGTTCTATCATTTATCGCGCCAATCTCGACACATTGCGCGAGCTGATGCTGTTCCTCGTCAAGGACTGCTGCGGCGGAAGCGCGGAGCTGTGCCACCCGCTCGCGGATGAATTGCTTGCCTGCCGGGCGGCTTGAAAGGGTTCGCAATGAATCAACGGCAATCTAGGGTGCACACGGGCAACTCCGCCCGATCGATCCCTGCCGAAGCCATCGCCAACAAGCTCGGCTACGGGCGCATCGCCGCCGGTGAAGTTTGTCCGATCTGGCCGGGAGGGCCAGTCAGCACGCATTGGGGCTTGCCCGATCCGGCCGCCATCGAAGGCACGGATGCACGGATCGCCGAAGCCTTTGCCGACACCTACGCAAAACTCGAAAAGCGGCTCAAGGCGCTGGTTGCGCTTCGCCTGGAGAGCATGGATCGCGCCACCCTCAAGCGCAGCCTTGATAGGTTGGCGCACCCGGCACCGGAGCCTGCATGAGTCTCGACAATGAAGTTGCGAGCCTCGAACCGCCCATTCAGTCGTTTAGCACCGCGCGCCGCCTGACAGCCGAGGTTTTGGGAACCGCGCTCCTGCTTGCGGTGGTTATCGGCTCAGGCATCATGGGCGAGCGGCTGGCCGCCGGAAACGTTGCGATTGCGCTGCTGGGAAACACGCTCTCCACCGGCGCGGCGCTGGTCGTGCTGATCACGATCTTCGGCCCGATCTCGGGCGCGCATTTCAATCCGGCTGTAACGCTCGCTTTTGCGATCCGCCGCGAGATCCAGCCGGCGCTTGGCGCGGCCTATGCCGGCGCGCAGCTCGTCGGCGCCATTCTCGGCGTGTATGTCGCGCATGCGATGTTCGCAGAGCCGGTGTTTCAGGTTTCAACCAAGCTGCGCGAGGGACCGGCACAGGCATTTTCCGAAGGGGTTGCCACATTCGGATTGCTGGCGACGATCCTCGGTTGCCTGCGCTTCAGGCCCGATTTCACGCCGGCGGCGGTCGGCCTCTACATTACGTCGGCCTATTGGTTCACGGCCTCGACGTCCTTCGCAAACCCGGCGGTAACGGTGGCGCGGAGCCTGTCTAACAGCTTCGCGGGCATAGCCCCCGGCTCGGCGCCGGCTTTCATCATGGCCCAGATCGCAGGAGCGCTTCCGGCCGTGACCCTGTTCTCCTGGCTGCTTGAAGAAGAGACTCCCTCATGATCGATGCGAGCTTCCTGACCATTATCTATCACAATCCCGACTGCGGCACGTCGCGCAACACCCTGGCGATGATTCGCAATGCCGGAATCGAACCGCATATCATCGAATATCTCAAGACGCCGCCAGCACGCGTACTGCTCGTGCAGCTTATCACGCTGGCCGGCATCACGCCGCGCGATCTTCTTCGCGACAAGGGCACCCCCTTTGCGGAGCTGGGGCTTGCGGACACATCGCTCTCCGATGACGCCATCGTCGACGCGATGATGACTCATCCGATTTTGATCAATCGCCCGCTCGTCGTAACGCGGCTCGGCGTCAAGCTATGCCGCCCCTCCGAAGCCGTACTCGATCTTCTCCCAGCTCCACAAAAAGGTTCTTTCACAAAGGAGGATGGCGAACGCGTTGTCGACGTGTCGGGGCAGCGGATTGATCCGTCCTGAGCCCCGCCTGTAATTTGGTGTCCTGACGATGCCCCTGCGCACGCTTCCCGATGCCGATTATCTGTCCGCGCGATACCATCAAAATGCTGGTATCTGGTGGTATCCAGCCGATCCGATTGGGATGCTTTTACCACAGAATATCCACAGAAAACAGCCATTTATGGCATCTTCTGGCACTCCTTTGGAGTGCTTGTTGGTGACCCCAACGGGACTCGAACCCGTGTTTTCGCCGTGAAAGGGCGGGTAGGAGACGTAAACGGACGTCAGCGAACACCCACGAAACATAGATTTTTCAATAAGTTAATCAATCACTGTCCTTGCGCATTCATAGCCATCCCGCTATGGATATTACCTCTTTATTACCTCAATTTGGGGGCACGAAGGTGGGACGGGCAGTACGGGACAGTCGCCTAGACAAGCGGGAAGCACGGGCGAAGCTCCAGGCCAGGAAGGAGCCTTATTGGCGGCTGGTGAATGAGGGCGCCCATATCGGCTATCGGCGCGGCAAGCGGGTGGGCAAATGGGTGGCCCGGTACCGCAAGCCAGGCACCACCGAAACCTATGTCAAGACGACGCTGGCCGAAGCGATGACATGCTGGATGCCAACGGTGAGGATATCCTCGACTGGAAGGATGCCCAAAAGCAGGCACAGGTCTGGTTCGAGCGGCAGGCACGCGGCGAGCGGAGGTCAGGGCCACTCACCGTCAGTGATGCCCTTGACGATTATATCAAGAAGTTCCGGGGCAAATCGGTGGCCAAAACCAAGGGCAGGATCGAGGTGATCATCCGTCCGGCGCTGGGCCACCACAAGGTCCACCAGCTCACTCGCAAGATTATTGCCGATTGGCACAACGCCCGCGCCGAATCGCCGGCAAAGCTCCGCACCAGCAAGCGGGCATCCCAGCCCAACCTGCGGCCGCTCGATAGCGACGAGGCAATCCGGCGGCGGCGCTCGACCGCGAACCGCGACCTAACAGTGCTGAAGGCGGCCCTAAATCGTGCTGCCGACGACCGTTCCGACCTTCCCGTGGAGGCGTGGCGTGGGGTAAAGCCCTTTGGCAAAGTGGATGGCGCCAAGCTGCGTTACCTCACCGATGATGAGGCCCGGAAGCTGGTTGCGGCGGTCGAACCCGCCTTCAAAGCCATGGTCCAGGGCGCCTTACTTACCGGCGCTCGGTATGGAGAGCTGACTGGTGTGCGCGTTCGTGATTTCGATCCCGAGGCGGCTGTGCTGTGGCTACGTGAGACGAAGTCCAATGTAGTCCGTGCCGTCTATCTCGACGAGGAAGGGGCAGCGCTATTCCAGTCGCGTACAAACAACCGGGCATCTGATGCTCTCATTTTCCCAAGGCCCGATGGCAAGCGCTGGGGCGCCTCGCAACAGGCCCGGCCACTGGCGCTCGCCTGTCAAGCAGCCAAGATAGAGCCGGCCGGTTTCCACGATCTCAGGCGAACTTATGGCGCCCGCATGGCGCTCAAGGGCGTGCCTATGGCCGTCATCGCCCAAGCTCTCGGTCATGCCGATGAGCGCATTACCCGCAAACACTATGCCCACCTGTCGCCCTCTTATCTGGCAGAGACGATCCGGGCGGGCGTGGCCGGACTGGGCATCATCCAGCCGGTTTTGAAGGCAGCTTAAGTAAGTCCAGGGGTGGTAAAATTCGGGAAATGCATCGGTATACGCGCTTTAGCGGGTCTGCGTAGCGGAGCAGTTAAGGAACCTTATTCCAAACAGTTCAGTGAGTTATACCGTCCCTCCCGAGTCCAATGGACGTGTCCACATGTCCGATGAATCGGAAGGCCCCCAATTTTTGCCGCTGGCTGGGCCGCTAAGGGTGCTAATCTGCTAATTCTTTGCTGGCTGCCGTTGGCTTTTTCCTTCCCCAAAAATAGTGGATGACTCCTAGCACTACTTTGGCAGAAGTATGATTTTTGGATTCCCCTGGGGCGCGATGCGTGATTCATGGGGAGCCAGCTTTGATGGAGGCTGGCTATGGACGAGGACTGGCAGGTGGACCTGGAGCGGTGGCTTGCCCCGTATCTGGATGCGCTGGGCAACAAGACACGGCGCCGGATGTGTCCCGCCTATATTGCCGGTCTGATTGGGCCGGGTGATCGCAAGAGCATCCAGCCGATGGCGGCCCGGTCGGACGTGATTGCTTATGACCGGCTGCATCATTTCATCGGGGCAGGTCTGTGGGACAGCAAGCCCATCAGCAACTCAAGGAAGAGCTTGGCCTGGACCACTTTGAGGGTCGGTCCTGGACCGGGCTTCATCGCCACGCGTTGATGACGATGATGGCCTATGCCTTCCTGCAAAGCCGCCGGATCGCTCAGGCAGGACGGAAAAAAGAGTCGCCGGCCCGCCGCCGCAACCAAGCCTCCCAGCGGTGCGCCAAGCAATTCTTGACCACCTGTCACGCTCTCCGCCAACCCAATGCCCTCGCTGCGGGTGCTCGCTGGGAAAAGCGTCAATCACACTTCTGCCAAAGTAGTGCTATCCCCCGCTGGTGGAAACCAGGGGTCACGTCAACCTCCATCAACAAGACCGCGCGCAAGTTAGCCACCGGCAGCGGCCTACTGCAATTCTTGTGAATAGGGTCCGACCCAAACCATAATTTCGTTACACTAATCACTTTTCTCCTGGTCGTGTGCATCTGCCTCGACCATCTTCATCAGCGCGGCAGTGAGGTAGTCTTTCCAGAATGCAAGCGCCTCGGTGGAGACGCAGTCAACATCTGTAACTACTGGCAAAGTTCTTCTGGAAAGGCTGAATCCAGACAATAAAGAAATCGCGTGAGCCTGAAATACTCCAGCGCTCGCCCTTGCATGAAATGCCCCCTGCTCCTGTCCTCTCGCAAGAGCCCGTCCAATTGCATCTCTATATGCAGACGCCGTTTTACGAACAATCGGCGGTGGAATGATCTGTTCGTGAAGTGCAACGTCTATCAGAAGCAAATGGTCACTTCCAACATACTCGTCCAGCATCGCCGATATTATATCGGCAAGGACCTTCCGTGGATCCTGCTGTTGATCAACGCGATCAAGAGCCTCCCGGTAGCGCTGCGCCGCCCTGCTCAGCACCAACCGATAAATTTCGCCCTTGCTGAGGCTATAGTGGTAGACCGTCTGCCGGCTGACGCCAGCTTTTCTCGCGATGTGTTCAATTTTTGTGGCTTCGAAGCCGATCCCCACAAAAAGCTCCTGTGCGGCATCCATGATCCGCTGCGCGGCCTTCGATCGCGGGCGAGCAATGCTCGGCATAATCCCTCCTTGCAGGAATTCATTCGCTGTAACGCTGCGACAGGCAGCCATCAGCTTCACACAGTGTCAACAGTTTAGCTTTGACAATCATAATGGCCCTTTTTATCTAAATAGCGAAGACATTCCATGAAATAAATGGTGAATATTCCGTCGCACTGCCTGAAAAAAGTCACCACCTACGAATTGCCCAAGGGAGAAGCAATGAGCTGACAATCGGCCTAACTGCGATTTGCGATGACGCGAGGCGGATGTATTTTATTTCGTAACGTCATCTATTTCTCATGACTACAAATAATAAATAAATAGGGGAGATAATATTGGGCATTATTTCTACGCCTAGATTGGCATTGTTGACGACAGTCGCACCTGCGTCACTATCTCCGGCGTTCGCACAGTCCGCCGCGCCCGAAACCACCGCTGCCTCCCCAGCCGGACAGAGCGGCCTTCGGAATCATTGTCACCGCACGCCGGACCTCCGAAAATCTGCAGCGAGTTCCCTTCGCGACCTCCGTCATCAGTACCCAGGCGCTTTGGAATCAGCGAATCACGATCGCGCGGGATCTGCAGTTCGTAGCTCCGCGCCTGATAGTGAACCAGGATGCGATCAGCGGCAGCAGCGCGCCGGTGTTCGAGCTCCGCGGCCAGCAGCAGACGCTGGGTTCCGACGCCACGGTCGTGACCTATTCCGGCGACGTTCCGGTAGACACGCGAGTGATCGTAGCTGGAATTTACGGCCTGCATTCGGGCGGCTTCAGCTATCGGCAATTTGGCGATCCTCGGACCTTACGGAGTTGAGGCGCGCGTGAGGTTTTAAGGCAGTCACTTAGGTATCGACCGTTAAGAAAAGCAGCCAGCTACCCGACAGTAGCGATGCTTCGATCTTCCTGGGCGTGGCTGGCTAGGTCGCCAGGCTATTGTACACTCAAAGAAAAGGGTCATTACGTGCCAACCACCAATGAGGCGGATGTAGCCGCCGCCGACGCGGCAGAGCGGGCCAAGCTCGTATCCTGGGTAGAACGCAACATCGGCGGCCGGGTTGTCGATATTCAGCGCGAACGGCGCTGGCGCCCGATCTGGATCATAAAGTACGAAAAAGACGGCAAGGAAGCAGGCCTCGTCGCAAAAGGAATGCGCCCGTTCGAATGCATCCCTTACAGCCTCCGCCATGAGATGCTGGCTCAACAGATATTGGAGAAGAACGGCATCCCGGTTCCGCACGTATATGGTGCAATCGACGAAGACACGTTCGTCATGGACTTTATCGAGGGGGAAAAAGACCCCGGCCTCGTCCAGCAGGCCTCCGAGGACGCATCGAAAATCAGTCCCGACAGATGGCAGGCAAGCCTGGAGTTCATCGAATGGCTGGGCAAATCCCATAAGATCCCCGTTGAGGAGTTCGCTCCCACGGAATGCATCATGCCCTCGACGCCCGACGAAATAGCTCTTGCGCTGTTCGAACCCTATTACCAGATGGTCAGGCGACGCGGTGCGGTGGACGCGGTGACCGAGTTTTTCTCCCGCTGGGTACGCCGGAACGTTCCCCAACATCGTACCAGGTCAGCTATCGTGTTCGGCGACGGCGGACAGTTCATGAACAGGGGGACCAAGGTCGCGGCAATCATCGATGTCGAGGTTGCCCACGTCGGAGACCCGTATAACGACCTTGCGGTCTTTCGGTGCCGTCATCCCATTGAAAATATGGGCGACCTTCCCGCGCTCTTCCGGCATTACGCGAAAGTCACCGGAGAGGAGATCGACTGGAAGGTGCTGGCATATTCCACCGTCGTATACTCGGCGTGGGGTTTGGGCAGCTACACCATGGCCATGTCGGAGAATTATCTCGGCGGCGATTGGGGCGAGGTCGTCATGGCCAAGGCGCTCATCACCCGGCGCACTTGCGAGGCGATAGCGGACTGCCTGGGCATACACCTGCCTCATGATCAGAAGCTGCCGCCCCCCCGTCCCGCGCCGATCGAAGAATCCGGGCTCGAGAAGTTGCTCATGGAAATCAACCGGCTGCCCACGTCAAAGGCACTTGCGGATTGGCAGCGCGACGCGCTGGCATCAATTCCGCGCCACCTGTTGAAGCAGGCGCATTACGGTCTTTGGGCCGAGCAGGCAGATCTGGATGAAATCGAGGCCTTGATCGGCGTCCGTCCCAAGGACAGCAAGGAAGGTGATAGGCTGCTCAAGGCGTTCGTCGAGACAGCAGGACCCGAAAGCGACGAAGCGCTGCTAAGGCTGTTTCATCGCCAAGCCTTTCGGCGGTGCCTGATGATCGCCGGCCCCGGGGCAAGCGAAGACCACATCATGTTCGCCAAGGTAGAGCCCATCCTTGATGGCGGCAAAGGTCCGTTACCCCACGTAGCGAATGGCTGACCTATTTGTAATCCTGTCGTCTTTGGCTGAACGCTGAAGGGCCGGGACATATGGCGACGCGTAGTACAGGAGTTTATCGCCGTGAATTTCAAGCGCCTGCTGTCACCGATCAACATCGGCAAAGTTCATCTGAAGAACAGAATTTTTCGCCCCCCTCACGGAACCCACATGGGGGACGGCGCGATCACCGATGATCTGATTGCTTACCATGAAGCACGGGCCATTGGCGGGGTCGGGCTCACCATCCTCGAAGGCATGGCGGTTCACCCATCCTGTCCCACCCGCATCAATGGCTGGGACCCGCGGCTGGAGGATAGCTATGCCAGGCTGATGGACGCCGTCAGACCGCATGGTATGGCCGTGTTCCAGCAAATTTGGCATGGTGGCCACAATTTCCTTGCAAGCGGCGCCGACGGTAATCCCCTTCGGATGAGTGCGCCTTGGTCTTCTTCTGACGTACCGAGCCCCGCATGGGGCATAACCCCTATCCCCATGACCAAGGCCATGATTGACGACGTTGTTGAATCCTTTGCAAACACCGCCGTGCGTTGCCAACGTGGCGGTTTGCAGGGCGTGGAAGTTCACGGCGCGCACGGCTACCTGGTGCATCAATTTCTATCGCCGCTCATCAATCATCGGGAAGATGAATATGGGAGCGATTTCGATGGCCGCATCCGCTTTGTCCTGGAAGTGCTGCGGGCGATCCGTGCGTCCGTCAGCGCCGACTTTGCCGTCGGCCTGCGAATTTCCCCCGATCTCATTCCGGGGGGCTTCGGGGTCAATGAGATTCAGGCACTTTCAGAGCGGCTGGAGGACGAGGGATTGATCGACTTCCTCGACCTATCGATGGGGAGTTATCATTCAGTTACGAAGACGATCGGCGGGATGCACGAACCCACCGGCTACGAACTTGAGACCAGCGTGCCAATCGCCCAACGGTCCAAGGCCGTCCGATTGGTAACCGGCCGCTTCCGCACGCTCGACGATGCGGAGCAAGCTCTGCGCGAATCGCCCGTCGATATGATCGGCTTCGTACGCGCGATGATCGCCGAACCGGAATTGGTAAAGAAGGCGACCGAGGGCAGAGCCAATGAAATCAGGCCGTGCATCGGCTGCAATCAGGGGTGCCTGATGGGACTGTTCCTGGAGGGTCGGGTCGGTTGTACCGTTAACCCGGCGGTTGGCCGCGAACGAACCTTGTCGGACGCGGCAATGCTGGCTTCGTCCGGCTCAACGCAACGGAAGAAGCTTGTCGTCGTGGGCGGCGGACCGGCCGGGATGGAGGCTGCTCGCACGGCGCGGCTGCGGGGCCATGACGTTGTCTTGTTCGAGGCGACCAACCAACTCGGTGGCGCGGTCAACATTGCCGGCGAATGTCCCACGCGGCGGGGTATTCGGGACATCACTCTGTGGCTTGAGGGCGAGGTGTTCACGCGTGGTGTGGATGTGCGCCTCAATACTTATGCCTCCCCCGAAGACGTACTTGATGAAAATCCGGACGCTGTCCTCATCGCCACAGGATCCCTTCCGCGCATGGACGGTATTCAACAGCAGTTCATTCATCAGCCGATCGCAAACTTCGAGCACGCGGGCGCGCTGTCGAGCACCGATTTGCTGACCAGCAAAGCGCGTTTCGATGGACAGGAAGCGCTGGTTGTTGACGATCTCGGGCATTACGAAGCCATCGGGTGCGCTGAGTTCCTGATCGATCGTGGCGCATCTGTGACATTGGTGACGCGTCATCGCTCCATCGGCCACCTGATCACGGGGGCCTTTACGGTCACCCCCGCCCTCCAGCGAATGAACGCCAAGGGGCTGTTGCGCCTGCGTACTTTGCATCGTGTCATTTCGATCGACGGCGACCATGCCACCATCGTTCCCTCCTATGGCGGCTTGGAAGAGCGGGTTGGCAGTCAGCCGCTCGTCTTCGTTTCCATCAACCGCGTCGATAGATCGTTGTTCGATGGGCTCTCGGGGAAGGTCCCGCACGTTCAGGCGATCGGCGACGCGGTCACTCCGAGGTTTCTGCAGACCGCTATCAACGAAGGGCGTTTGGCTGCAATCGAGCTGTGAGCGACGTCTGTGCGCGAGTGTGCGCGAGGCCGCCCGCGCGACAGTGGATATGTTTGGAAAGCGGCTCGCACAGCAGTTTTCGCTATTCGTCCTTTCGGATGGCGTAGGTCCGCTCGTGCGAGGGCGGGCATGCCTTGGGGCATGATCGGCAACGTGGTAAAAAGGAAAGCGCGATGAACAGGTTGCAAGGCAAGATAGCCATTATCACAGGCGGTGGCGGCGCCATTGGGACTGCAACTGCCGAGCGCTATGCGGCGGAGGGTGCCACAGTCGTGGTGACCGCCAGGACCGAGGACCGCGCAAGTGAGGTCGCCAGCCGGATCGGCAACAACGCAATCGGTTTGTCCCTCGATGTCGGCAACCAAGAATCGATCCGCTCCTGTATCGAAGATGTCGCACAGCGCTTCGGCAAGATCGACATCCTGTTCAACAACGCTGCCGTCACGTCCCGCGAGATCATGCAGCACGACACCACCGCCCCCGAACTGACAGTCGAAACCTGGGACCTAATGATGGACGTGAACGTGAAGGGGGTCATGCTCACCTGCAAATACACCATCCCGCACATGATCAGGAACGGGGGCGGATCGATCATCAATATCTCGTCCAATTCGGCGCTGCTGGGTGACAATGTTCGGTTCGCCTACGGCACGTCTAAGGCGGCTGTGATCGGCCTCACCAAATATGTCGCTGCCCAGCATGGGCGGCAATATATCCGCTGCAACGCCATTCTGCCGGGCGGCATAATGAATGCCGACCTCGAGCAAGCTAAAGACTATGTCGCCAAGTTCGTCCCCCATACTCTGATCCCGCGCATGGGCCGCCCGGCCGACATCGCGGCCGCGGCGGCTTTCCTGGCTGCCGACGAGTCCGAATATATCACTGGACAGGCGTTCTCGGTTGACGGCGGCCATCTCGCCCATCAACCGCAAATGGGCGACATGCGGTCAATCGAACGACCGTGCGACTAGCTAGGTAGAGCCCTCCAATCGCAATGCCGAGCACAAAGCGCCAGAAGGCAATTGCTAATACGACGATCACGACCAACAGGCTGATCGGTATCTTCGCAGGTCAAAGCCATTAAATCTTAACGAGCAGGGATTCTCCGAACCGCAGCGAAAACGCTGCTCCACCGTCCGGTTGATTCGTTGCCAAGACCCGCACGCCCATCGCTTCGGCAAAGCCTTTAACAATGGCCAGACCCAAACCACTGCCTCCGTACCGATCTCCCCCCTTCCCTTGAGAAAAGGTCTCGAATACATGTGTTTCGGTTCCCGGTTCTAGCCCCGGCCCACGATCTCTAATGGTCAGAAGGACCGCATCAGATGTGCGCTGGCCTTCGATTGTAATTAGCGTCTCGGGCCCGGCATGCTGCACAGCGTTGGCGAGCAGATTGATCAGAATATGGTGGAGCAGGCGGGGATCAGCTCGCACCAGCGGCAGATTGGCTGGGATCTTGAGATCGATGTGGCTTCGGCTTAGCAGGCCCTTCAGGTCGTGCACGGCAGCACCGATCGCATCGACCAGATCAATGGCCTCCGGAGCTAGCTTGAACGCGCCGGTATCGATCCGCACCATGTCGACAAGATTGTTGAGGAAACGCCGCAGGCGATCGACCTCTAAGCGCGCCAGTGGGATGGATTTCGCCGTGGGGAATTCGGCCGCGACCTCCTCTATGGCGCTAGCAACTGATGTCAGCGGCGTGCGTAGATCATGGCCGATCGAAGAGAGGAGCGCCGCGCGCAGGTGATCGCGTTCCTTCAGGACAGTTACTTCACGGACCTCGTCTTCAAGCCGCAACCGTTCGTGCGCGAGCGCCGCCTGGCTCAGCAGTGTTGAGAGTAAAACGGCACGATCGGTGGCCACAGGTTCGCGCCCCGTGTCCGTGCCCAGGCCAAGGACCGCGAGCACACCCAGCGATGTCTTGAGCGGATGGAACTGCCAGTCGGCCGCATTAAGCGTCGCAGTTCCGGCCCCCGCTTCCTCGCCACGGCTCCATGCCCAATCGGCAGCCGCCCGATCAACCGGCCCCAGACTGGCGGTTTCGGGTGCGGCTGCGACTTGCTCCAGTTCGCCGTCGTTCATGCGGAGCAGAACGGCATTCACGCCGAGAATCTGCCCGATCTCCTGGCAGACGATAGCGGCGGTTTCGTTCCAGTTGCTCACGCGGGCAAGCGCCTGCGCGAATGCGGCAACGGATGCATTTTCCTGGGCTGTTCGAACACCGAGCTGGGCGCGGCTACGAAGGCGGCTAGCGAGATTGCTGGTGAAAACCGCGATCCCGAAAAGCACCACCATTGTTAGCAGACTTTGAGGATCGGCGATGGTGAAGGTGTAGATCGGCGGCAGGAAGAAGAAGTTATAGGCCAGCGCCGCAAGAAGGCCGCTGACAATACCGGGTCGCAATCCGAACCGATTGGCGACAATGATGACTGGAAACAAATAGAATAGATCGATGCCGCCGATTCCGACCAGAGGAAGTGCGATTACACCGAGACCCGTGGTTGCCGCGACCAGCAGGATGATCTGTGCGTAATCGCTCACGCTTCCCCAATCGGACAGGAAGGCTGGAGCCGCGCTCTTTTCCGGTTTCGCGGACTGGCCCGATGCGATGACATGAACGGCGAGCCCGTCGCGCATGTCGAGCATCGAGCGGACCACCGATCCGTTGCGCAGTTCGAACCACCAGCTTCGCTTCGACTTGCCGAGCACAAGCTGGGTCGCGCGCGTTGCGCCGACCTGCGCGCGCAGGCCTTCGGCGACGCTGTCGGCGGGAATGCGCGCGATGGTCGCACCGAGGCTCGCGGCCAGCCTTAAGCTGTCGGCGATCGCGCGTTGCTGGCTTTCGCTGAAGCGTTGCGCACGCGAAGTTTCGATGAATACCGCTTGCCAGGGGGCATGTAGGGCATCCGCCAGCCGCTTGCCTGATCGCACGAGCTGGTCCGATCCCGGCAGCTCGCTTACTGCGACCAGAACCCGCTCTCCGGCCGCATAGGCACCAGGCAGCGCATTGGCGTCAAGATGTTCAAGCATCTGCCGGTCGACGCTTTGCGCCGCCCGGCGCAGCGCCATCTCCCGGAGCGCCGAGAGGTTCTGCTTGGAGAAGAAATGCGACAGCGCCCGCGTCGCTTCAGCGGGGACGTAGACTTTGCCGTCCTTCAACCGCTGGATCAGTTCGTCGGGAGGCAGATCCACGATCTCGATTTCGGCATCCTCGAAGATGCTGTCGGGGACCGTCTCGCGCACCCGCACCCGCGTGAAGCTCGCAACGACATCATTCAGGCTTTCGATATGCTGGATATTGAGCGTCGTGTAGACGTCGATCCCCGCATCAAGCAACTCGATCACATCCTGCCAGCGCTGGGGATGGCGGCTGCCTTCGACATTGGTATGCGCCAGCTCATCGACCAACGCGAGCTGCGGGCGGCGCGCCAACACAGCATCGATGTCCATTTCGGTAAGCGTCTGCCCACGATACTCGGTGTTACGCCGCGCTATCACCTCGAACGGTGCGAGCAGCGCGCCGGTTTCCGCGCGGCCGTGCGTTTCCACGACCGCGACGACGACATCAATGCCGCCACGAAGCTGCGCCGCACCGTCGCTGAGCATCTCATAGGTCTTGCCGACGCCCGGAGCTGCGCCCAGGAATATCTTGAGCTTGCCGCGCGCCTCACGATTGGCCTGACGCAGAAGTGCCTCGGGCGAAGGCCGCTGTGGCTCCTGAGCGGTTCGGTCCATCAAATCTGCCTATTCCGCTACAACCGCAATGGCGAGCGCTCGCCGTCCGATTTTATGCCGATTTAATGGGTGAAGCCCAAGTTCGACCGCGAAATTTAATGCCCCCAGCGCCTAGCTCAGCATCGACGCGACAGGTTTCGCGCCTGAAACGGAACATGCCCAATGAATGATGTGCTCTGGCTGGCGATACTCGCCGAATTATTCGCGGCGACGCTCGCCTATGTCCGCCTCTGCGACAATGCCTGAGGGGAAGAGAGATGGCGCTTCACCTGATCCTTGCCGGCGTCACCGCCGGAGGTCTGCTCCTCTACTTGGTCGCCGTACTCGTGCGGCCTGAATCCTTCTGAGGAGATAGTCGGCATGACGTTTCAAGGATGGCTGCTGATCGCAGTTTTCGTCGCGATCCTGCTCGCACTGACCAAGCCTATGGGGTTATGGCTGTTCGCGCTTTATGAAGGGCGCCGCACGCCGCTGCATACCGTACTGGGGCCAGTGGAACGCGGTTTCTACAGAATAGCCGGGATCGAACCCGAACAGGAGCAAAGCTGGCGGACCTACGCGGTTCACATGCTCCTGTTCAATCTTGCCCTGTTGCTGCTGACCTATGCCGTCCTACGCTTGCAGGCCGTGCTGCCGCTCAATCAGCGTGGGCTTGCCGGGATCGGTGCCGATGGCGCATTCAACATCGCCGTCAGCTTCACGACCAACACCAACTGGCAATGGTATTCGGGCGAGGCGGCGCTCTCCAACCTCAGCCAGATGCTGGGCCTCACCATCCACAACTTCCTGTCGGCGGCGACCGGCATCGCGTTGGCCTTTGCGCTGTTCCGCGGCTTCGCGCGGCGACAGGTATCGGGCGTCGGCAATTTCTGGGCCGACGTCACGCGGGTGACGCTTTATCTGCTGCTGCCGATCTGCGTCTTCTACACGCTATTCCTCATCGCGAGCGGCGTGCCGCAGACCTTGGCCGCATCGATCGACGCCACCACGCTCGAAGGCGTGAAGCAGACGATCGCGCTCGGGCCGATCGCCAGCCAGGAAGCGATCAAGATGCTCGGCACCAACGGCGGCGGCTTCTTCAACGCCAACAGCGCGCATCCCTTCGAGAACCCAACCGCACTCACCAATCTCGTCCAGATGCTCTCGATCTTCGTGATCGGTTTCGGGCTGACCTGGACCTTCGGCAAGGCAGTCGGCGACACGCGCCAGGGTTGGGCGATCCTCGCTGCCATGCTGGTGCTGTTCCTCGCGGGAACGACCGTTGCCTATTGGCAGGAGGCGGCGGGCAACCCGATCCTTCATCAGCTTGGCGTGCCGGGCGGTAATATGGAGGGCAAGGAAGTGCGCTTCGGCATTGCCGCCTCGACGCTGTTCTCGGTCGTCACCACGGCTGCATCCTGCGGGGCGGTGAACGCGATGCACGACAGCTTCACTGCGCTCGGCGGCATGATTCCGCTGTTCAACATCCAGCTCGGCGAGATCGTGATCGGCGGCGTCGGCGCGGGCATCTACGGGTTCCTGCTGTTCGCAATTCTTGCGGTGTTCGTCGCTGGACTAATGGTCGGCCGTACGCCGGAATATGTCGGCAAGAAGATCGAGGCGCGCGAGGTGAAGCTCGCCGTGCTCGCCATCGCAGTGCTGCCGTTGTGCATTCTAGGCTTCACCGCGCTTTCCAGCGTGCTGGCTGATGGCCTTGCCGGGCCGCTCAACAAAGGGCCGCACGGTTTCTCGGAAATCCTCTACGCCTATAGCTCCGCGACCGGAAACAACGGTTCGGCCTTTGCTGGGCTGACAGCGGGGACGCCATTCTACAACGGCCTGCTGGGCGTTGCGATGTGGATCGGGCGCTTCTTCGTGATCGTGCCGATGCTTGCGATTGCGGGCAGTCTGGCGGGCAAGAAATATGTGCCCGCCTCAGCTGGCTCCTTCCCGACGACCGGTCTGCTGTGGGTGGGGCTTCTGGTCGGCATCATCCTCATTCTCGGTGGCCTTACCTTCCTGCCGAGCCTCGCGCTCGGACCGATCGCGGATCACATCGCGATGGTTCGCGGCCAGCTCTTCTGACGGACATCTAACATGACCGCTACGACATCCATCTTCACGGCCTCGCTCATTGTTCCGGCAATCGGCGATGCCTTCCGCAAGCTCAATCCGCGCCAATTGGTGCGCAATCCCGTGATGTTCGTCACGGCGACCGTCGCGCTCCTTCTGACCATCCTGCTCCTGCTGGGCGGCGAGGCACTGAGCATCGGCTTGCAGGTCCAGCTTGTGTTCTGGCTCTGGCTGACGGTGTTATTCGGCAACTTCGCCGAGGCATTGGCAGAAGGGCGTGGCCGGGCGCAGGCGGCGTCGCTGCGTGCAACCAAGGCCGAACTCAAGGCGAAGCGCCTGCTTGGCGTCGGCGACACCTATGAGATTGTGCCCGCCAGTCGTCTTGAGAAGGACGAGATCGTCATTGTCGAAACCGGCGATCTCATACCCGCCGACGGCGAGGTGATCGAGGGCGTGGCCTCTGTCAACGAAGCCGCCATCACCGGCGAAAGCGCGCCAGTGATCCGGGAGGCAGGTGGTGATCGTTCGGCGGTAACAGCCGGAACGCGCGTGATCTCGGATCAAATCAAGGTCCGCATCACCGTGGAGCCGGGCCAGGGCTTTCTCGATCGCATGATTGCGCTGGTCGAAGGGGCTGAACGCCAGAAGACCCCAAACGAGATCGCGCTCACCATCCTGCTCGTCGGCCTCACCATCATCTTCCTGATCGCGGTGGCGACCATCCCCGGATTCGCGTCTTATGCGGGCGGGCATGTGCCGGTCGCGGTCTTGTCGGCGCTGCTGATCACATTGATCCCGACCACGATCGCGGCCCTACTTTCGGCTGTCGGCATCGCGGGGATGGATCGTCTCGTCCGCTTCAATGTGCTCGCCAAATCTGGTCGTGCGGTCGAGGCGGCGGGCGACATCGACGTTCTGCTGCTCGACAAGACCGGCACGATAACCATCGGCGATAGGCAGGCGTCCGAACTCCGCACCTTGCAAGGCGTAGGTATCGAGACGCTTGCCAGCGCCGCTCTGCTGGCGAGCTTGGCCGATGAAACCCCCGAGGGCCGTTCGATCGTCACGCTGGCGCGCGAAAAGCACGGTGTCGCGTTGCGGGAGCTTCCTGCCGGATCGCAGACGATCGCCTTCTCGGCGCAGACCCGGCTTTCGGGCGTACGCATCGCCGACGAGTTGATCGAAAAGGGAGCAGTCGACGCCGTGCTCAAGGCGCATCCTAACGTGGCGACGGGGACTGCCGCGACCGAACTGCGCCGCATCACCGATGAGATCGCCCGCGCTGGCGGCACGCCGTTGGCTGTGATCCGCGACGGTCGATTGCTCGGCGCGATTCATCTCAAGGATGTGGTCAAGGCCGGCACCCGCGAGCGCTTCGGTGAACTGCGGCAAATGGGTATCCGCACTGTCATGATAACCGGCGACAACCCGCTTACCGCCGCCGCCATCGCCGCCGAAGCAGGAGTCGACGATTTCCTCGCCGAGGCGACACCCGAGGATAAGCTGGCCCTCATCCGCAAGGAGCAGCAAGGTGGCCGTCTGGTCGCGATGTGTGGTGACGGCACTAACGACGCTCCCGCGCTTGCGCAGGCCGATGTCGGTGTCGCGATGAATACTGGGACGCAAGCCGCGCGCGAGGCGGGCAACATGGTCGATCTCGACAGCGATCCCACCAAGCTGATCGAGGTGGTGGGGCTCGGCAAGCAATTGCTGATGACGCGCGGGGCGCTGACGACCTTCTCGGTCGCCAATGATGTCGCCAAATATTTCGCGATCATCCCGGCGATGTTTGTTGCGCTCTATCCAGGGCTGGGCGTGCTCAACCTGATGGGGCTTGCGACGCCGGAAAGCGCGATCCTGTCCGCCATCATCTTCAACGCTCTGATAATCCCACTGCTGGTGCCGCTGGCGCTCAAAGGCGTCACCTACCGGCCGATGGCCGCTGGACCGCTGCTCGCGCGCAATCTCAGCATCTACGGGCTCGGCGGGCTGCTCGCGCCCTTCATCGGCATCAAGCTCATCGACATCGCCGTTTCCGGCCTTGGTCTCGCCTGAGGATTTGGTCTCATGCTTACTGATCTTCGCACCGCACTTCGCGCCGCCCTCGTGCTGACGCTCGCTTTCGCGCTTCTGTTGGGCTTCGCCTATCCGCTGGCACTGACGGGGTTGGGACAGCTGCTCTTTACCGAGCAGGCCAACGGCAGCTTGGTCCGCGACCATGATCAAATCGTTGGGTCCAGCTTGATTGGCCAGAGCTTTGCGTCCGATCGCTATTTCCACGGCCGTCCCTCGGCAGCAGGCAGCGGCTACGACGGCCTCGCGTCCGCTGGCTCCAATCTCGGCCCGACCAGCAAAGCGCTGGCTGAACGGGTGACGAAAGATGTCGTGGCGCTTGGCGGCGGGCCGGTGCCGAACGATCTGGTCCTGACATCGGGGTCCGGCCTCGATCCGCACATCAGTCCGGAAGCGGCCCGTTTCCAGATCAGCCGGGTGGCGAAGGCGCGCAACCTCCCGCTTCAAACCCTCTCGGATTTGGTCGATCACGTTACCGAGCAGCCGCTGCTGGGCGTTCTGGGCGAACCGCGTGTCAACGTACTGGCGCTTAACCAAGCGCTCGACGCGCAAGGGGTGCGGCCCTAATCTGATGATATGACGTCCCGCGCCAAGGTCCTGACTGTCGAGGATGACACCCACATCCGCAGATTGCTTCGGGCGGCACTGCATCGCGCCGATTACGAGGTGCTGGAAGCCTCAGCGGCGCGCGAGGCGCTTTCGTTGGTCGAGATCGAGCATCCAGATGTCGTGCTGCTCGACCTCGGTCTCCCTGACCGCGATGGGCTTGAGTTGATCCAGCTGATCCGTTCGCGATCGAAGGCGACGATCCTTGTCGTGTCAGCGCGCGAAAACAGCGAGGAAAAGGTCGCAGCGCTCGACCTCGGGGCAGACGACTATATCACAAAGCCGTTCGATACCGAGGAACTGCTGGCGCGTGTCCGCACCTCCCTTCGCCACAAACTAAGCGATGGAGGCGGAGCACCACTTCTCGCGGTGGGAGCGGTCACGATCGATCTGGACCGTCGCCGCGTTGAGCGCGATGGCGAAGAAGTACATCTTTCACGCAAAGAATATGGTGTCCTCGCCGAGCTCGCGCGCCGCCCAGACCGAGTAATCAGTCATGCACAGCTTCTACGCACTGTGTGGGGACCCGCGCAGGAGGATAAGATCGAGTACCTGCGCATCGTTGTACGGGGCCTGCGTCAAAAGCTGGAAATGAATGCAGCCGATCCCAGAATGATTATCAACGAGCCTGGCGTGGGCTATCGACTGCGGCCATCGGGTCGGAAGAATTAGCTTTATAGGGTCTTCCAATCTTCACGCTGTATGAGAAGGGCAAAATTTTCAAGTGAAGGACACCGCAATCTTGCGTCTCCTGTTTCTCAATGCGCTGCCAAGGAACCCAAAGCCTCCGAGCATCATTGCCCATGATGATGGCTCTGGGACCGGGGGGGCAAGAAACAGCTCGGGACTGAATGGAAATGCCAACAAGGTTATTGCAGCGCACAACCGTAAGAGGCTTTTTACCCGCCGTTAATGTGTGAGATTCTACTGCGAGATTCTAATGCCCATTGCCCGATTAAGTGGTTGAAATCACTTAAGTGGTGACCCCAACGGGACTCGAACCCGTGTTTTCGCCGTGAAAGGGCGACGTCCTAGACCGCTAGACGATGGGGCCATCTGGCGTTGCGGGCGGGGCTTAGGCGAGGGAGCGACGGCGGTCAAGGCACGGCGGACGTTTATGTAATCAATCCGCCCAGGCAGCATCCTCAACATGCATTTCCGCCGTCCTGCTGCCGGACCACACGTCGATCCGCGCCCTCCCGGCGAGGTAGAGCCGGCGGGTCGTCCCCGCGCCGAGCAACGCCTGGCCCAGCGCGCTTTCCGCTTGACGGAAAGCAATCGTTTTGATCGAGCGTCCGTCCGCACCGGACACGACCGCACGAACATGCCCCTGCCCGACCACGTCCGCCTTGACGATCCGAACCGGCCCGGCGGCAACGCGCGGGGCCGGCCAGCCTGCGCCATAGGGGCCGCCCGCATCCAGGGCCTCGACCAGCGCTGGTGAGACGCCGCCGGGCGCCACGACGGCATCCAGCAGCAAGGCGCGATCTTCGCGGGCGCGGGCGACATCCTCGGCCAGGCGAGCGTCGATCCAGTCGGTGAAGGCCGCGATCTGATCCGCCCCTATGGTGAGACCAGCCGCCATCGCATGCCCGCCGCCCGCCACGAGCAATCCCATGTCCTTGGCCGCCAACACGGCCGATCCCAGATCAACCCCGCCGATCGAGCGGCCCGATCCCTTGCCTACCCCAGCCTCATCCAGCGCGATCACGATCGCGGGCTTGCCCAGCCGCTCCTTCAACCGGCCGGCGACGATGCCGATCACGCCGGGGTGCCATCCCGATCCCGCGATGACGGCCACCGAGCGGTTGTCCTGGTGCCGCGCCTCGATCTCGGCTGCTTCAGTCACGCCCGCCTCGATGCCGCGGCGTTCCTCATTGAGCCGATCGAGTTCGGCTGCGATTTCGCGGGCCTCGTCGGGATCCTCCGTGGTCAGCAACCGCACGCCCAGATCCGATTTTCCGACGCGCCCGCCCGCATTGATGCGTGGGCCGAGCGCAAAACCAAGATCGGTGCATGTCGGTGCATTGTGGAGCCGGGATGCCTCGATCAGCGCGTTGAGGCCGACATTGCCGCGCGATGCCATCACCTTCAGGCCCTGCGTGACAAAGGCCCGGTTCAGGCCGCGAAGCGCCGCGACATCGGCAACCGTCCCCAATGCCACGAGATCGAGCAAGGAGATCAGATTCGGCTCGGGGCGACTGGCGAAGCAGCCGCGCGCCCGCAACGTCCGCACCAGCGCGGCGGCCAGCAGAAACGCGACGCCGACGGCTGCGAGATGGCCATGCGTCGCTCCTTCCGCACCTTCATCAAGACGGTTCGGATTGACCAGCGCATGAGCGAGCGGAAGCGCGGCGGCGCATTTATGGTGATCGACCACGATCACGTCGACCCCCGCATCCCGCGCCATCGCCAACGCCTCGAACGCCTGTGCGCCGCAGTCGACGGTAACGATCAACGATGCCCCAGCTTCAGCGATCCGAACCAGCGCCTCGCCGGAAGGACCGTAGCCTTCCATCAGGCGATCCGGGATATAGGCCTGCGGTGCGCTACCCAGCGCACGCAACAAGCGGACCAGCAGCGCGGCGGACGTCGCCCCATCGACGTCATAGTCGCCGAAGATCGTGACATGCTCGCGCGCCAGCACCGCATCCGCCAGGCGATCGGCGGCGCGTTGCATATCCATGAAGATCGAGGGATCGGGCATGAAACCGCGAATGGTGGGAATACGATGGTTTTCGATCGCCTCGCGCACCACGCCACGCGCCATCAGCAATTGGGTGACCAGATCGTCCGGTTCGAAGCCGCCGTCCCGCCCGTCTGCCGCTGTCCCGCGCCACCGCCATGGCTGTCCCAGGATAGAGCGCGAAATGCCGAGGACGGGTGAAAAAGTCATGACCTCGTGTATCGAATGGAAAGTATCAGGGGAATCGATTTGATCGCAATTTCCACCGATTCACATCGGCGGGCCACCGCAGGTCATCTCATCTTCCACCAGCAGCAGGCAATGCTTCCGGTTGCGCAGGAGGAACTCCAGCACGGGCAGCACCTCGATCGCGTTCGATACGTCCTGCGGGCTCGCCTTTGGGTTCTGCAACGTCATGCGCTGCTGAAAGACCTCCACCTCCGTGTGCGACACGAAGGCGCGCGCCATTTCCAGCGTTCGGCTGTCGGTCAAAAGCCCGAGACGCATTTTCTCGAGGAGGAGGCGCGGTTCAATATCGATGACTTTTCCCATGCCCCTTTGAAACCGAAAACGCTGGTTAAGGTTATATGAAAAAGATATTAAGTAATGGTTTACTATAAATAGGTTTTAATATTAATTATTGCAGATAATTTAACCATATTTTCTCCGTGGTATTAATATTGTTAAATGGTTAAACCGCTTGATAATCCAATGATCCAAGACAATTCTGAACGGTTTTCAGAAGAGTCCTCCTCAAGATCGGCACCATATTTACCATGTTCGCGAATCAGTCGGGCAGAATCATCCGCCCCTGACCGCCCGGCCGGCAGCGCTTACCGTCAAATACGGGGCGATATCGTCCGCCAGTCTGAGCATTAACGATACAGTCAGGACATCAGCGCATGGCGCGTTTCGTTAACGCGCCGACTTCGACCAGATACGACGCAGCGGTCAGTCATATGATTGGATGCGATGGCGGCATCAAAAAGCGTCGGCGTTCCCGCCGATGGACACCGCGGACAGGATACCGAATCCGCTTTCCTAATAGGATTCCATCTGATCAACCTTTGGGATGACAGAGCTAGCCATTCACTTCCTAACGAATGTGGATACGCCCTAGCGACGCATCGGCTGGCCTGACTGTCCGGCGCGGGCAGATCGGCGCGGCAAAATCAGCTACATATCCACGCTTTGCTGGCGGCGGCCCTTGAAACCGGGCTGAACGCGACCCGCACATGCCCGGCTGCGGCAGATCGCGAAGAGAACCCCGCCAAGCGCGCCGATGAATGCCGACACGTTGGCAGGATCGGGAATGGGACAGCAAAATCCAATGATCGACATAAGCGCTCCGTAGTTCGCCGTTCCAAAATAGGATCAAACACGCGAAATGCAAAACTGACGGGTAAACGCGGGCAGCCGACAGATCGCCTCAGCTCGACCGCGTTGGATCGGTCAGCGGCTCTGCCATTTCACGCGGACCGGGCAGACGACCACCCGGCAGCGATCCGGTCTGCCGTTCGATCATCCGGTGGACCCGCGGCGGCGCGTCTCCGCGGTGCAGCGCCCGGATACGCTGGCTGTTCTGGGCATCGGCCTTGGTCACGCGCTGGTTATGGCGAATATAATCGAGCCAGGTCGGCGTATGGTAGCGCTCAATCCAGAGTTCGGCATCCTGAAGATCGCGCAACAACGTCCAGTGCCGTGCGCCATCGCGGCGGCGGATGCGGCGACGCTCCGACATGACGGTCAGGAATTCCAGCACGTCGGTCTGCGTGATCCGATATTCGATCGTAACGACAACCGGCCCGCTGCGTGGCTCGATCGCCACGCTGATCTCCGGCTCCGTAAACGTCCGCAGCGGCGCAAGGTTGAGATCCTCGGTATCCGGCAAGGCGAACCAGATGCGTGCCACGACGCAGGCCAGCATGGCTCCGGCAGCAGCCAGCAACGCGATGGCCACGCCATGCGCCTCTGCGACCAGACCCCAGATCCATGCGCCGAACGTCATGCCGCCAAACGTCGCCATCTGGTACAATGCCAGGGACCGCGCGACGACCCAGCGCGGCGCCGCCATCTGGACCGAGACGTTGAAAGTCGAAAGGGCGATCACCCAGCCCATACCGCCAATCAGCAGGGCAAGCATTGTGACGATCAGCGTACCGCTCTGGCTGGCCGCCGCCATGGCCGCAGCGAAGCACAGGGCGGACCAGCTGGTCATCGTCTCGATCGAAAATTTGCGACGTAGGCGTCCGCTGAGGAATGCGCCGCCGACCGCGCCGCCGCCGAATGCGCCGAGCAGCAGGCCATAGGTCAATGGCCCACCCGCGATCAGATCACGCGCAATCAGCGGCATCAAAGCGGGAAGCGCAGCCGCGGCCAGGCCAAACAAGGCGCCTCGTACAAGCACAACGCGGATATTGGGCGACATCGCGACGTAGCGAAGGCCCGCCTCCATCGCCATGCCGAGCCGTTCCCGCGGCAGCAGTCGGGCCGGCCGCTCCGGTTGCCAGCGCGCCAGCACGAAGATCAGGCCGAGATAGCTTACAGCATTCACAGCGAACGCCGTTGCCGCGCCCGCAGCAGCCACGATGATGCCTCCGATCGCCGGCCCGGTGCTGCGCGCAATATTGAAACCCATGGAATTGAGCGCGACCGCGCCCGGCAGTTCGCTGCGCGGGACCATCTCGCCCACCGAAGCCTGCCACGCCGGGCCATTGAACGCCGTTCCAATGCCGATGAGAAAGGTGAAGCCGAGCAACAGCCCCGGCGTGATCCACCCTATCCACGCAAAGCAGGCAAGTGCTGTCGATACCGCGAGCATGAATGCCTGCGACCAGAGCATCACAACCCGCTGGTCCAGATTGTCGGCTATCGCGCCTGCCGGGAGCGACAACAGCATGATCGGCAGCGTCGTCGATGCCTGCACGAGCGCCACCATGTCGGCAGAACCGGCAATGGACGTCATCATCCAGGACGCACCGACCGACTGGATCAACCCACCGAAGTTTGACGCAAGACTTGCGATCCAGACGTCGCGAAAAATCGGGTGGCGCAGCGGAGCAAGCGAAGACATGCGGGCGGGATCGGCTTCGCTCATCCCTGCCGGGCGCCTTCGCCAGTCACCGGCGCAAAGCCGCCGCGTCCCGCGCCAGCGTCTCGATGACAGCTTTGTCAGGCACGCCGGCGGGCAAGACCCAACTTCCGCCGACGCAAAGCACGGATTCCAGCGCCAGCCATTCAGCGGCGCTCGCCTGACTTATCCCGCCGGTAGGGCAGAACCGGACCTTGTGGAAGGGAGCAGCGAGCGCCTTGAGCGCCTTGATCCCGCCGCTCGCTTCGGCGGGGAAAAACTTGAAGCGATCCAGCCCAAGATCAAGGCCGCGCATGATGTCGCCGGCATTGGTGACACCCGGCAGATACGCGATGCGGCGCTTGAGGGCTGCTCTGGCCAATGGCTCCGTAAGGCCGGGCGAAACGATGAATTGCGCGCCGGCGGCGATGCTGGTGTCCAGATCCGCTTCATTGAGGACCGTACCCGCCCCGACGACTGCGCCTTCCACTTTTGTCATTTCCCTGATCACGTCGAGCGCGGCAGGGGTGCGCAATGTCACCTCGAGCGCCTTCAATCCGCCTGCGACGAGGCTTTCAGCGATCACACGAGCGTGGCTCGCATCCTCGATCACCAGCACGGGAATGACCGGAGCGAGCAACATCACTTCTTCAACATTCATCGGGCATGCTCCTCGGCAAAGGCGGCTGCGGCACCATACAGACCCGGCTCGGGATGGGTTATCAACTTCACCGGCAGAGCCGCCATCATTCGTTCGAACCGGCCCTTCGCAACAAATCGTTCGCTGAATCCGGACCGCGGAAGAATACCGGCGATCCGCGAGCCGACGCCCCCGGCTATGACGACCGCCCCTGCGCCTTGCGCAAGCGCGATATCGCCGGCCACCGAACCCAGCGACATGCAGAAACGGTCCAGCGCCGCGGCAGCAAGAGGATCGCTGCCCTCGATCGCATCGGCCCAGAGCGTTTTGTCGTCGCCGAGTTTCGCGGCCTTGCTTTCAATCGCGGCGAGCGCTTCGTAGATGTTGGCAAGGCCAGGGCCCGACACCAGCCGTTCCGTGGAAACGCGCCGGTATCGTTGGCGCAATCGTATCAGGATCGCGTCCTCGATCGTGTCCAGGGGCGCGAAATCGATGTGGCCACCTTCGGTCTCGTTGACAAAATACCGGCCGTCGCGACGCAAAATATGCGCGACGCCAAGACCTGTTCCGGGCCCGACGACGCTGATCACCCCTATCTCCGGCAGGGGGACGTCAGGCCCGCAGATATGGCTGAATGACGCCTCCTCCGCATGCGCGACCGCATGACCGACGGCGCCAAAATCGTTCACCAGGGTCAGGCGATCCAGATGAAGTTGCGTGGTCAACGTAGCGGGACGAATGACCCAGGGACTATTGGTAAGCTTGATCACTTCATTGTGGACGGGCGCGGCAATGGCGATGCCTGCGGCGCGCGGCACTTGTTCATCAAGCCCGGCCGCGAACGCCTGCCATGCCGTTTCAAAGCTGGTGTAGTCCGCCGTTTTGAACGTCACCGCTTCGCCCAGATACACAACCTTGCCTGCTGAAACCTCGGCGATCGCGAAACGCGCGTTCGTCCCTCCGATATCTGCGGCAACAATCTGCATGTATTAGATTCCGGCGCTCGCCAACATTGCAGAAGCCCCCTGCTCCGCGCCATCCGAACCATGCCGCATGAACGCGAAAAGCTCCCGGCCAGTGCCAAATGGCGGCGGGGGCGCGACGGCGTGTTTGCGTGCTGACCATTCGTTGTCGTCCACAAGCGCCGCGATCTCGCCCCGTACCGCGCAAAGCCTGATCATGTCGCCGTCGCGTACTTTACCAAGAGGACCGCCGCCCAACGCTTCGGGACTGATATGGATTGCCGCCGGGACCTTCCCGGAAGCACCTGACATCCGTCCATCGGTCAACAATGCAACCCGAAACCCCTTGTCCTGCAAAACCCCCAGCGAGGGCGTCAGCTTGTGCAGTTCCGGCATACCGTTGGCGCGTGGCCCCTGGAAACGGACCACGACGATGACGTCGCGATTCAGTTCGCCGGCCTTGAAAGCGGTCAGTACGTCGTCCTGGTCCGAAAAGACGCGTGCGGGCGCCTCTATTGTCCAGCGGGAGGGTTCCACTGCGCTCGTCTTTATGATGCCTCGACCCAGATTGCCGGTCAACAGGCGCATGCCACCGTCGGGCTGGAAGGGCGCCGAAGCAGGACGCAACATGGCTTCGTCGTGCGAGACAGCCACATCATGCCAGCCAAGGTCTTCGCCAAGAAGCCGGGGCTCACGCGCATAAGCGTCGAAGCCTTCGCTCCATATGGTCAATATATCGCGGTGAAGCAGTCCTGCCTCCAGCAACGTCCCAATGAGGAAGGCCATTCCACCCGCAGCCTGGAAATGGTTCACATCGCCTGATCCATTGGGATAGACCCGCGCGACCAATGGCACGGCGGCCGACAGGCGATCCAGATCCTCCCAATCGATTATTATTCCGGCGGCACGCGCTATCGCCGGCAGATGAATGGCGTGATTGGTTGAGCCTCCGGTTGCGAGCAGTCCCACCGCTGCGTTCACGATCGCCTTTTCATCGATTACGCGACCCAGCGGCCGATAATCGGCGCCTTCCCAGCCGATTGCGGCAAGCCGATGAACAGCGGCGCGCGTCAATTCCTGACGCAGCTTGGTTCCGGGATTCACGAAAGCAGCGCCCGGCACGTGCAGGCCCATTACCTCCATCATCATCTGATTTGAGTTGGCGGTGCCGTAAAAGGTGCAGGTGCCAGCGCCATGATAGGAAGCTGCTTCGGCCTCCAGCAATTCCGCGCGACCAACCTTGCCTTCCGCATAGAGTTGGCGGACGCGTTGCTTCTCCTTGTTGGCAAGGCCGGATGGCATGGGGCCGGCCGGAACAAGGATCGCGGGCAAATGCCCAAATCGAAGCGCACCGATGAGCAGGCCGGGCACGATCTTGTCGCAGATGCCAAGCAGTGCCGTCGCTTCGAACATGCCATGGCTCAGCGCGACCGCCGTCGAAAGCGCGATGGTGTCGCGACTGAACAACGATAGCTCCATCCCGCGCTGGCCTTGCGTTACGCCATCGCACATTGCCGGCACGCCACCCGCCACCTGCGCCGTGGCACCCGCTTCACGCGCGAACATCTTCATTTGCTCGGGGTAACGGCCGTAGGGCTGATGCGCGGAAAGCATATCGTTATAGGCCGTGACGATACCGATGTTGATCGCCTTACCGTCGCGGATCAGCGGCTTGTCTTCGCCGGAGGCAGCAAACCCGTGTGCCAGATTTCCACATGACAGGTTGGGCCGATCGACCCCGCTATCCCGCTCGCGATCGATGAGGTCGAGATAAGCCTGTCGGGTGGACCGGGATCGCTCGATGATCCGGTCAGTGACGGCGGCTATGGCTGGATCAATCTTGTTCATGGGGCTCTCGTCGTTCCAGCAGACACTGGAACCTCATTGTTCATAAAGAGACGAAGGGCAATTACGATCCCTGCTTTCGTTGGAATGAAAACAAGAAAGGCACCCTAGGGTGCAGACCCATTATTTACGAGGTCGCGATGGAGACGGGAAAGGGCGCTGGGAGGGAGGGCGTGCAGCCGGATACTGGGCAGTATCCGGCAATCGACCGACCGCGCCAGCGTCCTTTCCCGTCCCACCCGAAGGGCAGGGTAAATAATGGGTCTGCACCCTAGTCATGCCAACTCACCCCATCCCGCTCTGTCAACGCAATGGCGGCGGATGGCCCCCATGTTCCGGCAGCATAAGGTTTGGGCGCCATCGCACTGGCCGCCCAGCCGTCGCGAATCCGGTCGATCCACTCCCACTGCGCCTCCACCTCGTCGCGGCGCACGAAAAGGGTTGGCTCCCCTTCGACGAGATCGAGCAAAAGCCGCTCATAGGCGATGCGCCGGCGCGTATCGGCAAACACGTTACCATCGCCCAGGTCGAGCGGCACTTCGCGAAGCCTGATGCCCTCACGATCCAGTCCGGGTTGTTTCGCCATCATCAGCAGCCGGATATTCTCCTCCGGCTGCAACCGGATGACCAGCTTGTTGGGTTGGACCACAGCGCCTCGGCTGGCGAAGATCGAGTGCGGGATTGTCTTGAACTGGATGAATATCTCCGATTGCCGGCTAGGCAGTCGCTTTCCGGTGCGCATGTAGAACGGAACACCTTTCCAGCGCCAATTGTCGACGTGCGCCTTGAGCGCAACGAAAGTTTCCGTAGCCGAAGGTGAACCCAGTTCATCCACATAACCCGGGACCGGTTCTCCGGCGACCGCACCCTTGCTGTACTGACCGATTACGCTGTGCGCATGCACGTCGGTCCGGTCGATCGGCCGTAGCGACCGCAAAACCTTCACCTTCTCATCGCGGACGGCGGCCGCGTTGAATTGGCTGGGTGGTTCCATGGCGACCAGAGCAAGTAGCTGGAGCATGTGGTTTTGCACCATATCCCGCAGCGAGCCCATGCCATCGAAATAATCGACCCTGCCTTCCAGGCCGACCGTCTCCGAAACCGTGATCTGCACATGATCGATTCCGCCTGCATTCCAGAGCGGTTCGAACAACGCATTGCCAAACCGCAGCGCCAGCAGATTCTGCACGGTTTCCTTGCCGAGATAATGATCGATCCGGAAAATGCGCTCCTCCGGAAAGACTGTCGCGACGGCATCATTGATCGCCCGCGATGAAGCCAGATCCTGGCCCAGCGGTTTTTCAAGCGCGAGACGGACATGCGGACCGGCAAGCCCCGATGCTTCGAGGCCCGCGATGGTCGCACTGAACAGCGAGGGCGCAGTTGAAAGAAAAATGGCCAACCCACCATCACCCGGTCCGACCGCTTCGCCGAGCGCCGCAAACTCAGCCGGATCCGTCGCGTCCACCGCGACATAGTTCAAGCGGTCGAGAAAATGCGCTTTCTGCTCCGGCTTCAGGCGCTCCGCTTCGACAAATCGATCGAGCGCCTTGCCCGCTCCTTCACGAAATTCGGCTACACTAAGCTTGCTTCGCGCAGTACCGATGATCCGCAGGTCGGGTGGAAGCAATCCATCCGCGTCCAGACCAAATAGCGACGGCAGCAACATCCGCTGCGAAAGATCGCCAGTAGCACCAAACAAAAGGATAGTCCGCGCGGTTGCCGTCATGGTCGCCCTTGTTCGATCTGCTGCCCGATCATAGCCGTTAGCATCGCGATCGATCTACGCCAACGATGGTAATCCGAAGCTGGCCAAAGTTGTGCCGTCCCCGCTGAAACATAAGTGTCATGGAGCACGCCTAGCTAGGGGTAGTCGTCCGGAGACTCGCCCAGCCATGAACGCTACCGCTGCAACCTTGCCGTCGGGTCCCACCCTGGGGCAAGATCGGCTTCGCGCTCAGCCTTGGCACGATGGCGGCTAATGGTTCGGGTCTCCAGATGAGCACGATCCGCAACATGCTGATGGCCTGGGCGCTTACCCTGCCAGTGTCGATCATGCTGTCCGGTGGGCTCTACGCCCTGTTCTTCCAAATATTTTGAGGCACGGATTACGGTTTCTAACGGGACATTGCCAACCAACCCCGCTGCGACGCTTGGCCAGCCGGGTCTGATCTGGGGACTCGATTTTGCCGAAAGCGGCGCCGAGGCTGTCGAGATTTGCGACAGTCCGCACGATGGCAAGTTTCGCTGGCTGCACCTGAACCTGGCGGACCAGAGCACACAAAACTGGATCGCGCGACAAGGGGCGTTACCGCCAACTGTGCGCGATCTGCTTCTCGCCCAAGACACCCATCAGCGGACGCTGGTCGATGGTGACGTGGTCGGCTGCGTCATCCATGATTTCGAGCGGGATTTCGACACGGTGGACAATTCGCGCACTGGAGCGTTGCGCTTTGCCCTGACGGAAACGCTGATGATCACGACGCGGCTTCACCCGCTGCGCTCGGCTGACATCATGAAGCAACGCTTCGCGCGTGGGGCGGGAATTTCCGGACCGGCAGCCGCGCTGGAATTGTTGATCAGCTCGGTAGCCGAGGTCGTGGCCGAAATCAGCCGTGCCTCAAGCGTCGATGTGCAAAAGGCCGAAGATGATTTCCTCGATGGTCATCATCCGCCGGATCCGCGCAAGTTGATCGGTATCCGGCGGCGGCTGTCCCAACTCCACCGCCTGCTCGACGGCATGCGCGCCATATTCCACCGGCTTGAAGAAGACGAGGAACTGCCTGAACGCCTGCGCGCCACGGTCGAGAAGCTCTATCAGCGATTGCAGTCGCTGGACGGAGATATCGTTGCAGCTCTGGGCCAGCTTCGCTTGCTTCGCGATGAAGTGGATCTGCAGGCGACGCAGCGCACCAACCAAAACCTCTACATTCTTTCCATCATGACCGCGCTGGTGCTACCGGCGACGCTCGTCACGGGCATCTTCGGGATGAATACCGGCGGCATCCCCTGGGTCGACACGCCGCTCGGCACAGCCATCGCAACCGCATTGGCCATTGGCACGGCTGCGGCGACCTATGTTTTGCTACGCCTGCTAGGCTTTATGAAAAACTGACCCGGCCGGTCGTTGCTCGCGTGTGCTTCCCGTTCTCTAATAGCGCTCCGGAACGTACATTTCCTCGGGAACAGGATGCCGCTCATAATCTGCGTGCCTCACCCGATCCGGCAGGATGACCGGCGCTTTTGGCACGTCCTCGTGAGGGATCTGCTCCAGCAGGTGCGCAATGCAGTTCAATCGGGCTTTCTTTTTGTCCACTGCCTCGACAACCCACCACGGCGCTTCCGGAATATGTGTGCGTTCCAGCATCGCTTCCTTGGCACGGGTATAATCTTCCCACCGGCGACGGGATTCCACGTCCATGGGTGACAGCTTCCACTGCTTCAGCGGATCGTGGATACGCATATTAAAGCGGAACTGCTGTTCTTCGTCCGTGATGGAAAACCAGTATTTCAGCAGAACGATACCGGATCGCACTAGCATTCTCTCGAATTCCGGCACCGAGCGAAAAAACTCCTCCCGCTCGTCATCCGTGCAAAAGCCCATGACGCTTTCTACACCCGCGCGATTGTACCAGCTCCGATCAAACAATACGATCTCGCCCGCGGCAGGCAAATGTGCGGCATAGCGCTGGAAATACCATTGGGTCCGTTCCCGCTCATTGGGTGCGGGAAGCGCCGCCACGCGACAGACACGCGGGTTGAGCCGCTGGGTAATGCGCTTGATTGCACCGCCCTTGCCTGCGGAGTCCCGGCCCTCGAAGATCACGACGACCTTCAGCTTCGTGTGTTGAACCCAGTCCTGGAGACGAATCAGTTCATGCTGAAGCCGAAATAATTCCCGGAAATAGATACGGCGATCGATCTGCTCGCGCTCGGGATGATCTGCAAGATCGGACAACATCGTCTCGAGACGACTTTCTTCAATCTCCATCTCCAGTTCCTCGTCGAAGGTATCGGCGATTTCCTGCTTGATCCGTTCCATTTCGCTCAGCGCGCCAGCATCGTGAAGAGACATCGGAATATCCTGTTTCGAAAGCCAAAGCCTGCCGCTATCGTGTTACGCTTCCATGACAGGCCGGAGCGGAAGGCGGGACAAACTATCAACCAGCCAAGAAAGCCTCTCTTTTCCAGCCGCACTCTGAACGCCAAATTCTGCCGGTGAAAAGGGCACTCATCATTCGCCATGTTCCCCACGAAGGTGTAGCGGGCTTTCGTGCGCCCATCGAGCAGGCCGGCTATCAAGTGGACCGGATCGACGTCAGCGATCCCGGGTTCTCGCGTGCTGACCTGACCGCACCGGATCTCCTGATCATGATGGGCGGACCGATGGGCGTATACGAGCAGGATCAATATCCGTGGATCGCGTGCCAGCTTGCACGCCTGTCACGCCGACTGGATGCGGGCAGGCCAACGCTTGGCGTTTGCTTTGGCGCTCAAATGATCGCAGCCGCGATGGGCGCGAAAGTTTATCCCGGACCGTCAAAGGAAGTGGGATTTCATCCGGTGCGTATTCTCCCGGGAGGGCGAAATTCGCCACTCCGCCATATTGCTGAAACACCGCTGCTGCACTGGCATGGCGACACGTTCGACCTTCCGAATGAGGTAGAGCTTCTGGCGTCGTCCCATGTTTATGACCATCAGGCTTTCCGGCGAGGTAATAATATCCTCGCGCTGCAGTTCCACGCCGAAATGGGGGAAGATCCTCGCTTCCACGCCTGGGTGGAGGAATGGCCGGAGTCGGTGGTCGAGGCGGGACGGGACTTGCCTAGCCTTTTTGCCGACCATCAACAATTTGGGCCTGATGCGGTCGCGGCAGGCCGGCGCATGATTACTGACTGGCTGGAAAATCTGGACGATTGATTGCTCGGGGCATGGACTTTCCGGTCCACCACGTCCAATGGAGGCACCAATCGCAAAATTTGTCCGCAGATAACGGTCGACGCTTGATGGTAAGGCGTTCCAGTCTGTCCGGCATATCCTTGGAAGACTGATGACATTTGAAAAACTCCCGCCGGTTCTCGGCGAAGCGCTCGCCGCGCGCGGCTATGCCCAGCCGACACCCGTTCAGGCGGCGGTGTTGGAAGCAGAAGCGGCCGATCGTGATCTGATTGTCTCGGCGCAGACGGGCTCCGGCAAAACCGTGGCCTTTGGTCTCACGATGGCGGAACAACTGCTTGAAGACGGCCGAATCGCTGTCAGCCGATCGCCGCTGGCGTTGATCGTCGCACCGACCCGTGAACTTGCCCTTCAGGTAAGCCGCGAGCTGATCTGGCTTTTCAATAACGCCGGCGCGCGTATCGCCACTTGTGTCGGCGGCATGGACGCGTCGAAGGAACGCCGCGCTCTTTCCCAAGGTGCGCATATCGTCGTCGGTACGCCTGGCCGTCTGCGCGATCACCTCGAACGCGGCGCTCTCGACCTGTCGGCAATTCGCGTCGCTGTGCTCGATGAAGCAGACGAGATGCTGGACATGGGCTTCCGCGAGGAGCTGGAGTCGATCCTTGATGCCACGCCATCGGAACGCCGCACGCTCCTGTTCTCCGCGACGATGCCCAAACCTATCGTCGCGCTTGCACGGCGCTATCAGCGCAATGCGCTGCGTATCGAGACAGCCGGCGAGAACCGGGGTCATGGTGACATCAGCTATCAGGCAGTGGCGGTTTCTCCGCCTGACATCGAGCACGCGGTGGTCAATCTCCTGCGCCTTCACGACGCCGAGTCGGCGATGTTGTTCTGCGCTACCCGCGACAATGTGCGCCACCTGCACGCCAGTCTGGTAGAGCGCGGGTTCAGCGCCGTAGCGCTGTCTGGCGAGCACAGCCAGAACGAGCGCAACCAGGCGCTGCAGGCTTTGCGGGATCAACGCGCACGCGTTTGCGTTGCCACCGACGTTGCCGCACGGGGCATCGACCTGCCGACTCTGTCGCTGGTCGTTCACGTCGAATTGCCGCGTGATGCCGAAACGCTCAAGCATCGCTCGGGCCGCACCGGGCGCGCTGGCAAGAAGGGTACGGCGATTCTCGTCGTTCCCTACCCTCGCCGCCGCCGCGTGGAAGGCATGTTGCGCGGGGCGCAGATTCAGGCCGAATGGATCAAGGTGCCGAGCGCCGAGGACATACGGCAAGGAGACCGCGAGCGACTGATCGAAACGCTTCTTAGCCCCGTTGAAGTCGACGAGGAGGATCGCATGATTGCGCAGCGTCTTCTCGCTGAGAGAAGCCCGGAGGATATCGCCGCCGCGTTGGTGCGTGCACATCGCGCCAAACTGCCGGCAGCAGAGGACCTGCTTGATCAGGGGCCCAGCGAACGTCCACAAGGACCGCGCCCGGGCTTCGAGGACACCATCTGGTTCCGCATCGACATCGGCCGGCGGCAAAATGCCGATCCACGCTGGATTCTGCCCCTGCTCTGCCGTCGCGGCCATATTACGAAGGGCGAAATCGGCGCAATCCGGATTGCGGCGGACGAGACCCTCTTCGAAGTGCCACGTGCCGCGGCTGAACGCTTCGCAGTGGCGGTCCGCAAAACCGCACAGGATGAGCCAGACGGCGAAAGGGATCTTCGGATCGAGCGGATCGAAGGCAAGCCCCGCGATGCCGCAAAACAGAATGTGCGGAATGCCCCCCCACCCCGTGCCAAACTCGCTCCGAAGAAGCCGTATAGCCCCAAGCCATACCGGAAGCGGCAGGATAGCGAGCATCGCCGCTAGCTTGGTTTTGTCTGATACGCAGCAACCTTTTAGGGTGCAGATATCTGAATCAGCGCTATTGCCTAATCGTTCGTGTAGCGCTGCTCCAGCCAGGGATCACCGCGGTTGTGATAACCGTTGGCTTCCCAAAAACCAGCTTCGTCCCTGGTCAGAAAGGCGATGTGCTTGAGCCACTTGGCACTTTTCCAAAAATAAAGATGCGGGACGACGAAGCGCACCGGTCCGCCATGCTCGCGGGCCAAGGGGGCGCCCTGCCAGCTATGTGCCAATAAGGCCTGCTCGTCCGCGAAATCATCAAGCGTCAGGTTAGTGGTATAGCCGTCATGGCCGTGCAGCATGACGAACTGTGCATCGGCGCGCGGGCGAACTATCTCAAGCAAGTCACGGGCGGATACCCCCTCCCAGCTATTGTCGTAGCGCGACCAGCTCGTCACACAGTGGATATCGGAAAGCCGCGTACTCTGCGGCTGGTGCATGAAATTCTGCCAGCCCCACGCGATGGGGTTTTCGATAGCGCCGCCAACCGTTAACCGCCAGTCCGCCTGCGATATCGCCGGATGGACGCCAAGATCGAGCACTGGCCAGTCGCGGACCAGATGCTGGCCCGGCGGAAGACGATCTGATGCAGGATCGCCATGCCGGCCTGTCAGAAATCGGCCCAGCTTGGCCCAGTTCCGCTTGGTGCGGGTGAGCTTGCTCGCTTCAGGCGGAGGCTCGTCCTGTTCCAAGATCAGGCGACTTCGGAGACGGGCACCGGCGCGGCCAGACCGCCCGCCTCGGCAATGATCTCGATCGAGCGCAAACGCGCGGGGTGATCGTAGACGTCGGAAACGATCATCAGTTCGTCTGCCCCCGTCTCTGCAACCAGCGCCTCGATGCCGGCAGCCACTGTTTCCTTTGATCCGACGATCGAGCGGGCAAGCATGTGCATCACCTGCGCCTTTTCCATCGGGGACCAATAGGTCTCGATATCGTCGATGGGGGGCTTGCCCAGGCTGCGAGCACCGCGGAACAGATTGACGAAGGACATTTTTTGCGTCGTCGCCAGCCGCATCGCCTCAGCATCGGTATCGGCACCGATGATGTTCACGCCCACCATGGCGTAGGGCTGGGCCAGCTTTTCCGAAGGCTTGAAGCGGCTGCGGTAAATCTGGAGCGCGGGAATAAGCTGGTCCGGGGCAAAATGCGATGCAAAGGCATAGGGAAGCCCGAATTCCGCCGCCAGTTGCGCGCCATATGTGCTCGACCCGAGGATCCAGATCGGAACCTGCGTACCTTGCGCCGGCACGGCCTTCACGCGTTGGCCGGGCTGCGTTCGCTCGAAATAACGCTGCAACTCCAGCACATCTTCCGGGAAATTGTCCGAACCGCCAAGCGATCTTCGAAGGGCGTGCATCGTGGCATGGTCGGTACCCGGCGCCCGGCCGAGGCCGAGATCGACGCGATCGGGATAAAGCCGTGCGAGTGTGCCAAATTGTTCTGCGATGACGATAGGAGCATGGTTAGGCAGCATGACTCCGCCAGCGCCAATGCGAATGCTGTTCGTCCCAGAACCGATATGGGCAAGCACGACCGAGGTCGCTGCGCTCGCAATCCCGGACATGTTATGGTGTTCGGCAACCCAGAAGCGCTTGTAACCCAGCGATTCTGCGTGTGCCGCGAGATCACGGGCGTTATCCAGCGCGCCGCGGGCATCGGTCGATTCAGTAACGCGGACGAGGTCGAGAATTGAAAGCGCGGTCATTGGCGAACTCCTGATGACTGCTCATCTAGGATGTCGTCGGGCGCAATTCCAGCATTCGCCGCCGGATGATTATCCGGCTTTCGTATCGGCGATATAAGCATCCAGCATGGCGATCTGGCTATTGGTGTATCCACCGAACAGCAGGCGCTCCTTCCAACGTTGCGAAATTGCTGGCCGGCCATGCCACATCGCGATAGCCGCGCGGCGCAGGACTTCGAGCCGCGGATCAGCAAGCGCATTGGCGGGTACAATTCCCAACATCAGCCCGAGCGCTCTTCCAAGGCGCGAAGGGCTTTTCAGATTGGCGAGCTTTTCGTTCCTGGCCAGCGCGATAACCCGCCATTCAACAGCGGTGAACAAGTCGAGCAACGCCTCGCTGGTTTCAGGAGATGTCCACTGTTCCCCCCTGTGACGGGATGACATGAAATCATACGCTGCATATGCCATTACTCGAACCTTCCACCAGGCGTCAGGGCGCCGGTTATCAGCCAGTTACGCAGCTGACCATTAACGAGAGCTTTCTCTAGCTGATCTTCCGACACCGGCGCGTAATGACCATGAAGCTGGCGCTTGCGATAATCCGCCGCGAGGGCAAGGGCCGACGTCCGGGACAAGGTGTTCAGCTGATTGCAGCGACCATTGCCCCAAAGCAGCGCGCATTGCTCGAGTTCTGACTGCAGTGCGGCCAATCCATAACGCGATGGATCGAAGCCTTGCCGCTCCGATTCCTCGATCAAGCCGATCAGTTCACGTACCTGCGATGGAGACCAGGAAAAACTTTGCGCGCTGCGATGGGCAAGCGCCGGCGAGCCGCCATCGGCGCGCAACAAGGATCCGCTCGCAGCGGCAAGCAACATCGCGAAGATCATCGCAAGGGTTGCACCTCCGGACCAGTTTGAAGGCTGGTGTGTGCGATGGGTTGACGACAACACTGGCTTGCTCCGCATCGAGTGAATTGATCGATGCGCGCCGATAGACTGCGGACATGGTCCTGTATTTGGGGATTCTACGCAGGCGTCGAAAGCTGCGACGAGGGCAGATGCTACATTTTCGTCGCTCCAGAATGCATATTCGTCTTTTCACTGGTGTTAATAGTGATTGCTTACCTACCTAGATCGGCAAGGGGGCAAGAAGGTGAGGTTCGCTGAATTTCGTATGATGATTGAAAAGACGAAATGATGCTGGCGCATGACGAAAATTTAAGCAAAACAGCGCTTCAGCAACTGCTACGCGAAAGCGCGGCTCGAATGGGGAGCATCCGGCCCTTGTCGTTCGCAAGATCAGAAGTGCGATGGCGGGAAGCGCTGGTGCTGACCGTGGCCTTGTGGCTATTTGTTTTGCTGATCTATCTGCCGCAACTTGTCGACAAGCATGCCGGGGATCACTGGAGCAGCATCGCGCTCGATGCGGCGTCCATTCCCATATCGATGCTGTTGGGTTTGGGCGTGTTCGCCGTGTTCAAACACACCATGGATTGGTCGCTCAACCGCCGCGTTTCTGTGCTGGTATTGACAGTGGTGGCTGTGTCCATCGGCCAGCGCGCGCTCGATCTGCTTTATACTGGCTGGATCGCGCAAAATGTGCAGGCTTCCTGGCACGCGCTGCCCAAAACGATGGCAAGCAGCTACACGTCGGTTTTCAACTATATCTGTGTGTTCGGCGTGAATCTGGTGCTGTTCCAGCTGACCTTTTCCCGCCGGCGCGAGATGAGCCGAGAACGGCAGTTGGCGGACGCGCGCTGGGCGGCGCAACAAGCCCAGCTGACGGCGCTGAGATATCAGCTCAATCCGCATTTTCTGTTCAATACGCTCAATGCAATTTCCTCGATGATCGTTACCGGCCGTAACGCCGAGGCTGAACAGATGACCGAGAAGCTCTCGACTTTCCTGCGCGCTTCGCTCGCTTCGGACCCTACGGAACTCGTGCCGCTTGAAACCGAATTGACCCTGATCGAGGATTATCTTGAAATTGAATCGATCCGGTTCGGTGAGCGCCTAACGGTCGAAATTCCTTCTACGGGAGCTGCGGGCTCCGTACTCATCCCCAGCTTCCTGCTTCAGCCACTGGTTGAGAATGCCATCAAATACGGGGTCGGTCCGTCTCCACGGCCTGTAACCATCTGTATCGCGGCCGAGATCGCGGGGGAAAGCCTCATTCTCAAAGTGAATGACGACGGGACATTCCCGAGCGATCATCCCAAGCCCGTGGGAACGGGCGTCGGACTGGAAAATGTACGACGCAGGCTAGGCGCGATTTATGGCAAGGCGGCCAGCCTTGATGCCGGCCCGCGCGAGCCGGGCTATGGTGTCACAATCCGCCTGCCTACGACCGCCCCCCAACGGCCCGAGCGTGAGTTATTGGACAACGCTGCATAATACACTTGAGCCGGAGCCTTTCGTCGTTGATATCATGCGACGTGGGAGGGGGGACGGATCATGCGCGTACTGTTGGTGGATGACGAGCAGTTGGCGCTGGATCGTCTGTGTACTTTGTTTGCAGATATTGAAGATGTCGAGCTGGTCGGCCAGGCGCGCGACGGTGACGCCGCGCTTGCTTCGATCGCAGAACTAAGGCCCGATCTCGTGATCATGGATGTCCAGATGCCCGGCCGCAGCGGGCTGCGAGCTGCCGCCGAACTGGATATTGAGCCCCGTCCGGAGATCATCTTCGTGACGGCACATGAGCAATATGGTCCCGATGCCTTTGATGTGGATGCCGCAGATTATCTCCTGAAACCCGTGCGGTTCGACCGCTTGCGCCAGGCCGTCAATCGTGCCCGGCGACGTCAGGAGATGAAGGATCAGGCAGTCCGGGCTGGACAGCTCGCGGAGGAAGTCGAAGCCCTGCGCGCCAGCGGCTCGGCGGCGACCGAGGTTGGATTTTGGGTGCCCGAAAGACACGGTCAGCGTCGGGTGCCGCTGGATTCTATAGCCTGGATAGAGGCGGCGCGGGACTATGTCCTGTTGCACACTGACATGCGCAGCCACATGTTGCGCACCACGATGTCAGCGCTGGAGGAAAAGCTGGCCGGCACGGCTCTGGTGCGGGTCCATCGGTCCGCGTTCGTCAGGCCCGAAAAAGTGTCAGAAATTCGCAGGGCCAATCGATCCGTCGTGCTGGTGTTGACGGATGGTGCGAATGTGCAGGTCGGCCCCAGCTATATCGATACGTTGTCCGACGTGCTGGGGCTTCCCTGAACGGCAGCCAATTACAGGATGCCGAGCGTGGATGTGGCCGCGGTCACAAACATGCTGCTGACGAACACCGCAGCCAGCCACGTCGCGCTGGTGCGAATGAAATGCGCATCCATCGTTTTCTCCTTTTGATTATGCCCCGAAGAGCGATGGCGGCCCTCTAGGCACGGTTAACGGATCTGTATTGTCTGCTGCGACGACGGCGCTCGGCAGGGCGATGGAAAATGCGCTCGGCGACGAAAATGACCGCTACTGCGATGGAATTGTCGATCCGACCTAATGCACAAGCTTGTCCAGCGGTATTTCCATCCTAACCGAGAGCCCTTCCGCATCCCAGTCATGCACAACCCTGGCGCCGAGTTGGCGCGTGGCTGCGCGTTGCGAAAGGACCGTTCCAAAACCCTGCTGAACGGGCGGACCGTCGATGATCGGGCCGCCCCGCTCTTCCCAGTCAAGGATCAGCATCCCGTTTTCTTTACGACACGTGATCGCGATACGGCCCTGGGGCAAGGAAAGGCCGCCATATTTCACCGCATTGGTAGCCAGTTCGTGAAGCATCAACGCAAAGGTCGTTACCGCCTGGGAGCCGATCGGCGTGTCTGCGCCGCTGATGCTGACCCGCGATTCCGAGCCCCCGCTATAGGGCGCCATCAGGGCGCTGATCAGGCCCAATAAGGTATGCCCCGCAAACTCAGCGACCGGCCTTGAGCGATCGGGTTGCACGTAATCATGCGCTCTGGCCAGCGCCTCAATGCGCGCGCCGACGGTGCCCGCGAATTGCGCCGCCTCCGGATGACCGCGCGCGGAAAGCGATACCAGGCTTGAGACCACTGTGAATATATTCTTGATCCTGTGCGACAGTTCCCTGGCCACCAGCGAGGCCTTCTCCTCTGCTACCCACCGGCGTTGAATTTCAGCACGCAATCCGATTTCGCGTTCGACCAAGGCGGCGTAGTCGGTGAGAAGTGTGATGTCGGCATCCGTCCACGCATGCACCTCCGTGTCGATTGCGCAAAGCGACCCAAGTACATGCCCATAGGGATCATGGATCGGAATACCGAGATACGCGATCACCCCCAAATCCTTGATCGCACGATTGTGGGCCACCAGGGGATGATTTCGCGCGTCTTCGACCGCAAGGGGGGCATCTGCTTCCACTACATGCTGGCAAAAGGAATGTGAAAGGGGTGTTTCCCGGCGCGTCGCCCACGGCTCTGGCAAGCCCTGCGCGCTCTTGAAAAATTGGCGGCGTTCATCGACCAGCGACATCAGGACGACGGGAACGGACAAGGCTTGCGACACCAATCGGGTCAAGCGATCAAAACTTTCCTCTTTGCCGCTATCCATAAGATCAGTTTGAAGCAATGCTTCGAGCTTCATGCGCGGCGGCAAATCGGCGGATTGATCTAGCGGTTCACCTTCCACCCGGTCCTGCGCCTCTGCTTCACGATCACCGCCGGCGGCAGCTTGTGTGTGCGGTAGTTAACCGCTGAATTTGGTGTGTCTGCGCACAAGTGAACATATTTGGCGTTTCAGTTGTTCTATTTGGTGGATGAATGATTGCAAGGGAAATGCATGGCCAAATCGTCTCGATGGGAACCCGCGGAGTCTCATTGGCACACGAACAATCTGCTTCGTGCCTTACGCGCTGACGATTTTGCATTGCTAAAGCCATTGCTGGTGCGATGGGAAGCAAAGCCCGGCACGGTGATCTATGAGCCGGGAGACGAAGTGAAGTTCGCCTATTTCCCGTGCGGATCGACACTGCTCTCGTATATGGTGATGCTAAACGACGGGCGAGGCGTGGAAACGGCCCTGATCGGCCGCGAGGGTGCTGCCGGGGGAATTGTAAGCAACGGCTTCCTTCCCGCCTACGCGCGTCTTGTGGTTCAATTCGGGGGCCACTTCCTGCGTATTGACACGGTTTCGTTGGAAAACGTGAAACTGAAATCCCTCTCACTTCGCCATCTGTTCGCCCGTTATTCCGATGCCTTGATTGCCCAGGTCTTCCAGTCGGTCGCATGCAACGCAGCGCACACTATCGAGCAACGTGCGGCACGCTGGATATTGGCGTCGATCGATCGCACGGATGAAATCGAGATACCCATGACCCAGGAGCAACTTGCAGGGATGCTCGGTGTTGGCCGCAGCTACGTCAATCGCGTGATCCAGTCGCTCAAGCAGCAGGGAATTTTGGATACGAGACGGGGACGTCTCTGCGTGTCGGACGTCAAGAGACTGAACAACATCGCCTGTGAATGTACGGACTCGATCCGGCATCACTTCGAAGAAGTCCTCAAGGGCGTTTATCCCGGCAATGGCGATTGTTAGGGTGCAGACCCATTATTTACGAGGTCGCGTAAATAATGGGTCTGCACCCTAGTTGCGACTACTCCGACGCAGGATCACGGAGAGATTATTGGCAGGCATCGGCACAACCGTGTCGAGCATGAGGCCCGTTGAGGCGGCCAACTCGGCTACGGCTTCGAGGTTACGAATACCCCAGTCCGCATTCCGATTTCTCAAGTCGGAATCGAACGCGGCATTGCTGGGCGCCAGCGGTTCGTCAGCCGTGCGGAATGGACCGTATAGATAGAGCGGAGCACCCGTCGGCAAAAGCCTCCCAGCCTCAAGCATCAGCGATTGCGTCGCGTGCCATGGGCTGATGTGGATCATATTGATGCAGAGTATCGCTGCAACGTCTTGAACCGGCCACGGCGCTTGTCGGACATCCAGATCAAGGGGTGGAAGAATGTTGGCGGACGAACCTGTTTCCATCCACGCGACGATGGACGAGCGGGCGCTCGCCATCGGATCGGACGGCTGGAAGACGAGCGCGGGCAGGTGGCGCGCAAAGTGTATGACGTGCTGGCCACTGCCGCTTGCAATTTCCAGCACCTTACCCTGCGCTGGCAGGATATCGCGCAGGATGCGCAGAATGGGATCGCGATTGCGCGACGTGGCTGGCGCATCCAGACGATGATCGGAGGAGTTCGACATCACTGCAAGGTGCCGGATTTCCTCTTCCGGATCGAGTAATAAGCGGGAGGGCGCATACGCCCTCCCGACGAATTACTTGCCGTTTACGAAGTTGTCGGAGATCGAGCAGGCCGCAGGGCCGAGGATCACGATAAACAACACGGGCAAAATAAAGCAGATCAGCGGCACCGTCATGATGGCAGGAAGGCGCGCAGCCTTTTCCTCTGCCTTCATCATACGCTCGTGACGAAATTCCGCCGAAAGCACGCGAAGCGCGCTTGCGAGTGGTGTACCGTATTTCTCTGTCTGGATCATCGTCGTGACGACACCCCGTACGGAATCGAGGTCGATCCGGCGTGACAGATTCTCAAACGCCTGACGGCGATCGGTCAGAAACCCAAGCTCGATAGCGGTCAGGGCGAATTCGTCGCCCAATTCCGGATATGCGCGTCCCAGTTCCTTGGCCACGCGATGGAAGGCGGCATCGACAGTAAGGCCGGCTTCCGCGCAGATGACGAGGAGATCGAGCGCGTCAGGAAGCCCCTTACGGATTGCCGAAGTACGCTTGGCAATCTTGTTTTTCAGGAAAATGTCCGGCGCCTTGTAACTCCCGACCAAGGAACCCGCCACAATCATGTAGCGCTTGAACGCTGAATAATCGGGAAACCAATCAAGAACATAGACGCCCGTAATGATGATAACGCCCACAAAGATCGGCATCACCATGCGGAAGAAGATGACGGCGACCGCTGCGTCCTTGGAACGAATGCCAGCCTGCATCAGCTTGGTCTGCGCTTGCTGAAGCTGGCTGTCTTGCAAGACTTTCAGCTTGTTCAACATCAATCGCATGCGATCAGTCGCGACGTTCGTCGTCGTCAGCGATGCACGGCGCTTGGTGCGTGACGCGCTGATGCCGGCCTTCAGCTGTTCGCGACGCTCATTGAGCGCCTTGATCCGCCGGGCCATTGGGTCATGGACAGTGGTCGCCATATATAATGCGTAAATAAGGGCCGAAACCGCGAGTGCTGTGAGGAACGTCGCGACCATCATGACATCTACGCCAAGAATGGTAGGTCCGGGAGTGGCTGTTGGCATGAGACGCGATCCCGTCAGATTTCGAAGTTGATCATCTGGCGCATGATGAAACCACCGATTGCCATCCAGATCAGGCCCACGCCGCCCGCGACCATGAGGCGCTCGTCAGTAAAGAATTTGGTCATGTATGCGGGATTGACCATCATGATGAGCCCGAACACGCAGAACGGCAGAACGCCAATAATATAGGCAGAAGCCTTCGATTCGGAGGACATCGCGTTGATCTTGAGCTTCATCTGCATGCGTTTGCGCAAAACGTCTGACAGATTTGACAGCGTTTCGGCGAGATTACCGCCCGTTTCCCGCTGAATAGCCAGCGTGATACAGAAGAACTGAAATTCGGGCGTGCCAAGCCGGTCGGCGGTTTCCTGCAGGGCGGCGTCCATCGTCTTGCCGATTTTCATCTTGTCGGTGACCGAGCGAAATTCCGAACCTACTGGCCCTGGAACCTCATTTGCCACCACCGAGATGGTTTCGGAAATTGGAAGACCCGAGCGCAGACCGCGAACTAGCAATTCGATTGCGTCTGGAAACTTGACCGTAAAGGCCTTGATGCGGCGTTTAATGGTCGAGTTGATGACGAGGTTCGGAATCCCGATTCCCAGGAAAAGGCCCAACAGCAGCGCCAGATAGATCGGCAACCCGCGGATCCATGCCGCTGCGGCTACGACCACGGTGATGATAACGATCGCGAGCGAAAACTGGCCAAGCGTCCAGCTTTTGCCTGTCATGGCTATGCGCTTGCGAAGCAGGTCCGGCTTTGGAATGAACTGACTGAAATACGTATCGAGCTTCGTATCGCGCGTTGCGAGCACGCGGCGCATTTGCGCTTCTATGGGCGTTACGCTCCCCACGCCGTGCCGAACTCTCAGTGCATCAAGCCGTCGCACCTGCGCCTTGGCGCCCCCCGGCCCCGCGAAGGCAAAATAGACAAGCATCATCGCGCCCATGAACATGGCCGCGAGAAGCAGGGTGGGAAGCATATCGTTCATGTCAGGCGGCCTTGGCCTTCTTGCGCGGCATCATCGATTTGATGTCGGTGATCTTGCCGAGGAGCGACTTGCGATCCGGCTTTGCCTCCGCGTCCGCCGATCCGTCCGCGAGGGCCAGCAATCGATCGGCGAGATCGTTGATCGCCAAGCCGAGTTTTGCGGATTTGGCAACTTCGGTAAGCGGCTTGCCGAGCTTGGCTGCCTGGATCGCGAGCTTGGGATCATAAGGAATGACGAGATCAACCGACCGCTCGATCGAGCTTTCAAAATCCTTCCGGGTGATTTCGGTCAGGCCAGTGGTCGGCACGCGATTGGCTACTACGATAATATTGGACTGCGGCGCATTCTGTTTGAGCCAGCTCAGCAGCCGGATCGCATCTCGGGTCGCAGCGAGCGTGAGTTCAGTCACGACGACGGTTGCCTGAATTTCATAGAGCAAATGCGGATGCTGAATCAGCATCCCGCGTGGCAGATCGACCACAGTGCATTCGAATGCCTGCTTCATTTCTTCCTGAAGCTGGAAGAACGCCGTTCCGTCGCTCATCATTGACTGGTTGATCGGCGCTTCGGCCGACAGAACGGAGAGTTTCTCGTTGGCTTTCACCATCGCGCGCTCGATGAACAATCCGTCGATACGACCTGGATTTTCAATGGCGTCGGTCAGGCCGCGTCCCGGTTCGAGGTCAAGCGTCAGCGCGCCTGTGCCGAAATGGATGTCGAGGTCAAGAAATGCCGTGGAACGGGCCTTCTTGTCGCTCATCAGCCAGGCAATGGACGATGCGAGCGAAGAAGCGCCAACGCCGCCCCGTACGCCGATGAAAGCGCACGTGAAGTGAGGACGATCCAGCGAGACTTCGACCGAACGCGGCCCCACGAGCGAAAGCTGTGCCTGCGTGATCGCTTCGCGCATCTGTTCGGCGCTGAACGGCTTCAGTAGATAATCCTGAATGCCGCTGTTGACGAGGTCCCTGTACAGGCGAACATCGTTGATGTGGCCGGCCGCGATAACAACCGTGCCAGGCTCGCAGACTTCGGCGAGCGCGCCAATATCGTTCAGCGGATCTCCAGATTCCGAGAGATCGACGAACAGGATCATCGGGCTGGCGGACATGGACAATGTCTGGACCGCGTTGCGCAAACCACCCTTGTTGATCCGTTCATGGGCCCAACCCATCTCGGTTGCGATAGGCTTCAAGAGGTCGGCTGTCGCATCGTCGCAAACAAAGGCCGTGAACGGCTCACGCGTCGCTGCTGCGCGGGGATTGAAAGGAGCGTTCATCTCAGTTGCCTCCCTTGGCGCTTTCGGCCTTCAGTGGACCAACGCCGGTTGGCTGGGCCTCGCGATAGGTCTTTATTGCACGTGATATCGTCCGGGGATCATTGCCGGAGCCAGTCTGGCCCTGAACAAGGTCCGTAGGATTGGCTACCATTGCCGCAAGATTGCTGTTCACGGCACATCCGAAGTTGCTCATGCCTGACGCCGCAAATTCGGGCTGAGATGGCCGGCTCCAGTTAGGGCAGCTTGGAACGGCGGCGGTGCTGCGGCTCACGACTACACGCGCCTCAGAAGCATCACCCGACCCTTCGGTGAGCGGAGCGGTTTCACTGAGAAACAAGCCATATCGTGCCACGACGGCCGCTATGTCCGCGCGTATCCCCGCGTTATTGCTTCGGTCATCGACGGAGACTTGATCGCCATAGCCAAGGTGCAGTGTATCGAACCAGGCAACCAGCCTGTCATGATCCACCTGCGACAGGCCGCCGGCATTGCCTACGTCATATACATAGTCCGTTCGCTGAACGACGGGCTGATTAGCCGATTCCAGGCCGCGATTGACTGGCCCGCAAGCGCTAAGCGCAAGCGTGGTTGCCATCAGCAGCGCAGTGGAGCGGGAGAAACGCATGATCTTCTCTTTCCTCATGATCGCAGCCCTCAGTTGAACGAAAAGCCAGGATCGGCTGAAGCAGTGGTGCCTTTCGCCGACTTTTTGGATGAAGCGACGGGTTTGGGCGGAGCTGATGCACGATCATGACGATCGGCCGATTGCTCCTTCACAGGATTTGCGGGGAGCGCGCTTACGGCTGGGCCAGCGGTGACCGGTGCCGCCATCGTCGGCTTGGGACGCTCGAAGTCGGACTTGCCCGAGAAGCTCTGACCACCCAGAATGCGTTCGGCGTCGGTAGGCGACTTGTAGCCATCCGTGGGCAGGACGATCTGGTTGGCCGAAACCGGCTTTACCAGATACGGCGTCACGATGATGACCAGTTCCGTTTCGTTGCGGCGGAAGCTGTTCGAACGGAACAACGTACCGAGGATGGGCAGATCGCCCAGTCCGGGCGCCTTGTCGATCGTGTTGTTATTGCTGTTGCTCAGCAAACCGCCGATCATGAAGCTCTGACCGGAGCCGAGCTCCACCGTCGTTTCCGCCCGGCGTGTCGAGATACCAGGAATGGTGAAACCGTTAAGCGTCACCGAACCCGCGCTGGTCAGCTGTGAAACCTCGGGACGCACCCGCATGGAGATGCGTCCGTCCGCAAGCACGATAGGCGTGAAGGCAAGGCTTACGCCATATTGCTTGTAGTTCACCGAAACTGTGCCGAGACCTTCCGAGATCGGAATGGGAATTTCACCGCCGGCCAGGAAGCTTGCAGTCTCGCCCGAAAGCGCGGTCAAGTTCGGCTCCGCCAGCATAGTGACCGTGCCGTCGGTTTCCGCGAGATCGATTGCGGTTGCCAGATCGAGGCCCAGTATGTGACCCGCCGCGCCAATCGCGGTTTTCCCGTTCACGCCGAGATTCTTCAGATCGTAAAGCGTGCCGGGTTTGGCAATGAACTGGCCGCTCGAAGGGTCGAACGGCAAGCTGATCGATCCGGAAGGCAAGCCGAAGATCGATGAAGCATCCAGCTTTGGAAAAGCTGAGAGGTCCTGATTGCCGATGGTGCCGAAGTTGCGGCCCTGCGCAACGCCGAACAGGAAGCCTCCCGTCGTATCGCGGCTCAGCAGATTGACGCCGACCTGCTTGATCAGGTCGCGGCTGACCTCGGCGATCTTGACGTGCAGCGATACCTGCATCGGCGTGGCGGTTTTCAGGCGGCTTACCACCTGCGTTTGCTCACCGACAAATGCCTGCACGAGGCGTTGCGCTTCTTCGACGTCGCCTGGCGCCAGGACGGTGCCGGTGAGCAGCACGAGTCCGTTCATCGGGGTCGCCGTGATCGCCGCTTCGGGCATCGCCATCTTCAGCATCGTGCCGACACTGTTGAGGTTGGTGCCTACCCGAACATTTGTCGAATAGATGACCTTGCCGCCCTTTGCGGTGGCATAGATGTTGGTTTCACCAGGCCCTTTACCGAAAATGTAAAGCTGCGTTGGCGAACGTACCTGGACGTCGGCGATCTTGTCGTCCGCAACGAACATATCGCTCATCGGGCTCGGCAGCTTTATCAGCTGACCCCGACCGACCGACAGCGTGATCGTGTCGGTGTAGGAAGCGCCGGCGGCAGATGTCGATTGCGCTATCGATCCGGTTCCAACGTTTGCAACCAGCGCCGCGGCGATGATCGCAAGGGCCGAACCGCTGCGTTTGAAGGACTTCATCTTCATGTTATTTCCCCCCCACGGGAACAAATTCGACGTTTGAACCGCGTGCAACCCGAACAGATGGTCCTTCGGGGCGAGCGGCAGGACCACCGGCGCCAGGCTGTACTGATGCTGTGGCTGGCTTTGCGGGCACGCTCTTGCGCTGGAAGCGCGATACGTCGCCGCCTACGGTAAAGGTCGTATTGCTGTCGTTCGGGCGCGAAGCGATGGCAAGCATCATGGTCTTCTCGGCCTTCGGATCCTTGCCGTCCGGAACGCTTACTTCGCCTGATGCGATCGCGCTTTCCAGCTGCTGGGTGTTGTCAGCGATCGAGCGAAGCGACATGGTCAGCGCGCCCATCGTCTGGGACACGGCAATTTTCTCTGCGATCTTCGGCGTCGCCTCCAGCGTCACGTTGGAGAAGGTGACGACCTGGGTGTTGCCCTTGTCATCCACCTGGTTCGATGTCCGCTGGTCAGTGGCGAGCACGCGTAGATTCTGTACGATCGTCTCGGCCACCTTAAGTGGAGGGCCTTCGCCGCCGCCTGCAACCTCCTGGCTGAGCATGAGATCGACACGGTCACCCGGGAATATGAAGCCGGCGACGCCACTCTGCGTGGTAACCGAAACGGTGACTGCGCGCATGCCCGGTCCAAGTGCAGCAGCGAGGAAACCGCGATCACCCGGCTTGACGAGCGCGCCCTGCGTGAGCGGCTGGCCCGCGGTAATCTGATAACGGACGACTGTGCCGGCAAGGCTCGATGGATCTGCGGTACCCTTGATATAATATGCGTTCTGCATCAGCTCCTTTGGCCAGGGCTGGTAGCGGAAACTGGTCGGATCGATGATGGTGCCGACAGGAAGCGCCTTCGTGGCGACAAGAATTTCCGGGCCGTCGATGACGACGGGCTGGGGCGCGGTCGCTGCCACTGCTTGCGGTGTTCCCGCACCGCCAAATATGCTCTTTGCCATGAAGGCCGAGACGCCCGCCAAAATTAGCGCGCCACACAGGAGAGCAATTTTCTTTACATCCATGACACCAGTCGCTTTCCGATTAGGTCGTTTGGTCCAATGCTGGCTATGGACTGGAAATGGTTAATAACTCGTTCGCGAATACCCACAGCCCCGCCAGGCTGATTGCGACGCCGTAAGGAATCTCAGGAGCACCAGCGCGTTTGGCCAGTTTGTGGACTAGCAAGGTGGCGAGCGTGACGATGCCGCCCAGCACTGCCATTATGAACAGCATGCGAATCAGCGGCGTCAGTGGCAGCCAGAGGCTCAATGCCGCAATCAGCTTCACGTCGCCGCCGCCCATCGCGCCAATGGCGAAGCAGCCAGCGAAGATCAGGAAGATCACCACGAAAATGAGGAGCTGGACGGTAACGGCCGGCCAGAGCGACCAGCCATTTGCCCACCACCAAAGGGGCGCGCCGAGCGCGATGGCCAGATTCAGCCAGTTGGGAATGGTGCGGGTCTTGAGGTCGCCCCAGGCAGCCCGCACCAGCGCGAGCGCAAGTACCGCAACGATGATATAGCTGATTGACCCCTGCATGGGACCAGCACACTAGATGTTACCACTTACTAAAAAGTAACCAACCGCGGATGCACGACATAACTGCCAATCGCTGCGTCCGGCCCGATTGGCTGGAGATCGGATATCGCGCGGCCGCCGATAGCTGGCCACTTCGATCCTTCCATGTCGAACCCCTCGCCGATGTGCCTCGGCGGGGCAGTCTGCTCTTTCAGACCGGGCGGGCGGATTTTTTCGAAAAATATCTCGAAAGTTTCGAGCATTGGCGAAAGGCGGGCTGGTCGATCGACGGGTTCGACTGGCGCGGACAAGGTGGTTCTGGCCGTCTTGTGGGCGATGAACACGCCGGCCATGGCGCGCCCTACGACACAATGCTTACCGACCTCGACGGCTTCGCGGCGGACTGGCTACATCATACGTCAGCACCTCATATGATGATCGGTCATTCCATGGGCGCCCACGTGATTCTGCGCTGGCTATCGGAATTCTCTCCGCAGATCGATGGGGCCGTGCTGATCGCACCGATGCTCGGCCTCAACAGCGCCCCCGTTCCGGAGTGGCTGGCAAAAAAAATCGCGCGCGCGGCGATCCGTTTCGGTCTGGCGGAAAAACCCGCCTGGAAGGAGTCAGCATCAGGAAACGGCCATCGCCAGCGTAACCTCACGCACAGTCTGGAACGCTTCCAACAGGAAATGCGCTGGCGAACGCAGGAGCCGATGTTGGACGTGGGGCCGCCCACTTGGGGATGGCTGGCGGACAGTTGGAGGTCCATCGCTACCCTCCAGGCACCCGACGCCATGGAACGAATCACGGTGCCGCTACTAATCCTCTACGCAAGCCAGGATCGGCTGGTAAAAGCCAGCGCTGTACTGCGAACAGCCCAACGGTTGGCCGCGGCACAGGTCCGCTGCAGCAGTGAAGCAGCCCATGAACTGCTCCGTGAAGCAGACCTTCTCCGCTCCTGGGCGCTCAAGGAGATCGACGATTTTCTTTCAGGCATACCACAGCGGACCGATGGGATGACGGACAACTGATTTTTGGCTGTCCTACTCCATCGAATCCATGCGATGTTCCTCTCAGCCCAGTTCTCCGCACTGTTACGCAAGACTCAGAAACACAAAAATCAGGCGAATTAGCGTTACCTTCGTTACCTTCGGGCAAACTCTGCCGCCTCAAGGCGCCCCAGTGCTCCCCCGGCTTGGCACCGCGGTCGCTTCCGGCGCATTTTCCCAGCCGCCGCCCAGGGCTTTGAACAGGCTGACCTGTGCATTCGCCCTCGCCGTTTGCGCTTCAGCCAGCGCCGCGCGCGAAGTCGCGCGGTCGCGTTGGGCGTCGAGCAGTTGCAGGAAACTATCAGCCCCGTAGTCGAAGCGGCGTTCGGAGATGGCTGCGGCGCTATTGCTGGCGGCGAGCGCACGCTGCAACGATGCCTCCCGTTCCAATGCGCCCGCCAGCCGCGCAAGCGCCTGTTCGGTCTGCTTGAGCGCGTTGAGCACGGATTGATCGAATGTGGCCAGCGATCCAGCCGCGATGGCCCGGTTTTCGCGAACCCGTGCGCGGGCTGCGCCGTTGAACGGGAAATTGAAGCTGAGCAATGGCCCAACCGAATAGGCCAGACCGGGCTTCTTGCCGACATCGCTGATGTCCGCCGCGCCAAGGCTGATCGACCCGAGCAGCGTGATCGAGGGATAAAGCGCGGCGGTTGCCACGCCGATGCGGGCGGTGTCCGCTGCGAGCGTGCGTTCCGCCTGTCGTACATCGGGACGGCGGGCGAGCAGGCCCTGCCCATCGCCGACCGGAAGCGCCTGGCGAATGACAGGCACAGCGGAACATTGCGCCGCATTCTGGTCTGCCTCCGCCGGCGTATCGCCCGTCAGCACGGCCAGCGCATAGACAGAGGCACGGCGTTCCGCCTCGAACGTCGCGATCTGCGCGCGCGCCTGTTCGACCAGCACGATCGCCTGATCAACTTCGCGTTGGGTGTTGCGCCCACCCGCAAGAAGGCGCTGAGTGAGATCGAGCGTCTTTTGCTGGAGCACCACGGTTTCGCGCGCCGCCGCCGCCTGCGCCGCGAAACCGCAAATGTCCGCATAGGTTCGCGCCGTCTCCGCCGCGATCGAAACGCGCGCCGCGTCCAGCTGCGCCCGCGCCGCCGCGACATCGCCTCGCGATGCTTCTATCGAACGGCTAACCCGGCCGAAGAGATCGATCTCATAGGATGCATCATAACCGACGGAATAATAATCGGTCTTTGCGGCCGGAGTGTCTCCCGTCGCGGCGACCCGGTTTTCGGTGGCCGAAGCGCTGGCTTCGCTAGTCGGCAGGCGCGCGGCGCCCGCTTCAGCGAGCAACGCGCGCGCGCGCTGAAGATTAGCGGCGGCGATCCGCACGTCGTTGTTGTTGGCGAGCGCTTTCTCGATCAGCCGATCCAGCAGCGCATCATCAAACAGCCGCCACCAGCGCTCAGGTACCGGCGCATTCACGACGGCACGATTGCCTTCGGCTTCCCGCAAATCCGTGCGTGTCGGCGGGGGCGCAGCCGGCTCAACATAATTCGGCCCGACCGCGCACCCCGCCAGCAGCAGCAGCGCAAGGCATGCGACCGCCCTCACGCGGCAGGGTCCTTGGACTCGGTGTCTGATGGCGTCCTGCGATACTTTGCGGCCCATGCCTTGAGCTTGTCGCCACCCATGCGGCTCGCGACGTAGAAAGCAGGCGTGAGCAGCAAGCCGAACACCGTCACGCCAATCATCCCGAAGAAGACGGCAATGCCCAGCGCCTGGCGCATTTCTGCGCCTGGCCCGGTCGATATGACGAGCGGCAGGGTGCCAAGGATGAATGCGATCGACGTCATGATGATCGGCCGGATGCGCTGATGCGCTGCTTGTTCCGCCGCCTCGCGCGTACTGAGGCCATTCTCCTCCCCCTGCCGGGCGAATTCGACAATCAGGATGGCATTCTTGGCCGCGAGCCCGATCAGCACGACCAGCCCAATCTGGGTGAGGATATTATTATCCCGGCCCATCAGATTCACGCCCAGGATAGCCGCGAGCAGGCACATCGGCACGATCAGAATCACGGCGAATGGCAACACGAGGCTTTCATACTGCGCCGCCAGCAGCAGGAAGACGAAGACAACCGCCAGGCCGAAAGCGATCACCCCCGTATTGCCGGCCTGTTGTTCCTCAAAAGCGATTTCTGTCCACTCATAGGTGAAACCGGTGGGGAGCAACTCGTTCGCCAGCTTTTCCATCGAGGCAAGCGATTGCCCGCTGGAATAGCCCAGCTGCGTATCGCCCTGCAGCTCCGCTGCCGGATAAAGGTTGTAGCGCACCACGCGATAAGGACCGCTGTCGCTCTTGAGATCCATTACGGCAGCCAGCGGCACCATTTCGCCATTTGCAGAACGCGTTTTCAGCCGCCCTATATCATCCGGATCGTCGCGGTGCGGCGCGTCGGCTTGCGCGGTGACGCGGAATGTGCGGCCGAGATAATTAAAATCATTGACGTAAGTGGAGCCGAGATAGGTGCCCAAGGTCGCGAAGATATTTTGCACCGGCACGCCCATCTGTTCGGCACGGTCTCGATCGATATCCGCATAAAGCCGGGGCGTCTTGGTGTTGTAGCTGGTGAAGACGCGCGTCAGGCCCTCGGTCTTGTTCGCAGCTTCCATCAGCTTGTAGGTTGCGGTTTCAAGCGCATGATAGCCAGCGCCTGTGCGGTCCTCCACCATCATCTTATACCCGCCGCCCGTTCCCAGCCCGCGAACTGGCGGGGGCGCGACGATCAGGACGTTACCAGCAGTGATACTCGAAAAGGCTTTCTGGAGATCCGCGACGACCTTGTCCGCGGAATCCCGCTCACCAAGCGGTTTCAGGGTGACGAAAGAGGTGGCGCCGTTGGACGCGGTCGTGAAGCTCGATGCGTCGAACCCGGAAATGGCAAGATTGCCCTTTACCGAAGGATTTCGCTCGGCGATCTTCGTCAACTCGCGCAGCGTTTCATCGGTCCGCTGCAAGGCCGTGCCAGGCGGCATCTGGAGAATCGCGATCAGATACCCTTGATCCTGCGCCGGGATGAATCCTGTCGGCGTCTGGCTGAAACGCCAGCCCGTCAGCGCAAGCAGAAGCACATAGGAAATGCCGACGATACCGAGCATGCGAACCGCCCGAGCGGTGACCTTTCCATAACGCCGGCTCAACCGATCGAAACCGTGATTGAAGCCCCGCGCAAAGCGGGACGGGTAGCCCCGCCATCCTTCCGCCGGTTCTTTCTCATGCTTCGGCTTCAGTATGAGCGCCGCCAGTGCGGGCGACAGCGACAGGGACACCAATGCGGAAATCGCGGTTGCAGCGACAATGGTAAGCGCAAACTGCTTGTAGAACGCACCAGATATGCCGGTGATGAAGGATGTGGGGATGAACACCCCGCACAGAACCAGCGCGATGGCGATCAGCGCGCCGGACACCTCGTCCATCGTCTTGTGGGCGGCTGCGCGCGGGGAAAGCCCTTCCTCGTCCATCAATCGTTCGATATTTTCCACCACGACAATCGCATCGTCCACGACGATGCCGATCGCGAGAACCAGACCGAACAGGGAAAGGTTGTTAAGTGAGAAACCGAAGGCCGCCATCGCCGCGAAACTGCCGATCAGCGAAACCGGAATGGCAAGGATTGGAATGATCGCCGCGCGCCAGCTCTGCAGGAAAAGCAAAACCACCAGCGCCACCAGAATCAGCGCCTCGAACAGCGTATGTTCCACCGCATTGATCGACGCAGTGATATATTCCGTCGGATTATACGGAATCTGGTAGGACATTCCCGGCGGGAAGCTCTTGGAGAGCCGGCCGAGCTCTGCCTGCACCTCCGATGCGGTTTCCAAAGCGTTTGAACCTGGAAGCTGGGAGATGCCGAGACCGATACCCTGCTTGCCGGCATAATAGGAATTCGTTGTATAATCGAGCGAGCCAAGCTCGATCCGGGCTACGTCACGCAGCCGCGTCATGCGGTTTTGCGCGTCACGTTTGATAATGATGTTTTCGAAATCCTGAGGGGTGATCAGCCGGCCCTTCGTCTGGACCGACAGTTCGAAAGCCGTTCCCTTCTGGTTGAACGGCGGTTGCCCGACCGAGCCGGCGGCGACCTGTAGGTTTTGTCCCCGTATGGCGTTCGTAATTTCATCAACCGTAAGATTGCGCTCAGACGCCAGATCCGGATCGATCCAGATCCGCATGCTGAAATCGCGCGTACCGATCTTGCGGATTCCGCCCACGCCGGGGATGCGCGCCAGCCGGTCGATGATCTGCAACGTCGCATAGTTCGATATATATTGGGTGGACAGGCTCTGGTCCGGTGAGGAGATCGTCACCGCCATCAACAGATCGGGCGAGTTCTTGCGCACAGTCACGCCAATCTGGCGCACCTCTTCCGGCAAACGCGGTTCTGCCGTGGCGACGCGGTTCTGCACCAGCACCTGTGCCTGATCGACATCGATGCCCTGCTTGAAGGTGACAGTGATCGAGAGCGAGCCCGTCGCAGCCGACGAGGAGGACATATAGATCATGTCTTCCACGCCGTTGATCGATTCCTCAAGGGGGGCCGCTACCGTTTCAGCCAGCGTTTCCGCCGTCGCGCCGGGGTAGGTTGCCGTCACGACCACGGTCGGCGGCGCAATTTCGGGATATTGGCCGACGGGCAGGCTGGGATAGGCGACCAGCCCGGCGATCATGATCAGGATCGAAACCACGGCTGCAAAGATCGGCCGGTCAATGAAGAAGTGCGGCAGCCGCATCAGTTGGCCGTTTTCACGTCCGACGCCGCAGGCGCCTGTGCAGGAACTGAATCCGGCAGATTGTCCTGCGCCCTTGGCGTGATTTTCACCAGCTTGGGGTTGACCGGCATGCCCGGCTGTATTCTCGCCAGGCCATCGATGATGACCTTTTCCGTTGGCGCAAGTCCATCGCGAATGACCCGCAGCCCTTCGACCATCGGACCCGTCGAAATGACACGCGCCGCCACCTTTTTGTCCTTGTCGACGACATAGACCAGCTTGCGCGCCTGATCGGTGACGATCGCCTCATCCGGCACGAGCAGCGCCTTGTATGTGCCCGAACCCAGCAGCCGGGCGCGGCCAAACATGCCCGGAACGAGAAAACCGTTGGGATTGGCGACTTCGGCATGCGCGCGAATCGTGCCGCTATTCGTATCGATCGCATTGTCGACGAAGGTCATCCGCCCGCGCCACTTATAACCGGTCTCGTCGGCGAGCTGGATTTCCACGGGATTGGGCGCGTAGCGGGAGGATTTGCGCTCTCCTTCTTGCGCCTGACGAATATATTTCAGGTAGAAGCTCTCCGCGCCTTCGAAAGAAAACCAGATCGGATTGGTGGACACCACACGGGTCAGCAAGGTCTGGCCCGGCGTGACATAGTCACCCAGCGCAACCCGCTTGTCCGACACCCGGCCGGAGACCGGCGCCCGGATTGTCGTGAAACCCAGGTCCAGCTGACGGGAATCGACAGCCGCCGCATCAGCCGCGCGATCCGCCTCCGCAGAACGCAAGGCCGCCACCTTGCTTTCAAACTCTTCCTGGCTCACCGCCTGATATTTGCGCAGTTCGGCGGCACGGTTCAGCTCGGTCTGTGCTTTGGCGACCTCCGCCCGCGCACGCATGAGATCCGCCTGTGCTTGCGCCAGCGCAGCGCGATAGGGGCGCGGATCGATCTGGAACAGCATCTGGCCCGTGCCAACCTCGACGCCAGGCCGGAAGCCGATGGCCGTAACCTGCCCGGCAACCCGTGAGGTCACGTCCGCATCCTGGATCGCCTCGAAGCGTCCTACATACTCATCCCAATCCGTCACCACCCTTTGCAGGGGCGCGGCGATGGAGACCGTAAGGGGCGGCGGCGGCGCATCTTTTTTACCAGAACAGGCGGTAAGCCCGGCAAGAAGAAGCAGAATGGCGAGACGCATGCCCGGCATGTGTTGCATTGCAGCATCGATTGCAAGATGAAACTTTATTTCATTTCCTGTTCGCACCGTCACCAAGTTTCGAGCCTCCGAACCCATCTCGCGCGGCCAGCCTTAACCATAATATGAGCCGCGATCCAGTGCGGTAAACCGGTGTCAGTTATTACAACTACGCGCCATGCGAGCCCGGAGCAGTTCGATATTATGCTGGACGTCAAACTGCGTAAGCCTGCCCATCGCCTGCAATTTCCGGTAAAGTGTCAGCGCTTCGCTATCGCTGCGGCAGCTATCTGCAAAGCGTTTCGCGGCGCTCTGCGCTTCGCCGATCATTATGATGCTCATGGCATAATCTCGCAGCCGCAATGGCTCGTCCGGATGCGCGAGCCAGTGTTTGCGCTCTGCCTCGGCAAGCTCGCGCAACATCGGTAAGGCGTCGTCAATGCGGCCGAGATATGCCAGATTTTGTGCATAAGCGCTGCGAATGATCTTCAGATTCCGGACCATATTCTGATCGTCCGGATCGAATGCCAGCGCCTGCTGCGCTTCCGGTATGGCGTTAGCCAATATGGGCAAGGATTCCTTGAACCGTTGAACCTCCTCAAGGGTGGTTCCGAGATTCCAGCGCGCGCGCGACAGACGGCCGAGGATATAATTGTCGTACGGCCAGCGCGCATGTGCCGTTTCCAGCAATGCCATGGACGTACGATAATCGGGCTCGGCCTCGTTGGCGCCCAGACCGTAGAATTCCGCTTCGGCCAAGGTATCGTAGAGCGCAGCCCTGAGCAGCAAGCCCTCCTTTGCATCCTCGAGCGGCGGAAGCGCCAGCGCTTTCCGGCTGATCCTGATCATCGCGTCATACTTGCCCTGCCAGCCAAGGACATTGGCCTCAGTGTACAGAAACCGGACCTCCACCGATGGGTCGCGCGCAATGGATTTCGGCAGGATTTTCCGCGCTCGTTCGAGCCAAAGATTTGCCGTGCGTGCATCATTGTCGAGATTGGCCGCGAGGAATGCGCGGTCCATCCGTATCCTTGCCAGCAGAACAACTGCGCGCGGCGAATCGATCGACGCGGCGATCGCTTCCGCCTTATCCAGATTTGCCCGCGCCGCGCCGGGCTGGCGGAGGTTCGGCCGCCCGGTCTTCGCCTGATGCTCCGCCAGGCGCCAAAGCCCCGCCGCAGCCTCCAGACGGACTTCCTGGTCGGCTGCCTCGGCGCGGGCAAGACGATCGAGATAATGCTGGGCAACGCGTGCTACATCCGCCCGCAGCCGCAGCGAGCGCGGTTGTGCCTCAAGCCGGTCCATCAGGTCGAACAACAGGTAGCGCGCCGTCCCCCGGGCGTCATCGAACCTGGCGGCGGCCTCTGCACGTTCCTGTTCCGCGCGCACGTAATTCATCGTCGCAATCACCGCGGCCAAAGCCAGCAAAAGGAACGCGGCAACCGTCGCAGCCACACCCTTGCGATGCCGATTGAAGAATTTGCCGGCCCGGTATCTCCAGGTGTCGGGTCGGGCGCTCACGGGAAGCTGTTCGCGCCAACGCTCGAGATCCGAGATCAGGGCGGCAACGCTGCCGTAGCGATTTGCTTCTTCCGCCGCCTGTGCCTTGGATGCTATCGCCGAAAGGTCCGCGTCCCCGTCTCCCTCGGTCAGCGTGCCAAGGATCAGACCAAGCGCATAGACGTCATCAGCAACCGCCGGCGCTATCCCCGCGACTCGCGCGGGACTGGCATAGGCCGGAGTCATCGGGCGCGCTGATGGAGCCTCCCCTTCTTCCTGACCCTGACCGATCAGGCCTGCTATGCCGAAATCTAGCAGTTTGACCCGACCATCGACGTCCACCATGATGTTGGAAGGCTTGAGATCCGCGTGAACCACCAGCCGCTCGTGTGCGAACTGAACGGCATCCGCCGCCTTGATGAACAGATGTATCCGGCGTTTTAAGGGCAGAGCCTCGACGACCACATCCAGAGGGCGGCCGTCGATGAATTCCATGATGATGAACGGCGTACCATTCTCACTGACACCGCCATCGATCAGACGGGCAATATTAGGATGCTCCAGTCGCGCCAACATGCGCCGTTCATTGACGAAATGCTCAAGGCCAACGCGCATGACATGCGGATGGATCAGCTTGATGGCTACGTGCTGATGATACAGGCCATCGTCACGCGCAGCCTGCCACACTTCGCCCATGCCGCCCTCGCCGACCCGCTCAACCAGCCTGAACGGTCCGATGCGTTCGGGCGGAGGACGGCGCTCGATCAGATCCGCTGGAAGCTCGGTCGGCAAAGCCCCGAGAGCCCCACGCATCATCGCCCGCTCAAGATCGAGAACCCGGCGCTTTACGGCGTCATCTTCGCGACGGAGTAGGCGGTCGCGGTAGCGTCGATCGTCAGGCCGATCGCTCAACCGCTCAAACAGGGCTAGCGCGCGCTGCTCGATTTCAGCAAGCGGGCGCGTCATTCTCCGGCCTCAGATAATCCTGCAACCAGGCTCGTGCTGCCTGCCACCGCCGCTTGACGGTACGCTCGGGTATCCCCGTCACGACGGCGGTTTCCTCGACTGTCATACCCAGGGTAAACCGTAGTTCCACGATCCGCGCGTGATCGACCGAGAACCCGGACAGCGCTTCGAGAGCGCGGTCGAGCTCTTCTATGTCTATCAGATCGTTGGAGGCGCTACCTGGAAAGGACGTGAACATGGTAGGCGCGTGACGCTTGGACGCATGCTGCTTGCGCGCCTCGTCGATCAGGACGCGTCGCATCGTCCGCGCAGCGAGCGCAAGCATATGCGCTTTATCCGTGACACTTTCGGTTTCGGCCTGGATCAACCGGATCGCAGCTTCGTTGGCAAGGTCGGTCGGCTGGAGCACGCGATGCATCTGGTCGCCTGCGATGATGCGGCGCGCGATGCGGCGCATGTCATCGTAACAGGACGCAAGAACCCGATTGGCATCGACAGTGCCAGCCAAAACCACGCCGTCGCCCCTCCCCTATCTTATGGCCGCATGATGGCGGCCGGAAGACTGGCGCTCAAGCGCAAAATGCGCCGGCGTCAGCCATACGATTACCCCCGTGAGATGGTAGAAGGAGAGAATGAAAATCGCCTTAAGCGTACATTGTCACGCCGCGAAAATTCTATTTCTTCCGCAGTTCGTCGCGAATTTCACGGAGGATGACGACATCGGCCGGATCGGCTGCAGGAGCCGAAGCATGGAAACGGTTCGCCGCGCGCACGATCAAGAACATGGCGAAAGCCACGATCAGGAAGTTGATTCCGACCGTTATGAATTGGCCATAGCCGAGCATCGGCACGCCCGCCGCCTTGAGAGCCGCATAATCAGTCGGCGACCCCTTATAGTCGGCCGGGATCGATCCAAGGAGAACGAAAAGTTTGGAAAAGTCGATCTTGCCGACGATCGCACCAATGATCGGCATGATGACGTCGTCGGTCAATGAACTGATGATCTTGCCAAACGCTGCACCAATGATGACGGCGACCGCCAGATCGACAACGTTGCCGCGAGCGATAAATGCCTTGAACTCATTGAACATGTCCGTCTCCCTGGACGTTCCGGGTGGGCCATGCGGTGTGATTGCGCAATCCCCCTTGGCTGGCAAGCCCGCAGCGCCTAACTTGCGCGCGATCCGGCCTGACGAGAGGTAAAACGCATGTCCATTCGTTCAATCGCGTTGCGTATGTTCGCTCCGTTTCTTGCGCTTTCGCTGGCGAGTTGCGGACTCAACAGCATTCCTACCGCCGAGGAAGAGGCGAAAGGGCGTTGGGCCGACGTGCAAAACGAATATCAGCGCCGCGCCGATCTCGTGCCCAATCTTGTCGCGACCGTGAAGGGCTATGCCGCGCAGGAAAAAGATGTGCTCGTAGGCGTGACCGAGGCTCGCGCAAAGGCAACGTCAATCCAGGTGAAGGCTGAAGATCTCCAGGATCCCGCAAAGCTCCAGCAATATGGCGCGGCGCAAGGCTCCCTCAGCCAGGCGCTCGGCCGCCTGCTCATGGTAACGGAAAATTATCCCGACCTGAAATCGAACCAGAATTTCCTTGCGCTGCAATCGCAACTGGAAGGCACAGAAAATCGCATTACTATCGCCCGGCGCGATTACAACGCCGCGGTGCAGGCCTATAACACCCGTATCCGTACTTTCCCTGACGCTATAGGCGCGAAAGTCTTTTATGGTGCCAAGCCGATGGCGACTTTCGAGGCAACGACGCCCAATGCCCAAACCGCTCCCACGGTGAAATTCTAAGGACATTGGCAGTGTTTCGACTACGTCCCGCCGGGATGACGGTGATTTATTCGTTTCTGCTCCTCCTTGCTTTCCCGGCCCAGGCTCAGACATTTCCCAAGCTTACCGGCCGCGTCGTCGACACGGCCAATCTCCTTAGTCCGGAACAGGAAACCGCGCTCGACACCAAACTGGCCGCATTAGAAACAAAGAACAGACGCCAGCTGGTTGTCGCCACGATCCCCGATCTCCAAGGTTATGCGATCGAGGATTATGGCTATCGCCTCGGCCGCGCCTGGGGCATCGGGGAAAAGAAAATTGACAGCGGCGCGCTGCTGATCGTCGCGCCCAAAGAACGAAAGGTCCGTATCGAAGTCGGCTACGGTCTCGAGCCGATCCTGACCGATGCCCTCTCCAGCACGATTATCCAGAGCCGCATCCTCCCCGCCTTTCGCAGTGGCGATATGCCGGCCGGCATCATTGCCGGGGCAGATGCGCTGGTCGAACTGCTGAGCTTGCCCGACGAACAGGCCGAAGCCCGCGCAAAGCGCCTGGTAGCGGACGCCCAGGCCAAGGATGAAGGCGGCATTCCAATCGGACTGATCTTCTGGGGAGTTGTGATCGCCATCATCCTGTTACAGATGCTCAGGGGTCGAGGCCGCGGCAGTGCATTCCGCGGCGGCCGAGCGCCGGTAATTCTCTGGGGACCGGGTCTTGGCGGCGGTTGGGGTGGCGGCGGTGGCGGTAGCAGCGGCTGGGGCGGCGGCGGTTTCTCGGGCGGCGGCGGCTCATTCGGCGGCGGCGGATCGTCGGGAAGCTGGTGATGGATCTCTCCGCACAGGACCGCGCGGCGATTGCCGCAGCCGTTACAGAGGCCGAAGCCTCAACCGACGGCGAGGTAATGATCATCGCCGCTGACGCATCGGACGCCTATCACGACGTCGCGCTTCATTGGGCCATACTGGTAATGCTGCTGGCTCTTGCCGTGCTCGCGAGCTTTCCCGATTTCTATCTCGGCCTGATCGACCGCGTTACGGGCGGCTGGCAACATGTGTGGACGGTGCGGGAGATATTCACGCTGGCGCTGTTCGTCGCCGCCGTGAAATTCCTCGCGATGCGGCTGATCCTCGCGTGGCGGCCGCTGCGGCTCCGGCTCACGCCGCGTTCCACGAAATCCCGACGCGTGCGGCGGCGTGCGATCGCTTTGTTCAAGGCAGGCATCGAACAACGCACGGCAACGCGCACGGGCGTACTCCTCTATCTTTCACTTGCCGAACATCAGGCCGAAATCGTTGCAGACGCCGCTATCCACGGCAAGGTGCCGCCCGAACGTTGGGGTATTGCAATGGCCGGGCTGGTAGACTCCCTACGTTCCGGCCGGCCGGCGGACGGTATCATCGCGGCGGTCGCCCAGATCGGCGCCATCCTCGCCGAGACCTTCCCCCGCACCGGTGCGGACCCGGACGAACTTCCCGACAGGCTGATCGAGCTATGACCGACGCAATCGAAACTGTCTGGCAGGGCCGCTTCATCACGGTCCGCCGGGAGGGCCGCTGGGAATATGTCGGACGCGCCCGCAATATTCAGGCTGCCGTTATCCTGGCGATTGAGGATGGCCACGTCCTGCTCGTCGAGCAATATCGCGTACCGTTGAAGGCCAATTGCGTCGAGCTGCCTGCCGGATTGATCGGCGACGACACGGCAGGCGAAGCAGTCGAAATAGCGGCCGCGCGCGAACTCGAGGAAGAAACCGGCTACCGCGCCGGCCACATACAGCCGCTCGGCCGTTTCGCATCGTCTCCAGGCATGGTCTCGGAAACCTTCACGCTGGTCCGCGCCACGGACCTTGTCAAAGTCGGCGAGGGCGGAGGAGACGACCACGAAAACATAACCGTCCACCGCATCGCCCTCGATGCCGTCGGCGCCTTTATCGAAGAAAAACGCGGCAAGGGCGCCATCATCGATGTGAAGATCCTGCTACTGCTCGCTGCCGGAATCCTCGCAAAGAGTCAGTAGCGCAATTACCGCAGACAGGTTAGTCAACAGGCGTGACAGTAACCTCGGATCGCCGCGATGAGTAGCCAGCCGTCGGTTATCCGGCCTTCGGCGGGTCCCGCGCTCGATCGGGCGCGGCAGCTGCTGGACGATGATCCAGCACAGGCGTTGAACATTGTGCGGCAGATAGTGGCCATAGCGCCTCACAATGCTGCCGCGCATCGCCTTGCCGCCCGCGCACTCCGCCAAACCGGAAAGGATGAGGAAGCCGAGGTCGCCGAAATGGAAGCGATCCGCGCCTCCACCCACGATCCCGAGCTGCAGAAGGCGGCGGAGGGCCTGCTTTCCAACGAGCTTCATGTGGCCGAGCCGATCCTGCGCAAGCGCCTGAAGGAAATACCCACTGACGTCGCCGCAATCCGCATGCTGGCGGAACTGGCCGGGCGGATCGGACGGTACAAGGATGCGGAAAACCTTTTGCGACGTGCACTCGAGCTTGCACCCGCCTTTGCAGCGGCGCGGTCCAATCTGGCGACGGTACTTCATCGGCAGAACCGCACTGAAGAGGCGCTCGAGGAATTGGAAGTGCTGCTGGCAAAAGATGCAGCGAATCCGGGGCACGCCAATCTCAAGGCTGCAGTACTGACGCGGGTCGGCGAATTTGAGGAAGCGCTTGCGCTCTATGAGAGCGTCTTAAAAGCATCGCCGCATCAGCCGAAAATCTGGATGAGCTATGGCCATGCGTTGAAGACCGTAGGGCGGCAGGAGGACAGCGTCGCTGCATATCGGCGCGCGCTATCCATCCGGCCGGCGCTGGGGGAAGTGTGGTGGAGCCTGGCCAATCTCAAGACAGTGAAGCTCGACGACGCGGATATCGCGACTATGCGAGGCGCCCTGCAGCAGTCAAAGCTATCGGAGGATGATCGCTTCCATCTCCATTTCTCGCTGGGGAAGGCATTTGAGGACGCCGGCAATGCGGAAGCATCTTTCGAGCATTATGCGTTGGGCAACGCGCTGCGTAATGCACAGCTTGCGCATGATCCAACGAATATATCACGGCAGGTTCAGCGTTCGATCGATACATTTACGCCAACTTTTTTTGCCGAACGTGAAGGCCAGGGTTGCCAGGCGGCTGATCCGATCTTCATCATCGGCATGCCGCGCGCCGGCTCGACTCTGATTGAACAAATCCTGTCCAGCCACTCGCAGGTGGAAGGCACGATGGAATTGCCGGACATTCCGATTCTGGCAAAAAAGCTGGGATCGGAGGACGGACCCTATCTTAAGGGGCTAGCGGACGCATCGCCGGAAACGCTGACGGCGCTTGGAGAGGAATACCTGGAACGAACACAAATCCAGCGCAAGGAGGGCAAGCCGTTCTTTATCGACAAAGCACCCAGCAATTGGCTGTTTGCGGGCTTTATCCATCTGATTCTTCCCAACGCCAGGATCATCGACGCGCGACGACACCCGCTCGATTGCGGGTTTTCTAATTTCAAACAGCATTACGCGCGCGGGCAGGGCTTCAGCTATAAGCTTGAAGACATCGGCAGTTACTATTCCAACTATGTGCGGCTGATGGCGTACCTTGATTCAGTGCTTCCGGGACGCGTCCATCGCGTAATCCATGAGCGGCTGATCGATGATCCGGAAAATGAAATCCGTGCGCTGCTGTCTGCGCTTGACCTTCCGTTTGAAGAAAGCTGCCTGCACTTTCATGAAAACCGGCGCGCCGTTCGCACCGCGAGCAGCGAGCAGGTCCGTCGTCCTATCAACCGCGCGGGCGTCGATCAATGGCAACCCTATTCGCAATGGCTTGACCCGTTGCGTGCGGCATTGGGGCCGGTGCTCGACGCCTATCCCGGCGTGCCAGAGCGTGACGAATTCGTCACAGTTTCCTCCGAATAAGACCAGCCTTCCCCTCAAGAAAGATTTTTCTTGCATTGCAGCACAATCAAACGGAGATTGCTTTCACCAATGTAAGGGGGGCCTTCATGAGTGCACCGACTACGCGCGGTATAAAAAGGACCAGCGCCGCTTTCCTACTGGCTTCGACCATCCTGACACATTCAGGCAGTGTTTTTGCACAGGAAACGGGTGCTGCGGAAGATGACGTGATCATCGTCACCGCCCAGCGGCGCGAGGAAAATCTCCAGAAGGTCCCGATCAGTATCCAGGCGATCGGGGAGGCCAAGCTCGAGCAGGCACAGGTCACGAGCTTTGATGATTATCAGAAGCTGCTACCCAGCGTCACATCGCAATCATTCGGGCCAAGCCAGGCCCAGATATTTTTCCGCGGTGTGACAAGCGGCGCGGATGGTCTTCATACCGGATCATTGCCGACCAGTGGTTTGTACGTTGACGAAATTCCACTTTCCACCATTGGCGGATCGGTCGACTTCCACGTCTATGACGTCTCCCGCGTAGAAGCACTTGCCGGGCCGCAGGGCACATTGTTTGGCGCGAGTTCGCTGTCAGGTACCCTTCGGATCATCACCAACAAGCCCGATACCTCCAAGTTCGAAGGCGGGGTCGATATGGAGGTAAACAAGTTCGGCAAAGGAGACTGGGGCGGACAGATCGAGGGCTTTCTCAATTTTCCACTGTCTGAAAATGCTGCGCTTCGGGTTTCCGGCTTTTATACAAAAGACGGCGGCTACATCGACAACGTCGCAGCCACGCGCACGTATAGTCTGGATGATGGCGATCCCGATACCAGCGTCACCATCAACAATTCGCACCTTGTCGAAAAAGACTTCAACGACAACGAAACCTACGGCGGTCGGGCTGCTTTGAAGATTGATCTTGACGATACTTGGACGGTCACACCGCAGCTGATTTACCAGCGCCAATTGAGCCATGGCAGCTTCCTGTATGATCCAAGCGTCGGCGATCTGAAGGTAACCGATTTCCTGCCGTCTCGAAATCTCGATCGGTGGTACCAAGCCTCTCTCACGATAGAAGGAAAATTAAGCGATTGGGATGTCGTTTATTCCGGTGGGTATTTTGGCAGGAAAGTAAATAATACCTCGGATTATTCGCAATATAGTGTCGTGTATGACCAGTATGTTTATTCCACTGGTGCTTATGCTCTCGCGACCCATTATCCTGACTCGGTGAACGGCGGATTCCTGGATCCAACTCAAAACTCAATTCTTCAAGACAAATACACGAAGCAAACACATGAAATTCGCGTAAGTTCGCCAAGCGACAAGCCATTCCGGCTTACTGCAGGCATGTTCTTCCAACGTCAAAGCGACATCATCGAGGCTGATTACGAAATTCAGGGGATGCAGAATGTTGCAGAGGAAGACATCAGTTGGATAGCGCCATTTGGCCCCACCATCAGCAACGGCAACACGGTTTATCTAACACGACTGAAACGCGTCGATCGCGACTACGCGGCGTTTGGCCAAGTCGATTATGATATCTTTCCAAGCGTTACGCTAACTGCCGGCATACGTGGATATATGTATAAAAATACGGTCTTTGGTTTTTCGGGCGTTAACAGCGCCAGAAATCTCGCGACCTGCCAACCCACTGACAAGACCGATCGTCCTTGTAACAACACTGACAAAAAGGCTGTCGATCAGGGCTCGATCTATAAATTCGGTGCCAAGTGGCAAGTTGACCCGCGCGCGATGGTCTACGCGACATTCTCACGCGGCTTCCGTCCGGGTGGCATCAACAGAAATGTACAAATCGCGCCTTATGGCGCCGATTCGCTCGACAACTACGAACTCGGTTGGAAAACCCGTTTCGGGCCTTTCACCTTCAATGGCGCAGCGTTCTACGAAAAGTGGAAAGGTCTGCAATATGGCCTCATCATTGCCGGGCTGAACGGCCAGACCAGTACGTTCAACGCTGGCGACGCGCGAATCTATGGCGTGGAGGGCGATCTTAGCTTCCGGACCGGCGGCCTTAGCCTTTCCATGGCTGGCACTTATGTAGACGCCAAACTGACCACCGACTTCTGCGCTATCGACAAGGACACCAAACAATTCGACTGCACTTTGGATTTGTCCGCAGCAAAGGGCACACGTTTGCCGGTAACGCCGAAATTCAAAGGCAATGCAACCGCTCGCTATGAGTTTCCTTTGGGTGCAAGCGAAACAGCATTCGTCCAAGTATCCATGCTGCACCAAAGCAATTCGCGAGCGTTCCTGGAAGATTCCGCAAATTTCTTCGATATCAATGATCCAACTCGTCAAATTCCAACCAAAGGCTTTACGTCTTTCGACCTGTCGTTGGGTTCAACTTGGAATAATTTCAAGATCGAGGCGTATGTCCAGAACGTATTTGACAAGCGCGGACAATTGGGACGCAACCAATATTGCGGCAGCGCATTGGGTACGCCGGGCGAGCCGGGATATGTTGCCTGTTCCTATTACTCCCGCATTTACCCCATCAAGCCGCAGCTGTTCGGCCTGAAGGTGGGCACCAAGTTCTGATCCTAGCGCAGCGGCGGTATGCGGCGGCGGCTTTGTGAGCGCCGCCGCATACCGCCCACTCGGGCTCCTCGCTTGCATCGCCCTTGTCATGGGCAACATGATCGCGTCGGGGGTGTTTCTGCTCCCGACCAGCCTCGCGCCTTATGGCTGGAACGCGATCTTCGGCTGGGCGGCAACGATCATCGGCGTGATGATCCTGGCCTATGTTCTCGCCCAGTTGACACGAAGGCTTCCGGATTCTTCGGGGCCGATCGACATGGTGCGGATCGCCTTTGGGCCGACAGCGGCCTTCACCATCGGCTGGAGCTACTGGGTGTCGGTCTGGACGTCCAACGTGACGATCGCAATCGGGGCCGCGAGCTATCTCAGCCTGTTCATCCGCCCTATTCGTGAAACGCCAGGCATGGGTGCAGTGACGGCCTTCATCCTGATCTGGCTGTTGACCTTTCTGAACCTGCGCGGCGCCGGAACAGTCGGCCGTTTCCAGATGGTAACGCTCATCCTCAAGCTCATTCCGCTGCTGATCGTGGCGGCGCTGATCAGCCTGATACTGGCCCGGAGCGGTACGTCTTCACTGCTGCCATACCACGGCAAGGACATCAGCCTCAGCGGGATCACCGCGACGGCCGCGCTGACATTGTGGGCGTTGTGCGGTTTCGAAGTGGCAAGCGCCGCGGCAGACAAGGTGCACGATCCTGCCAGGACGATTGTCCGCGCCACGCTGATCGGCACGTTCGCGACCGGCCTCATCTATTTCTTCGTATGCTCGGGAATCGCCCTCATGCTGCCGCCGGATGTTGCGCAACATTCAGACGCCCCTTTTGCCGATTTCGTGATGCTCAATTGGTCGAGCGGCCCCGCGAATTTCGTCGGGCTGTTCGCGGCGATCAGCGCGATAGGTGCACTTAACGGGTGGATACTGATCCAGGGGGAAGTGCCGCTGGCCATGGCGCGCACCGGCCAGCTGCCGGGCTGGTTTGCAAAAACCGACGCGCGTGGAACGCCAGCGCGCGCGCTTATCCTTTCCAGCGCGCTTGCCAGCATCCTGCTGCTCGCAAACAGCCTGCGGGCGATGGCGGATATTTTCACTTTCATGGCGCTGCTGGCGACAGCGGCATCGCTCTGGCTATACCTTGCCTGCGCTGCGGCGGCACTGCGCCTGAAAATTGCCATGCCCGCAGCGCTGGTTGGCCTGCTCTATGCAATGTGGACTTTGTGGGGCGCGGGCGGGACGGCGAGCGGGCTCAGCGTGCTGCTGATGCTGTCAGGTCTGCCGCTCTATTGGTGGACGAAGCGCAAGCAAAAAATTGAACGCCCCGCGGCATGATCATCAGCGATCAACGCCGCAGCATGCGTCCCACGACGCTGCGATCGGCGAGCACAGCCCTTGCAGCATTATGCCCAGGCGCGCCCGTCACCCCGCCGCCGGGATGCGTTCCGGCACCGCACATATAAAGCCCCTTGACCGGGCCACGATAACTTCCGTGGCCAAGCACGGGACGCGCGGCCCAGAGCTGGTCGAGCGACATGTTCCCGTGCATGATATCGCCGCCCACCAGCCCAAATTTCCGTTCCAGTCCCGCGGGCGAAAGCCGCATCTGGCCAATGATCGACCGACGAAAGCCCGGCGCATATTTTTCGACGGTGTCGATGATGACGTCGGCGGCGGCTTCCTCCTCGTCATCCCACAGCCTCCCATCCGGCAGCACGGGAGCGAATTGCTGGCAAAACAGGCTAGCGACGTGCATACCCGCCGGGGCAAGGCTGTCATCCACCGTCGATGGGATCAGAATTTCGACGATTGGCGCTCTGGACCAGCCGAAGGTCTTCGCATCCATGAAAGACTTATCCATATAGTCCAAAGTAGGTGCGAGGATAATCCCGGATTGGTGATGCTCGCCCGGATCCGGAAGACAGGAGAAGCGCGGCAATTCGGACAGCGCGACGTTCATCCGGAAAGTGCCCGATCCCGCCTTGAAAGACTGGATGCGCCTCAGGAAATCGGCAGGCAGATCAGCGGCGCGCATCATACGCTGGTAGAGAAGTTTTGGCCCGACATTGGCGATCACTATGTTGGCGGCGATTTCCTCGCCGCTGGCCAGCCGCACGCCAGCGGCCTTCCCGCCATCCACCAGCACCTGGGCGACGGGACTTTCAAGGCTGATCTCGACCCCGGCTTCGCGGCACACATCCGCCATGATGCGGGTGATATTGCCCATCCCGCCGACGCTGTGTCCCCATGCCCCCTTCTTGCCGTTCACTTCCCCGAAGACGTGATGCAGCAGCACATAGGCGCTGCCAGGCGTGTCCGGGCTGGCGTAATTTCCTACGACCGCGTCGAAACCGAAGGCCGCTTTGACAGTCTCGCTCTCAAACCATCCGTCAAGAAAGGTGCGTGCGCTTTTGGTGAACAGGTCGAGCACGTCGCGCTGCTGTTCGACGGTCAGTTTTGCCAGCCGCCGTCCCTGCCGCGCGGCATCCACCAGCGTAATAATGCCGTCGCCAACGTTGGGAGGTATTCTGAGCGCCAGATCGCGTAGCACCTCCGCGACAATCTCCAGCGCCGCATAATATGCGGGCAGCGCAGCGGCGTCTTTTTCGGAAAATTTGCGAAACTCCGCCTGGGTCTTTCCCAGGCCGCCGCCAAGTTTCAGATAGCCGCCATCATCCTGTGGCAGAAAGTTGGAGATCGGCCGTTCGATTACCCGATAGCCACGCTCGTGCAAGCGCATGTCCGCAATGACTTTCGGCTGCAGAAGGCTGACGGTATAGCTGGCAACGGAATTTCGAAAGCCGGGATGAAATTCCTCGGTGACTGCGGCCCCACCCACGACATCACGCCGCTCGACGATGCGCACCTTCAATCCCGCCTGTGCAAGATAGAAAGCGCAAACGAGCCCATTATGGCCTGCGCCGATGATTAATGCGTCATATCTGCTGGTCACCGCTTTTCTCCGTTTATCCGGCGATATGAACGCCATTAAATGCTTCCATGCGCGCAGCTACCGCCTGCCGGACTGGTCTGTTCTGGATCGGTTTCAGAATGGAGCCCATCCTGCGGCTGGGCGGCGCTCTTGCCGGGCTTCCGGTATCAGGGCTCGCATCCGCCGGCAGAAATTGCGCAGACAGACTTCGCTTTCGCCCAACGGCCCAACCGAGAAGCTACGTGACGCCATGCCTTGCTGCACGCGGGTGATAAGCTCGGTGTCCTCCGCGTTCACATCCCGGTTTATGCGCCAGTTGAGATAGCGCGCCACGCGCATCTCCCTTCTATCGTCCGGCAACACATAGCTTATCTCGCGGATAACCGTTTCCGTTGGCGAGACCGGCAGGAATTGCATGAAATCCACCTGGTCGGGATAGATATCGAATGCGACGTTGGGCCACAGCTTGAAATAGAGCCAGCGCCGCTGGCTAGCCTCCGGCAGATGCTCCACCTGCGGCAAGTGGCGCTGATACGCGCGCTCCGAAAGTTTCGTCGAAGGACGCTCGACCAGATCACCCCACATGCGGTCGACATGCTCGGTCGCCTCTACTCCGTAGCTGCGCCCGAACAGCCGGGTCAGGCCTGGATGCGCGATCGGGATATGCAGGCCATCCGAATAATTATCCGCGACATTCTTCCAGTTCACGGCGCGGGGGCGCAGCGTTACGCGGCCGAGCGCGCGCAGATCCTCGAACCGGTAAGGCGCCACCTGATCAGCGTAGGGCGTCATCATCTGTGCTACCGACGGACCTCTACCTTCCAGGCGCACGAAGACGAAGCCAAGCCACAATTCGACTTCGACCGGCGTGAGGCCGTGCTGCCCCGGCTGCAATTCCGGATAATCACGCTTCTGGGGTATGCCGGTCAGCTTGCCGTCAAGCCCATAGGCCCAGCCATGATAGGGACAAACCAGCTTCTTCGCACAACCGCTGTTGCCGTCCACGATCCGTGACCCGCGATGCCGGCACACATTGGTGAACGCGCGAATGATGGCATCCTCGCCTCGTATGACGACGATGCTCTCGCCAATGAACTCGAGCGTGTGCCAGTTGCCGGATGCCGGGATATCGCTCTCGTGACAGACGATCTGCCAGCTCGCCCGGAAGACGTGATCGCATTCCGCCCGAAAGAAGTCAGGGTCATCATAGCACCAGGCGGGAAGGCTCCAGCCCTCCTGTCGATCCGCCTCAATCGATATTGCGCTCAGTTGAGGCATGGGCGACCCTCATTTGTTTTACGACTGTACGACAGTACGTGGAAAGTGCAAGAAGAGTCTCTGCAAATGTTTTAACGCAGAGTGATTCAGCTCTGGTTTCAATCAGACTGCCACCGTCTTTGCCGCAGAAAGGCAGATGAATATGACGTTCAAGCGCATCCTCCGCACCGTGATTGCTTTTTCGCTGGCAGGCGGCATCCCGGCTTATGGTGAGACGGTGTATGTTCGGGCCGGCCATCTGATCGATACGGAAAACGGCGTGGTGCTGAGCGACCAGCTCATCCGGATCGAAAATGATCGCGTCAGCGCGGTAACGCCGTGGCAATCTGTGCCAGCAGGCGCCACGTTCATCGACTGGTCGGCATTCACCGTGTTGCCCGGCCTTATCGACATGCACACGCATCTGGCAGACTACGGCCAGACCAACAATGTCGCGGAGCCACTTCTGCACAGCGCGGCGGACGTCGCCTTGCTGAGCGCCAAGCACGCGCGAGATACGCTCGATGCAGGGTTCACAAGCGTACGTGATGTCGGCGCGTTCCGCGCGTTCGGCGACGTATCCTTACGCGATGCCATCAACAACGGAGAGGTGGACGGGCCACGCATGTCGGTCGCGGGCGCATATCTGACGGTGCCCGGCGGCGGCGGCGAAGTGACCGGAATGGCTGCGGACGTGGCTCTACCAGCAGACATGCGGGCCGGTGTGTTCACCGGACCTGACGATGCCAAGGCCAAGGCACGCTATCTGTTTCAGCATCATGTCGATTTTCTCAAAATCATCGCTACGGGCGCGGTGCTGGCGGAAGGCACGGAGCCCGGCACGCCTGAAGTAACCGAAGAGGAAGTCCGCGCCATCTGCGACGAGGCCGCTCGCTATGGCAGCTACGCAACGGCGCACGCGCACGGGCCGGAGGGTATCAAAATTGCCCTGCGGGGTGGAGTCCGCTCCATCGAACACGCATCGCTGATCGACGACGAAGGCATCAAGCTCGCGAAGGCAAAGGGCGCGTGGCTAGTGATGGACATCTATAACGGCGACTACATCGCTGATGTCGGCAGGAAGGAAGGCTGGCCCGCCGACATGCTGCGCAAGAATAACGACACGACCGAAGCGCAACGGCAGGGCTTCCGCAAGGCGGTGCGCGCGGGTGTCAAGATCGCATTCGGCACTGACGCCGGGGTATATCCGCACGGCCTCAACGCCCGCCAATTTCCCTATATGGTCAAGTATGGAATGACGCCCATGCAGGCGATCCAGTCTGCAACGACCAGTGCAGCCGCGCTGATGAACAGATCGGCGGATGTCGGCGCGATTTCCCCCGGCCACTATGCAGACCTGATCGCGGTCGCAAAGGATCCGCTTATAGACATCAGCGCGCTCAGCGACGTCGCGCACGTGATGAAAGGCGGACGAATAGTTCATTAACTTCCCGTCCGTCATATTTGGTGGGATCGTGTTAATCTTCTCCCTCAAAAGAGGATTGGTTCGCCTACGTTATGATGTAGCCTTAGAAGGACGCGATGCGCGCCAGTTATGTAAGAGAGTCTGCGGACGTGCGCCGCCAAAGCCTGATCGACGCCGCCGGGCGTTGTCTGGCTGAGCATGGCGTCGCCGGAAGCTCGGTCCGCGCCATCTGCGCAAAGGCCGGCGTGTCTGCCGGACTTTTAACGCATTATTTCAGCGGCGTGGATGAGCTGATCCTCGCGGCCTACCGCGACACGGGCAAGCGCGTGTCTGATGCGATTGAAGAAGCGGTTGCCAATGCCGGCACGGATCCCCGTGCACGTCTTCACGCCTATGTGACGGCGAGCTTTCGTCCCCCTATCCTCGATCCTCAGTTGCTGGCCACCTGGATCGCGTTCTGGAGCCTGGTGAAGACTTCGCCGCTGATCGCCGGTCAGCATGGGATCACTTACGCCGGTTATAGGGAAGGAATCGAAGTCCTGATCGCCGAATGCCATCCTGATACTTTGAGCAAGGCGGAGATCAAACGCGCTGCCATCGCGATCACGGCGATGGTGGATGGTCTCTGGCTCGAACTCTGCCTTGACCCCACGACCTTCACGCCAGAGGACGCCATTGCCGTGACGACACGGTGGATCGATACACTCGTCGGCACGTCCTGACGGAATGCTTGCGCCCGCAAGGCGTTAGCGTGAAAGATCCCTCAGCACACTATCCCACTGATCGAGCGATGCCTTGATAGCACCGCTTGGAACGCGCTCGTTCAGGCCATGCGTGAAATCGTCCGAGGCTTTGATGAAGACGGTTCCGACGCCGTAGCTGGGAATGCCGATCGCGCGGAAGAACATGCTGTCCGTGGCACCGTTGCTCATTTCGGGCATTATCTCAACGCCGGGATAGTTCGCGTGCACGGCTTTGGTCACCGCAGCCACGACGTCTGGACGCAAAGGCGAAGCATCGCTGGCCGCCGGGTTGCCCAGTATTGTGAATTTGGCATTGGGATCATCCATCGCCTTCTTGAGGGCGGCCTGAACGCTCTCGATCGAAACGCCCGGAAATATCCGGCAATTGATGCTGACCGACGCGCGTTGCGGCAATGCGTTCAGCGCATGGCCGGCCGTTGCCATCGTCGGTACGCAGGTTGTGCGAACCTGCCCGATGAATTCCGGATATGCCGAAATGATGTCGGCGGCGGCGGTATCCGCGGGGTTCTTGACAAACCGGGCCATCGCCGCGCCAAGCTCTCCGCCTACCTCCTTGGAAGCCGCGGTGAGAACGGCTTTCGTCAATTCGTTGATCTGCGGCGGGAAGGCATATTTGCTGAGGCGATCGAGCGCTGCGGAAAGCTCGTAGATCGCGTTCACTTTGCCAGGACGTGAACTATGTCCACCTGGATCGGTGACAACGACTTCGAAATCAACGTAGCTCTTTTCGCCTGCCTGAATCCTGTAAAAGGCGGGTTTGCCGTCCTCTCCAAGCAGGCCGCCGCCGCCGTCGCCGTTGAGAAGCATTTCGGCATTGGCATATTTCTTGGCCAGCGCGCGCGCGGTTACCATGTGCGTTTCTTCATCTCCGGAGAGCAGGAGAATCAGCGAACGCCTGGGGACAAAACCATCGCGCTTGAGTTGTGCCATCGTAGCAACCATCATCGCGACGTCATATTTATTGTCGTAAGATCCGCGTCCGTAAATATAGCCATTTTCTTCGACCGGCACGAACGGGTCACGCTCCCAATCCGAAGCCTTGGCTTCGACGACATCCATATGGCCGATCATCAGGATCGGTTTTGCATCGGTACTACCCTTGAGCGTCGCGGCCAGCGTCGCGGTCTCGCCGATCGGCGCAATTTCGATCTCACCAGGCTGGAACCCCGCGTCTTTCAGGACGGAAGCATAATAGGCGGCAAGTTTCGGCACCTGGCCACGGCCCTCCACGGTGGGAATGGCGATTGATCGCATCAATATCGCCTTCGCGACGGTGGGGTCAGCAGCGGCCATCGCGGAACTGCTTACGGCCCCCATCCCGACGAGCAGCCCAAGGGCAATTGCCCGTCGCGATAAGAAGCCGAGACGCATGCGTGTTCCTTCCCCCGGAGATTGATCTGCCGTCACGTCAGCGGCGTGCTATGGCAACGACATAATCGGGATGTCGTGACACTACTCACAGCAACGCACATCAGTGTCAATTGAAGGGCAAGACACGGAAATGGCAAGCGGGATTCAGCGACAGTGATCGGCCCTCTCAAGATAAAGCTTCAATTGGTATGCGGGGACGAGTTTGCGATGGGGCCCGGCAAGGCGGACTTGCTTGAGACGATTGCTCGCGAGGGGTCGATTTCCGCAGCCGGCCGCGCGATGGGTATGAGTTACCGGCGGACCTGGCTGCTGGTCGATACCATGAACCGATGCTGGAGCGAACCGCTCGTCGAGACCACCGCCGGCGGCGGTCGTCATCGCGGCGCGCGGCTGACAGAATGCGGCAAGGCCGTCCTCAGCGACTATCGCGCGCTGGAAGCCAGCATCGCCAAGGCCGTAATGCCGGAAAAAGGAAAAACAAAGCCGCTCGAAAAACTCGCGAAACGACTCCGCGACAAGGCGCTTTCTTCGCAATAGATTTGACTGCGTTTGCTGGTACGGGACCAAGAAGCTCTATATTCGACAATATATAGCTTGATCACTGTATTCGCGAAAATATAGAACACAGGTTCTTAGAACGCATTCGCGCACAGCATGGAAATAGACCATCAGCCGCCACTCCGGAGAAAACGATGTTGAACTTTGCACCTCGTCACATTCTCGCGAGCTTCGCCGCTGTCGTCGCAATCGCGCAACATGCGCCTGCATCGGCGGCAGACACGCAGGTCGCGGTCGCCGCGAACTTTACTGAGCCAGCCAGGGAAATCGCGGCGGCCTTTGCCTCGGCGACCGGCCATAATGCCATGCTCAATTTCGGTTCTTCCGGCGCCTTCTATACCCAGATGGCGCATGGCGCGCCGTTCGAGGTGTTTCTCTCGGCCGATACGGAGCGGCCCGCCAAAGCCGAAAAGGAGGGCCTCGGCGTGCCAGGCACGCGGTTCACCTATGCGATCGGGCAGCTGGTACTTTACTCTACCAAACCCGGACTGGTGGACAACAAGGGCGCGGTCCTGAAGAGCGGCAATTTCGAGAAGATCTCTATCGCTGATCCCATTGCCGCGCCTTATGGCGTGGCGGCCGAGGAAACGATGAAAAAGCTGGGCGTGGACGCAGCCCTTGCTCCGAAGATCGTGAAGGGCACGTCGATCACCCAGGCCTATCAGTTTGTCGCTACCGGCGCGGCAGAACTTGGCTTCGTCGCGCTGAGCCAGGTCATCGGGGAAACGGGGGGATCGCGCTGGGTCGTTCCCGCAAATCTTCACACACCGATCGACCAGCAGGCGATCCTGCTCAAGACCGGCGACAAGAACCCGGCGGCGCGTGCCTTCCTGAAGTTTCTGAAGAGCGGCAAAGCCAAGGCAATCATCACGCGTTACGGATATCAGGTTCGCTAGCCGCTTTACGGTTCCGGCGCGCCTGCCTAGACCGCAAATCATGAACCTCGTTATCGCGACGACGATAGAACTCGCCATCGTCACCACCATCCTCCTTTTGCTGCTCGCCACGCCGCTCGCATGGTGGCTGGCGCGATCGCGGCGCTGGTGGAAGGAAATCATCGGCGCGGTCGCTGCCCTGCCTCTGGTGCTTCCGCCAACGGTCATCGGCTTCTACGTGCTGATCGCGCTTGGCCCGGACAGTCCCCTGATGGTACTGTTTCAGCCGTTCGGCATTCGCACGCTGGCATTTACGTTCACGGGGCTTGTGATCGGTTCCCTGTTCTATTCGCTGCCGTTCGCGGTCCAGCCGTTGCGCACGGCATTCGAGGCGGTGGGCGATCGCCCGCTCGAAATCGCAGCGACGATGGGCGCCGGACCGCTCGACCGATTCCTCCATGTCGCCGTCCCGCTTTCGCGCCGCGGGTTCATGTCTGCGGCCATCCTCGTCTTCGCGCATACGATCGGCGAATTCGGCGTCGTTCTGATGATCGGCGGGGCAATCCCGGGCAAGACGGAAGTCTTGTCGACCCGCATCTATCAACTCGTGGAAAGCCTGCAGTTCGGACAGGCGCATGAAATCGCCGCCGGACTGATCATATTTTCGTTCCTTGCATTATTCGCGATGCTGCTGATCGAGCGGCGTATTGGCGGGATCAGGCCATGACGATCGCCCTGCGCCTTGCTGGCAAACTCGGTGAAGACTTCATGCTGGATGTGGCCCTGGAGGTACCGACCGACGGCGTAACCGCGCTGCTTGGTCCATCCGGTTCCGGCAAGACCAGCGTGCTGCGCGCACTCGCGGGTCTCGACCGGATAGATGGCGAGATACGATTTGGTCCCGAAGTCTGGCAAAATGCGCGCGTTTTCCTGCTGCCTGAACATCGGCGTGTTGCCTATGTCTTTCAGGGCATTGGCTTGCTCCCGCACCTCAGTGTGCGTGGAAATCTGGACTTCGCGGAACGACGCGCGCGGCCTGGCCCGTTCCGGCGCGAAGACATCATCGAACGCGCAGGTGTTGGTAAGCTGCTGGATCGCATGCCTGCGCGTTTGTCAGGCGGAGAGGCGCAACGTGCCGCCATCGCCCGTGCGCTCCTCTCGCAGCCCCGGCTCCTGCTGATGGATGAACCGCTCTCGGCGCTCGACGGCGATGCACGGAACAACCTGCTCGCCCAGCTCGCAGTGCTGCTCGCCGACATCCAGATTCCGGTCTTCTATGTTACACATGATCTCGTCGAGGCTGAGCGGCTTTCCGAGCGAACGATCCGCCTGGTCAATGGGCGCATCGCATAGCTGCAACTTCCCATTCGTCAATCAGTTCATTCAGCGGCTTACGCGCTCGCAATTTCAGGCGTAGCGGGAAGTCATAGGAGAACAGAATGAGCGTGGCATTCCGCCGTGAAAGCGACGAAGAACACAAGGAACCGAAGTTCGAGCTTCCCATCCCGTCCGGCCCAAACCTGGTAACCGCGCGCGGATTTGCGCTGATCGAGCAACGCGTGGGCGATCTCGAAGGCGCCTTGGGCCAGGAAAGCGATGAAGCACGTCTGGAAGACATGAAGCGCGATCTTCGCTACTGGCGTACCCGGCTCGCAACCGCACAGCTTGCCCCGCTCCCTTCGGGGGATGAAGTCGCATTCGGGTCGCGGGTCGAATTCAGATTGAACGGAGCCCTGCGCACCATCGAGATCGTGGGTGATGACGAGGCAGATCCCGCCGAGGGCCGCATCGCTTTTTCCGCCCCGCTCGCAAAGGCCATGATGGGAACTGGCGCAGGCGAACGCGTCGATTTCAACGGAAAGACTGAAGCGATCGAAATTGTTAGCATCAGCGTGACAGGGGAAGAGTGATGGCGGAGCGGTTCGAACGCCACCGGCAGCCGTGGACGAGTGACGAGATCCAGAAGCTGCACACGCTGGCCAGGAAAGGCATGGCGCTTAAGGCAATTGCGAAGGCACTAAAGCGCAGCGAGGAATCGACCAAGGACCGCGCGAAACTGGACGGCCTCAACATCGCGAAACTTCATTGATCGGGCTTGCGAGCCATGTAATCTCTCGTGATGGGGAGCGTCTCTCGTCCGCGCGTTAGCTGTATCTGGAAGTTGAGATGGGCGTTGCACCGAAAGGCGACGATCGCGCCGGCCAGATAGAATTGCCACATCCGAAAAAAGCGCTCGTCGTATAGCGCCACGATCTTGTCGCGCGCCGCCACGGTCCGCGCGTACCAATGCTCAAGTGTATAGGCATAATGCATCCGCAGTGCTTCGATATCGGTGATCCAGAGGCGGGCATCTTCGATGGCCGGCGCGATCTGGCTCAGCGCAGGCACATAGCCTCCGGGAAAGATATATCGCGCAAGCCAGCGATCGGTCGGCGCAGGTCCGTCTGCTCTTCCGATTGTATGCAGCAGCATCACGCCGTCCGGCTTCAGGAGTGTCCGGCACTGATCGAAGAAGCGCCGATAATGTGGCGGCCCGACATGTTCGAACATGCCTACCGACACGATCCGGTCGAACGCGCCGGTCACGGATCGATAATCCAGCAACGCGAACTTGACCCGGCCAGCAAGTCCGGTGGCATCCGCCCGCGCGCGCGCAATCGCAAGCTGGTGCTCGGACAATGTTATGCCCAGCACCTCGACATCCGCAGTCTTGCCAATGTGGAGAGCGAGACCACCCCATCCGCAGCCGATATCCAGCACGCGCTGGCCGGCCCGCAGCGCGAGCTTGGCGACGATATGGTCCAGCTTGGCTGCCTGTGCCGTCTCAAGCGTGTCATCGGGTCGCTCGAAATAAGCGCAGCTGTAGTTGAGGTCATGATCGAGGAAGAGGGCGTACAGGCGGTCGTCAAGGTCATAATGATGCGCGACATTCCGGCGCGATCGCCGCTGCCAGTTCCACGCGTTCAGCCACCCGAGCCGCCTGGGGCGCCAGAGACTGAGGTGCACTGCGTCGTCATCGTCCCATTTGGTGTTGCTGCCGATCAACGCAGCGAAGGAAAGAATATCGTCGTTCTCGACGAACAGCCGCCCATCCATATAGGCCTCACCAAATTCCAGTGCCGGGTTTAGCGCGGCCCGGAACGTGGTTGCCCTGTCCGTGAACCGGATCCGAACCGGATCGCCCGCTCCATCGCCATAGCGATAGGTCCGGCCAGCGGCGTCCTGCACCTCCAAATTACCCTTCCGGATGAGGACTCGCAGCAGCCGATCAAGGAGTATCATTCCTTGATGCTAGTGCACCCCGGGCAAAGGCGCCATATCAGGGCCGATGGAGCAGCGGCAGGATACTGCCATAATCATCCGTCCACGCCGTGAAATCTGGCCGGCCTTCCAATGCGTTCCATCCATCCCGGGAATCGGACGCCTTCATCCGGCGCAGCATTTCAGGCGAACGGCTGAAGGCGACCCATAGTGAACGCCCTACCTGATATTTGGCATCCGCTGGCGATGGCTGATAATCTCTGATGGCCGCGTGCCAGCCATCTTCGCGGGCGGCCGCCGCCAGAACCGGCTTCAAGTCGATATAGCGGTTCGAGATGTGGAACAGCAAAAGCCCGTCTGGCGAAAGTACCCGCCCATAGTTGGCGATCGCCTCACGCGTCAGCAGGTGCATCGGAATGGAGTCGGACGAGAATGCATCGATCACCAGCACATCGGCTGACGATGCCGGCGAACGATCAAGGGTCAACCGCGCATCGCCGATCTCGATCCTGGCGTTAGGCAGGCAGCGTGAGAGGAATGTGAAACTGCGGGTATCGCGTGCGATCTTCGCAATGGCTGGATCGATTTCATAGAAATGCCAATCCTGCCCCGGCTGCGCGTAGCAGGCGAGTGTTCCGGCACCGAGGCCCACTACACCGATCCGTGCGCCGGCCCCGTAAAGGTTCGGCACCGCACGCATCGCGATACCGACGCCGGAGCGGGGTGCGTAATAGTTCGTGGGATAGGTCTCGAGACCAGGCTTGAGAATCTGCGTCCCGTGCGTCGTCGTACCGTGAATCAAAATGCGGGCGCCATCCTTGTCCTGCACCGTATAAATGCCGAAATAGCTCCGCGTGCGGATGTGCTCATCCAGCGAGATCAGGATGCTGTTCCACGCGCCCAGCCCAAGAATCAGGGACGCGATACTGATGGCAAAGAGCACGCGATGCGCAATTACCGCCCGTGCCATGCCTGCGATCAGCACCAGCGCAACGGCCTTGGAAAGTAGCGGCGGTATCCCAGGCAACGTAGCCCCTGCCATCAGGGACAACATCAGGACGACCGGACCGACCAGCCAGCGCTGCACCCCTGCCAGCTTGCGGGCATCGGCCCGCAAAGGCATCAGCAGCGCGGCCGCCACGACCAGCAGCGGATATTCGTAGAGCCAGTCGAATATCGCGGGGGCGACGAGCGCGCAAAATAGGCCGCCCAATACACCGCCTATCGACATGCAGAGATAAAAATCGGTGAGATGCGACGTCTCGGGCCGCAACAGATAGAGCCTCCGGTGCAACGCGACCGAGGTGACGAAGAGCAACAACAGGTCGGCCGCAATTGAGGATGACAGCGTAAATACCTGCCCGCTTCCCCCCATGGCGCCCGCCACAATCATGACGAGGGGAAAGGCCCAGATCATCGCCCCGGCAAAACGGCTGCGATCCGAAAACGCAAAGATAAAGCTGAGAAGATACAGACCCAGCGGCAACACCCAGAGCAAGGGCATGGCGATGATGTCCGTCGTCAGATGGCTCGTTGTGGAGAGGATCAACCCTGACGGAACCGCTGCAAGCGCGATCCACAGCAAGCGCTGGCGCATCGTCGGCGAGGCTGTTCTTATCGCAGTGGAAACCCTTGGACCGTCGCTCTGTTGTGGCAGCAGGTTCACGCAGCAGATCACAAGCAGCAACAACAGACCGTATCCCACCGTCCAGGCAATGCTCTGTCGCGCCAGCGGCATGAGCGGCTCCACGAGCAAGGGATAGGCGATCAATCCGCCAAAGCTTCCCAGATTTGATGCCGCATACAGCGCATAGGGATTTGCCTCTGGTTCGCGGATGCTGAACCAGCGCTGCAGGAGCGGCGCCTGCGCCGCGATCGCGAAAAACGGCAAACCGATCGATCCGGCCAGCAGCCACGGCACCCAGACGATGGGAGAAGCGTTTACCGGCATTTCCGTGGCGATCAGAGCAAGCGGCAGCCACATGGCAGCAAGCACCAGCAAGGCTATATGCATGATCCCCTGAACACGCGGCCTCAATCGTCCGATGAAATGCGCATAGCCATATCCGCCGAGCAGCAGTGCCTGATAAACCAGCATTGCACTGTTCCACACTGCCGGCGCACCGCCCAGCCGAGGCAACGCCATCCGCGCAACCATCGGTTGCATCAGGAAAAGCAGAAAGGAGCCTGTAAAAATTGCCGCGACGAACCAGGTCCGGGCCGATGTGTTTGTCGAAACTTTCAATGCCGCCGTCGCCATGTACTTCTCCGTGATGCGGCACAGATACCGCCGCTGGATTTAGACATGGTTAAAGCCGGTTAGGGATATCAGCGGCGGATACCTTCGAACTGTAACATAAAATCGCGATACGCTGCCGGGCGAGGACCTTTAACGAAGGAACCGCTTATGGACGGTATCGTCCGCCTGCCCGAAGTCGAAGACGTCTTCGACTTCATCGAAACGCCCCCCAGCCTGCCCGAGCGGGAGCAGGAACGCCGTCGTTATCGCACGATCTGGATATCAGACGTTCACCTGGGCACGCGCGGATGCAACGCCCGGATGCTGATCGACTTTCTCGATTCCACCGATAGCGAGACGATGTACCTGGTCGGCGACATAATCGACGGCTGGCGCCTTCGGAAGACCTGGTACTGGCCAGCACTTCACAACGATATCGTCTGGCGCGTGATGAAACGGGCGCGACGGGGTACACGCGTTGTCTATATTCCTGGCAACCATGACGAGATGTTTCGCCAGTTCGCGGGCATGACGTTTGGCGGGATAGAAATCCGCCGCAAGGCAATCCATACGACCGCGGACGGCCGCAAGCTGCTTGTGCTGCACGGCGATGAATTCGATGCGGTCGTGATGTGTCACCGCTGGCTCGCATTCCTGGGCGACGCTGCTTACGGTCTGCTCCTCCGGCTCAACGTTGGCATAAATGCGGTTCGGCGACGGTTTGATCTGCCTTATTGGTCAATCGCCAAGCACGCCAAGCACAAGGTTAAAAACGCAGTCGAGTTTATTTCGCGCTATGAGGAAGCGGTTGCGCATGAAGCCATGGTGCGTGGTGTCGATGGCGTCGTATGCGGCCATATCCACACCGCTGAAACGCGGGATTTCGACGGCGTCTCCTACTATAATGACGGAGACTGGGTGGAAGGCTGCACCGCGCTGGTCGAGCATTTCAACGGGCGGATGGAGGTGCTTCACTGGGCGGACGAAATTGCCGCCCGTCGTCAGGCGGCTTGTCCATCCAGGATCGCGGCGTGAGGATTGCCATCATCACGGATGCCTGGGACCCGCAGGTGAACGGTGTCGTTAGGACGCTCAAGTCCGTGCGGCGCGCGCTGGAGCAGATGGGTCATCAGGTCAGTGTGATATCGCCGGAGCAATTTCCGTCCCTGCCCTGCCCCACTTATCCGGAGATCCGTCTCGCCTTGACGGGCCCTGGCGCCGTCGGTCGCATGATCGCCGCTGCGCAGCCCGACGCGCTCCATATCGCGACCGAAGGCCCATTGGGCCTCGCGGCGCGGCGCTGGTGCCTCCAACAGCGTTTTCCGTTCACCACCGCCTATCACACCCAATTCCCGGAATATATTGCAGCGCGGACAGGCCTTCCCGCCGCGTGGACGTGGCGCTGGATGCGCTGGTTTCACGCGCCCGCGACCGCCGTTCTGGCCTCCACTGCGTCGGTGCGCCGCGCGTTGAACGCCCATGGCATTTCTCATGCCCGGCACTGGGGACGCGGGGTCGATCTCCAACTGTTCCGGCCCGATGCGCCTGCTTTACCGGAATATGATGGACTGCCGCGCCCCATCCAGCTTTTCGTGGGCCGGGTGGCGGTCGAGAAGAATATCGAGGCGTTTCTCGATACATCCCACCCTGGCACAAAAGTGATCGTTGGTGATGGGCCGGCACGCACAGCCCTGTCACGTCGTTATCCCGACGCCGTCTTTCTCGGAGCGATGCAAGGCGAAAGACTGGCATCCGCCTATGCCGGCGCGGACGTTTTTGTCTTTCCGAGCCGGACGGACACGTTCGGCCTGGTCATGATCGAAGCGCTCGCCTCCGGTCTCCCCGTCGCTGCCTTTCCGGTGCCCGGCCCGATCGACGTGCTGACGTCGGAGACGGCCTGTCTCCGTCATGATCTGCAAGCCGCGATCGCGGGAGCGTTGGAACAGGATCGGCGGCAATGCGCCGCCTATGGCCGACAATTCAGCTGGGATGCGAGCGCGAGGCAATTTCTTGCGGGCCTGGCGCCGGTCGAAATGGACCGGAAAGCCGCGTAAATAGCGTAAATAGAATGTCAGCTCAGCCCAGCCTCGCCGCATGCCAGCGCAAGTGATCCTCCATGAAGGTGGAGATGAAATAATAGCTGTGATCATATCCCGACCGCATCCGCAACGTCAGCGGAATGCCTGCGGCGTCGCAAGCCGCCTTGAGCAGTTCCGGCTTTAGCTGGTCCGTCAGGAACTGGTCCGCCTCGCCCTGATCGACCAGGATATCGGCAACGCGTGCGCCATCCTCGATCAGCGCAACCGCATCATGCCTGCGCCATTGCGCGCGATCCGCACCGAGATACCCGCCGAGCGCTTTTTCGCCCCACGGAACTTGTCCCGGCGCCACGATCGGCGAAAAGGCACTGACAGCCTTGAACGTGGCTGGATTGCGCAACGCCAGGGTCAACGCACCATGCCCGCCCATCGAATGGCCCATGATCGACTGGCGCTGCATATCCGCCGGGAAATTACTTGCGATCAGCCGGGGCAGCTCCTGCGTCACATAGCTGTACATGCGATAATGTTTGTCGAACGGCGTCTGCGTGGCATCGACATAGAAGCCGGCGCCCAGCCCGAAATCATAAGCATCCGCCGGATCATCCGGCACGCCTTCGCCGCGCGGGCTGGTATCCGGCGCGACGAAGATCACGCCAAGTTCGGCGCAGACGCTTCGGAATTCGCCTTTCTCCGTCACATTGGCGTGCGTGCAGGTCAGGCCGGACAGATACCATATCACCGGCACTGGCCCACTGGCCGCCTGTGGGGGAACGAACACGCTGAACGTCATGTCCGTGCCTGTCGAAGTCGAGGCATGCCGATAGACGCCTTGCGTGCCGCTGAAACTGCGATTGACTGAAACCGTTTCCATTCTTTGAACCTTTAGTTGGGTTTCCGATCCAGCCGGAACGCTGCCGTTATGCCGGCCAGGATAGAGATCGAAATTTCGGCTGGACCTACCGCGCCGATAGGCAGGCCTACCGGGCCATCGATCCGCGACAGTTCCCCGTCGGTGAAACCGCGCTGCCGCAGTCGTTCGAGACGCGCGGCGTGCGACTTTCGCGACCCCAGCGCACCGATGTAAAAGGCGGGGGAACGCAGTGCCCGCGCCAGCGCAGGATCGTCGAGCTTGGGATCATGGCTCAGCGCGACGATCGCCGATGCCGCATCCGGCCGCCAGTGATCCAACGCTTCGTCTGGCCAGGCTTCATCAACCGGATCGGAAAAGCGGGCCGCCGCTGCAAACATTCCGCGGGGATCGATCACTGTCGTCGCATAGCCGGCAAGCTGGGCCATCGGAATCAGCAGCTGGGTGATATGGACTGCCCCGATGATGGCAAGCCGCCGCCGTGGCGGATAGATGTTCAGGAAAGCACCCTCATTCGCTGCCGTTTGCTCCCGGCTCACTCCGGTCTCGCGATCAGTCACTACATTGACGCTCCGGCCCTCCGCGCGGGCTTCGCGCACGCGCTCAACCAATGCCGGCGCGTAATGCGCATCGTCGACGGATTGTACGAGGATCGATATCCGACCCCCACAGGCCAGACCGACCTCCCAGGCCTTGGCATCGGCCACACCGTAGTCCAGCGTCCGAACGCCGCCACCGGCTTCCATCAACGCCATCGCCTGAACGACGACATCACCCTCGACACAACCCCCGCTCACCGAGCCCTGGAATACGCCGTCGTCCCGTATGACAAGATGCGAGCCCGGCCGACGTGGTGCGGATCCCCAGGTTTCGATCACGGTGGCGATCGCGAGGTCATGCCCTTCCGCACGCCATCGGGTAATGGCGTTCATCACGCCATCCAGATCATCTGCTGTTTCAGTCATCGTTCCTTTTAGCCATGGCAGAACATCGATGGCTAGCCGGTCATGACGAGAAGGCGGTATTCAGCGAGACGTCCAGCCACTCAGCGGTTTCCCTGCGGTGCCGACGACCTTTTCACCGCGCTGCGCGACTTCAAGCGCGAGATAACGCCCGAATCCGCTGGAAACGCCCGTAATGAACCAACGCCGTTGTGAAGACTGTGCCATTGAGCATCCTGTCCTTGTTTTGCTCATTTGCGCCCTCGACGCCCAAGACCGCGTGAATGCACGATCGCAATCGGGTGGACCACGCCTATCCTTTTACTGGGATACCAAGTGCGGAGCGCATCTGCGAATCCGTTGATCCGGCGCGCCCGGCATCCTATGTCGCATGAAGCGGGCGCGCGTCGCGCTTATGACAGGCAAGGCTTTCATGACCACGACTCATTCCACGCGCATGCTCATCCTGGGTTCCGGCCCGGCCGGTCTATCAGCGGCTATTTACGGCGCGCGCGCTGGCATGGCGCCAATCGTCGTGCAGGGGATTCAGCCCGGCGGCCAGCTAATGACGACTACCGACGTGGAAAATTACCCCGGCTTCAAGGATGTGATCCAGGGGCCATGGCTGATGGAACAGATGCAGGCGCAGGCCGAGCATGTCGGTGCCCGGATGATGTGGGACACGATTGCGGAAGTTGACCTGTCGCAACGGCCGTTCCGGCTGATCGGGGACGGGGGCACAATTTATTATGGCGATGTTCTGGTGATCGCGACCGGCGCGCAGGCGAAATGGCTTGGCATCGAAAGCGAGACCCGCCTGCGCGGCCAGGGCGTTTCGGCGTGCGCGACATGCGACGGTTTCTTCTTTCGCGGTAAGAAGGTCGCGGTGATCGGCGGCGGCAACACCGCTGTGGAAGAAGCACTCTATATGACGAACCACAGCCACGACGTGACGCTGATCCATCGCCGGGACAGCCTGCGCGCGGAAAAGATCCTGCAGGAGCGCCTGTTCGCTCACCAGAACATCAAGATATTGTGGAACAAGGAAATCGCGGAATTCGTGGCGGGCGCCGGCAACGAGGGACTGATCGGACTGGATCTGCGCGATACCCGGTCAGGTGAGATCAGCCGGCTCGATGTCGACGGAGGATTTGTCGCGATCGGCCATCATCCCGCGACCGAGCTGTTTCGCGGTCATCTCGATCTTGATGCGGAAGGCTATATCTGCGTGAGCCCCGGTACGGTGCAGACAAGCATTCCCGGCGTGTTCGCCTGCGGCGACGTGACCGACAAGGTTTATCGCCAGGCGATCACGGCGGCGGGCATGGGCTGCATGGCCGCGCTGGATGCGGAGCGTTTTCTCGCTGAGGCGGACTTCGAAGCCAAAGTACCCGTCCACGCCTGATGCGCTGAGATCGCCCTTGCCCGCTCCGGCGAAAGCTGAAGCGCAGGGCTTCATTGTATTACGAGGCTTCCAATAAACCGTTAGTCCTGAGCGAAATGGAGGGACCGGCGGAACGTGTCTCGACTTCGCTCGATAAGAACGGCTCAAAAATTCGGCTTTGCGACTCTAGGGTGCAGACCCCCGCTCGTCGCCCATTGCGAACGAGGCACCCAGCACGCTAATTCCTATCAACGAGTCTGATCGATTCCGTAACGATGCTCTAAAGTTTTTATCTCTCGGCACGCAGTATAGGCGTGCGGGGTGACCAAATAATTGTGTGCAATGTCCCAGAATGGTCCCGTTTATCTGGCTTTTGGAATGCCCCTAAACGGTTTCAAGAGTCCTAGCCATCTGTCTAAAAATTAACCATTCCTTCATAATTCGCGGCCAATTAGCCCAAAGTCTAATTTGGCTTGAAGGCGGGAATCTTTGCCAGTATTAACCATAAGCTTTTTACTGGAATTTCCAGAAAGAGAAGCGGCCGTCGCAAGACGGAACAATAATTGGGCGCAACAGGGGAGTTCCGCGACATCGGCCTATTTCAGCCTTTCGATGTGACTCCATCCCGCATTACTGACTCATGTGTAAACTACTTTAGCGTGAACTTGGGAGGAATATTCTGATGATCCGACACAACACACGGCGGCGCGTGCTGCTTTCGACGGCACTGGTGCCCGTCACCTTGGCCCTCGCGCCTACCGCTGCGCTGGCGGACTGCCTTCCAAACGCGGCTGGAACGACGGTCACCTGCTCGACCTTGGATGTTAACGGCTTCGATGGCTCCAGCGTAACCAGCCTGACAGTGGACGTACTTCCGACAGCAGAAGTCCAAGGAACGCTCAGTACGGGTGCAACAAGTGCGATCAACAATGAGGGCTTTATCAACGTCACGGGCGGGACTGCTGCCTCACTGGGCGCTGGAAGCCGTTTTTCAAACGCTGCCAGCGATCTGGCGATCGTTAATGGCGATGTTTCCTTTGCAGCTGCAGGAACTGGCCAAACCAACGTTTTTCAAAACCTTGCTGAAACAGCGACCAACAATAACGCCACTTTCACTGGTAATGTGACCTCGGCTGGAGGTGCATTCACCTTTGCCAACCAAGGTGATGGCACGGTAGACGCGACCTTTACAGGCGACGTTACTTCCTCGGGCATTACCACGATCACCAATGGCGGCGTGTTCACCGGCAATATCAATTCGACCGCTGACACCACCATCACGAACACCGGTGGCATCACCGGCGACATCGCGCTCGGCGCCGGCAACGACACGATCACCACGACCGGCACGATCGATGGCAACATTGATCTCGGCGCCGGCACCAACACCATCGGCTTCGGGTCCAACGCTGCGCTGCCCACCGGCACGCTGACCGCAGACGCCGCTGGCCTCAACACGATCAACCTGTTCGGCGACAGCCCGGCGGTCGATAGCCTCGACATCTCGGTCACGAACTTCGATGTCCTGAACAAGACCGGCACCGGCACCTGGGATATCGCCCAGGCCGTTTCGCTTTCTGACCGGATCAATGTGGACGGCGGCGTGCTGAGCACGGGCGATGCTGACTTCCTCGGCGCGAACACGATCGTCAACAATGCAACGGTCGAGTTCACCGGCACTGCCGACGGCACCTATTCGGGTGTCATGAGCGGCACGGGCGGCGTCAATGTCTCCACCGGCGCGGGCGTGACCACATTCTCGGGTGCGAACACCTATACCGGCACGACCGACATAAGCTCCGGCACCCTGCGTGTCACGGGCGGCGCGGCAATCGTCGATACCGGCGCAGTTGTCCTCAGCGGGACCGGCATCCTTGATGTCGCCGCGACCGAAACGATCGGCGATCTCAGCGGCACGGCTGGCGAAGTCACGCTTTCGGGCGGCAATCTGCTCGTCAACAGCGGCGACTTCTCCGGTGTCATCTCGGGTGCCAACGGCATCGAGAAAATCGGCACCGGCACGCTCACGCTGGGCGGCACGAACACCTTCGCTGGTACGGCGACCGTCACGAACGGCACGCTCGAACTGACGAACGGCGATGCAATCGCTGACACGACCGCAGTCGTCGTCAACGCCAACGCCACTGCTACCCCTGCCACTTCGGGTACGCTGCTGGTCTCCAACGACGAAGAAATCGGCAGTCTCGCCGGCAACGGCGGTTCGGTTGTGCTGGACGCGGGTCTCACGACCGGCGGTGACGACACGAGCACCAGCTATGCGGGTGTAATCTCCGGCGCAGGCAGCCTGACCAAGGAAGGCACCGGCACATTCACGCTCACGGGCGCTAACACTTACAGCGGTGGCACGGTCGTCAATGCAGGCACGCTCGAAGGCAACACCACATCGATCCAGGGCGACGCTCTGGTCAATGCGGCGGGTACGTTGCTCTTCACCCAGCCGACCGACGGCACTTACGCAGGTGAACTCACCGGCGCAGGCGCAGTGACCAAGGCTGGCGCAGGCGTTCTGACCCTGACCGGCGACAACACCGGCCATAGCGGCACGACCAACATCAATGGCGGCACTGTCGCGATCGCTTCGGAAACGAACATCGGTACCGGCACCCTCGCCTTCGATGCCGGTGTCCTGCAGACGACCGGTGCAACCACCCTCGCCAACGCGGTAACGCTCGGCACAGGCGGCGGCACGGTTCAGACCGACGCCGAGACCGAGCTTTCGGGCGTAATCTCCGGCGCGGGCGCGCTCACCAAGACCGGTGCAGCTAACCTGACGCTGAGCGGTGCGAACACCTATTCGGGTGGCACGACCGTGTCGGCCGGTACGCTGACGGGCACGGCGGTTTCGCTCCAGGGCGACATCGTCAACAATGCAGCCCTGGTGTTCGATGACGCGGTGGGCGGCGCTTATGCCGGCGATCTGAGCGGCACGGGCACGGTCACTAAGACCGGCACGGGTATTGTGACCTTCTCAGGCACCAACAGCTATACCGGCGCGACCGCAATCAACGAAGGTACGCTGATCGCCGGCGGAACCGGCATTGGCGACACGTCAGCGGTCACCGTGGGCGACGACGGTATCCTGTTGCTCGGCGCGGACGAAACGATCGGCAGCCTCGCCGGCACCGGCGCAGTCGACGCGGCGGCCTTCACGCTTACCGCAGGCGGCAATGGCGGCTCGACCGAGTTCTCCGGTACATTGGACGGAGCGGGTTTCGCCAAAGCTGGCACTGGCGCGCTGACCCTGTCAGGTACCGGCACGCTCGGCGATCTCGCCGTCGACGGCGGCTCATTGTTGGTCAGCGGCGACTTCACCGCTCCGGCTGCTGTCGCTTCGGGTGCAACCCTCGATGTCCTCACCGGCGGCGCGCTGACCGGTGACGTCACGGGCGCCGCGGGCTCGTTCACGAAGGTGAACGGCACGGTCACTGGTACTGTCGCCAACGCCGGCACGCTATCGGGCGCAGGCACCATCGTCGGTGATGTCACCAACAGCGGTACGGTTGCTCCCGGCAACAGCCCTGGCATCCTGACCGTCAACGGCAACTACACCCAGACCTCGACCGGCTCGCTAGCCGCCGAGATCACGCCTGTCACTACGGCCGGCACCGGCTACGACCAGCTCAGCGTGACAGGCACCGCCGCGCTGGACGGCACCCTGGCAGTGGCACCCGCCTCCGGCCTCTACGTCGCAGACTCCACCTACGACGTCGTGCGTTCGGACACCGGCATCACCGGGGACTTCGCGACGATCACGGGTAACGTAATCTCGCCGTTCCTCACGCTGACCGACACGGGCGTCGTTACGACCACGGGCACCGAACAGGTCTATCGCCTGACCGTCACCCGGACCAGCTATGCCACTGGGCTCGGCGCTTTGGCTAATCCCAACCGAACTGCCACAGCAAACGGTTTCCAGCAGCTCGTCGCTGGCGCCACGGGTGGAGCGGCAACGCTCGTCATCGGTGTCGACAACATGACGGCCGATCAGGCAGCCCTCTTCTTCGACCAGGCAAGCCCTGAATCCTATGGCGCATATGCCACGGCGATCCAGGACCAGGGTGAACTCTTCACCCGTCAGGTCGCGCTGCGACTACATGGGTCCGATGTCGCTGCTACCGGAACGGGCATCTGGGGTCGTGCTTATGGCCAGTGGGGCAATGGCGATAACCGCAGCTTCCGCTACGGCAGTGATCAGGACATCACCGGCGGCGCTCTTGGCGTTGACTTCGGTAACAATGGCCTGATCTTCGGTGCGGCGGTTGGCTGGTCCAAGGCCAAGGTCGATTATGACCTCGGCAATGCGGACGGTCACAACAAGGGCTGGCAGGCTGGTGCTTATGCCGGCTACACCGCTGGCAACATCAGTGCAGACCTTCAGCTCGCCTATATTGACGGCAACTTCAAAGCGACGCGCGGAATCGCTGCAGGCACAATAGCCACAGTGGCAAGCGCAGACTTTGGCGGCCATCTCTGGAAGGTCGTCGGCACGGTTGGCTACAACGCTGAACTAAGCAATATCTCGGTTCGTCCCTTCGTCGGCATCGACTACAGCAACGGCAAGGTGAAGAGCTTCACCGAAACCGGCGCTGACGCTGCAAACCTGACGGTCGGTTCGATCGACGCAGACGACACCGACCTGCTGGTGGGTATCGATCTGGGCGCCAAGCCGGGCAAGCTCGCCCCCTATGGCCGCCTCACCTACCGCTACGCGCTCGACAACAATAATCGCGACATCACGGCTGCCTTCAACGGCAATGCCGCGTCGGCCTTCACGGTCAGCGGTGTTGAGCCAGGCAAGTCTGAAATCGATGTCGATGCCGGCTTGAGCTTCGCGCTCAGCCCGACCTCATCGATCTTCGCTGGCTACCAGGGCGCGTTCCGCAAGGATCTGACCCGACACGGCGTATCGGGCGGCGTTCGCTTCGGTTTCTAAGCCGGGCAATCACTGAATGATCTGGGGGCGCCTTCGGGCGCCCCTTTTTTTCGCCATGACCGGCGACGACCGCGCCGCGAGTGGATTGCGGATCAACCGTGAGACCAGCCTGGATCAGAAGAAGCAGGCCGATGTTCCGCCGTCTATCGAGATCGATTGCCCCGTTACGAAAGAGGAACGATCGGAGAGCAGCCACGCGACGAGCTCCCCGGCTTCTTCAGGTCGGCCAAGTCTTCGGAGCGGCGCCCGTTCGGCCATGATGGTGAAATCGAAACGTTCAGCTTTTATTCGGTGCACGGGCGGCGTTTCGATCGTGCCTGGCGCGATCGCGTTGCAACGGATGTTTTCCGGCCCATGCTCGATCACGACCATCATGGTGAGATTTATCACGCCCCCCAAGGTATTTGTGCGCAGCCTATCGAACCATGCCCCGCGAGTAAGTCCACAAAGAGCGTGTATGTAAAACGGCCCACCAATATTGAACAAATCGAACAAAATCGAACAAACCTGTGCAGTTTTTTCAGGCACGGGCTCATCCATCGTATATAGGAACATGCTGATCAAAGCGGCCTGAGCGGCACGACCAAAACCGGCTTCAATACAGAATAAGACCCTTAGGAAGGATTTTGTAGGAATGAGTGATCTTTCGACGCCAGGCGCGCAGGCATTGTTCGACAAGTTTGGCACCTATATCCTCCCCGGACGGGTGACCGATCCTCGGCGCGGACTGGATGAGGCGCGGGAAGCAGAGCGCATCGGCCTTGGATGCGTGTGGATTTCCGAACGCTATGCCTCGAAGGAGCCTGCGGTTCTGTCCGGCGCGGTGGGGCAGGTAACGTCACGCATCCGCATGACCGGAACCTTCTACGCCACCATGCGCAACCCGATCGTGACGGCCAGCATCGCAGATATCATGCAATCGCTGAGCGGCGGCCGGTATCGCGTGATGTTCGCCCGCGCCGTACCCGCATACCTCAAGATGCTCGGTTCGCCCGCGATCACCTTCGAACGGCTAGGGGACTACATTTCGATCTGCCGCAGGCTGTGGGCCGGCGAGACGGTCAATTACGAGGGTATTCTTGGAAGCTTCCCGGCCCTCAAACTGACCGACAAGTTCGACGGACCGCCCCCGCCGGTCATCTTCACCGCAATCGGCCCAAAAGCGCTGGCCTTTGCCGGGGCGCATTGCGACGGCGTGCTCCTCCACCCGTTCGTTTCACCTGACGGTGTTGCCAATTCCGCGCGGATTGTACGCGAAGCCGCCGAGCAGGCGGGGCGCGATCCCACCTCAGTCCGCATCTATCACAACATCATCGTCGCGCCCGATCTTCCCAAAGAGAAAGAAGAGGCCGTCGTCGGCGGTAGGGCCGTCACCTATTTCGAGCTGTCTGGTTTTGGCGACCTGATTGTCGAGATCAACGGGTGGGACAAAAGCGTGCTCGATAAACTGCGCGCGCATCCGCAGATCGCGGCATTGAAAGGCAAGCCGGCGGATCAGGCCTTTACCCGGCAGGAACTGGTCGAAGTCAGCCGCATCCTGCCGGATCACTGGCTGGACGAAGGTGCCGCGATTGGTTCCGCCGCTCGCTGCGCCGATCAGCTTATGAAATATCTCGATGCCGGTGCCGACGAAATACTGCTGCACGGCAGCTCGCCAAAGGACATGGGGGCGCTCACCAAGGAATTGAAACGCGCGCTGATCTCCAGGACTTGAGGCGAGCGCCGAGTTTGTTCAGTTGAACTCGACCATCACTTTTGCGCTATCTGCCTTTTGCGCGACTTCGAAGGCTTCTTCGAATTGGTCGAACGAATAGGTATGGCTGACATAGGTATCGAGAATTTCTGCATCGATATCAGGCAAGTCCGCCAGCACGTCCTTCAGTTCGCTTGGATAGCCTCCAGCTGTCGTGATTTCCATTTCCTTCATGATCAGGCCAATGAAATTGACCTCGACCGGCTTTGGATAGACGGCAGTAACAACCAGCCGCGACTGAAACTGGGCCATCTCGATAATACCGGCGATCACGCCGGGACCACCCGCCATGTCGAAGAACACGTCAGTGCCAACAAGCGCCTCACCCATCACTGAAGTGCCTGGTCCGTGTAGTTCCATAAGACGCGCGCGAAGATCTTCGGTCTTGGGATTGACCGTAGCATGCGCCCCCATCTTCTTGGCATATTCGAGGCGCTTGTCCGAGATATCGATCGCAACAATGTGCTTCACCCCGTAGCGCTTCAGCCAGAGTACAGCACCCAAACCGATCGGTCCGCAGCCGAACACCGCGACCTTGCTCTCGGACGTCGTATTTCCCCGGTTCACACCATGCCGGCCAACCGCCAGCGGTTCGACCAATGCAGCCTGCCCGAACGAAATACCGTCCGGGATTGGCAGAAGGTTGAAACCAACCTCAGCATTGCGGACGAGCAGGAGATCGCCGAACGCCCCCTCGGTTCCCCCATTGCCGATGACATTGCCGTCGCCGGGATCGGGATTGATGAAGACGCGCATGCCGGGGTCAACGCCCTGCACCTCTTCGCCCACCGTCTCGACCACGCCGGTAGCCTCATGGCCCAGCGGAAAAGGCTCCCCGCCGGGACGGAGGAAACCCGAACGCACATAATGAACGTCACTGCCGCAGACACCGCATGCTTTTACCCGCACGACGACATCGCGTGGGCCGGGATTTGGCATTGGCACTTCATCGATGCTGAACCTGTTTGCACCGTGGATACGAACTAGTTTCATGCACCTGCCCCCGCTAGTAGGTTTGCGCCATCATTCCCCCATCAAGGGTAATGGTATCGCCGCTGTGGTAGCGTGACAGATCGCTGGCCAGATAGACCACGATGCCTTCAAGGTCCTCGGGTCGACCGAGATCCTTGATCGGAGTGCGGGCCTGCGTTGCTAGGATCATGGCCTTGGTCCTTTCCGGATCCGCTTCCGCAATTTCGGTGACGATCAGGCCGGGGCAGATCACGTTCACGCGCACCTGATGCGCGCCCATCTCAACCGCAAGAGCCTTCGACATCGAATTCAGACCACCCTTGGCCGCTGCATAATGGGAAAGGCCTGGAACGCCGGCAAACACCGCGAGGCTGCCGTTCAGGATGATGGAGCCGCCAGGATCACCGGCCTCCGCACGGGCTTTCATATGCTTGGCCGCTTCGCGAGCCGTATAGAAGACGCCATGCAGATTTACGTCCAGCAACTTATGCCAGATTTCTCCGGTCATCTGCTCGATTGGCGCAACCGTCGCGGTGCCGGCATTTGCGATCACCGTATCAAGCCGACCAAATTCCGTCACGGCCGCTTCGAAACCGGCGATCACATCTGCTTCCTTGGTCACGTCCACGACGCGGCTGGCGACCTTGCCGCCGTGCACGCGCAACTTTTCTTCAGCCTGCTTGTTACGATCGTCGCGGCGTCCCCAGATGATTACATCCGCCCCGGCGCGCGCCAGTCCATTGGCGAACGCCAGCCCGAGGCCAGAATTGCCGCCGGTGACCAGCGCGACCTTGCCGGTCAGATCAAATAGATTCTCAGCCATCCAGTCCTCACCCTCAGCATTTCATCTCGAAATCAAAAGATCGAGACCATTTTTTAAAAAAGGAATCATACCGCGCCTTTCGATCGTCTCGCCGGCGCGGATGCCCTCCCCTATCAATCGAATATATTTTGCCGCGCTTTGGTAGCCCCATCGTCGTTGCGTTTCTCGCTTTAAAGACATCGATATTCGGACAGCCATCGCTGAACCGCCAAAACCAATACTATAATCTGACGAGCCGTTTCCCGGTGTTTTCACCGCGATAAAGCCCGGCAAGTGCATCCGGACAGGCCTCTATCCCGTCGAGGATATCTTCCCGGTAAGCGAGCTTTCCTGATCGTACCCAATCTGCCAGCTGGGCGATGGCCGATTCATATTCCGCCATATGGTCAAATATTACGAAGCCCTGCATACGAGCACGTTTGACGAGAAGATGCCGTTCGACGCGCGGCCCTTGCGGCCAGGGCGCCCACCGATCGATCGACGCCGTACCGCACAAAACAACCCGCGCGCCGATTGCCAGACGCGGCATGACTGCGTCACTGATCGCGCCGGAGACATTGTCAAAATAGACATTCACGCCGTCCGGGCAGGCAGCCTCGATCGCCTCGCCCAATGTCCCCGCGCGATAATCGATGGCCGCATCATAACCGAATTCATTCAGGCATTGCGCAACCTTCGCTGGCCCACCCGCGATCCCGACCGTGCGGCAACCAAGCAGCTTCGCGATTTGCCCCACTGCCGAGCCAACCGCACCGGACGCCGTCGAAACCAGCACGGTGTCGCCCGCCCTTGGCTCTCCCACCCGGGTGAGGGCCAGATAGGCCGTGACCCCGTTCAAACCGAGCAGGCCAAGCGACAGCGATTGAGGAAGATCCTTTTCGACGACGCGCCGGATGACGGCGGACTGCGCGACGGCGGCATAATCCTGCCACCCGAACCAGCCGGTCAACACGTCGCCGGGCGCAAATCCTTCTGCACGGGATTCCACCACCTCGCCCAGCGCCACCGAGCGCATCACTGAATTAAGCGCAACAGGCGGCGCATAATTTCCAGCGTCCGCGATCCAGCCGCGCATTGCGGGTTCGATCGACAGCAAGCTGTTGCGCACCAGGATTTCGCCGTCGGCCGGAACGGGCATTGGTCCGTCTTTGATGGCGAAGTTTTCGGCTTGCGCAATGCCAGCCGGACGCGAAACGAGCAGCACTTGCCGATTTGTCATTATCCTCTTCTCCTGCAGCCACAGTGGCAACAGGCACATCCTTTACAGGGGAACGGCGCGCTAGCCAGCGTCAGTAGCGGAAGAGTGCCTTGGGTAGCCAATGATCTCGCTGCAGTCCGCGCTCACATTGTGGCGATAATCGAAATCGCCGCTGGCCTGTCGCGCAACGCTGTCCGTCATGAGCAACCTGACGCCCGTTGAGGAGCCCGCCGAATAACGGGTGATCACGACTTCAGCCTGGGCATCACTTTTTCGCCTAGAAGTTTCAGGCCTTCCCAGCCAAGTTTCGGGGAGAGGCCGCCAATCAACGGCATGAAGTTCAGATGCGCTTTGGTAGCGACAATGGCGGGCGCCTTTTCGAGCAACTCTTCCGGCGTCCAGACGACGAACATCCCCGAATTGCGTAGCCTGTCCTCATTATCCATGCCCGTGAACGGCGTGTCGGAACCGCCTTCCGACTGCCATTTCGCGTAGCTTGCCGCGAGATGCGCGAAATGCGGCCAGACTTGCGGCCAAACGGCGTCAGGATTCTCCGCGAGGTGAATGTTGAACGGCAGGCCCGATCCATGAATCTTGCCCGGTTCCCGGCCGTGCTTCCGGCATTCTTCCTCATAGAGCGGGATGAGTCCGTTATGCAGCGGCGCCAGACCGATGCCGAAGCGCGCCGCGCGCTTGGCGGAGGCATCCACGCCGCCGCCGCCGAGCAAGATGTCTTCTGGCCGCTGGATCGGGAGGGGACGCACGAACACCTCGCGATCATCTGCTTCGAACCGTTCACCCTTGAGCGATCGCAAGATGATGTCGATCCCCTGATCGAGCAACCTGGCGCGATCGCGCAGCGAAACCTTGAACCGCGCGAATTCCGAGGGGACATAGCCGGCGCCGATGATCACCTCCAGCCGACCGCCGCTCATCAGGTCGAGCACCGCGATCTGCTCTGCGATTTTGACGGGATCATGCAGCGGCAGGATTACGGCGCCCAGCGTTACCCGCGCGCGAGACGTACGCGCCGCCACGCCGCCGCCCAGGACGAAAGGGGCCGGCAGATAGCCGTCTTCCGAGGCATGGTGCTCCATCACGTGCACGCTGCCGATCCCGATACTGTCAGCATATTCCGCCATAGCGAGCGCTTCGGGATACAGTGTCCGCGCCGGCGTGCCGAAATCCGGCGCCCGCATGTCGAACAACAAGGAAGTAGCATTCTGTCCCACGGCACCGCTCCTGACCTTATGATTTGGCCTCATCTAGGCAGAGATCGCCCAGGCCATCAAGATACTCGCGTTAGACGGGTGGAACACAATCGCCGTCCGTTGATTTGCACCGAATGACCTATCGGCTCTGGTATTGGCCCGGCATTCCTGGCCGCGGTGAATTCGTCCGTCTCGCGCTTGAGGCAGGCGGCATCGCCTATCGCGATTGCGCGCGCGAGGATGGCGACGATTTCAAGAAGGTGGTCGCTGATCTCGAAACGCCGCGCGACAGCCCGCCATTCGCCCCGCCCTATCTGATCGCGGACGGCATGGTGATCGCACAGACTGCGAATATCCTGCTCTTCCTCGGGGAAAAACACGACCTTGCGCCGCAGGACGTGGCCGGCAGGCTCTGGGTCCATCAGGCCCAGTTGACCATCGCTGACATGGTTACCGAGGTTCACGACGTCCACCACCCGATCGCCAACAGCCTCTATTACGAAGACCAGAAGCCGGAAGCGGCGCGCAAGGCTGAGGATTTCCGCAGCGCGCGCATCCCCAAATATCTCGCCTATTTCGAACGCATCCTTGCCCATCGCGGTGATTGGCTCTCGGGCAAACGATGGAGCTATGCCGATCTTTCGCTATTCCATTTGCTGGAAGGACTATATTTCGCCTTTCCAAAGCGCATGGGGGCAGTTGCCCGCGACTGCCCTAAACTGCTGGCCTTGCGGGGGACGGTGCGCGCGATTCCGAACATCGCCGCCTATCTCGCGAGTGATCGGCGCCAGGCGTTCGGCAACGGCATATTCCGTTACTATCCGGAGCTTGATGCAGCCTGAAACAGCGTGACGGTTGCCGTCTGCCCTCGTCGACAGTAAAGCCCGCGCGACCATGGCTGATCCTGTCATCATCGCGATACCAAAAGGACGCATTCTCGAAGAGGCGCTGCCGTTGCTTGCGCGCGCCGGAATTGTCCCCGAAGCGACGTTTTCGAACGAGAGCAGCCGCGCGCTGCGCTTCGCAACCAATCGCCCGGATATCAGCCTCATCCGCGTTCGCGCGTTCGACGTGGCGACCTTTGTGGCGCATGGTGCCGCGCAACTCGGCATCGTCGGCTCGGACGTGCTGCTCGAGTTCGATTATTCGGAGCTTTATGCCCCGGTCGATCTCAATATCGGCCATTGCCGCCTCTCGGTCGCGGAGCCCGTCGCGATGGCTGCAGGCGACGATCCGCGCGAGTGGAGCCATGTCCGCGTCGCCACCAAATACCCCAACCTGACCCGCAAGCATTTCGAGGCCCGCGGCGTGCAGGCCGAATGCGTAAAGCTGAATGGCGCGATGGAGATCGCACCGCTGCTTGGTCTGGCCGATCGCATCGTGGACCTTGTCTCGTCGGGCAAGACGCTCAAGGAAAACGGCCTGGCCGAGGTGGAAATCATTGCCCAGGTATCGGCCCGCCTGATCGTCAACCGCGCTGCTTTCAAGACCCGTGCCGGCACCGTCGGCCCGCTGGTCGAGGCCGTTCGCGGGGCAATAGAGCCTTCGGCGTGACGGGCCCGTTGCGCCTCGATATTCGCGAGCCCGGATTCGCCGCAGCATTCGATGTCTTGGTCAACGCGCGCCGCGAAGCAGACGAGGACGTTTCGCGTGACGTGGCGGATATCATCGCCCGCGTCCGATTGGATGGCGATCCGGCACTGGCGGAATACACGTCGCGATTCGATCGCCATGATCTACAGGCGACTGGATGGCTGGCCACGTCCGCCGAACGCAAAGCCGCGCTCGACGGACTTGATCCGGGGTTGCGCAAAGCGCTTGACCTCGCGGCGGACCGTATCTGGACATACCACGCGGCCCAGAAGCCTGCGGACAGTGAGACGATTGACGCCGCCGGCGTGCGCATGGGCGCGCGCTGGACACCGGTGGACGCCGCTGGGCTGTATGTTCCCGGTGGGCGTGCTGCCTATCCATCATCCGTGTTGATGAATGCGCTGCCGGCCCGTGTCGCCGGGGTCGATCGGCTGGTGATGGTCACGCCGACCCCGGATGGCGTGGTCAACCCGCTGGTGCTCGCCGCGGCCGAACTCGCGGGTATCGACGAAGTCTGGCGCGTTGGCGGCGCGCAGGCGATCGCCGCGCTTGCTTTCGGGACGGGCCGGATAAGGCCGGTCGATGTTATCGTCGGTCCAGGCAATGCCTGGGTCGCGGAAGCCAAACGCCAACTCTACGGCGTCGTCGGCATCGATATGGTCGCTGGCCCGTCGGAGATCGTCGTCGTGGCAGACAGCAGGAACGACCCTCAATGGATCGCGGCCGATCTGCTGAGCCAGGCGGAACATGATCCGACCAGCCAGTCGATCCTGTTCACGGATGACCGTGCACTTGCTGAGGCCGTGGCACAGGCCGTCGATCGGCAAATCACCGAGCTGGCAACCGGCGCGACAGCCCGCGCGAGCTGGCAGAACAACGGCGCGATCATTCTCGTGGGTCGCCTCGATCAAACCGCGCCACTGATTGACCGGCTCGCGCCCGAGCATCTCGAACTTGCGATGGATGATCCTGACAGCCTGTTCGCGAAAGTCCGGCATGCAGGCTCCGTATTTCTCGGCCGTCATACGCCGGAAGCTGTGGGCGATTATGTCGGCGGGCCCAACCATGTGTTGCCGACTGGCCGGCGCGCCCGTTTCGCGTCCGGCTTGTCGGTGCTGGATTTCATGAAGCGCACGAGTTTCCTTGCCTGCACACCCGAAGCTATTGCAGCGATTGGCCCGGCAGCGGTTGCGCTCGCGGATGCGGAGGGACTTCCCGCGCACGCCCGGTCGGTAGCCGTCCGTCTCGGACAATAACGCGCGATTGCCCGCTTTGCCTTTCGGCCCGCGTCCGCTAGAGGCGCGCCATGCCGAAAGTCAATGAACGTGCCCGCTCCCGCTCCACCGCCCGACTCGCCGCCGTGCAGGCGCTGTATCAGCAGGAAATGGAAAGCACGCCGATGGCCAAGTTGCTGGACGAATTTCACCAGCACCGCCTGGGCCAGACGATCGAGGACGTTCACTACGCCGATGCCGAAGTCGCGTTCTTCGACGATCTGATGCGCGGCGTCGATGCGCGACGCGTCGAAATAGACGAAGCGATCACCGCGCGGCTGGCCAGGGGATGGAGCCTTGATCGGCTCGACAAGCCCATGCGCCAGATCCTGCGCGCCGGCACCTACGAACTCATTGCCCGTGCCGATGTGCCCGTCGCCACCGTTATCAGCGAATATGTTGATGTGGCGGACGCATTCTATGCCAAGAAGGAAAAGAGTTTCGTCAACGGGCTGCTGGATGCAGTGGCCAAGGCTGTGAGAGCGTAGCGTATGTTTCGAGGGCTGTACGACTGGACGCTGCGTATGGCCCGGCATCGCCATGCCATTCGCTACATGGGCGCGGTCTCGTTCGCCGAAAGCAGCTTCTTCCCGATCCCCCCCGATGTGATGCTGGTGCCGATGATCATCGCGCGGCGCGATCAGGCATGGCTGATCGCAACAGTCTGCACGCTGACCTCGGTGGCGGGCGGCATCCTCGGCTATGCGATTGGCTATTTCCTGTATGACTCGGTCGGCGAGTGGCTGATCAATCTCTACGGGATGCAGAAAAGCGCAGGCAGCTTTCACGAATGGTATGCCAAATGGGGTGCGGCCGTGATCCTGCTCAAGGGCTTGACGCCGATCCCGTTCAAGCTGGTGACGATCGTCAGCGGCCTTGCGAAGTTCAACTTCCCGGTCTTCGTGCTCACTGCCACGATTGCGCGCGGCGTGCGCTTTTTCATCATTGCCGCGCTGCTTCGCCACTATGGCGAACCGATCCAGGAGTTCATCGAAAAGCGGCTGACGCTGGTGGCCTTCGCATTTCTCGGCCTGCTGGTCGCGGGCTTCGCAGCCGTCGCGCTGGTGTGATCCTCCGCCCGCCTCGCCGAACGAAGCCGAAACACGGTTTCGGGGTGGGCTAGCAACTCTATGACCGACGAAGCTGCCTTCATTGCAGCCCTGCGCGGCATCACGCGCCATCCCGGCGCGCGCGGCCTCCTCGATGACGCTGCCGTCATCCCACCGCCGATCGGTCGCGAGCTGGTGGTCACGCATGACATGATTGCCGAAGGCGTCCACTATCTTCCCGCAGATCCTCCTGGCGACGTCGCTTGGAAGTTGCTCGCCGTGAACCTGTCCGATCTCGCGGCGAAGGGCGCCAGGCCGATCGGTGCCGTCCTTGGTTACACGCTGGCAGGCGACAGCGGGTGGGACGAAGCCTTCGTCGCTGGTCTCGGCCGCGCGCTGGACCATTTCAACGTCCCTCTGCTCGGCGGCGACACCATCGCGGTTCCGAACGGCACCGCCCGCACTCTGGGCCTCACCGCGCTCGGCGAAGCGCAGGCGCCCGTCCCCGATCGTCGCGGCGCACATGTGGGGGATGATCTTTGGATATGCGGCACGATCGGAGACGCCGGCCTCGGTCTGCGCATTGCAAGGGGCGAGATCGAAGGCCCGCGCAGACTGCTCAAGGCTTACCGCCTACCCATGCCGAAGCTGAAGGAAGGCCGCGCGCTTGCCCCGCTGGTCACCGCCATGTCGGACGTGTCGGACGGTCTTCTGATTGATGCGCAACGCATGGCAGAAGCAAGTGGGCTGGGCGTTACCGTGGATCTCGATGCTGTCCCTCTCTCCGAGGAGGCCCGCAACTTCGGCACGGAGCGCGCGGATCGCCTGCGCGCTGCCACTGCCGGCGATGACTACGCCCTCCTCTTTGCGGCTCCCCCGGAAGCCCGGCCCGCGATCGTAGCGCTCAAGATAAAGGCCGTACCGATCGGGAGGTTAAGGGCCAAAAAGGGTTTGCATGTCGTGGATGCCTTGGGCCGCGTGCCGCTCCCATCGAAGCTGGGTTATGAACACGCGGGCAATTAGGTCGGCTTTGCTATCCGGCCGTCGGCCGTATCGACGAGACTTGCCACCTGCGATTTGCTCCCGCATAACCCGGCGCAAACCGGGCGGATGCTCGTAAAAAATGAGCAATCCTCGACCCGCCCGGATCAACAACGGGGGAAGGAGAAGGAATGCTGATTGTTCAACTGGCCATCGCTTGCGGCCTGATCGCAGTGCTTTATGGCTTCGTCACCAGCCGGCAGGTGCTCGCAATGTCTGCGGGCAACGAAACGATGCAGGCAATCGCCGGCGCCATACAGGAAGGCGCCCGCGCCTATCTGGGCCGCCAATACCGCACCATTGCGATGGTCGGCGTCGTCGTGGCGCTGCTGGTCGCGTATTTTCTGGGCACGATCTCCGCGGTCGGCTTCCTGATCGGCGCGATCCTGTCCGGGCTGGCCGGCTTCATCGGGATGAACATCTCGGTGCGCGCCAACGTCCGCACGGCGGAAGCAGCGCGCAACAGCCTGCAAAGCGGCCTCACCGTCGCCTTTCGCGCGGGCGCGATTACGGGCATGTTGGTGGCCGGCCTTGGCCTGCTCGCGATCTCGGTCTTCTACTGGTATCTGTCCGGCCCGGCCGGTCACGTTCCTGGCGACCCGAACGATCGTACGATCGTCGAGGCGCTGGTCGCTCTCGCATTCGGTGCGTCGCTGATTTCGATCTTCGCGCGGCTTGGCGGTGGTATCTTCACGAAGGCTGCAGACGTCGGCGCCGATCTGGTCGGCAAGGTCGAGGCGGGCATTCCCGAGGATGACCCCCGCAACCCGGCCGTGATCGCTGATAACGTCGGCGACAATGTCGGCGACTGCGCCGGCATGGCGGCCGATCTGTTCGAAACCTACGTCGTCACGCTCGGCGCCACCATGGTGCTGACCGCGCTGCTCGTTGTCGGACTCCCGCAGCGTGTTGCCGCACTGATGAGCCTGCCGCTTATCATTGGCGGCGTGTGCGTGATCACCTCGATCATCGGCACCTATATGGTCCGCCTCGGTTCGAAAGAATCCATCATGGGCGCGCTGTACAAGGGCTTCTGGACCACGGCGATCCTGTCGATCCCGGCGATCTGGTTCGTCACCAAATACACGCTGGGCGATCTCAACCAGCTCATCACCATCCAGTCGGGCGACACCACGATCAACTTCCCGGCGATCAACCTGTTCTGGTCTATGCTGGTCGGTCTCGCGGTCACCGCGCTGCTGGTATGGATCACCGAATATTACACGGGCACCAACTATCGCCCGGTCCGCTCCATCGCCAAGGCGTCGGAAACGGGCCACGGCACCAATGTGATCCAGGGCCTCGCCATCAGCCTTGAATCGACTGCCATGCCGACGATCGTGATCTGTGTCGGCATCGTGGTGTCCTACCAGCTTGCCAGCCTGCTGGGCATTGCATTTGCGGCCACCGCAATGCTGGCGCTTGCCGGCATGGTCGTTGCCCTTGACGCCTATGGCCCGGTGACGGACAATGCCGGCGGCATTGCGGAAATGGCGCACATGGAAGACAGTGTTCGGGTGAGAACCGACGCGCTGGATGCCGTGGGCAACACCACCAAGGCTGTCACCAAGGGCTATGCGATCGGTTCGGCCGGCCTCGCTGCACTGGTGCTATTCGGCTGCTACACCACGGATCTCAAGCATTATTTCGCCGGCCTTACCGTCGATTTTTCCCTGAGCAATCCATATGTCGTCATCGGCCTCCTGCTCGGCGCCCTCTTGCCCTATTTGTTCGGTGCGATGGGCATGACGGCCGTGGGCCGCGCGGCGGGCGACGTCGTGAAGGACGTACGCGAGCAGTTCGCCAGCAACAAGGGCATCATGGATGGCACAAGCCGTCCGGACTATGCCCGCACGGTTGACCTTGTCACCAAGGCCGCGATCAAGGAAATGATCATTCCTTCATTGCTGCCCGTGCTCGCCCCGATCCTGGTCTATTTTGTTATCACGGCTGTCGCAGGTCAGGCGGAGGGCTTCGCAGCGCTCGGTGCCTTGCTGCTGGGCGTGATCGTGTCCGGCTTGTTCGTCGCCATCTCGATGACGTCGGGCGGAGGCGCGTGGGACAATGCCAAGAAGTTCATCGAGGACGGCAATCACGGCGGCAAGGGATCGGAAGCCCATAAAGCTGCCGTAACCGGCGATACCGTGGGCGACCCTTACAAGGATACCGCCGGTCCGGCAGTCAATCCGATGATCAAGATCACCAATATCGTAGCGCTGCTTCTTCTTGCGGCGCTCGCGGCCGGCCAAAGCGTCAGCTGATCCCTGCCGAAGTCCGGGACGGCTTTCGGGATAATGTTGTTGTGCATCAACTTGAGGTCTGTCCGGAGCAATCGGGGCAGACCTTTCTGTATCAAAAGGGGACTCTGTATTAAACGGGGACCGCCCGCAAATCGGTCATGGAACCAACTTCCTCCCGCCTTGTTATGTATCCGTTAGTCCAAGGGGAAAGATGGAGAAGCGTGATGGGTATCATTCTAATGCTAATTGTCGGCGGCGTGATTGGCTGGCTTGCAAGCATCGTAATGCGCACTGATGCGCAGCAGGGTATTTTCCTCAATATTATTGTCGGCATCATTGGTGCTGCACTTGGCGGCTTCTTGTTGAGCCCGCTGCTTGGCGCACCTCCGATCACGTCCGGGGTATTGAGCGCTGGTTCGCTATTGATATCGTTTCTTGGCGCAGTCGTGCTGCTCGCAATCATCAACCTGTTTCGCCGCGGCGCCGTACGCTAGGCTGATCAGAGTAACAAAGTTGGGCCTCGTACCGGCACGCTAGCCGGTGCGAGGCTTTTCTTTACGCCTGCAATGCCAGATTGAGCGCCGTAAACGAACAGTATGATGCTGCCATGATCGATACCAGAAGCAGGCCCCATCCAGCAAAAACGAGGTGTTTGATATTGGCGCGACCATGTTCTTTATTGCGCTTCATGCTTCCGATTACAAAAGTCGCCAGGATCCCGTAGAAAAAGAACGCACCTTCCGCCATTTGTCGCCCCATATTGCTCGTGAATGGGCCCCCGCAGCCCGCGATTCACGTTATTACAAAAAGCGGTTAATATTCCACTAGGCTTCTTTATTCGCTGCATCGCGAAAATAGGGCGCGACGTCGCCTTGAAGTTTGATTGTCATCGGATTTCCGTGCCGGTCGCGCGATTTTCCAGCCTCGATACGCACCCAGCCTTCGCTGACGCAATATTCCTCGACATTGTGCTTTTCAACGCCCTTGAAGACGATGCCAACGCCCCGCTGCATCGCTTCCATATCGAAATAGGGGCTATTGGGGTTTGACGACAAACGATCCGGAGGCGTGTCGCTTTCCGAAATTGACACTGGAGGTTCAGCTGATGGACTATCGTTCACGACTCGTGCGGCTCCGCAAATAAGACAATGAGGCGCGTCTAACGCGTTGCCCTTCCCCACTACAAGAAAAAGCATGGAAAAAGCCGCGAAGACGGGAACAGGATGCTTCCCTTTTTGGCCTTTGCGCGTTAAAGGCGCGCGTCCCAAATCTGTACTGCAGAGGCTAGATGGCGAAGGAAGAACTGCTTGAGATGCGTGGCAGCGTTGTGGAATTGCTTCCCAACGCGATGTTTCGCGTTAAGCTTGAAAACGATCACGAAGTGCTCGGCCACACCGCCGGGAAAATGCGCAAGAACCGTATCCGCGTTCTCGTCGGCGATGAAGTGCTGGTGGAAATGACTCCCTATGATCTGACCAAGGGGCGGATCACCTATCGCTTCAAATAAGGCGGCGGGGCCCGTGCGGCTCGTCCTGGCCTCGACGTCGCCGCGCAGGCGCGATCTTCTGGCCCGCATCAACGTCACGCCGGACCGGATTGCCAGTCCAGACATCGACGAAAATCCGCTGAAGGGAGAGTTGCCGCGCGTCTACGCGCTGCGCCTCGCCGAAGCTAAAGCGCGTGCGATCCCGTGCCAGCCGGACGAAATCGCCCTTGCCGGCGATACCACCATAGCCCTTGGCCGCCGTATCCTGCCGCCCGCCATAACCGAAGATGTCCAGCGAGTATTGCTGGAGCAACTCTCCGGCCGTCGTCATCATGCGCTATCCGCTGTATGCGTGATCGATAGAGAGGGTCGCGCCCGTCTTCGCATTGCCGACACGGTCCTGACTTTCAAGCCACTGAGCCGCGCAGAAATCGACGACTATATCGCCAGCGGAGAAGGGCTGGGAAAGGCGGGCGGTTATGCAATCCAGGGCAGGGCCGAGGCCTTCGTCCGCTATCTCGCTGGAAGCCATTCCGGGGTGATCGGCCTCCCACTTTTTGAAACTCGCGCCTTACTTCGCGCCGCAGGCTATCCTCTTGCCTGAATGGATTTATGAACAAGGCGTCGGCGAGACGCGCGCCGCACTGATGGAAAACGGCGCGATACTGGAAGCGATTCTGGAATGGGACGATTGCCCATGGCCTGTCGGCACGATTGTCGATGCCCGCCTCGCCGAAATGGATCGCAGCCGCAACCAGGCATTCATCGTATTGCCGGATGGATCTCCGGCGATTTTGACGCCTCTTCCCGTTCAGGCGACCAGCCAGGGCCAGGCGATCCGGGTGGAAGTCTCGCGAGAACCCATTGCCGAGCGCGATCGCCGGAAATGGCCGAAAGTGCGTCCTGCCACGCCAGAAGCGACGCCGGGCGTTGGCCCCAGCCTTTTGGAGCGGCTGAATCAAACCGGTCTTCCGGTCGTCATGCGTTCCGCACATGAGGCGGATATTCTGGAAAGTTCAGGATGGTCTGAATTGCTCGAGGACGCCGTTACCGGCAAGGTTGCGTTTCCCGGTGGCGACCTCCACGTTTCCATGACGCCGGCGATGACGCTGATTGACGTCGATGGCACCCTTTCCCGTGCCGAACTGGCGGTTGCGGGCGCCGGAGCAGCAGCACGAGCCATTCGTCGCTTCGCAATTACGGGATCGATCGGGATCGATTTGCCAACGGTGGACAGCAAGGCGGTTCGCAACGCGGCAGCCGCGGCCATCGATGCGATACTGCCGCCGCCGTTCGAACGCACAGCGGTCAATGGTTATGGATTTGTCCAGATCATCCGACGCCGGGTGCGGCGGTCTCTGCTTGAAATGCTGGCGGAAGATCCCGATGGCGCGGCCGCACGCGCATTGCTTCGTCGCGCCGAAAGGAGCAGCGGGTCTGGCGCCCTTACCGTGATCGCGGCCCCACCAGTGATTGACAGGCTGGACAAGGAACAGGCGTGGCGTGACGAACTCTGCAGGCGAACGGGTCGCCCTCTTTCCTTGCAACCGCAAGCCGGAATGGCCAGATGGGGAGGCGATGTTAAAACCCAATATCCGTAGACGTGCCAACAAGGGCTGCCCCACGTGCGGCAAACCAGCCGTGGCGCCGCATGATCCTTTCTGCAGCCAGGGATGCCGCGATCGTGACCTCCTGCAATGGCTTGGCGATGGCTATCGCGTCCCGGGTCCGCCCGCAAATGAAGACGGCAGAGAAATCGACACAGACGGGCTGGACAGCGAGGCTTAGCCCCATCTATAGGCCCCCTGCCCTTAGGCATGCCCAGGTAGCTCAGTTGGTAGAGCATGCGACTGAAAATCGCAGTGTCGGCGGTTCGATCCCGTCCCTGGGCACCATATATTTTTCCGCAGAACAGGCATTCCTCGCAATGCGGTTTCGGTGCCCCAAAACGCCGTGCAGTTCCGCGCGTTTTTCCATGTGCTGCGCACCGGCCGCTGTGCCGGGAGACGTTTTCGGACATCGGACGCAGCGGCGAGCTCCTCCGGAAGGCGGGAACGCCCTGTCCTAAACGCCCTGTCCTACACGCCCTCAAGCTGCCATGCTCGCCACTTCGTTCATCTTGTCCCGGAAGCGCCATGCAGATCGCAGTTGCCCACCTTGTTTCGTTTGAAGGTCCAGCACGCCGGGACATCGTAAATTCGTCACCTCCCTTTGTCGCGTTCGGGCTGCGAGCGCCCACGAAAGCGATTGCGGACACAGGTGGTTTTGGTGTGAACCATGTGTGAACTTTGGCAGGCCCGGTTGAGACGCAATGGCATGTCTCAACTTCCTCAACTAAATCCAACAATGCGGGTGCCGCACTATGTGATCAATAGCGGAAGCAGGCGATGCATTGATATGCGCTTAAGCACATAAACCAATTTTATGTCGTCGAAGACATATTGACGATTTATGCGATTTACGACATAACGATTGCATGAGGCATCTTGTTCGCACCGCTAAACAAATGGGCGAGGCTATTGCCCGCGAGCGCCGTGCGCGCGGCCTCACACAAGCTCAGTTAGCGGACAAGGCTGGGCTGCGACAGGAGGCGATCTCGAAAATCGAGAGCGGCAATCCCGCCACAAGTTTTGACAGGATTTCCAAGATCCTCGCCGCTTTGGATCTTGAGTTCACCCTTGGGCCGCGCACGAAAGGCTCGCCGCAAGATATTGAGAGCATCTTCTGATGGGGCGTCGTCCCGCTCGCGCACCGCTCAATATCTTCCTCAATGACCGTCATGTGGGCGTGCTCATTCGTGCGACGAGCGGCGCGATCGAGTTCGCTTATGATGAGGCGTGGCTGGCGTGGGAGCATACCATGCCCGTCTCTCTATCGCTTCCCCTAAGCACCCGCCGCTATGTAGGCGCTCCCGTCTTAGCCGTGTTCGAAAACCTGCTGCCGGACTCCGATCAGATACGCCGGCGCTTGGCTGAACGTGTTGGCGCGCGTGGAACGGATGCCTTTAGCCTGCTGGAGCGCGTCGGCCACGATTGCGTAGGAGCATTGCAGTTCTTGCCCGGCGACGAACAACCCAGTTCAACCAGAACGATCGACGGCGCGGCGCTCGACGATGGCGACATTGAAGCATTACTGGCCAATCTCTTTCGCGCTCCGCTTGGCGTGGACCGCGAAGTGGACGAACATTTCCGGATTTCAATCGCCGGTGCTCAGGAGAAAACCGCGCTGCTGTGGCACGAAGGCCGCTGGTTTCGCCCGCACGGCATCACACCGACGACCCATATCCTGAAACCGGAAATCGCCGTCCCAAAAGGCGGGATCGGCTTGGCCAATAGCGTCGAGAACGAGTTCTATTGCATGAAGCTGATGGAGGCGTTGGGGTTCCCGACTGCGCCTTGTCAGATAACCACCTTCGGCACGCGTAAGGCGCTGGTTGTCGAGCGCTTCGATCGTCTCTGGACGCGCGATGGGCGGCTCCTTCGATTGCCGCAAGAAGACTGCTGCCAAGCTCTCTCCGTTCGTCCGACGATGAAATATCAGGCCGATGGAGGACCCGGTGTCCTTCAGATCATGAACCTCCTGATCGGCAGCAGCGATCCTGCCGCCGATCGCCTGACCTTCTTTCGGGCGCAAATCGCCTTTTGGCTGCTGGGCGCGACTGAGGGACACGCGAAGAACTTCAGCATGTTCCTCCGCCCCGGAGGCACCTTTCAGCTTACACCGCTCTATGACGTGCTGAGCGCCCAACCCATGGTCGATGCCCGCCAAATCGGCCGCAACGCGTTCAAACTATCGATGGCGGTGGGCAACAGCGGAAAATACCGCCTGAATGAGATACATGGCCACCATTTTGTAGAAACCGGCAAAACATGTGGCCTTTCCCCGACCCAGATCGGTCAAACGCTGGATGAAATGCGCCAGCAGATTGTAACCGCGATCGAGACGGTGAACACGAATCTACCGGGCGATTTTCCGCCTGCCCTCGTGGCAAGCATCGCGGACGAAGCCCGCAACCGCGCAGACAGGCTCATCGCAGCGGAATAGGATTTTCCCTGACGCGTTCGCTCGCAACGCTTACATTGGTGATGCCCACCACCGGCGTGTATCGCGCCAGCTCCGGCGGGGCAAGGGCGCCCGCCGGGAGCGGGTAAGCTTGCGCCGTACATGGCGATGCTGATCCGCTGGGTGGAGGCACAATCGGACATCAGCATGCCCGAGCTTATGCGCGCCCGGATCAAGGTCTCAGTGTCCCATGGCATTTCTCCGATGGCCGAAATCGGCAGCTAACGACTCAATTACGTTGCACAATGCGATAGCTTCGTTCGCCGTCGGTGCCTAGCAAGCGACTTTAAGGCGAAGACCACAACCAGTACCGGCGCAAGCAACAATCCAGCATGACCCATTTGCTCGGCGGCGATCGTACCGCCCGTGGCGCTCACCCAGAACAGCGCAGGCGTCCAGATCAATCCCGTCCCTACGATCAGAAGCAAGCATCGGTGAAAGGGAATGCGGAGGAAACCACTGCCAAGATAGACCGGTAGGCGCAGGCCTGGGATGAAGCGCGCGGCGAACAGCGTCGGGACTGAACGCGCCCGGAGCCAGCGCACTGCTCGCTCGACCGCCGGTTTCGTCAGCAATCGCTGTCCGGATACCGTGTCTCCTGCGTACCGCCCAACGACATGAAGCGTGACATCGCCAAATATCGTGCCCGTCAGCAGTGCAGCGAGCGCCGGCATTGGTTCCACAACCATTTGCGATGCCAATAGCCCCACGACAATCGCTGTCGCGTCCTCAAGCAGCAAGGTTGCGAAGAAGATGGCAGCCGCAATCGCGATCGGATCTGCAGCGAATAGAGTCAGCGTCTGTGAGATACCGTCCGTGGTGGCCAGCGCCGAAGCCGCGATGGACATGGCGAACTCCTGAATTTGATTTGGTCGCCCCTCAATGCGAGCCGCCCCGCGCAAACGGAAATTGCAGTTGTGCATCGAAACCATAACCGAGCGGTATTTCACCCGGACGTGTGTGGGCGCGACAAGCGGATCATCAAAATCGCAGGAGGATGCCGCCATGGTTCGCCGCTTCATGCCCGTAGCGCTCACGCTCTACATCGCGTTCGTCTTCATCCAGTCGCTGTTCTTCAAGTTCACCAACGCGCCCGAAACCCAATATATCTTCGGCACGCTCGACGCCTGGGCAGGCTCGCTCGGCTTCGCTGGCCTGTTCGCGCCGAACGGGATCTTCTCGCAATATGTCGTCGGCACGGCCGAGCTCATCGCGTCAACGTTGATCCTGCTAGGGCTGTTGCCCGGTTTCAGGGTATTGCGGCCGCTGGGCGCCTTGATGGCGATGGCGGTGATTTCGGGCGCCATCATGTTCCACCTCTTCACCCCGCTCGGTGTGTCGGTGCTCAACGACGACGGCACGCGGGACGGTGGTCTGCTGTTCGGGCTTGCCTGCGGGGTGTGGGTCGCTTCCGCGGTCCTGCTGGTGATGAGCCGTGACATCATGCGCGACAGCCTTGTGGCGAGGAGGGCGGACGCATGATCCCGAACCAGCCCGAGATCGCGATCACGACCCGATCACTCGCCGCGCTCCAGGCCATTCATCGCTTCGGCGGCGAGTTGCTGAGCCACGGCTGCCATGCCAGTGTGATCTTCGAGGCGTTGGCGCACGACCCAGATTGCGCGCTGGCGCAGGCCTATACAGCGGCGCTGTTCCTGACACAGATGACACGCGAAGGGCGAGTGCAGGCCGCACCCCGGCTCGCTGCCGCCAACCAGCTCTCGGAACATGCGACGCTTCGCGAACGCCAGATCATCGCCGCGATCGGCCATTGGGCTGTCGGCGACGAGCAGGCCACGACCCGATTGCTGCACGATGTCGTCCGCGAATATCCGCATGATCTCTTGAGCGCGAAGCTGTGCCAGATTCTGCAGCTCAGTCACGGCGATCTGGCGGGGATGTGCCGCACCGCCTCGATCGTGTCCGCCGCCGAACCTGAAGGCGGTTATGCGGCCGGATTATTCGCCTTCGCGCTCGAACAGGCGGGTGAGACCGATCGTGCCGAGGCGCTGGCCTATCGCGCGCTGGAACGCAATCCGCTGACTGATCCCTGGGCGCAGCACACGCTCGCGCACGTCCATGCCGCCCGCGAGGATTGGGTGAAGGGACGTGCGTTCCTTCGCGCGCATGTGTCGAGCTGGAATCGGTGCTCGTCCTTCATGTTTACCCACAACTGGTGGCATGCCGCCTTGTTCGCGCTCGAACTCGATGACGGCGATCATGCGCTGCGGCAGTTTGACGAACATGTCTGGGGAGTCCGCAAGCATCATTGCCAGGATCAGATCAACGCGATTTCGCTACTGGCACGGCTAGAGATGCACGGGATAGATGCGGGTTCCCGCTGGGATGACATCGCCGATCACGTCGCACCGCAAGTGAATGACAGGATCAGTGGCTTCCTCGATCTGCATTACCTCTATGCCCTTGCCCGCTCCGGACGCGACGCGGTTGCGGACGAGCTTCTACAGGACCTTGTGGATCGATCCGGCGGTGCGCCGACGGGCCTGCTCGCGCGCGGCATCGTCGGACATGCACGCGGCCGCTGGTATGACGCAGCCATTGCCATCGGGCAGGCCCGCAGCCGGATTGGCATGATCGGCGGCAGCCAGATGCAGCGCGCGCTGTTCGAAGACATGCTGTTCGACAGCCTGTCGCGCAATGCCCAGACCTCACGGTCGAGAGAGCGGCTCTATGCGTGATTTTCTGCCCGTCCGATATGCCATGCCGCCGCTCGACGATGCCGCGCCCGCGCTGTCCTTCTTCGAATTCTGGCCGCCCTGGCTGTTCTACCTGCCCATGTGGCTGTGGATCGGCGTCCTCGCGATCCGGCATCGTGGGTTGCGCCTGCCGCTGCTTGCCAATCCCCGGCTGCCCGCCGGAGGGTTGGTGGGTGAATCCAAACGCGAGATCTTCGCCCAACTGCGTGGCGAAGAGCGTGACACACTGGCGCCCTATGTCGCGCTTTATCGACAGGGCACTGCCGCGATCCAGCTCGTCGAAGCCGAGATAGGCATGGCCCGCGCGGGCTTCGGCTATCCCATTGTCGCCAAGCCCGATATCGGCTGCCGTGGTGCGGGCGTGCAACCGGTCCGAAATGCAACCGAACTGCTGGCGTACCTGACGCAGTTTCCAAAGCGGGAAGTCCTGATCTTGCAAGAGATGGTGCAGGCGCAAGGTGAGGCCGGCGTCTTCTACGTGCGCGAACCGGGCGAGCGACGCGGGCAGATATTCTCGCTTACATTGAAATACTTCCCGCTCATTATCGGAGATGGGACAAGCACGATCGAGGATCTGATCCGGCGCGATCCCCGCGCGGGCAAGATCGCGCGGATCTATCTGACGCGCTTTGCCGAACGGCTTTGCGAAGTCCCGGCGATGGGTGAAGCGATCCGGCTGGTCTTCGCCGGCAACCATTGTCGCGGTGCGATCTTTCGCGATGGCAGTGCTTGGATCACCGACCTTCTGCGCGATCGTTTCGATCGCATCGCCGATTGCATCCCCGACTTTCATTTCGGGCGCTTCGACATCCGCTTTACTGATTTCGAGGCGGTTCGGCGTGGGGAAGGCTTTACGATCGTCGAGTTCAACGGCGCCGGCGCGGAAGCGACCCACATCTGGGACAGCGGCATGAGCCTTTTTGGCGCATGGCATACGCTCGCGCGGCAATATGCGCTGCTGTTCGAGATTGGCGCGGCCAATCGCACGCGCGGACATCGGCCTGAGAGACTGTGGAGCATTTTCCGGCGCTGGCGGCGTGAAAAGCAAGCGAGCTTGCGCTATCCCCCGACCGCGTGACCCTGCCTCCTCCCCTCGACTGGCAAAGCGCCGGCATCGGACCTGGCCCCGACGTCCCACCCGAATATCGTGTCACGCGCGACAACTGGCGGCTCTATCCTTTTTCGCGCTGGGCCTTCCAGCATACGCGAGAGCTGGTGCCGTCACGCGTCATTCCGCCCAGCGAGCAACCCCGCGCCCTTGATTTTGCGCCGATCGATCTGGCACCGCTCGCGTTCGATGATGGTGAAGGTCGGATGATCACATGGTCCGAATTCCTCGAACGGACCTACACCGATGCGCTGCTAGTCCTTCACAAGGGAAAGATCGTCTACGAATATCACGCCAACGGCATGACGCCGGCCAAGCCGCACATGCTGTTCTCGATCACCAAGTCGATCGTCGGACTCGTCGCGGAACGATTGATTGCAAGCGGCATGCTCGATCCGAACGCAAAGGTTGCCGATCGGCTTCCCGAACTGGCGGAAACGGGTTTTGGCCCAGCCACCGTCCGACACCTGCTCGACATGACCGATGGCGGTGCCTTCGACGAGGACTACGGCAATCCCGATGCGCAGGTGCATCTTTATTCCGGCGCCTATTGGCGCCCCGAACGGGGCCTGGAGGGTGTCGCCGGCGCGTTGGCGAAACTCACCGGAAGCGTGGCGCCGCCCGGCAAACGTTTCAGCTATCGTACGCCGGTGGCCGACATACTTGGGATGGTGCTGCGGCGCGCGACTGGGCGATCGCTTTCCACGCTGGTCGCTGAGCTAATCTGGCATCCGGCGGGCTGCTGCGACGAAGCCTATATGCTGCTCGACACCGCCGGCATCGAGATCGCCGGCACCGGCCTGAACGCCACGCCCAGAGATCTCGCGCGTCTCGTGCTATGGCTGTTGGAGCCAGACCAAAACGCGCTGCTTGCGACGATCTTGTCAGGCGGCGACAAGAGGCTGTTCGCGCAATCGCACTACGCGATCAGGCCGGACGGTTCCTATCGCAGCTTCTGGTGGATCGATCATGGAGCCAATCCCTCGATCGCGGCGCTCGGCGTCTTCGGCCAGCGGCTTTATGTTGAACCAGAAAGCGGGCTGGCGCTCATCCGCGTCGGATCGCATCCCGTCGCCAGCAATCTGTTCACCGATGCGATCCACCGCAACGCCATCGCCGCGCTTCGAGAACGCCTCGCCTGATCAATCCGCCGCTGGCGTGTGCACCATCTCTCCACCCATCGCCTCATGCAGCACGAAGCCTTCGAGCGGATCGACCTCCTCGCGCCATGGAGCGCGTTCCAATGTGCGCATGGTGTGCGCATAACCGGCCTGCCAGCGCTGGCGGATGCCCGATGGGCTGAAGTCCACATCCTTGCTGTGATCCTCATAGTCGAGGACCGGAGCCAGCAACCGGATGACGTGCATGCGCGTCGGGCAGCCGTAGGCCGAAAGCGCCCGCACGTCGGCATTCCGCGAGTGACCTTCGGGGATCATTGCGGAAAGCTCGGTGATGATATGGCGCAGCTTGTGGATCTGGCGCTGCCGTTTGATGTGCGCAGCCGCCCGACTTGAATATTGCACGTCCTTCTGCCGGTTCATCACGTCCCAGATCGTCTGTGGTTCGGGCCCGTGCGGGTTCCAGATGTGCACTGCATAGACCATTGAATTGCGCCGAGGGTTATCGTCGAACACCACCTCGACCGGCGTGTTCGAGAGAATGCCGCCGTCCCAGTAAAGCTGATCGTCGATCCGCACGGCCGGAAAGGCCGGCGGCAATGCGCCGGACGCCATCACATGCCGTAGATCGAGCGGCATATCGCGGGAATCGAAATAATGCATCTCGCTGGTTTGGACGTTCGAAGCTCCCACCGTTAGCCGCGTCCACCCGGCATTGACCTTGTCGAAATCGATCAGGTCCGCCAGCGTTTCGCGAAGGGGATCGACCGAATAATAGCCCGCGCCCTCCGCGCCGAGCGTGGTGTGGGGGCTGAGGAACGCCATCGCATTCGGCTTGAAAAATGCAGGGATGCCTCCGGTCACGGCGTTGAATGTCCGCATGGCGTTGGACATTTGGGTCGGCAGCCATTCATCGAGGAAATGGCCATGCTCTACGCGTTTCCAGAACTCCCGCAGCTTGTCCATGCGCTCTCCCGGCGCGTTGCCGGCGATGATCGCGGCGTTGATCGCGCCGATCGAGGTGCCGATCACCCAGTCGGGCTCGATACCCGCCTCATGAAGCGCTTCATAGACGCCGACCTGATAGGCGCCGAGTGCGCCGCCGCCTTGAAGCACCAGCACCTGCTGGCCAAGTGCGTGAAGTTCTTGTTTGATCTTGTCGTGCATGATCCCTGTTCCTTATGAGGTTGTGGCGGTGTCGCCGGTGATGAGGCGAGCACCGCGTTCGAAGGTGAGGTAGTTCCAGAGCCAGGTGGCGCCGACCGCGAAGCGGTTGCGGAAACCGACCAGGAAGAAGATGTGGGCGACGCTCCACAGCAGCCAGGCGGGAAGGCCTGAGACGCGGATGCGGCCAAAATCGATCACCGCGCGACGGCGGCCGATCGTCGCGAGATTGCCGTAGTCGCGATAGCGGAACGGCATTGTCGACCCGCCGGATATCGCGCGCGTGATTGCTTGCGCCACATATTTCCCCTGCTGTTTGGCGACCGGCGCGACGCCGGGCAGTGTGCGGCCCTCCGGTCCCATGCAGGAGGCCGTGTCGCCGATCGCAAAGATATGGTCGAAGCCTGGTACGCGGAGGTCTGGCCCGATAATGATCCGTCCCGCCCGATCGCATTCTGCGCGGAGCCATGAGGCTGCGGCCGAAGCCTGCACACCCGCTGCCCACACCGTCGTGTGCGCCGGAATGAAGCGATTGCCGACCGTCACGCCATCCGCCTGGATGTCACCGACCGGCTGACCGAGCATGACCTCGACGCCAAGCCCCTCGACCGCGCGACGCGCCTTTTCGGAAAGCGCTGGCGGGAAGCTCGGCAGCAGCCGCTCGCCAGCCTCGATCAGCATCACGCGCGAGCAATGCGGCGTGATGCTGCGAAAATCCTCCGACACCGATTGCCGGGCCAGTTCGGCAATCGCGCCCGCCATCTCAATCCCGGTGGGACCGCCGCCGATCACAACGAAGGTCAGCAGCGCCTGTCGCCGGTCCCGGTCCTCTTCGGTCTCGGCGCGCTCAAGAGCGACCAGCACCTTGCGCCGGATCGCGGTGGCATCGTCGAGCGTCTTGAGGCCGGGTGCATGCTCGGCCCATTCGTCCCGCCCGAAATAACTGTGCCGCGCTCCAGTTGCGAGGATCAGCCAATCGTAGTGGAGCTGCTGCCCGGTGCCTAGCTTCACCTGCCGCTCGACCGGATCGACTCCTATCACGCGATCCAGCAGCACCCGGGTATTGGCGTTGCCTTTGATGATCGCGCGGATAGGGGCCGCGATGTCGGCCGGAGACAGGCCCGCCGTCGCCACCTGATAGAGCAGCGGCTGGAACAGGTGATGGTTGCGCTGGTCCACAATCGTGACATCGACCGGCGCTTTGCGCAACGCTTGCGCAGCCGCGAGGCCGCCAAAACCGGCACCGACGATCACGACATGTGGACGCAACTCAGTCATGACACCCGGCTTCGCGCAATTCGGCGAGGATGCCTTTCGACGGCTCGTCCTTTCTGACGAAGCGCAGGCCCAATGTTCGCCCTTTTGTCCGGGAAGCTGGCAGGTTCCGCGGCATGGCCGGCCCCGCAAAAAACGCGGCCAGCGCCGGCATGAGAGATATGTGTATCATCGCGGGTCTCCTCATTGCGCGGTCCAGCCGCCGTCCATCGGCAGCGCAGTTCCGGTGATGGATTTGCCGCCTTCGCTGCAGAGGAAGACGGTGAGCGCGCCCAGTTCCTCGACTTCGGCGAAGCGTTTACTGGGCTGGGCGGCGAGCAGCACGTTCTGGATGACGTCCTCGCGGCTGATTCCACGCGCCCTCGCGGTATCGCCGATCTGGTTTTCAACCAGCGGAGTCCAGACATAGCCGGGGCAGATCGCGTTGCAGGTGACGCCGTGCCGCGCGCCTTCGAGTGCGACGACCTTGGTCAGCCCGACCACTCCATGTTTGGCGGCCACATAGGCGCTCTTATAAGGGGAGGCGACGAGACCATGTGCCGAAGCGATGTTGACGATCCGCCCCCAGCCGGCTTCCTTCATCATCCCGAAGGCAGCGCGGGTGGTGTGGAACGCCGCCGACATGTTGAGCGCGATGATCGCGTCCCATTTGTCGACCGGAAATTCCTCGATCGGGCTGACATGCTGGATGCCGGCATTGTTGACGAGGATGTCGACCCGGCCGAAGCCTGCGACGGTCTCCTCGACGAGCGTTCGCGCACCGACCGGATCGAGCACGTTCGCACCATTGTAAACGATGCGGGATCCGCTTTCCTTTTCGAGCGCGGCGCAGGTGAAGTCGATCTCGGTCGGGTCGCCGAGGCCGTTGACGATCACATCGGCGCCGGCGGCGGCGAACGCCTTGGCGATGCCGAGGCCGATACCGCTGGTAGAGCCGGTCACGATTGCGACGCGGCCGGTCAGTTCCGGCACGGCGGCACTGATTTGTTCGATAGGCTGGATGTTCATAGGATCCTTCTCCTGAAGCTGAAATCTGCCGTCAGCATGCGAGGATCGGTCGGACTACTGAAATACCGTTCGTGCATGGAATCGATGCGGTCATTCGAATGTTCATGTGAATGCCGTCACCGTAACTTCGAAGCTGTCACGAAGCATGGACGACGGTGATCACCGCCGATGTCTCTCGCTTACCGATGCCGCTGTCCGCGCTTCGTGATCCTGTTTCGTCGTCACGCAAAGGAATTGGACATGCATTATCTCAACCGGACTTGCCTGGCCGCGCTGGCCGCTCTCGCTACCACACCCGCTTTTGCAGGAAGCTGCCCGCAGGGTCAGGAAAGCGCCAACGCACTCGCTGGCGCACCCACCATGCCTTCTGGCGTCACCGATGACGTGATCGGCTCGGTCGATCTCGCCAAGGAGATCAATGTCGATAATCGCGATCTGCGCCTGCGTCGCCTTGTGCTGCAGCCCGGCGGCATCGTGCCCATGCACAGCCATGTCGGTCGCCCCGCGCTGATCATCACTGTCAAGGGTGAAGTCAGCGAGTATCGCAGCACCTGCGCGGTGCCGATTGTCCACAAGGCTGGCGAGGTCTCGATGGAGTCCGGCGGCATTTCCCACTGGTGGAAGAACACCGGCAAGGTTCCGGCCGAACTGCTTTCCGCCGACGTCAAGGCTCGCGACTGAGCTTAGTCAGCACCGGTCTGGCGGCCAGCCCCATCCGCAGCCGGTGTCCCCACGGCGTGGCGCTTCCCTTGAGAGGATGCAGGAGCGCCACGCCGACCATTTCAGGATCGATTGCAAAGATGTCCGAGCGTTACCTCCGCGGTGTCGAAATACTGCAACAAATCGGCCTTACCGGCCGGGATGCGGCAGCCAACCGGGTTGCCGAACTGGCGCCCGACTTCGCGCGCATGGCGATCGAGTTTCCCTATGGCGATCTTTGGTCCCGTTCAGAGCTGAACATGCCGACGCGCGAGCTGGCGGCGATTGCAGCGCTGGCCGCGCTGGGAAATGCGCTCCCGCAGCTCAGGACGCATGTGACGGCAGCGCTCAATCTCGGCAGCACCCGCCAGCAGATCATCGAGATATTGATGCAGACGGCGATTTACGCAGGCTTTCCCGCCGCGCTCAACGCCATCGAAGGTTGCCAGGATCTGCTGACCGACGGCGAATGCTATGACTGTCAGGCCGCCCTGGCGAAGGCCGCCCAATTGTGATGGCGGGCTTCCTTCACGAATGCCCCCACCGCCGGCGAATGCGGCCGACCGCGCACCGTCGCCAGATAGATTGTCCGCGAATAGCCCGGCTCGATCAGCGGCCGTACCTCCAGATCGCGATCAATCACGCAATATTCCGGGAAGAAACCGAAACCCAACCCCGCCTTGATCATGCCCAGCACCCAGTCATCGCGCGGCGAACTGAACACCTTGCGCGTGGAAACGCCGCGCCGCAGGAAATCGTCGGTCACGTTCTGGAACACCTCGCAGTTCGATCGCCCGACATAGGGCTCGCCATTGAGATCGGCGACGGTGATCGCGTTCTTCTCGCACAGCCGGTGACCCGGCGGCAGCACGATCACGAACTGCTCCTGGAAGATCGGCACCTGATGGAGCGACTCCGGCAGTTCCTCGGGCACGCCGATGATTCCGATCTCGAGGTCGCCCTTTTCCAGCTTCTCGATCATGGCGGGCGCGCCGCCGTCAGCGACCGTCACCTCGACGTCGGGATGCTGCATCTGGAAGCGGACCAGCAGGTCCGCGACGATCTGCGGCCCGATCGTGCACATCGCGCCGATGGTCAGCGTCACATTCTCCAGCTTTTTCGCCGATTTCGCCGCCTGCCGCGCCGCCTGGGCCGAGGCGTTCACCGTTTCCAGATAGGGCAGCATCATCCGCCCCAGCTCGGACAGATGCGTGTTGTTGCGCTCGCGGTTGAAGAGCGGTCCGCCCAGCTCATGCTCGAGTTGCTGGATCGCCCGGGTCAGCGCCGGCTGGCTGACATTGCACTGTTCCGCAGCACGCGTGAAATTAAGCGTCTGCGCCAGCGCCATGAAGTAGCGGACCTGCTGCATTTCCATCGGCGTGCCCTCCGAATGCGACGGGCCGCTTATTACACTCCCTCAACGAAATATGCCAGTCGAGACCGACCATTCCGGAGACATGATGATGCTCAAGATAGCCGAACAACAGCAACACCGCATGCTCTCTGTGCGCCTCGCCGGGAGCGATGCCGATGTCACCACCGCGCAGAAACTGCGCTGGGATGTGTTTTACGGCGATATGGGCGCGACGGCCGATGAGCGCCTGAGCGTTCCGGGCCTCGACTCCGATCCCTATGATGCTGTCTGTGATCACCTGCTGGTCGAAGACCATGCCGGCGGCGAGGCCCGCGTGGTCGGCACATACCGCCTGTTGCGCCAGAGCGTCGCCATGCGACAGGGCGGCTTCTATACGGCGGGAGAATTCGATCTCGAGCCTTTTCTATACAGGACCGATGACTGCGGCGAAATGCTGGAACTCGGCCGATCCTGCGTCGCGCCCGATTATCGCGACGCCGGCACCATCCAGCTCTTGTGGCGCGGCATCGCCGCCTACCTCGCCGATCATGGCATGAGCCGCATGTTCGGTTGTGCAAGCTTCCCCGGCGCCGATCCGCAGGCACATGCCGCGCCCTTGTCCTACCTCTACCACCACCACCTCGCCCCCGCCGACCTGCGCGTCCGTGCGCTCGGCGATCGCCACGTCGAAATGGCGATGCTGCCGCTCGGCGGCTACGATGCCCGCCAGGCGATGCGCCTGCTTCCGCCGCTCATAAAGGGCTATCTCCGGATCGGTGCGATGGTCGGCGACGGCGCGGTGATCGACCGCCAGTTCAATACTGTCGACGTCTTCATGGTTATGCCGGTCGAAGCCATCGCCCAACGCTACATGAGCCGGTTTGGCGCGGCGGCGTAGCGCTGAGTCCATTCCGATTGAGCGGGGCATTCGCTTGGAGCGAAATTGACACCCTCTCGCTCCGTCCCGCATAAGTCGATTGAGTTCTAGCGACGGGAGCTGTCGAGGTGAAGGCGCCAGAGGTGCTGCAACCATGAGCTTGGCGGCTCACGGGGAAAGCCGTTGTCCATCGCTTAACGCACAGTGGAGACCATGGACTCAAGCAGTGGTTTGGAGCGTCCCTCCTCCTCTTTTCGGGCACCGACATTCTGGAGGAGAGCCCTCTGGATGCGGCTGGGATCCATAAACGGCCACGTCGCGCTATTGGTTCTTCTCCTGACCGATGAACACGCAGATTCCATGAGGCTGGGAGCGCAGGTCCAATTCATGCATGGCATGGCAACACTGGCCTGCGCGACGTTCATGAACATCGGGGCGAGCGGCGCTCGGCCGGCGCCCACCTTCTTCCTTGGCGGCATCTTGCTCTACTGCCTTCCAACCTATGCGGAGGCCATCGGCATCCTTGGTTTAGCTGCCTTGATATCGCCAATTGGACTGAGCGCATTGATCACGGGTTGGATCATCCTCGCCTGGTCAGCGAAAGATATCGACAGGAGCTGAGTCCTGTTCGGCTCAGCGTCTGTTGGTCACAATTATCGCCGCTGCGATCGTCACGCACATCGTGGCAAAGGCGATCCAGGCGTAGGAGAACAGGAGCGGCAGCCCGATCAGGATCAGGCCGTCATTGCCGCCGGGAATGAAGCTGCTGCCCCATCCCATCAGCAACCCGCCGATGAAACATCGGGTCGCACTGCCGATGGTTGGCCTATGCCAGGACAAACGTCCCGCTGTCGCGCCACCCAACAGCGCCCCCGCAAAAAGGGCAAGAAAGAGGATGAAGCGCGCTCCCAGCATATTCGTCATACCGTGCGCAATCTCGGCCAGAACATCGCTATAGGCCCAGGCTCCAACCGTCAGCAGCATGATCACGAACGTGATTCCGATCACGCCGGTCGCGTGATGCGGTGACCAGATATGCGCGGCGAAGCGCCTGCGCCAGATCGCCGATCCAATTTGCCAGAGCCTCCAGATAGCGAAGATTGCCAAGAGCGGTGCCAGCCAATACGACGCGGCGAATACCAGTGAAGCAGCATCGCCCTTGGGCGCTCCTGACAATCTGGAAGACGCAACGGTCCAACAGCCGAGAAAGAAGCCAATCGGCGTCATCAGATAAGCCCATTCGCCCGATCCGATGCGGGCGACAGCGCCGAACACGCAGGCGCGGTTGACGAAGGCGCCATAGCCGAGCAGCGCACCGCCTGCGATTGTCCAGCCGGTTACGGCATAGGAAGCCGGTTGTATGGCCGGGAGCCGGGCGAGACTCGCAAGCAGCAGTCCACCCGTCACCCAGAGCGATGCCTCGATGATCGCAATCAGCCGCGTGGCCTTGCGGCGATTTACGATCTCATCAACCGCCGCGACGGTGCAGGTCGCGCCGCGCTGGATGGCGTAACCCATGAGTCCCGCGCAGATCAGCGCAGTCGCAAAGCCGAAGATGCCGGCCAGACCTGGTGCCTGGCCGATATTCATTTGGTCGCTGCGGATGCAATCGAGGCTGCAACCTCGCTCGCCATTTTTAACTGCGCGGAACGGTCGGAAATCCGATAGCGATCGGCGATGAAATTGAAGTCCGTCCAGGCGACCCAGACTGCGCCGTTCGCATCCTCAAGAACCAGCATCCGCACGGGCCAATCGAGCCCGGCATAGGGATTGGAAGCAAGGAACTGGATACCCAGCGGAGGATTGCCGAACAGGACAAGCGTCGAGCGCGAAATCTTGATGCCGGCATCTGATCCCAGCGCGGTCTGGTCGATTTCATTGAAGAAGCGGATACCTTTGGCGGCAACGTCGCCCTTGATCCGGGAAACGGTCTCGTCGAACGAGAAGGCGCTTTTTATCCGGACGACTCCCTCGGCCGGTGCGGTCGATGCGACATAGGCAACCGGTTGCGGAACCGGGGCTGGCGCGGTTGGAAAGATGCCGTTGACGGCGATAGCGGCAAGGAGAAGTTTCATGGGATGTCCTTTCTGCTACGGCTGGATCACCAACCATGAGAAGCGCTCTAGATTGGACATCTTCCAGGCGGAAATTGTGGTTCGTCATCGTTTTGATGCGTGACGAACATGGCCGCCCGATGTGCGGACTTATGCGACCTACGCGCGCGGCAACAAGTCGGGCGGGCTCAACATCGCCAAGCTGACTTTCCTCCGCGCAGACAATGGCTGTCATGCCATTTTGACCGAGCACCTCGGTGAGCATATCGGCATCGGACCGGAACGGTGCGACTACCAATATGTGATCGGGCTCGGCCTTAAGCTGGGGGTGGTCAACCGAGCTCATGGGGCAGCGGACCACTTGCTCGGGCGGCGGCGGGTTGAATGCCTGCACCGACACACCGTCGGGCCGAATGACCAACTCGTGCACGTTTAGATCATGGGAGCCATGGCGCTTTTTGACCACCGTCACGCTGCGGCGGATGAAGCCGGGCCATTTGTACATGCGCAGCAGCAACACCGCGTCGCCGAGGAACTCACGTCGATGTCGCTCGTGACGTTATGGCCAAGCAGACCATGATTGGCGACGATCAGGATCGAGAGCACGCCGCGCCGTGAAAGATATTTTACTAGTGACTGGATCTGCATCACCGCCTGGTCGCTCTTCGGGAGCGCACTCAGATAGCCGGTGAGGCTATCGATCAGCACCACCCGCACGTCATTCTCGTCCACCACCCGCTAGACAATCTGAGAGAATTCGCCGGGCGAGATCTCGGCCGGGTTGAAGTCACGGATCTGGAGCTTATCCGGATCGCTGCCAAGAAGCTCGGCCTCGACCTGCCGACCGCCAAGGCCGACAGCAATTGCGCGGGCATTCCCGACGACATGATGGTTGGTGACCACCAGCCCGCGCGGCATCGACCACGAATGCCGATCCGGCCGATAAAAATATGTGCAAAAACCTCTTGAAAGCCCTCGACGCCTACCTAGATTTTCTGTCGCCGGACGCCGTTCGGGTCCGGTGGGACATCGAGAGCGTCGGCTCTTACGTTACCGGCGCCTCTCATGCCCAGATCGCTTCACAAGGAGGATTTGGAAATGAGAACCACTGCTTTTGATTTTGCGCCCTACCGGCGCTCGACCGTAGGCTTCGACCGGCTTTTCAACCTGCTCGAAGCAGGCGCGCGTGAAGACGACGGCTATCCGCCCTTCGACATCCTGAGAGAAGGCGAAGACAGCTATCGCATCACGCTGGCGGTCGCCGGCTTCCGCCCCGAAGACATCGAGGTGGTGGCCCAGCAGAACCAGCTCACCGTGACCGGCAAGCGTGCCGAGGACAACGGCCAGGGCGAGTATCTGCATCGCGGCATTGCGACACGCGCGTTCGAGCGGCGCTTCCAGCTCGCTGACTTCGTCGAAGCCGGCGATGCCAGCTTCGAGAACGGCTTGCTGAGCATCGCGCTCAAGCGCGTGGTGCCCGAGGCGATGAAGCCGCGCCGGATCGAGATCGCTGGCAGCAAGGCTGCCCAGGATCAGATCGAGGCACCGAGGGATGAAGCCCGCGAAGCGGCCTGACCCTTCGTTTAACTGGTTTGCCGGCGCCGCCCTCGGCGGGCCGGCAGGCCTTGCCCTTCCAGCCAGAAAAGGAGATGACCATCATGGCTTTTCGTGATCTCATTCCCTGGAGCCGGCAGGAAAACCGGCTCCCTGTCCCGGTCAGCGCCGAGCGCGGCCGCGACAATGATACCCACCCGCTGCTCTCGCTCCACCGCGAGGTGAACCGTCTGTTCGACGACGTCTTTCGCGGCTTCGATGTGCCGACCTTCGCCGGCTTCGACCGCTCTGCCGGCTGGCCCCATGTCGAGCTCGGCGAGACCGACAAGGAAATCCGCGTCACGGCGGAACTGCCGGGCCTCGACGAGAAGGACGTGGAGATTACCGTCGAAGACGGTGCGCTGACGCTGCGCGGCGAGAAGCGGTCCGAGGTCGAGGACAAGGATCGTGGTTATACCGAGCGCAGCTACGGCCGCTTCGAACGGCGTATCGGGCTGCCCAAGGGTGTTGATCGTGACCAGGCGAACGCGATGTTCAGGAACGGCGTGTTGACGGTCACCCTGCCGAAGACGGAGGCGGCGAACGAAAATGTCCGCCGCATTCCAGTCAATGGCAAGGCGGCGTAACGGTCTGGCTCGGGACTTCGGTCCCGGGCCATTCGCCAACGACAATCACGCCGGGCCATGCGCGTCGAGCGCGCAGCCACCAGGCGCCCAGGCCGTGATCGAGCCGGTGCCGTCCGCGACCAATCAGGGCGGACGGGCCCGGCGCGGACAATGGCAGGTGCGCTTCGTGCCGCGCTGGCGGCCCGTGGCCGATCCCCTGACCGGATGGACCGGGAACGGCGATCCGCTCGAGACGATCGAGCTGCGCTTTCCCAATCTGGAGACGGCGGCGGACTATTGCCGGCGCCAGGGATTGGATTTCTCGACCCATGGGCAGTCGCGTGGCCCGCACCCGCTTCACGGTCGTCTGCCGCCGGAGCCCACGCAAGTGCTGTGCTGCTGGCCGACAGGTCCGCATGCGCGTTGCTGCGGCGCTTATCCGATCGGCACTGGCGAGCGTGATTGTCATCCGGCGTTCAGCCTGCCGGATAGATTTCCTCCACCAACCAGCAATGAAAGGACGATTTAATGCGAAAATTGCTTCGTACAGCCGTCTTGGCCGGGGCAGCGGCAATCGCCGTTGCAGGAACGGCCATGGCAGCCGCAAACCACAACCGGGTCATGACCGTCGACCTGCCCGACGGCTCGCTAGCCCGGATCGAGTACAAGGGCGATGTGGCGCCCAAGGTTACCGTCGAGCCGGCGATCCGCTTCGTGCCGGTGCAACTGGCCGATCCGGCGATGACCGCGCCCTTCGCGCTGTTCGACCGGATCGCCGCCGACATGGACCGGCAGATGGATGCGATGTTCCGGCAGGCGCGGATGCTCGAAACCGCCGCGACCGGGGGTGCACCTCTTAACCGGGTCGCGTTCGCCGCCCTGCCGGCCGGCACGGTCAGTTATCGCTTCGTCTCGACCAGCACCGGCAACCGTTTCTGCAGCCGAAGCGTCCAGGTGACCTCTCTCGGGGCTGGCCAGCAGCCGAAGGTCGTATCGAGCAGCTCGAGTGACTGTGGCGCGCCGGCGCGCGCAACGGCTCCGGCGGTCGCTGGGCCCGCGCGGACGGCAGCGCCCGCAAACACCATCTGATCCGGCGCCCCGGGGTTGCAGCCCCGGGGCCTCTTCAAGCGTCGGGTCTTCGACGTCGATGTGACGCAAGATCGAGTGCGGCGAGCACGCGGTCGATCACGGCAGCGCTGCTGGCCGCTTTGGGAAGCTCGCGACGCGCGAAGTGCTGCAGACGGTCGACGTCGCGCTGCGGCAGGCTGAGTTCGATCGGCATGGCCCCCAGACGATCGGCTGCGATCCGCTGCGCCGCCTTGCCCGAGCGCAGGAAATGATCCAGCAGCCGCTTGCGATCGGCGAAGCTCCAGCCGAGCTCTTCCAGCTGCTCGGGCGGTACCGACAGTAGCGCCAGGGCAAATTCCATGATGTCGTCGAACGGCAAGGCAATCCGGACGCGGCGGCCACCACGCTCGCGCCACTTGCGCAGCGGCCCGCTCGTCATTGTATCCTGATGACGCCATCGACGGCGCGCCACTCGGCCGGACGAACGAGCTGGTCGTGCGCGATCTGCACCGAGTGGAGCGCCGCCTCGATTTCCCGGCGCCAATGGTCGAGGAAGTCGAACAGGACCGGAAAATCCGGCGCCAGATCATATTCCTGCCAGATGAACAGCTGAAGCAGCGATGGCGCGTCGGGACGAAAGTAATGAACTTCCGCAGTGGTCAGCCCATAGCCCTGCAGCTGGGCGTTAAAGGCGCGATCGCTCATTGATGAAGCTTCCCGCATCCCGGCCTTCATCGAGCGTGCGCATGGCGGCAAGCACGTCATCGATCGGTACTGCGCGCTTCGCGCCGGGTGGCTTGCGAAGCGCCGGCTGATCCCGCACGGCGGACCGGTCGGACGCCCAGGAGGCGAGGATGGCGCGCTTGACCTCCGGCTCCAGGCTCGGATGGCGCGCGACCTCGAAGGGATGAAGAAAACGCGAATATGGCTGCGACATGGCCATAACTCCTTTCCTTGTGTCGCTCCTTCATGACTGCGGCGGCGAATGCGCCGCGCTGACAGATTTTGGTACGATGCCCTGGTGCGTCAAGGGTATTTTCAGCCGTCGGTCGCCCGCTTCCGACCAAGGATTGGCACTCGCTGCTCGGGAGTGCAAAAAATCTGGTTCCACCTCTTGAACGAAAAAATCGCTTTTCCTAGTTTTGCGGAACCTGTCGTTCGGATGAACGGCAGGGCTGTCACATCATGTTTTGCATCTGGAGGTTTTGCCATGCATTTCCGCCCCTTGCACGACCGTGTGGTCGTCCGCCGCATCGAAGCCGAGGAGAAGACCTCGGGCGGCATCATCATCCCCGACACCGCCAAGGAAAAGCCGCAGGAAGGCGAGGTCGTCGCCGTGGGCCCCGGCGCCCGCGACGATAGCGGCACGCTCGTCGAACTGTCGGTGAAGGCCGGTGATCGGATCCTGTTCGGCAAATGGTCGGGCACTGAGGTCAAGATCGACGGCGAGGATCTGCTGATCATGAAGGAAAGCGATATCCTCGGCGTGATCGACAATGTGGTGCCGCTCAAGCAGGCGGCCTGATTGACCGCCTGTCCCTCGAACATTCAGGAAGGACATAGAAAGGAGTAGGCAGCGATGGCTGCAAAGGAAGTCAAATTTGCGTCGGACGCGCGTGATCGCATGCTGCGCGGCGTGGATACGCTTGCAAACGCAGTGAAGGTCACGCTCGGCCCCAAGGGCCGCAACGTCGTGATCGACAAGAGCTTCGGCGCGCCGCGTATCACCAAGGACGGTGTCACCGTCGCCAAGGAGATCGAGCTCGCCGACAAGTTCGAAAACATGGGCGCGCAGATGCTGCGCGAGGTCGCGTCCAAGCAGAACGACAAGGCCGGCGACGGCACCACCACCGCCACCGTGCTCGCTCAGGCGATTGTCCGCGAGGGTGCAAAAGCCGTGGCCGCGGGCATGAACCCGATGGATGTCAAGCGCGGTATCGATCTCGCCGTGGGTGCCGTGGTCAAGGACCTCGAGAGCCACGCCCGCAAGGTTAGCGCCAACAGCGAGATCGCGCAGGTCGCCACCATCTCGGCCAATGGCGATGAGGAAGTTGGCCGCATCCTGGCGGAAGCGATGGAGAAGGTCGGCAACGAGGGCGTGATCACCGTCGAGGAAGCCAAGAGCCTCGCGACCGAACTCGAAACGGTCGATGGCATGCAGTTCGACCGCGGTTATCTCTCGCCGTATTTCGTCACCAACACCGAGAAGCTCAAAGTCGAACTGGATGACCCGTACATCCTGATCCACGAGAAGAAGCTCTCGAACCTGCAGGCGCTGGTGCCGCTGCTCGAGAAGGTCGTACAGTCGGGTCGGCCGCTGCTGATCATCGCCGAGGACGTCGAGGGCGAGGCGCTGGCGACGCTGGTCGTCAACAAACTGCGCGGCGGCCTCAAGGTCGCGGCGGTCAAGGCGCCGGGCTTCGGCGATCGCCGCAAGGCGATGCTGGAAGACATCGCCGTGCTCACCGCCGGCAATGTCGTCAGCGAGGAACTCGGCACCAAGCTCGAGAACGTCACCGTGCCGATGCTTGGCCGGGCGAAGAAGGTCACGATCGACAAGGACAACACGACGATCATCGACGGCGTAGGCACCAAGACCGATATCGACGGGCGGGTTGCACAGATCCGCCAGCAGATCGAGACGACGACCAGCGACTATGATCGCGAGAAGCTGAAGGAGCGGCTCGCCAAGCTCGCCGGCGGTGTCGCGGTGATCCGTGTCGGCGGCGCGACCGAAGTCGAGGTCAAGGAGAAGAAGGACCGCGTCGACGACGCGCTCCATGCGACCCGGGCTGCGGTCGAGGAAGGTATCCTTCCCGGTGGCGGCGTTCCGCTGCTCCGCGCATTGAAGGCGCTCGACGGCCTCAAGGTCGCGAACGACGACCAGCAGTCGGGCATCGACATCGTCCGCCGGGCGTTGCGCGCTCCGGCCCGCCAGATCGCCGACAATGCCGGCGAGGACGGCGCCTGGATCGTGGGCAAGCTGCTCGAAGCTGAGGACTATAACTGGGGCTTCAACGCGGCCACCGGCGAATATCAGGATCTCGTCCAGGCGGGCGTGATCGATCCGGCCAAGGTCGTGCGTACAGCGCTCCAGGACGCGGCCTCGGTCGCTTCGCTTCTCATCACCACCGAGGCCCTCGTTGCCGAACTGCCGAAGGAGGAGAAAGCCGCGCCGATGCCGGCGATGGACTACTGATGTGAGACGGGGAGCCCGCTTCTCGGGCTCCCCATTTTTCCGGACATTTGGCAGTGCGCGCCGCAAACCAGACAGCCCGGGCGGTGTTGCCGTACTGGCCGCGCTGGATGACAGCTCTCGGGCTTGCGGCCCTTCTGGTTCGACCGCTCAGCTATGGAAGCGCCGGCCTGGTCGCGGCGAGCGCTGTTCTCGTCGGCTGTATCCTGGCGGCAGTCCATCATGCCGAGATCGTCGCTCATAGAGCCGGCGAGCCCTTTGGCACGCTGATCCTTGCCCTCGCGGTCACGGTCATCGAAGCGTCGCTCATTCTCTCGATGGTGCTGAACGGCAGCGCCGAGCCTAAGGCCAGGTGGCCGCGCTACAGGGGATCGGATCGACTTGCCGGCAAGGTCGCCATCATCACCGGCGCCGACAGCGGGATTGTCTGCCTGCAAGCCCGTTGAACCAGTATGTCGAAAAGCCTGCTGCGCGTCGCGTTTTGGACCGCGCATATAGCCCGTTCTTCCCTCCAAACTTATTATAAATCAGCTGTTTGCTAACGCTGGCTTGCTCGGCGATCGCTTCGAGTGAGGCCGCCCCAAGCCCTACTTGAGTGAATTCCAACTCCGCCGCTGAACTTAGTCGCGACAATTTGTCATGTGACTTGTCCCGCTCGGTGCGTGACATCAAACGCTTCCGCTCCCAAGTTTCGACAAACGCTCTAAACAAGACCCTTGCGGGACTCGCACATAGCCGCCACCACATAGCCAATAATCCGAGATTAATCGAACAATAAGTTCGTTGGCGATAGCTAAACGTGCGAGGTAGATCGGGCCTGGAGAGTTGAATGCCCTCGCGGAGGGAAGGTAAGATGTTTCGGTACGCTGCAGCGAGCAAATAGCTCCAGCATAAATCCTATCGAGCGAGAATTCGCTTTCTTGAGATTTGACCGAGCCGTCTCTATTTAGGTTTACAGATTTTAATATCGGAAACTCTCATTGCCTCTGCAATGGGTTATCCTTGACCTGTGCGGCCGTGGTTCTCGACGTGATTGTTGCGCGCAGAGCTACCAGGCATCGCAGTCGGACAAAAAGGTTTAGAGACATGAGCGCTGACAGAGACGACGCCGCCCTTTTCGAGCACCTTCGGGCTGAGGGGCTGAGGGCTGAATATCCCGCCAATCTGCCAGCGATCCCGCCGTTGCCGGCGAGGCGATACAGCGATCCCGCCTTCTATGCTCTCGAAATCGAGAAGGTATTCTTCAAGACTTGGCTGGCGGCGGGACACATGAGCGAATTGCCCGCGCCGGGAGCCTACAAACTCTTTGAGGAATTGGGCCAATCGGTCATCATCAGCCGCGGTACGGATGATGTCGTTCGCGCTTTCAAAAACGCGTGCCGTCACCGGGCTTCCGCTATTCTCACCGAGAAATCGGGCATCGCCCGTCGTTTTGTGTGCCCCTATCATGCGTGGGGTTATGCAATCGACGGCTCGCTCAAGTCGGTTCCCGAGCCGCAGAACTTTGCGTGCTTGGACAAGAAGGAACTATCGCTTCATTCGGTCCGCTGCGAAATCTGGCGTGGTTTCATCTTTTTGAACTTCGACGAAGACGCTCGGTCTCTGGAAGATTTCATTGCGCCTCTCGCAGCGCAAATTGGCGACTTCCCCTTCGAGGAGATGTCAGTCAAGGGACTGGTGGTCAATGAGCTAGATTGCAACTGGAAGACTGCGTACGACAATTTCGTTGAAAGCTACCACATCAACACCGTGCACCAGAAAACGATTGCGCCGTTCATCGATACCAAGACGTGGACATTACAGACATTGCCTGGTGGGCATGGCTGTCTTCGAACTCTGAAAAGGGGCAGCGATACCCTTTTTAAATCGGAGCAGATCGCCCAAGGCGTCACCCAGTCGGTTTCCGACAGCTATAAAACGATGACGGTGGCCATCCCGCGTTTTCCCAACGGCACGGCTGGCTTAGATCCCGCCGGCTTCGTCTGGCAAAGCTTCTGGCCTACGGGCCCCGACACAATGCGCGTGGTAAATCTATGCCTCGGTCCGACGCTTCCAGATCCTGAGCAAGACCGCCAGCACTGGGAAAATTTCATTTCCTACAACAATACTATTCTGGCGGAGGACATGTTCCTGTTTGCCTCGATGCAGCGGTCGATGCGTGAGGGCGACGTCTCCCACGTAATGCTGTCCACCCAAGAACATTATATTCAGTGGTATCACGAGCATCTTGACCTGCTGATCGGCCGTGAAAATGTTCCGGAGCATCTTCGCGTCGAGCCTGTCCTGACCCGCAATCTTGAGCAGAAAAGCCAGGACCACGGCGGATGACAGCCTGACGATCTGCCCATGAAATGATGGAAAGCAGCGCGGCTAAAGCGCAGCCGCCCTGCCAACCTGTCGATGATTTTAAAGAACAGACCTCCCCTGTTTGGAGGCATCGGCAATCCAGTTTTAGGAGATTGGAATGCGGGGATTGAGTGACAAAGTCGCCATCGTTACAGGCGCCGCCGGGCGAATTGGGCGTGCTGTAGTTAAGCGCCTGATCGAAGAAGGCGCAATTGTGACCGTTGCCGACGTCAATGAAGGCGGGGCGCGTGAGGTTGCTGGCGAATATGGTGAACGGGCTTTCGCTTTCGCGTATGACGCTGCTGACGATGTCTCGATCAAGGCTTTGATCGATAAGACCGTGGATCGGTTCGGGCGTCTGCAGATTCTGCACAACAACGCCGCTCTCGTTGACATGGGGGAGCTTGGTCCCGATACCAATGTCTTAGAGACGCCGGCGGCGCTCTGGGACAGCACGATGCAGATCAATGTCCGCGGCTACTTCCTGGCTGCCCGCTATGCGATTCCGCACATGATCGCGGTCGGTGGCGGAGCGATCGTCAACACGAGTTCCGGCGCTAGCTTGTTCGGTGACGACGTCCGCGTCGCCTATGGCACATCCAAAGGCGCGGTGAATGTGCTGACCAAATATATTGCGGCTCAGCACGGGAAGCAGGGCATCCGTTGCAATGCCATCTGTCCGGGCATGATCGCAGATGAAGCGATGTTGAAAGCTGTACCAAAGCTTGCGGCCGTCCATGAGCGTCATAGCTTGCTTACGCGTATCGGGCGACCAGACGACATTGCGTCGATGGTGGCCTTCCTCGCTTCTGACGAAGCGTCGTTCGTCACAGGCCAAATCATCTCGGTAGACGGCGGCGAAGCTTCGCATTCGCCTGCCATGGTCGATGCGTTGGAGATGGGGTCGGCTTACGCCTGATGCGCCAGACCTCGTCGCGTGACGGTGAGACGACCGCGCGGGGAGTCGGATAGCGCTCCACACATAGGAGAACGAAATGTCGAATAGTGCAGCTATCGAAGACATGCTGGCGAAGGAGGCCATCCGAAATCTCGTTGGCCAATATTGTCGCGCTGTTGATCGAAACGACCTCGACCTATTGCGGTCGCTCTATTGGGAAGACGCTCTCGACGAACATGGTTACAACAAGAGCAACACCGCGAAGGAGTTTATCGACCGAATTCCTGAGTTCACCGGTATCAACTTCATTCAACATAACGTCACTAGCCAAGTCATAGCGGTCAATGGGGCCGAGGCCGAAGGGGAATCCTACGTTCTTGCCTATCATAATTACATGACCGAAAACGGACCCGCCGTAATGATGATAGGCGGGCGATATCTCGATCGCTATTTGCGCAAAGATGGCGAGTGGAGGATCCAGCACCGCAAGTGCACCACGGATTGGGGCCACGAATTTCCCGTACCTAGCCTCAATCCGCCCGTGGGCTTCGTCGACGGTGTCATTGCTGCCGGGACGAAGAGCGGCGATGATGTGTCCTATGAATTTTTCAAGCTGTTCAAGCGCGGACAGCGCGTAACCTGAGGATCTACCAAGCACGGTCGAAACGACGTCGCCGGAGTTGCAACGGTGCGAAATCGGAACGTCCGGGCAAGCGGAGCTTTCCTGAGTCCGGGTTACTGTGGCCGGCCGATTGGCGAGCGCTTCGGTAACCCGGCCGAGGATCAGGGGAACCGGTTCTTGGAGGAGTAATCACGCTGAAAATACGCTGTGGATCGTGAGACAGAACACGGCAGCGTAAAACAGCCGTCCTGAGCCGGGCTCCGGCAGGACGCCAGCGAAAGTGGGAGGGGGGCAATGTACAATCGTCTTTATGCTGTGGTTGCAGCGCTTGTTCTTGCCGGATGCTCGGGCACCAGCGGGAAGACCGATGGAGCGGGTGCCGCCGATCCCGCCAACTGGGCCGCGCACAGCGGCGGGGACGATGAATCGGCCTATAGCCGGCTGGACGAGATCGACCGTGGCAACGTCAAGAAGCTGGGTCTCGCCTGGTATCTTGATCTTCCGGGCGAGGCGGCGCTCGAGGCGACCCCGCTGGCAGTGGATGGCGTGTTGTATTTCACGGGCAGCATGTCTGCGGTCTATGCGGTCGATGCACTGACCGGCAGGCAGCTGTGGCGCTATGAGCCCGAGGTCTGGAACCACATGCCGCAGCATATGCGCAAGGGCATGGCGGTGAACCGGGGCATCGCCTATGCGAAGGGTCGCATCTTCGTCGGCGCGATGGACGGGCGCGTGATCGCCCTCGACGCCAAGACGGGCAAGCAATTATGGACCGCCGAGTCGATTGCCGCCGATGCGCGCCGCACGATCAGCGGCGCCCCGCGCGTCTGCGACGGCAAGGTCATCATCGGCAACAGCGGCGGCGACTGGGGCGAGCGCGGCTATGTCACCGCCTTCGACGAGGCGACCGGTAAGCAGGCCTGGCGCTTCTTCACCGCGCCCGGCGATCCCGCCAAGGGCTTCGAGGACGATGCGCAGAAGATGGCGGCCGCCACCTGGCGCGGCGAATGGTGGAAGACGGGCACCGGCGGCACCGTGTGGAACGGCCTGACCTGCGACACCGAGCTCGACCGCCTCTATATCGGTACCGGCAATTCGGGACCTTATGATCCCGAGGTGCGCAGCCCCGGCGGCGGCGACAATCTGTTCCTCGTGTCGATCGTCGCGCTCGATCCGAAGACCGGCAAATATATCTGGCACTATCAGATGAACCCGCGCGAAGCCTGGGATTACAAGGCGACCGCCGACATGGTCTCGGCCACGATCGAGATCGACGGCAAGCCGCGCAAGGTGCTGATGCAGGCGCCGACCAACGGCTTCTTCTACGTCCTCGACCGGGTGACCGGAAAGCCGATCTCGGCCGAGAAGATCACCAAGGTGACCTGGGCCGACCGGATCGACATGAAGACCGGTCGGCCGGTCGAGCGGCCCGGAATCCGGCTGGAGAACGGCCCGATCACGATGTGGCCGAGCCCGTCGGGTGCGCATAACTGGCAGGCGATGTCGTACAATCCGCGCACCGGGCTGGTCTATATTCCGGCGACGAAATTGGCCGCGCGCTACTCTCGGATGTCGGCCGACGGCAGTTCGGTGGACTTCACCGGGATGAAGGGCGCCATCGACATGACGCCGGCGAAGGTCGATCCCGATGACGGCACCGCGACCTTGCTGGCGTGGAACCCGGTGACCCAGAAGAAGGCGTGGGAGGTCAAGCAGCCATCCTTCTGGAACGGCGGCGTGATGTCGAGTGCGGGCGACCTCGTCTTCCAGGGCAACGGCGCCGGCTGGTTCGAGGCGTTCGATGCCAAGACCGGCGAGAAGCTGTGGCGCTTCAATGCCGGCCACGGCATCGTCGGTGCACCGATGACCTATACGGTCAAGGGCAAGCAATATGTTTCGATCCTTGTCGGTTGGGGCGGCGGCGTGATGTGGAGCGAGATTACCAATCAAGGCTGGAAATACGGTGCCCAGCCGCGCCGGCTGTTGACCTTCGCGATCGACGGCAAGACTTTGCTGCCGCCCTCGGCGCCGGCCGACATGACTGTGCGGCCAGTCGACGATCCCAAGATGAAGCTCGACGAAGCCATGGTGAAGCGCGGTGCGGTTACCTTCGCCGTCAACTGCGCAACTTGCCACGGTCTGGAGATGGTCTCGCCCGGCGTCCCCGCGCCTGACCTGCGCGAATCGCAGATCGCGCTGTCGCTCGACGCGATGCTAACGGTCGTGAAGGGTGGCGCGCTGGTCAGCAACGGCATGCCCCGCTTCGACGACCTGACAGAAGCACAGGTCGCAGACATCCACCAATATATCAGGGCTGGAGCCCGCCAGGCTATGGGCAAGCGTCCCCGCGTAGTTCCCAAAGCTCCCACAGCGCACTTTTGAGTACCATCGGCCTGCTGCTCGATGCCTTCGCAGCCACCGAATGCGACAACTACCTCAGAAACAGCGGACATGGTCCGTCACAACGGGAAATGCTCTAACCAGCAGGCCGACCTAAGGCTATCCATGCATTTCGTCGGAGAGAATGTTGATTGCGCGCTCCGGGCACAACCTGGCCGCGCGCTTGGCTTTGGCCTCATCATCGGGCGATACGTTGAATGGCTGCATACGGTTGTAGCCGTCATCATCGAGTTCGAAGAGTTCCGGCGTGTTATTGAAGCACATGGCGTGCCCTTGGCAGCGGCCGTGATCCACGACGACTTTCATAATATCCTCTGCATCATCACTATGGAAGCGTTGGTTCAGTCCGCGCGCCGCGAACGAGCCTGCCCGGAAGGCGGCCAGTGTGTTTCCCGCCACGATATGTCACTTCCCCCGAAAGGATGGTGGCCCGATAACCGTCGGCTCGTTGCAGGATGCGGCGGCCCTGTGACGGTAGGTCGTAGCTGATTTGGGGCTTGCCGAGCCGCATTGCGTCCAGGTCGATCACGTTGACATCCCCCTTATAGCCAGGGCGGAGCTGTCCTCTGTCCAGCAGGCCGACGGCCTCGGCAGGATCGGCAGTCAGCATCTTGATTGCTTCAGCAGGGGTCAACCTTTCTCCGTCGCGATCGCGCGTCCAATGGGTCAGAACGAACGTCGGATAGCTAGCGTCACAGATCAGTCCATAATGCGCGCCGCCATCGCCGAGCGCGACGACCGTTGCGGAGTGGCGCATCATCGCGAGTGCTGTGTCCAGCGAGCCTTCGGTGTAATTTGTGATCGGCAGATAGAGGAGCCGATGACCTTCATTCTCCAGCAAAGCATCATAGGCCACCTCCCAAACCGAAGCGCCGGAAAGTTGCGCGCGACTAGCAAGATTCTCGCTGAGGGGCCGCTCGTAATCAAAGCGCTCGTCCATGACGAACATCTTGTCCACCAGACTGATCAACCAGATCAGGTGCTGGTTTAGATGCTGGGCGTCCTCGGACAAAATGCGCGCTCGCCGGCTAGGTTGCCGCATCTCCTCCACCCTTTCGGAGAGCGGCAGGTGTTCGATTTCCGCATAGGATGGACGGAAGGAGAATGGGTTGAAGGACAGATCGAGCCCATAGCTGATGCCTATTGCCCGCGCGGCCACCTGCCCACGAATCTTAATCCCGTCGGCATTTGCCTGTTCGATCAGTTCAAGCTGCCTGCGCCAGCCAGCCGGATCCGAATCGATCTGGATGAGCGTATAGGAAAGAGGCCTGCCCGCTGCCGTCGCAAATCGACGCATCAGGTCGAAATCGGCGGTATCGTCATAAGGAAGGCCGGGGAAATCGGTGATAAACTCAAGAACCCCTTTGTTCGTGTTACGCATGCCGCGTGCCAGGGCGAGCAACTCGGCCTCGGTCGCGGTTTCAGCGGGAGCGAGTGTTCCATCGACGGCGCGATGCGCGAGAGTATGCGAGGAGCTGACACCGATCGCGCCAGCTTCCAGGGCCTCTTCTACGATGGCGGTCATGTGGGCGAGATCCGCGGCGGTGGCCGGCTCGCGATCCGCGCCGCGCTTACCCATCACGTAAACACGCACGCAGCCGTGCGGAAGCTGCGCGGCGAAGTCGACGTCGCAATGGCGTTTCTCCAGCGCGTCCAGATATTCGGGAAAAGTTTCCCAATTCCATGGTAGTCCTTCTGCCATCACCGCTTCGGGGATGTCCTCCACGCCGGCCATGACCCCGATCAGAAGATCGCGCTGCTCAGGCTTGCAAGGGGCGAAGCCGACCGCGCAATTACCCATCACGACGGTGGTGACGCCATGTTCCGAGGACGGCACGATGCGGTCCTCCCACAATATCTGGCCATCATAATGTGTATGGATATCGACGAAGCCCGGCGTCACGGCGCACCCCCGCGCATCGATCTCCTCTCGTCCTTTCTGGTCGATTGCCCCGATCGCGACGATGCGCCCCTTCTCGATGGCGACGTCGGCTGCGAAGGGCTCAGTTCCGGTGCCGTCGTAGACCAGGCCGTTTCGGATCACGATGTCATGCATGGGCGGTCTTTCCGCTCCAGACCAGAGGCAGCCGGTCTACCGTATATACCAGGCCGGCGTGCATCACCGGCACATCATCCGGGTTGAGACGGAACGCCGGGACGCGATCGAACCATTCCACCAGCACGTTCCGCAGTTCGAGCCGCGCGAGGTGGGAGCCGAGACAGCGATGGATTCCGGTGCCAAAGGTGACAGGCGGGATGTCGCGGTTGAGGATTATCTCCTCAGGATCGGTGAACACCTTGCCATCGAGATTCGCCGCAGGGACGAGAAGATGGACGCGATCGCCGGGCTGAAAGTGCACACCGTCATATTCGGCATCGCGCGTGACGGAGCGGAGCACCGAGCTCACCGCGTAACGGCGCAGGAACTCCTCCACGATAGCCGGGACCAGCTGACGTTCCTGGCGAAGCCGCTCCTGCAATTCTGTGTCCCGGGCAAGGTGCAGCATTGCGAAGCTCATGGCGTTCGTTACGGTGTCGAGTCCGGCGTTCGTTAACAGGAGAAGATAACGTTGCATCTCGTCGAACGTGGGATGGCGCTCGCCGAGCCGGGCGTCCAGAATCCGACTGATCATGTCGTCTTCCCGTTGCGCCATACGCCCTTTAATGATCGGGTTCAGGATGGTTTCGAGTTGCTCCTCGAAGATGGCATCGCGGCGAACCGCATCCCCTTCGGCGAGGACGGCTATGATCAACCGGCGGAGTTCGGCCATGTTTTCGACGGGCAAACCTAGCATGCGCATGAAGATGATAACCGGAAGCGGTTCCGCGACATCAGTGACAAAGTCGCAACGCCCGCTCGAGGCAACGTTCTCGATGAGCTCCACAATCATCTCGCGGATCATCGGAAGCATCGCGTTGACGTTTTTCGGCGCGAAAGCCTGGAGTAGCACGCTGCGATAGTTGCGGTGCTCAGGTGGATCGGTTGCGATCGGCAGCAACTGCCGCTTCGCCCCCGCGTTGCTCGAGAAGGTGTCCGTATCGTGCGCCACGTGGAAAACCGCCTCGTGCGATTGCACGACCCAGTGACCGCCATATCGCGGCGTAAAAAAAATCCCTGGCGCGCGCTTTGCCAGTTCAAGCAGGCCCTTATGGGGATCGGGGCTCAACAGGGGGTCACCGACGAAGTCGAAATCGAACACCCGTGCTGGCGGCACATGAGGAGGAATCCCGGCAGCCGTTTGATTCACGTCGCTCTCCTGACTGCCCGTTCTATGTATGCGTGACTTAAAATGTCAATCAGATGATAGGCGTAGCGATAAGTGACGCCAACCACGGACGTCAAAGGGGTGGCGTCAATTTGCAAACGGAGCCTTCGCTGGATTGGTTCCGCGGCCGTGCCGCATCTCGACACGCAAAGGAAATATGCGGATCGATCCCAGCATTTTCGCGTGCAACTTGAAAACAAGCGCTATTAAATTGGCTTACCTGGCTTACTCGCCGAATTGGGCCTGCTGGGTGCCGTCCATGGAGATACCAGCACTAGCGGACGCCAAGAGGGTGAGCGTTTCGGAACTGGTGAACTGAATATCGGCATGAGCGGCTGCGCCTTGTCGGGACGCGGCCACTCCCGTAAAGCATTGAGGAAGACCGCAGCACCCGGCTCAACGCAACAGGCATGACTTCCATTAGGGGTCGACTTGAACCTTTCAGAAATTCAGGAATCGATCATTACAGCAGCCGAGCAGCTTTTTGGAAAGCTTGGCGTGGATGCTGTATCGATGAGGGCGATCGGCGCTGCGGCTGGGTCGGGAAACCACTACACGGTCCAATATCATTTCGGATCGAAGGAAGGGCTTATACGAGCCATTCTTCTGAACCGGGCACGGGTCCTTGAACGGTATCGAGGCGAGTTTCTGGCGGAAGTGACAGCTGCCGGGAAGCTAGGGGATGCTCGCGAACTCGTGCGCGCGCTACTTATGCCGATGGCCATGCAAACGGACGATAACGGGCATCATAGCTATGCGTCCTTCGCAATCCACCTCTATTGGCTGTCAAAGGCCAGCGCGACCTGGATGGAGTCGCATGAGTTCTCGCCGATGATGCTCCATATCCTTGACCTCCTCCGCCCGCTCATGGATTTGCCACCCGACCTGAAAGAGTCACGGCTGCGGAACGGAACGCTGTATTTCCTCCAGGTTTTGGTGGAGTGCGACCGGGCGCGGGCAGCGGGCACACCATATGAACGACCAGATAGCGAATTCTGGGAAGATGCTATCAGTGCGATCACGGCATCCTATCTCGCACCGCGCGAGAAAACTTTCTAAACCATCACGGGGAGGCCGTTCTCAGTCCATCTAAGCGGAGGTCAGGGAGTCGGCGGATCGATCGCGAAAACGTAGATCGCGTTACCGTTGTTCGGCAGGAAGATCTTACCGATCTGCCCGGTGACGAGCGCATAGGCGCCGAGCGTGCCGGCGGGCACCGCGATATATTGGCGGCCCTTGGCCGAATAGCTGATCGGGAAGCCATGGGCCGGCGCGCCGAGCCGCGTCTGCCACAGGACCTTGCCGGTCTTGCTGTCGAAGGCCCGGAAATAACGGTCGGCGTCGCCCACGAAAACGAGCCCGCCCTTGGTGGTCAGCGCCGCCGTCGTGAAGGGCGTGCGCTGCTGATAGTCCCAAACCTGCTTCAGAGTGCGGACCTCATAGGAGGCAAGCTTGCCGAAATTGCCATTGCTGCCCGGCATCTCGATGGGACCCGGCTTGGCAGACACTCCGCCCAGGCCGCCGCCACCAACCTTGAACTCGACATCGCCGCCTCCGACGCCACCGCACATCTGCAGCAGCGGGATGATCAGCGATTGGCTGGCGGAGTCATAGGCGCTCGCCTGCCAGTCATGACCACCGAAGGTGGTGGGGCAGGTGAGGATATAGTCGCCCTTCTTCGCCGCCACGATGCTCGGGCGGTAGGTCAGGCGACCGGTCTTGCGGTCGACCTTTGAATAGACGTCCTGATAGACGGTCTCGGCGACATCGACATAGGCGCCGGTGCGGCGATCCAGCTTCCACAACAGGCCGTCCTTGCCGATCGTCAGCAGGCTGGGTCGGCCGTCGATATCGACCAGCACCCGTTCGAACACGTTGTCGAGGTCGAGCGTCTCGCCCGGATTATGCTGGAAATACCATTTCAGCTTGCCGGTGCGCGGATCGAGCGCGAGCGTCGAATTGGTGTAGAGCACGGCGTCATTCACCGTCATGCGCCGGCTACGGGCGACCCAGGGCTTGGCCTGCGCCGTACCGATGTAGAAAGTGTCGAGCGCGGCGTCGTAGCTGCCCGCGATCCAGCTGTCGCCACCGGCCCGGAACTCTGCCGGAAGCCCCGCCCAACTGTCCCCGCCCGGCTGGCCCGGCTGCGCGACCGTGGCGGTGCGCCACAATTCGCGGCCGGTTTCCGGATCGTGGCCGGAGATGAAGCAGGGCGTGGTCTTGAACCGCTCGCAGCCGTTGATGCCGCTGACCACCACGCCATGCGCGATGATCGGTCCGGCCGTCTGGGTGAAGCCGTCGGAGGTTTCGGCCTTTTGCGTGCGCCACAATTGCTGGCCGGTGCGGGCGTCGATCGCGACGAGCGAGGCGTCCTGCGTGGCGACGAACAGGCTGGTCCCGTAGATCGCCATGTTGCGCACCGGGCCCAGCGCGACCTTGGCGCCATCGGGCCGCTCATAGCGATACTTCCAGATGAAATCGCCGGTCGCGGCGTCGAGCGCCTGGACCCGCCCGCCCGGCGCCTGTATATACATCACCCCGTCATGGACGATGGGGGTGGGCTCGTTGGTGCCATCGGGCAACGCCATCACCCAGGCGAGCTTGAGCGAACCGACATTGGCGGTGTCGATCTGGTCAAGCGGGCTTTCGCCATGGCCGTCGCGGGTGCGGCGCCAGTTGAGCCAGTCGCCGGGAGGCGGCGTGGTCAGCATTGCCTCGGTCACCGGCGTGAACGTCTCGAGCGCGCTGTTGCGCACCGCCATCGCGGCGAACATCTGGGCCAGCGCCTTGTCGGCGGCGGGATCGGAATGGGAGCTGGAACCGAGCACCGGGACATGTTCCTCGCTCGCCCCGGCGCTGCTTTTCACAGCGGTGGCGGCGGCGGCCGAGGCGATCCGCACCGGCTTGCCCAGGGTCAGCGGCGCGCTGTCCGCGGCATAGCCGTTGTGCGACAGGATATAGGCGGTCAGGTTCACATATTCGCGGTCGCTGAGCGAGTTTTCAGCCCCGGGCGGCATCATCGCCTTAATGAAGGCAAACAGCTGATCGCTGTTCTGCGGGCCCCATTTGTCGAGGAAGGCCTTGCCGGTCAGCGGCGCGCCGTGGGAGCCGCCCTGCAGGCTGCTGTCATGACAGATGGCACAGTTGGCTTCGAAGCTTTCATGGCCCTGATCGATCTGTGCGGAGGCGGTCAGGCCCTGCTGCGCGGGGCTGCCTCCATTCATCGCCAGAAGCGCAAGGATAGCGGCGGATACAGAGGTCTTCAGTGCCCAGTTCATAGATCTTCTCCCCGATGAGAGGCCGATAGGGATATTTGGCTGTAAAAGCTACTCCGGGGCGGGCGTTTGAGGAAAAAAAAGGCCGATCTGTCGGCTTCGCGAAGAAATACGTCCAATTTGGTCGGATGTGCTCAGTTTTGATCGTTCGGCGCGCTCGCGATCCCGTGCGTGTTTCCCTATCTGCATTCGTTCGCATGATTGGACTGATGGCATAATTAAGAAAATGCCATGAGCCGGCGGCGGCAGCTTTGTGCCTTAGTCGTCAGTGGCCGATCCGGCATAGTCAAGCAGTCTGGCGTTCGCTGTGGCTACAGCGGCTATTGTCGACATTACTGTCCATATAGGTGACTATTAAGGAACTGTGGGTTGGTACGACGATGCATTTCAGAATACCGCGGCGGCGCCGCTCTTCACAATAAATTGACGTTAAACCGTAAAAGGTGATAAGCGGATAAGCGTCTAAGTGTAAATGATGGAGTGCAATCATGGGCGAGGTAACACGCTGGACGGTCAACGTCGCGCCGGAGACGGACATTGAAGTCCGCACCTATCTCGCCCAGCGCGGAATGAAAAAGGGCGACCTGTCTCGGTTCATTGAAGACGCAGTGAAATGGCGGCTGCTGGACCTGACGCTCTTGGAGGCGAGATCCGGCTTTGAGGATTTGTCGCCCGATGAGATGGATTCGTTGATCGATGAAGCCTTGGCAGATACGCGGAAGCATTGAATTCATGCGTGTCGTCATCGACACCAACGTGCTCATCAGCGCGTTGCTTTACGACCGATCCCTTCCTTATCAGCTGGTCTCTCTGTGGCGTCAGGGACGTTTTACCCTCCTGACATCAGAGGAGCAGCTCAACGAGCTGCGAAGGGTCACGCGATATCCCAAGATCCGCAGCCGCCTGACACCCGCCCTTGCTGGCCGCCTTATCAATGACCTTAAAGCAGTAGCGGACGTATTCACTGCTCTCCCACAGGTTTTGGTGTGTCGCGATCCCTGGGATAACTATCTGCTGGCAATGATTGAGGTCGGCAATGCGGACGTACTCATCACAGGCGACAAAGCCGACCTGCTCAGTCTCGGTGGCCATGCGGGCGCCGCCATCGTGACGGTAAGGCAGTTTCTGGATCAAATAGGCGGAGGCAAATCAAGGGGGAGTTAGCGTCACGTCGAGAGTGTTCATGTCACTTAGCTGCCTTGACCACGTTTCGCGCGCGCTTCAGTGAAGCTGGCTGAGACGACATGATACGCAAAACGCGGTGAAATCCCGGAGGACCCGCTGACTGCCTTCCCTCTTTGGAAACGTCTCAAAACACTGACCAACCGTGCCTTTTCCAGCTCTACAACTCAACTTCAATGATGATATAAAAAGTTGTCGTAATTTTATAAGTATCTGAGATACAATATTATATTCCAGATACGGAACCAGAAGATCCATGCTTTAAGGGCGAGTTCGGAACGCCCCGAGCCGGAAAATAGCGAGGTCGATGACCTCAAAAATCGACAAATTCGGAAAGAAGGAAATTGCAAAGCCCGGCCATTCAAAGTACCAATAAATACAATAACTTCAATGACCTATAGGACCCTAATTCTCTTAATCAGCGGATCCTAGGTTCGAGCCCTAGTGCGTCCACCATTTTCTTCCATAAAATGAAGGCCTTAGCCTTCCCCCAAATATTGGTGGTTGTTTGCGTTGCTCGGCTAGGTAGCTCTCTAGGTAGCAGCACCGATGAACAGTTGGCCTGAGCTACCGCGTTGTCCACGCGTTCGTGACTGTGGACGCATTTGGAATCGCATAGACGTTTGTGGATGTGCCGATGCGACAACGGCAGTTCGTATCGTCGCTTCTGCTCCCCGCGGAATTGTCGACAGATGCCGGGCCAAGAGCAACACTTGCGATCACACGGACGGCCTGCTTCGCCGCACTTATCTGTTTGCTAGAGTCGGTCTGCTTGGGATTGAGTCGCGAGGGGAATTCCCCCTGGACTGATTTTGTGATTCAAGCTGCAGGCTGGGCAGGAGGCCGGCATGGATGGCACGAGCCTATTCGAGGATTTGCGAGAGCGGTTTTGTCGGGCGTTGGATCGCGGGATGTCCGCGCGGGGTGCAGCCCGGCATCTTGAGGTGAGCGCGAGCACCGGGGTGAAGTGGGCGCAGCAGCGGCGTGCGACGGGAACGCTGTCGGCCAAGCCAATGGGCGGTCGGGCGAGGCGACTGTCGCTGTCCGAGATGCAGGATCGCTTCCCGCCGGCCATCCGCAAAATTGCACAAAGAATCGAGGCGACAGGTCTGGAATGAGCGGGGATAGCCGATCCTGCCGCCGGCCCCCAAAATGAGAAAACAGATGGGCCGTATCCAGGAACGGAAAATCAATGGTCGGTTCGGGCGGTGCGCGTGGCTGGCTCCAGCGCGGGAAGGTTTTCGCTGACAATCATGCGGCCGCCGCAGCATGGACATGGCAGGCAGGTATCGGGGTCGATTGGCCCAAATCGGCGAACCTGTGACCGATCCTGCAATCGATATAAATTCATCCGCATATAATCCTGCAGAGACTGAGCGACACGCTGACCAAGAGGGAACATCCCCGCGCGTGCGACGGTGCATTCGCTGCGTTGCGAGCGAATGCTGGGCGGTTTAAACCAAGGGGGATAGATGATCTTTCGCAATTTCAGTCGCGCGGCCTTGATGTTCGGTTCCCTGCCACTGGGCGCTGTTCTGGCTCATGCGCAGGACAACCCCTCTGATCGCGCCGATTCCGTAGACCTCGGGGAAATCGTCGTCACCGCCAACCGCCGCGAACAGAGCCTAGGCAAGGTGCCGGCAAGCATCGTCGCCAAGGGGCAGATCGAACTGGACAAGCAAGGCGTCCGCTCGATCGATGACATTGCGCAGATCACGCCGGGCATCACTCTCGGTCAAAGCTCGGTGCTGTATGGGACCGGGCAGACATCCATCGCCATTCGCGGCGTCGATTCCGCGTCCGGCATTCCGACGACCGGCATCTACATCGACGATACCCCGGTACAGACGCGCGTCGGCGTCAGTCCCTCGCTCAGCAACCCCTATCCGCAAGTGTTCGACGTCGAACGCCTGGAAGTCTTGCGCGGCCCGCAGGGCACGCTGTTCGGCAGTGGGTCGGTAGGCGGCGCGATACGCTTCATCCTGCCCAAGCCCGAATATGAGGCCACCCACATCTACGGCAGGACCGAACTGGCGACCACGCGCAATGGCGCGGTGAGCTATGAGGCCGGCCTGGCGGGCGGCGCGCCGATCGTGCAGGACCAGATCGGCTTCCGTGCCAGTGTCTGGTATCGGCACGACGGCGGCTATATCGACAGACTGGATCGCTATTCGAAGGCGGAACTCGACAAGGACATCAACAGCAGCAATACGCTCTCGTCCCGCCTGACCCTGGGCGCCAAAGTGGGCGAAAACCTCACGGTCACGCCATCGATTTTCTATCAATATCAGAAGATTGCCGACGGATCCCGCTTTGAATTGGCGACATCGGATCGCTCCAGGGGCGATCTGAAGCTTAGTCTGAATAAAATCGCTGAGCCGCTTAAAGACCGGTTCTACTTGCCCGCGTTGAAGGTTGAACTGGACCTTGGCGCCGCCACCCTGGTTTCGGACACATCCTATTTTTTCCGGAAGACCAGCAGCAAGAGCGACGACACGACGCTCAACATCGCACTCAACGCGGGGATCACGGGTGACTTTCCTCCCGGGTTCGAAGACGATACCTTCTACACCGCAAACCGGACGAAGCAGACAGCCTTCACGCAGGAATTGCGGTTGCAGGATAATAGTTCGAATGACCGATTCAATTGGATCGTCGGCCTGTTCTTCCAGAAATCCTATGTCAGCGATCAGTTCGAGGGAAGCGCTCCGCGGGCCCTGGACCTCATCAACTATGGCGAGGAACTGAGGGGTGAACCGTTGACGCCATCGCTGACGGATATCTTTGGCGTCGAACTGTACCAGGGTCAATTTTTCGTTGCCCAGCGCAATAAGCATCGCGACCGGCAGTTTGCGGCCTATGCGCAGGCGGAGTATGAAGTCGTTCCACGCGTCAAGCTGACGGCCGGCGCGCGCTATACGATCGCGAACTATAAGTTCGAGGGCTTCACGTCCGGCCCGCTTTATTCCACCGACGGGCGGATCGACACCGGCGATACGACAGTGCGCAATCTTACGCCGAAATTCGCGGCGTCTTTTCAGGCCGATCGAGACAATCTCTTCTACATCAGTGCGTCGAAAGGCATTCGCGGAGCGGGTGTTTCTCCCCCGGTGGGCGCGCGTTGCGCCGACGAGGCTGCGGCTATCGGTTTCGATCCTTACGCAACGCTTGAACTCAAACCCGATTCCATCTGGAGCTACGAAATCGGCAGCAAGAACCGACTGTTCGGCGGCAAGGTCGTGATCGATGCGTCCGCCTACCGGATCGACTGGAAAAACGTCCAGAACATGTTCAACCTGCCAGTTTGCACGGTCTATGCCGCGCTGAACCTGGGCGATGCGAAGGTGGACGGCTTTGACCTTTCCATCACCGTCAAGCCCGTCCGCCAACTGACGCTGGGAATGTCGGCCGCCTATACCAATGCGCGTTACACGACCGAAATTCCGGGCCTCAATGGCACGACGGTCCGCAAGGCAGGCGAGCCCTTCCCCCGCGTCGCGCCCTGGACGATCCAGCTGAATGGCGAATTCACGCAGCCGGTCGATGGCGCTGAACTCTATGCGCGCGCAGACTTCAGCTACAGCAGCCGCATTACGCAACAGCTCGATCTCGACTCAGTGTTGACCGATCCCGAACTGCCTCGCCCGCCAGCCACCTCGCAACTCGACCTGCGTGTCGGTGCGAGGATTTATCGGGGAGAGGACAGCACGGTGGACGCCAGCCTGTTCGTCAACAACGTAACTAACAGCCAGCCGTTGCTCAGCCTGTACCATGAGTATCCCGGTTCCGTCTGGTATCGTTCGGGCACGTTCCGTCCGCGCACGATCGGAGCCACCTTGTCCGTGCGACGCTGAAGCTTAAAAATGCCAGCGCCATGGCGTTGCGGCGTTCGATAATCCGTCCCCGCGCTCTCCCCCTGGAGGGCCGGGGACTGTTTGCGTGGATGAAGCTCCAACGCCGCACGCGCCGGCGACGGCTGCGATGATAGTATGAGGATTTCTATGATAAGCTTCCCAAGGCTCGGATCGGTCGCGATCGTGGCCGCTGCGATCACAGCAGCTCTCACATGTGTGGCACGGGCGGACAGCGGGTCAACGGCAGGGTCGGCTGATCGTCACGCCGGAACGACGGCGGCCGAGCCGGATATTACGGGCGTGTGGGAGCTCTACCCCGATCCGTTCGGGGGCGCAGAAAATACTTTCATCGAATTGACGGCCCCGGAAGGTGGCCCGAAGCTCAAAGAGCCATACGCCACACAATGGAAGGAACGTGTGGCGCGCCGAGAGGCAGCGCTCAAGGCCGGCAAGCCATTAGCGGATCGCAGTACGCTGTGCCTTCCCGAGGGTATGCCGCTCATCATGGGTGCGATCTTTCCGATCCAGATCCTCCAAAATCCCGGCCAAGTAACCGTACTGGCTGAGTTCCTGACGCAAACCCGTCGCATTCGCCTGGGCAAGGCGATGCCGGCACTGGACGATATTTCTCCTTATTATTACGGCTATTCGGTGGGCCGCTGGGAGGGCGATACGCTGGTTGTCACCACCCAGGGCATCCGCGAGGACACCGAATTTTACGATATTCCCCATAGCCGCGAGATGAAAATCACCGAACGGATCCGGCTCACCAAGCCCGGTTACATGGAAAACAAGATCACCATCGAAGACCCCGCCATGCTCGCCGAGCCTTATCACTTCACCTACGGATACAAGCGAAACGACAGCTACGAAATCAACGAATATTTTTGCACGGCGGCGGACCAGTTGATCGAGATGAACGCCGACGGGACGGTGTCGATGAAGACAGATCCTAGCGAAGGCAACTGAGTTGCAGTGACATTCCAGGGGCTCACGGGCGCACATATTTGTGATCCAACGCCGGCTTTTGAAAGCCTCCTGTGCCGCCTCGGGATGGCGCTTGCGGTAGCCGGGGCGTTAATCGGCAGCTGAAAGCTTGCCGATGCCCAGCGCGGTGCTTGTGCCGCCGAGCGGGCAATTGCCGCTGTCCTCGGCACTGCCGCCGGGTACGGGACATGCCGATCTGGACAAGACGGGCTATGTCGAGGAGGAATATCATCTCAGCGGCATCGCTCCAACGATCACCGCGGCCGGAGATGTCGTCGCGCAGGCGCCCTATGTCATCCGCTTTCTGATCCGCAAACCCTCCGATCCCTCCCGGTTCAACGGCACGGTCGTGATCGAGCCGTTCAGCTGGTCGGGGACAGAGCGGCAGGATGGATCCTGACACGCGCCTATCTGTTGCGGCGCGGCTATGCCTTTGCGGGCTATACGCTGAACAGGAACAGGCCCGCGCAAGACCCCAAATTTCCTGCCGATCCCGCCAATCCCGAACAGCTGCCAGAGGATGCGGCTGGCCTGAAACCGGTCGCTACACCCGATGATTTCGACCATGGTACGCCCCTGCCTCGACGGTGATACCGCAACACAGCATGATCGCACCGTATCGAACACAGCAAGCCGCAACCGTAACCACTTGTAATATGTTCGCTAACCGTAATGGACATGACAAGCCGCGCCCCGTCGCGATGCTATCCCCTTTCACTGATTAAAGGGGCTTCGCATTGTCTACCATTCTCCATCGGATTCTCTCTGCCAGCGTCGCCGTAGCTGCCATATCGGCCGCGCCCTTCGTCGCCACGGCAGCGGAGGTTACGAAACCCGTCCCGGCGTCGGCGGACAATAGCTTCCCCGAAGCCGAGCCTGCCTCATCCGACGGCGACATCGTCGTCTTCGGGCGTGGCGAGGGCAAGATCGGCGTCGCGGCCGCCGCCAGCGAAGGCAGCGTCGCGGGTTCCGACATGCTGATCCGTCCTCTGTTGCGCGTGGCCGAGTTGCTGGAGGCGGTGCCCGGCATGGTTGCGGCACAGCATTCCGGCAGCGGCAAGGCCAACCAATATTTTCTGCGTGGCTTCAATCTCGACCATGGGTCGGATTTCGCGACCTATATCGACGGCGTGCCGATGAACCTGCGGACCCATGGCCATGGGCAAGGTTATCTCGACCTCAATGGCCTCATCCCGGAAATCGTCGAGCGGGAGGACTATCGCAAAGGCCCGTATCGCGCCGATGGCGGCGATTTCGCGCTTGCCGGCGCGGCCTATATTTCGACGATCTCCGCCTTCAAGGCGCCATGGGCATCGGCGGAAGTGGGCAGCTATGGCTGGCGGCGCATCGCGGCAGGCGGCACCATACCTGCCTGGGGACAGGATGGCGCGCTGACGCTCGCCGGCCAGTTCAAGATTTACGATGGGCCCTCGCAGCAACCGGAGAAACTTCGCCACTATTCCGGCTTTGCCAAATACTCCGCGATGACGGGCCTGGGACGCTTCGACCTGACGCTGCAAGGCTATCACGGCACATGGAACCCGACCGAGCAAATTCCCGAACGCGCCATCGGTTCAGCCGTTTGCCCCACGATTTTCTGCTCGCCTGATCCCACCGCGAGAGGCAGGACCGACCGTTTCATCGTCACAGCCAATCTGGACGATACTTCGTGGAAAGCCAACCTCTATGCCCAATATTATAATTGGAGGATGAGTTCGAACCCCACCTACGCGAATGCCGACGGGTCCAGCGCACAGATCGAGCAATTCGACCGTCGCTGGGTTCTGGGTGGGTCGGCCCGGCGCAGCTGGACGCTGGCCAAATGGGCGGATGTCAGCGTCGGCGCGGAAGGGCGCTATGACGCGATCGGCAATGTCGGCGTTTATCACACGCACCAGCGTCGCTTCATCGCGTCGCTCGGGCGTTATCGGGTGGGTGAAGGTTCGCTTGCCGCTTTCGGCGAGGTGACGGTACGTCCGCTGACGGGCCTGCGCCTTATCGGCGGACTGCGCAGCGACCATTATTGGTACGATGTCCAAGCCCGCGATCTGGAGGCGACTGCCTTGGGCGAAGGCAAGGGGCACGCCAACATTCTTTCCCCGAAGGCGGCCATCGCCTGGTCGGCGATGCCGTCGGTCGAGTTGTATGCCAACTGGGGCCGGGGCTTTCACTCCAACGACGTGCGTGGCGCGGTCAATCAGGATGCTCGCGTGCCGGTACTGGTGCGGGGAACCGGCAAGGAGGTGGGCGTGCGTTTCCAGCGCGCCGGGCTCAGTCTAACGGCGACCTACTTCTGGCTCGATGTCGCCAGCGAGTTGCGTTTTGTCGGCGATTCCAACGCGGTCGAGCCGACGGGAGCCAGTCGGCGGCGTGGATATGAACTGGTCGCCTTCTGGCGGCCTGTATCCTGGCTCGCCCTCGATGCAACCTACACCGCCAGCCATTCCCGGTACGATAATGGCGATCGCATCCCGAACGCCTTCGAAGATGCGGCGTCGGCGGGGGCCTCGATTATTCTCGACAAATGGTCCATCAGCGCCCGGCTTCGCCACCTTGGCCCCTATCCCCTGATCGAGGATAACAGCGCGCGCGACAGCGGCAGCACCGTCGTCAATGTTCGCGGTGCGCGCAAGGCAGGCAAGGCGGAAATCTATGCAGAGCTACTCAACATCTTTGGCAGCCGCGACAAGGACATCGCTTATTATTACGAATCCTACCTGCCGCGTTTCGATAGCGCGCCGGTCGATGGCCGATTGAGCCGGGTGGTCGAACCGCGCACAGTGCGGGTGGGCGTGAAATACAGCTTCTAGGATAAGGGGAGCCGACGCGGCATGTGGCTGACGCCGGCTTCACATCGCGGCGAGGCTAGCATGAAAACAAGGCCGGGGGGACGGGCCGCGATACGACCTCCCGCAATGAAAACAGTGATTGCATCCGCGAGACGCCGGGAAGTTGCGACAGTTCCACCCGGTGAACCCGCTCGAAATCCACCAGATCCCTCACCCGCAGGATCACGAGATAGTCTTCGCTGCCGGACAGCAGGTGACAGGAGACAACGGACGGACATGCAAAGATCGCCTTCTCAAAGTTCGCGAGCGTCGCGCTGCTTTGCCGGTCTAACTGGATCAGGACCATCACTGTCGAGGCAAATCCAAGCGAGGCGAGGTTCAGAATGGCGCGATATCCTAGAATGAAACCTTGCTCTTCCAGAATTTTCTGGCGACGGCCCGCAGCCGTACCCGAGAGATTGGTAGCTTCACCGATTTCGGCCTGAGTCGCGCGCCCGTTTTCCGAGAGAGCCCAAAGAATTTTTGCGTCGAAGGTGTCCACAAGACTTCCAAACACAATGTCCGTTTTACGCACAAATTATGCGTTTTCACGGGATATTGTTGATATAATGATCATTATATGCGCCCAGCATCGACTATATTCAATCGACAATGTCGAAGAGGGTTTTGAATATGCGCGTTGGTGTGCCGAAAGAGATAAAAAAGCAGGAGTTTCGCGTCGGACTTACGCCCGCTGCCGTCCGCGAATATGTGGCGCGTGGTCACGAAGTCTCGGTGGAAACGGGCGCTGGGATCGGCATCGGCGCGAACGATGATGCCTATCGCGCGGCGGGTGCGACGATCGCAACGGACGCCGCACAGGTGTTCGCCAAATCGGGCATGATCGTAAAGGTCAAGGAACCGCAGCCGTCCGAATGGGCCCAGTTGCAGGATGGCCAAATCCTTTTCACCTACCTTCACCTCGCCGCCGATCCGAAGCAGACGAAAGGCCTTCTAACCTCCGGCGTGACGGCCATCGCCTATGAAACCGTGGTCGATGGACAGGGCGGTTTGCCCCTTCTTGCACCGATGAGCGAAGTTGCCGGTCGCCTCTCGATCGAAGCGGCGGGCGCGGCATCCAAGAGCTATAACGGTGGCAATGGCCTTCTTCTCGGCGGCGTACCGGGCGTCGCGCCTGCACGGGTACTCGTTATCGGTGGCGGCGTGGTTGGCACGCACGCCGCGCGCATGGCTGTAGGCCTGGGCGCCGAAGTGTCGATCCTGGACCGGTCGATCCCACGCCTGCGCCTGTTAGACGAACTGTTTGACGGCCGCGTGCGCACCCGTTTTTCGACCATCGATACGATCGAGGAGGAAATCAGCAGCGCAGATGTCGTTATCGGTGCCGTTCTGGTCCCAGGCGCGAGCGCACCTAGGCTGATCACGCGCGACATGCTGCGCCTGATGAAGCCACGTACCGTCCTGGTAGACGTCGCCATCGATCAGGGCGGCTGTTTCGAAACCTCGCATGCCACGACCCACGCCGAACCCACGTTCGAGGTTGACGGCGTCATTCACTATTGCGTGGCCAACATGCCTGGCTCCGTACCCCGGACGTCAAGCTATGCCCTGAATAACGCAACTCTGCCCTATGGACTGGCACTAGCGGATGACGGCATCGCCGCGATAAAGCGGAGCAGTGACCTCCTCGCCGGCCTAAACGTCCATCGGGGTCAGTTAACGTCGTTGCCGGTCAGCCAGAGCCTGAACCTCGAATTCATCGAACCGCTTGCGGCTTTGGCCGTCTGATCTTGTGGCCGGACCTGTGCGAGAGGTCCGGCCACCAGCACTTGGGAGCCTCCTCCCCCACCCAACAAGCCCCTCGCGATCGCTTTCACTTCAGGCGACGCGCAGACCTTCGGCCAAGGCCATACCCTGTTCGTCGGAGAGCGCCAATTCGCACAGGCGGGCGATGCCGCCAGAGGTTTGCGGCTGCGCTTGGTGCTGCGCCATGATGCGATTGAAGTTGCTGAGCCCACGTTCGAACGTGTCGCCATAGCCCTTGATCAGGCGTTGGCAGCGCACCATTTCAGTTGCAAGCGCGCTATCGCGGAATGCTTCGTGCCGGACGGTAGCCAGCCAGGCCTCGATGCGTTGCTGCTCCTCGATGAATCGCAACGATCGCGGGCGTAGGCCGCGCATCGAAGCAATGAAGCGCAGGGCGAAGAACCATGGAAGGCTGGTCGTCTTGACATACCGGCCCTTGCGGAAGAAGCGCGACAGGAACGCCGAAACGCCCTTGCTGGCGAGGATCATGCGGCCAAGTCCAGCGGGCAGCGCCTCGCAGACTTCCTGTAGGCGCGGGTGCATGAATTCCGTGACGTGCAGCAATTGGCCGTCACCAGCCTTCACCTCGCCGCGCACCCGCGCCATCCGCGCGGCGCGAACCTTGAGGTCAGCGACCCGAATGGTATCTTCGTAACTCATCCATAATGCGAGGTGGCGGGCCAGTTCGGTCGTGAGTTCGAAAGGGGCAGTGTCGAGCGCAGCGACCTTTTCCAGCCGGTCCAGATAGAGGGTGGCATAGTCCGCCCCCTGATAATCCATCAACCGATGCAAGCCGTGCATAGCATGGGCCAGTGCAGGCTCAGGGAGGCTCGCCACGGCTCGCTCTGCCAGCGCACGCCCCTGCTCTGTCGTCGGCGATGGCACCTCGGGCGCTGCCTCCTGAGGCATCGTCACCGGGGCCTGCGCCGCCTCGAAGCCTTCAGCGAAACCCTTGACGTTACTCGCTACCGCAATTCCGCTATGGCGGATCGCATCCTCGAACAGCTCCCGCGCGAAAGGCAACGCCCCGCTGCCCGCGAGTGCGCCGAACATCACCGCGCTGATCACCGAGTTCGATCGCTCGGTTGCCGCTTCCATGTCGAAGCCGATGAAGCGGCGCGACCGCTCGTGGGCCGCCGCGACGATCCTGTCTCCATTTCCTCGACCATCGCCCATCGCGGCCTTTTCGGAAATTGCGTAGATCCGGTGGGTCGAGCCGATCAGTGTCGTCCGGTCGGCAGTCGAGAAGCCGCGCAGGATCGCACGGCCTGTCTCCATCAGTTCCGATGCAACGACGATATCCACATCGCCCGGCACGGGCATCTGAGCCATGACCGGCAGGCGGCCTGTCGCGTCTGCCCGCGCCAGTTCGACATAATAGACGGTCGATCCCGTCCGCTGGGCGACTCCGGGCACCGAAGTGCCCTGGGCCAGCCAGCCGCCGGCACGCGCCACGTCCTGGATCCAGTCGGCAAGTACGCCGCCGCCCTGCCCGCCAAGCGCCAGAATGGCGATGGCCAGGCGATCGCGCTGCGGTTCGATCATGATGTGTCTCCGTCAGAAGGCGCGCGCGGCGCGGGCACGGTCGTCACGCGCCTGGAAGAAGCGGATGATCGCGCCGTTGAACCGGTCAGCCAAGCGTTCGAGACGGCCTGGATTGGAGACCACGGCGGCACGGTAGAAACTGGGGCAAAGCACCGCGGCATGGCTGACTTCGCCGCAATGACCGCAGCCGACGCACGAATTCTCGACATGGGCCACCGGATCCTTGCGCAGCGGATCGGGATTGGGCTTGAGCGACAGCGAGGGGCAGCCGGACAGGCGGATGCAGCTATGATCACCGGTACAGGTGTCGCTGTCGACGCCGAACCGTTCGCGTACGACACGCTGCCCCTGATCCAGCGCCTTCTTGACCAGCTTCTTTTCGCGTCGCTGCTTGTTGAGCATACATTCGGACTGCGCGATGATGACTTTCGGCCCCTTCTCGGGCGTGGTCATCGCCTCGCGCAGCGTGTCGCGCATTTTGGCAAGATCATAAGTGCGGTCGATAGCCCGCACCCATTTCGTGCCGACGCCCCGCACCGCACGCTCGATCGGGTTTCTGGTAACGCGCCGTGCGTTGAACGCGCGCGAGGACAGGATATCCTGCCCGCCGGTCGCCGCCGAATAACCGTTGTCGATGATGACGGTGACCGTATCGTTCTTGTTGAACACAGCGTTACCGATGCCCGACGTCAGACCGTTGTGCCAGAAGCCGCCATCGCCCATCACCGCGATCGCCCGCTTGTTGCCGTGCTCGGCATCCGGCTTGAAGGCCGAGGCAGCGGCTCCGCCCAAGCCATAACCCATCGTCGTGTTGCCGAGATTAAAGGGCGGCAGGATCGAAAAAAGGTGGCAACCGATATCGGCCGAAACATGCGCCGGCCCGAGTTCGCGCTCGACAAGCTTCATCGCGGTGAACACCGGCCGCTCCGGGCAGCCCGTGCAAAAGCCGGCGGGTCGCGGCGGGATCTGCGCGGCGACCGGCGCAGGCAGCGGCTCGATGGGGTCAGGACGGCGCACCAGGGACGGCGCTTCCGCAGCCAGAAACTTGACGAGGCCGTCGCGGATGACTTGCGCCGTATACTCCCCCGAACGCGGCAGCGCGTCCTTGCCGACGATCCGCGTATTGAGGTCGGCGCGCCGCACCAGCGTGTTGAGTTCATGCTCGATGAACTCGGGCTGGCCTTCCTCGACCACCAGCACCGCGCGCTTGCCCAAGCAGAAGTCGCGGACTTCCTCCGGCACCAGCGGATAGGTGACGTTGAGGCAGTAGATCGCGATCCTGCTGTCGCCGAACGCGTCGGCCAGTTCGAGCAGTTCGAGCGCGCGGTTGAGATTATTGTAAAGGCCGCCCTGAACGATGATGCCGATCTCAGGCGCTTGCCCACCCTGCTCTGGTCCAAACCGCTCATTCAGCCCGTGATCGCGAACATAGTTCACCCCGGCGGGCCAGCGCCGTTCGATCTTCTCGACCTCATGGAGGAAGTTGGCGGGCGGCAGAACGATGCGGTTGATGTCTCGCACCGGCGCTGCGGCGGCTTGCGCCACGGTCATGGGCGGGCGAACATTGTCCTTGGCGACGAACGATCCGGTCATGTGACAGGACCGCACGCGCAATTGCAGCATGACCGGCGTGTTCGAGGCTTCGGACAGGCGGAAGCCCTGCTCCACCGCATCGACGATGCTCGGCAGGTTAGGACGCGGATCGAGCAGCCACATCTGCGATTTCATCGCGAAGGCATGGGTGCGCTCCTGCATGATCGAGGAGCCTTCGCCATAGTCTTCGCCTACGATGATCAGCGCGCCGCCGGTCACCCCGCCTGAGGCGACATTGGAAAGCGCATCCGAAGCGACGTTGGTGCCCACCACCGACTTCCACGCCACGGCACCGCGCAATGGATAGTTGACGGAGGCCGCCAGCATCGCCGCCGCCGTCGCTTCCGAAGCGGACGCCTCGAAATGAACCCCCAGGCTTTCGAGCAGGTCGCTGGCATCGGCGAAGACGTCCATCAGGTGGCTGATCGGCGAGCCCTGATAGCCGCCGACATAGGCAACTCCCGATTGCAGCAGCCCCTTCGTGACCGCGAGAATGCCCTCCCCCCTGAAGGTCTCGCCTTCGCCGGCGGTGAGCTTCCGCACTTCGGCCTTGAATGAGCGTTCAGCCATCGGTTCAGCCTTCGACCAGCGCAAGAACACGCCATAGGCTGCCGAAGCCGTCACGGATCTTGAGCGGCGCAGCAATCGCACCCACGAGGTTTGCGAGCGTTTGATCAGTGGACATGGCGGCTCCCTCAATTCATGACTGTGCAGGCTATCGAAATAACTTGCGTATGCAAGTAAAATTTCAAGCCGCGAGTAGAACTGTCTGGAGCGCATGATGAGTGAGGATTTACGCCCGTTCGGAGATCCAGGCTCCGACCAGTTCCGGGTGGATGCCTACCCCTTTTACCTGCTGAATCGTGCAGCGAGCCGTTACAACATCATCATCGAGTCGCACCTGCGGCCGATCGGTCTCGAAGTTCCAACCTGGCGCGTGCTGATGATCCTTGGCGAAGCCGAGCCGCGGCCGATCGCCCAGATCGCCAAGGCTGCCGTCATCAACATTTCCACGATGATGCGCATCGTGGACCGTATGAACAGGGCAGGGCTGATCGTATCGCTGCCAAGCAAGTCCGACGGCCGCGTCACCGAACTCGCACTATCCGATGAAGGCCGGCGCAAGCTCGCAGCCGCACGGACAGCCACGGCCCCGATCTATCAGCAAATCATTCGCGGCTTTTCCGCCTCGGATTTCGGGAACCTGCTCGAGCTGCTCAACCGGCTGCACGATAACCTCGAAGGCTGATTATCGCGCCGCGTCGATACGCTTGCATCAACAACCATATTGTTTTAGGTTTAAAACATATTTGGAGATTGTTATGCGGATTGCGTGTCTCGGAGGCGGGCCGGCGGGTATCTATTTCGCCATCTCGATGAAGTTGAGCAACCCCGGTCACGAGGTCCACGTGTTCGAGCGCAATAAAAGCGGCGATACTTTCGGCTGGGGCGTGGTGTTTTCGGACCAGACGCTTGAAAACCTGACGCGCAACGACCCCGTCAGCGCGCGGACCATCTCCGACAGTTTCGCCCACTGGGATGATATAGAGGTTGCGGTCGGCGATCGTTCGATCACCTCGTCGGGCCATGGCTTCATCGGCATCGGCCGCAAACGGCTGCTCCAGATCTTGCAGGCGCGCGCGCATGACTTAGGCGTAGTGCTGCACTTCGAGACTGAATTCGATGTCGACCTGTCGCGCTACACGGATTTCGATCTCATCGTCGCCTCCGACGGGATCAACAGCCAGATCCGCACCAACAACGCCGAACGCTTCGGCGTCGATATCGAGGTCCGACGCAACCGCTTCTGCTGGCTGGGCACGACCAAGCTGTTCGACGCCTTCGCCTTCATCTTCGAAAAGACGGAGCATGGCTGGATCTGGGCGCACGCCTATCGTTTCGACGCGACCCATTCGACCTTCATCGTGGAATGTTCGCCCGAAACATGGGAAGGCCTGGGCCTCGACAAGATGGAGCCCGAAGAATCCGTCGCCTTTTGCGAGCGCGTCTTCGCGCGGCATCTCGACGGCCATCCGCTGATCTCCAATTCCACCCATCTGCGCGGATCGGCGGCCTGGATCAATTTCCGTCGGGTGCTGTGCGAACGCTGGTCGTTTGATAATGTGGTGCTGCTGGGCGATGCGGCGCACACTGCGCACTTCTCGATCGGGTCAGGCACCAAGCTTGCGATCGAGGATGCGATCAAGCTGGCCGAGGTGCTCAATCGCCCTGGTATGTCCGATCGCGCGACCCTGGCCGACAGCCTCGCCGAATATGAGGCCGAGCGCCACGTCGAAGTCCTGAAGATTCAGAACAGCGCGCGCAATTCGACCGAATGGTTCGAAACGCTGGACCGCTATCTCGGCTTCGAGCTGCCGCAATTTGCCTATTCGCTGATGACGCGCAGCCAGCGCGTCAGCCATGAGAATTTGCGCCTGCGCGACAAGGCCTGGCTGGAAGGCGTCGAACGCTGGTTCGCCGGTGCGGGCGACAAGACAACCGCGCAGCCGATCTTCACGCCCTTCATCCTGCGCGGGCTGACCCTGCCCAACCGCGTCGTGGTGCCGCCGATGCTGACCTATTCGGCGGATAGCGACGGTTGCGCCACCGATTTCCATATGGTCCACTACGGTAGCCGCGCTCTGGGCGGTGCCGGGCTGGTGATGACGGAGATGCTGGCCGTGTCCCCAGAGGGCCGGACCACGCCGGCCTGCGCGGGCCTGTATGACGATGCGCAGATCGAAGCCTGGCGTGCGATCAACGATTTCGCGCACCGCCACAGCGCGAGCAAGACCTGCGCGCAGATCGGCCATGCGGGAGCACGCGCCGCTTGCCGAACGGCCGAGGCTGGCTACGATGCGCCGCTGTCGGAACCCTGGCGGATTGTCTCTGCGTCGCCCCATTCCTGGGCAGCCGGCGGTATCGTACCCGCTGCGCTGAGCAAAGCCGACATGGCGCGGGTGATTGACGACTTCGCCGCCGCCGCCCGGCGCGCCCATGCTGCGGGCTTCGACATGATCGAACTTCAGGCTGGCCACGGCAATTTGTTGTCGAGCTTCATCACGCCCGTGATGAACCGGCGCGACGATGCGTTTGGCGGTTCGCTCGACAACCGGCTGCGCTTCCCGCTCGCGGTCGTCGCGGCGGTGCGCGCCGCCTGGCCGGCGGACAAGCCGCTCGCGGTGCGCATTTCCGCTAATGACTGGGTCGGCGAGGCCGGCGTGACGCCGGCCGAAGCGGTGGAGATCGCCCGCCAGCTCAAGGCGGCAGGGGTCGATCTGATGGACGTGTCGGCAGGCGAGACCGCGCCCGATGCTCGGCCCGTTTTCGGGCGCATGTTCCAGACCCCCTTCGCCGACCAGATTCGCAACGAGGCGGAGGTGGCGACGCTGGCGGTGGGCAACATCACTGATGCGGATCAGGTCAATGCGATCCTGGTCGCGGGCCGCGCCGATCTGGTCGCGCTGGGGCGCCCACACCTGTCCGATCCGGCCTGGACCCTTCGAGCCGCGGCCCAAGCCGGTTACGAAGGCCAGTTCGTCCCCGCCCCTTATCTGCCCGGCCAGCAGCAGGCGTTGCGCGCGGCGCGCCAGCAGGTCGAATTGCGCCGAGGTTGATTACGCGCTTACTATTCCCGTGGGCCATTCGGAGATAAGGCGCGCAGGTGAGCAAGAACGAGGATAATGTGGAAACAGCGAAGATCGAAACAAGGCCGGACGTGGCCGATCTGCGCCTGTGGGTGCGCCTTCTCGACTGCGCGAAAATCATAGAGAAGCGGTTGCGCCGCAATTTCCAGGAGCAGTTCGACACCACCTTGCCCCGCTTCGACGTCATGGCCGCGCTGGATCGGGTGACCGACGGCCTCAACATGGGCGCATTGTCGCGCGCGCTCCTCGTTTCGAACGGCAATGTCACCGCGATTGTGCGGCAGTTGCACGAACAGGGCCTCGTCACCTCGCAGCTTGACCCCGAGGATCGACGCTCGGCGATCGTCGCGCTCACGCCGGCCGGCAAAGCGCTGTTCGCCACGCTGGCCGCCGCGCATCACCAATGGGTGCGCGACGCGCTCCAGGACTTTCCCGTCGACCGGCAGAAACAGCTTCTGACGCTGCTGACAGAACTGAAATCCCACCTTCGCTAGGGACAGACTATCATGACCTTCGCCACCAGCGTGCAGGTGCGCTTTGCCGACGTCGATCCGGCCGGGATCGTATTCTACCCGCGCTACTTCGAAATGCTTAATGCCGTGGTCGAGGATTGGTTTGCCCAAGACCTGGGCATGAGCTTCAAGCAACTGCATCTCGTCGATCACATCGGTGTGCCGACAGTCAAGCTCGAAGTCACCTTTCTGTCCCCCAGCGAGTTAGGCGACATTCTGACGATCACCATCACCCCCGATCAGGTGGGCCGCAGTTCGTGCACTTTCAACGCGCTGTTCAGCGGCGACGGGCGCGACCGGCTTCGCCTCGAAGTCGTGCTGGTGTGCATGGACATGGCTACCCAGCGGTCGCGTCCCTGGCCGGAAAGCGTACGCCGAGGGATGCTGGCGGCTTTGGCAACCGCCTAAAGGCATTCGCCGCTCCCTTGATCCGCCCGGCACGCAGTGTCCAAAAGCAGACCCCGCCGCATCTGCTACGGGATTTGCCTGCAATCTTAAAAACGGGACGCTGTTCCTCCCTCTTCAGGGTCGTGCTCAGTTTACGGAAACGATCGAGTGCCGCAGCGTTCCGATGCCCTCCACGGTCCCGACGATCACGTCGCCCGGCCAGACCCACTCCTGCGGATTCATGCCGGCGCCGACGCCCGCAGGCGTTCCGGTGGCAATGATGTCGCCCGGTTCGAGCGTGATGCCCGCGCTGATATCGGCGATCAATTCATCGACCTTGAACAGCATGAAGGCGGTGTTGCTGCGCTGCTTCTCTACGCCATTGACCGTCAGGTAAAGGTCGAGCGTCTGAGGATCGGGGATCTCATCGGCAGTGACGAGCACCGGACCCATCGGCGCGAAGCTGTCCTGCCCCTTCGAGTAGATCCACTGGCCGGCCCGGCGGCAGTCGCGCGCGCTCATGTCGATCAGCACGGTGTAGCCGAACACATGGTTCAGCGCCTCTTCGCGCGTGACACCCTTGGCGGTGCTGCCGATGACCGCGCCCAGTTCCACTTCCCAGTCGAGTTGCTGAGTAATGTCCTTGTTGTGGTAAATCGGTTCATCGGGACCGATCACGCTCGTCGGCGGCTTCGAGAAGATCACCGGCTGGCGCGGCAGGTCGGGCGACGTGTCGAGCGATTGCGCCGATTCGGCGACATGCTCGGTATAGTTGAGGCCGATGCCAAAGATATTCTTGCGCGGACGAGGGATCGGCGCGAGCAACTTCACATTGCTGGCCGGGATTGCCGCGCCGATCGGGAACAGGCCGTTGGCCTCGTCGATCAGGCCGCTAGCGATGGTCATCGCTTGCGGGCCAAGGTCGATGAAGTCGAGCATGGTCGATGGCAGGGCCACCCCCTTGGCGGCGCCGAGCCTTGCGAAATCGACGACGAATTTGCCGACGAGGGCGCCCAGACGAGCCTCGGCCTCGACGTTCGCGCGGTATGTAACAAGACGCATGGTGTATCCTCTTGATCAGGAAAGAATAGGCTGGTGGCCGTCATTCTCGGCCAGGGCTTCCTCGCGGTAGAGCCCGAGCGCGCGCATCACCGGCAGATCGTGGAAGGCGAACAGACAGGCATCTTCCCGGTCTGACCCGTTGGCGTGCTCGTGGTACATCCAGGCGGGCACGACGAAGATATCGCGCTCCTGCCATTCGAACCGTTTGCCATTGATGATCGAATAGCCCGAACCCTTGGCGCACTGGTAGACGAAGCTACCCGTCTGGCGGTGCGCCCTGGTCCTTTCGCCCGGGCGCAGCATCTGCATCTGGGCACCGATCGTCTGCATCACCGGGCCGCCGCTATGCGGATTCACATATTCCATCAATACGCCATCATAGGGCGATCCATCGGTGACCTTCGCGTAGCGGCTGAGCGCTTCGTAGGTCGGCTCCCACTCATATTTCAGCAGTGGCGAATAGGGTTTGGGCCAGGCGACGCCGGCCGGGCGCAGGCCCGCTCCCGCCCAGGTCGCCGTGCTGTCATCAACGGCAAAGGACACCGCCTGGTTGAAATCGGGATGAACCTCATAGAAATTTGCTTCCAGCGCGTTCATCAACGGAATGTCGAGGCCGTCCTGCCAGATGCAGATCGAACCCTCTTCCGATACGCCATGCTCGTGCCAGGTTCCGTTCGGCGTCAGCACGAAGTCGTTCGCGCCCAGCGTCATTTTGTGCCCGTCAACATTGGTGAAAGCGCCAACCCCCTCCATGATGAAGCGAAGCGCTGAGGCGCTGTGGCGATGGCTGGACGCGCACTCGCCCGGCTTCATGACCTGAAGGCCCGAATAGAGCCAGCCCACGGCAGCGACGACATCGCTGCGACCGGGGTTTTCGAGATAGACCACGCGCCGTCCGGCCTGCTCCGGCGTCACTAGGTCGAGCGCCTTGAGCACGTCCTCACGCAGGTCGCGGTAGCGCCAGAGCATCGGCTCCGACGTGCTCGCCGGTTCCCAGGGCTCGATCTTGTTGGCCACGGTCCACAGCGCGCCGGCGCCAAGGGTTTTGAGGCGCTGGTAATAGGCGACCAGCTCCGGCGTATCCGCGACATTGGCGCGGCCAATCCTCTCTTCGCGATACTGATCGTAGCTATCTGCCATGACGGGCCTCCCGCAATTATTGTAAGCTTAAAATATTTGCGTAATAGTGTCAAATGCAAGTAGTTTATGTGCTACGCTTGCCCTATTCCGGCATATGGTCCTGCACGCTCCGCCAGGAGGGCCGGAGCATTTCGAACAGGTCGGTTTGGCGGCCATACCACCCCGCCCCGTGCAGCCGCGCGATCAGCTTCATTCCCGGAATGTCGAGATGCACCCGTTCCGCATTTGTTACAAAGCGATCCTGTATGTGCGCGTGCAGCACTTCTCCGATAATCGCCACCTGGTTCACGCCGGTCTCGATAAAATGCATCGTGCGGCATTCGAAGGCGACCGGGGCGGTGGCGATCCGCGGCGCCGCGACCGCTTCGCTGGACACCATCTCGATCCCGGCGAGCGCCGCCTCGTCGACCCCGGCCGGCGCGTCGACCGATGTCAGGTTCATCGCCGCGCCATGCGCCTCGTCGACCAGGTGGACGACGAACTCGCCCGTCGCCCGGATATTCGTCGGCGTATCCTTTAGTCGCCCTTCCACATGCGGAACCATGCCCAGCACGACCACCGGCGGATTGTCGCCCAGTGCATTGAAAAAGCTGAACGGCGACAGGTTGACCACGCCCTCTGGAGAGCGCGTCGATACCCAGGCAATGGGCCGGGGAGTTACGCAGGCCGCGATGATCTTGTAACGGCTTGAGCGATCCAGCGCCCGCATATCGAAGTGCATGTCTTGCCGCTCGCTGTTCAAAAATGCTTCAATAGCGTCCACTGAGCAGCGCGCCAGCGCCGGGCACGCGGCGTTCGATGCCCAGGCGGTCGAGAAGCTGGTACGTGGTGCAGACCGCGCCCGATATGACGGGGATGCCCAGCGCCTGCTCCAGCCGGTCGATGATCGGCAGCGACGGCATCTGCACGCAGGCGGACGCGACGAAGGCGTCGATGCCCTTTACGTCGACACGTTTGTAAATCTCAAGCAGCCTTTCGGGATCGTGCAGGCCGACCTCCAGATTGTCCGGTATTTCCAGCGCGACGAAATCATGCACCTCGACACCCTCATTCTCGATATAATCGACCACCAACTGGGTCAGCGGCTTCATATAGGGGCAGATGACAGAAATCTTCCTGGCTCCAAGCCGCTTGAGACCATCGACCATGGCACCTGCGCTCGTCACGACGGGCGCGGGTGCGCCATTCTCCACGGTCCGCTCATGCAGGCGCTTTTCGGAAACGCGGTGATAGCCGTGCCCCATCGACATGATCGCCACCAGACAGGCATAGCCCAGGACATCGACGCGCGCATCGGACAGTTCGACCGCGCAGCGATCACTGTCCCGGTCCATCGCCTCAAGCTCCTCCTTCACCACCTTCTTCATGCGCATACGGCTGGAATGAAAGGTGAAACGTTCCGGCAGCATGGCTTCGCGCGTGCGCAGCATCGCGGGAATCTCGGTCTCCATCGTCGTGTTCGACGACGGCACGATCTGGCCGATGCGAAAGGTCCGGGCGGCGGTCATGGGAAACTCCTGAAATCTCGCTTATTGATCGCTCTCGCCCGACGGCAGGCGCTCGGTAATTTCGCTGGGGGGTGACGCCGGGTCGGCGAAGGTCACCGGGTTCTGGGGCTGGCGGTTCACGCGCAGGTCGAACACGTCGAAGCGATTATAATGGCCGATGATGTCATGCATCTGTTTGGGCTGAATACATTTGCCAAGGTCGATCTCCGCATAGGCGATGCCCTCTTCGTCGATTAGAAAATCGCCGATCAACCGGCCATCGGGGCCGATAAAACCCGAAAAAGCACTATTCTTGCGTTCGAGCCGGGCGCGTGCGTCAGGGACCAGCTTTTCCATCTCGGCGATGATGTCTTGGGACACGGTCGAGCAGGAGACGATCGTGAACAGCTTGCCCTCGAACGAATGGGCCATGGCGCGCACCTTGATCGCCTCGGCCATGTCATAGTCGGGTGGCGCGGTCGGCAGCGCGATGTAGCTGGCGACATGGACCAGTTCCCCCTGCGCCATCAGGGTGAAGCGGGCGAGCGTGTTGGTGTTTTCGCCGCAGGCCAGCGCGCCAATAGGCCCGATCGCCGTGTCATAGACCTTGAGGCTGGAACCGTCACCATGCGCCCAGGTCATCTTCTCCGCCCAAGTCGGCACAAGTTTGCGATGCTTGCCAATGATGGCGCCGTCGGGGCTGATGAAAACCAGCGTATTGAAGAGGGTGCCAAGCGAGACCGGACTGCGCTCGTTGACGCCGATGACGACATGCACGCCGGCCGCACGCGCTGCGGCCTGAACGACGGCGATCTCCGGTCCGGGCAAGAGAATGGCGCTTCGCGCCAGCTTCTCGAACCAGGGGCTGCACGAAACCGGATCGGTCAACCACGACCAATAGGGATAGCCGGGCACGAAAACCTCGGGAAAGGCGACGATCGCAGCGCCGTTCGCGGCCGCCTCGCGGATGAGGTCGGCTGACTTGGATACCGTAGCCATGGCGTCGAGGAAGACCGGCGCAGCCTGAACCGCGGCGGCCTTGAATTTGGGAAGTTCGAGCAAGCACCACTCCTGTTCGGCTATTTGCTTTAGCCTTAAAATATTTTGCCGCCGCTGTCTAGCTAGCCGTTCGGCCTGAACTCCAATACCATGCGAACCAGCAGCGGCCTCGTGCACCGTGTTTTGACCGAAACAACAAGCAATTCGTCCGAACGTGAAATGGACGCCGCGCCAGCCATGCGGTCCGTTGGCATCGAGATCTTAAATCAGCCGCGTTGTGCCTGAGGGCTTAGCGAGACCATCGAGGAGATATGCAGTGATCGGTTCCATTCTTCGCGTCATCCGCCAATCCGGTCATGCCGATTCGACTGCCGGCCCCTCGGCGGGCGAAGAGATTTCCGGACTGAGCCGCCTGGGCTTTTTCAAGCTCATGGCCGGGGGTGCGCTGGTCGCCGGCGCCGAGATCGTCGCCGTCGCGCACGGCAAGACCAAGGGCCTTCGTGTCCCTCCCGTCAAGGATATCGATACCTTGTACGATGCATGGCAGAACCGCCTCAATAGCGGTGACCTTGAGGGGTTAGTTGACCTGTACGTCGATGATGTCACTTACGTGAATCCGGACGGCAAATTGCTCTTTGGCCAGGCTGCCGTGCGCGCCGATTTCGTGTCCCTTCTGGCGCTCAAGCCCCAGATCGTGCTCGGCGACCGCAAGCACCTGCTCTATCATGACGTGGCCCTGACGACCAATCATTGGCGCATGACCATCCCCGGCCCCGATGGGAAGGAGCAGGTCCTGACCGGTGGCGGGATCGAGGTAATGCGCAAGCAAGCCGACGGAGGATGGCGCTATATGATCGACGACGCGTCCCGCTCTGCCTCGAAATGATGACAAGCACGGGCGGGCATTGACGATCCTGGCTCCCGCGCCTCCCAAAATCAGCGGCGCGGGTTCTGAATGAATTCTATTTTAATCTTAAAGTAAATGCGGCTGTTTGTGGGGGCGCGATCATATTAGAACTGGCCCGTAACCAGCAGATCGGGGATGGCGACGCTGGACAGGGAGATCAGAGGTTGGACGAATCGACAGAGGCCAATACTGTATCCCCGTCACAGGAAATGGCGCGTCAAATTGCGCGCTTCCGTGCCGCGCTCTCCACAAGCCGCTCCGCGGCCCAGCTCAAGCTCTTCGACTTCCTTGCCGAGCGATCCGCCGATGATCGCGCGCCCAAGGAGATCGAAATATCGCTCGGCGTTTTCGGCGGATATGGCGGCCTACCCGATGGCACGTCGGATTCGGGCGTCAGGGTTTATGTTCACAGGCTGCGAAAGCGGATCGACGAATTTTACGCCGGCCAGGACGGGCCGCGTCTGGTCATTCCAAAGGGCGAGTACCGCCTCACCTTACAGATATCAGAGGTAGCGAAAGAGCCCGAGCGTGATCGGCCACTTGCGGCTTTGACCCGCCCGGCCCGCTGGCATTGGTTCGCGCTTGCCGGGGCCCTGAGCCTGATTATCCTTGCGGCGGTGCTTTTGCCTGCGGGGGAATCGATCGATGGGAACGTCCGCAAGCTCGCGGCAACCCGATTCTGGAGCGGGCTTGACGAAAACACGCCTGTCACGCTGATCGCCGGCGACTCATTCATGCTCGCCGAAACGCATGACCAAACCAGGGTCAACCGGTTTATCCGAGACCCCGCCATCCAATCGCGCGACCAGTTTGGACAATATCTCAAGTCGCACCCGGAAACATTCTATCGCCTCTACGACCTCGACCTGCGCTTCACCCCGGTCAGCACGGCTCTTGCGATATGGGATCTTCAGGCGTCGCTGCCCCCAACCCGCTCGGGCAAGATCAGACGGTCCGGCGTCCTTGCGCTCTCCAGCGCGGACGACAAGGCCCTGAGAGGAAACAACTTGCTCTATGTGGGCCGGTTCGCGGATCTCGGCAAGCTTTCCGCAGCCTATCGTGCGACGTCGAAGTTTGCGCCCGAAGGACAGGACGCCGTTCGCGACATCGCCTCCGGAAAGCTTCTCACCGCCTCGCTTCACAATTCGGATCCCGCCAAACCTGTCGCGACAACAGATCTGGGGGTCATCATTGCCATGCGCACCCCGGATGGCCGAAGGCTGATGTTCGTCGCCGGCGTTGGCGACTTGGCCGTTGCCGATATGGTTCGCTTGGTATCAGATCCTGAAGCACTGCGGGAGATTGAAAAGCGGGCGGGTACCGGGCATCGCTACGAGGCGCTGTTTGAAATCCGGTCTGCCGACGGCATTCAGGCCGAACGACGTTTGATGGCGACCCATTCCCTTAAGTAGACGCTGGCGCATTTCCGCTCTCTCCTTGGCCAACCGCTCAGCGTTGGGTCTCACTCGGCGCGGGGATTGGGTGATATTCGGGTGTGCCGGCCGAACGGTCCCAGATGCCCTGCGTACGGATCGACCGTTGCAACACCGTGGTCGCCATCAAATTGACGCTACCCATTGTACGGACGTGATAGAGCGCCTCGAAACCTTGCGCAGAGCGCGCGATCGCGGGAGGTATCTGGGCCAGTCGCGCCGGATCGATGGCCAACTCCGCCATTTCCTTCAGGCCCGGATCGCGCAGCCCCGCGATCACGATGAGTGTGTTGCCCATGGGGCCTGGAATGCGCGATATATAGCCATAATCCCGGCGGGAAATCTGCAGGTCGCGCAATTCCACGCCATCGGAGCGGTATTGCTTGCCCGTCGACCCATCGGTCACGCTGATCAGATCGTCATTCAGGCGGAGAGGCGATGCCTGCACCAATGGATCGTGCAGGATCGGACTCACCCCGCTCAATTGCCCAAGATAGATCACGTCATTCGTCTTGAGCAGTTCCGGCGTCAGTTGTGATGCCGTGATCAGCAGCAATTCGCGCTGGCGAAAAATTGCATCGCGGCGCAGTGCCGCACGAATGGCGAAAGCCGCGGCGATGGTGCCTGACGTGACATAATGCTGGTCGGTATCGACGACCCGACTGGCCGTATCAGGATTAAGCATCTGATGGATGATCAGGTCTTCCGGTGTCGTCACGCTGCGTTCCCACACCAGCTTGGGCGGGCCTGATCCGGGCGAATCCGGCCGGCTTTCGTAGAAATAGTAATCGCCAAGCACGAGCACGATCGGTCGGTCCGAACCGCCTATCGCGTTCCAGGGCATGGCATCGGAAAGCCGCACATCAGCCGCAGGCCGTAACAAAAGCCATGCCACGACGCCCACGACAGCGGCCAGACCCAACAAGATCAAAAGGCGCCCGGGCGCTACGCGTGTGAAGGGTGCCCGTCGTCCTGGCTGAACGGGCGCCGCATCGACATTTACGTCGCTATCGCCTTCGCCTACCAGACGGAGAACATAGCTCCCCGTTGGCAGGTCCAGCCTGTCGCCGCCGGGACTTTCAGGAAGCTCCCTCAACAGCTTGCGCAAACGGTAGACATAGACCCGGACGTTGGCATCGCCGGGCGGCGCGTAGGTGCGTCCTTCGGAGAAAACCTCGTCGGCAATCTGATGCTCGGTAGGCGGCTTTCCCTCGATACTGCGTTCCAGCAGAAAATCGAACAATCGCAAAAGCTTATCGGAGCGGTTGCCTTCCAGACCGGGACGCACGCACATGGCTGCGGCGCGGAGCCTGGCCTGGTTGCTGGCGTGTTGCCCGCCAACTCCGACATCCCCTACGCGATCTGCTGATGTAATGTCGCCCATTGATCAAATATCAACAATGTCAGAAAAATGGCAATGGCCGTTGATAATTTTAACGGTCGTAAGTTTTCTATGGTTCGGGCCAAACCAACGCCCGGCCCGCAACCCAACTGGCCAGACTTGTAACGGTTTCACAACAGTAATCGGCTTCGATCTTGAAGCCCGCGGCAGCATTCGACCCCCGAAGACTGGATCGAAGCCAAGCGTCCAGTCGGCCTCATCAATCAGTGTCAATCGGCAGCGGTTCGCACCAGACAGGATCGTGGCGATAAAACCCTCGCAGGAGATCAAGACGATGCTTACCCGGCGCAGGCTGCTCGCCCAAGGGCTCGCTTCTACCGCCATAGTGTCGGTGGGGGCCGTAGTGAACGTTGGAAACGCCCTCGTCCGCAAGCGCCCGCATGTCGTCGCCGCGAAGCGACGGGACGAGACCATTCGCAATCTCGGCGGGATGGGCGATGGCTATAAGATGACGCTGCGTCGCGACGGATCCCATCTGATCGCGGTGAACGACGGACCCGGCTGGACCGAGCCTGTCCGCGCATTCTACACCACGCGTCTATGGCGGATGGACGGTGACCCCGACGATCCTCGCTTTGGTGCGCTGCCGGGCTACCCGGTGCTCAACCGTTCCGAACGCCCGCCCGAAGCGCCGCATTATTATGGCCATGGCGTGATACAGGTCGGCGATACGATCTACCAGTTCCTTGGCACGCTCGACCATGCCGAGGACCGGCCGCGCCGCTGGATCGGGGCAAAGCTGATTTATTCCACCGACAATGGCGCGACCTGGCGCAATCAGGATAGCTCGACGCCCGTGATGTGGGAGGACTGGAAAGAGCAGACGCGCGAGCGGCTCGCCTTCCTCGAGCCGGACGGCTGCTTCTCTCTTCTTTCCATCCTGCAATATGGCGCGGCTCAGGCCGGCCCGGATGGCTATGTCCATGTATATGGTCTCAACGGCAGCGTCGATGGACGGATGAACGAACTCGTCCTGTTCCGGATCAAGCCGCAGGACCTCACCAACCGAAAGGCTTATCGTTTCTTCGCAGGACGCGATCGCGCGGGTCGTCCATACTGGAGCGCCGACATCGCCCGGCGTCAGCCGGTCCACATATTTCCGCAAGGCTGGGTCAACAGCGTCAACCTGTTTCCGGGCGATCTCGTGATCGAATCCTGGTTGCCCAGCGTCGTCTACCACCCTGCCCTTGGCCTCTATATGATGTCGAGCGCCGGTATCGGCGTCGCGCCGGATGGCACCGAATTTGGCAAGCCGAGCTACTTGGGCCTCTGGGTCGCCGACCAGCCGACCGGCCCATGGCGTCAAATCCACGAGGACATGGCCTGGACGCCCGGCGGCGATCCCCTGTCGCGCGCCTATGCGCCGCAGATCGCGCCGGGCTGGATCGCGCCGGACGGGCGTTCCTTCTGGCTGGTCTGGCCCGACCTCAAAGGCATTCGCGAATTCGGCGCGAGCGAAGGTGAGGTCGAGAAGGCGCTTGCCAAGGCGACCAACGCTGAAGAACGCGCCACGATCGAGACCGGCGTGGTCAGGCAGTTCATGCCGGGATTCAGCTTCAACATGCAACGGATTGACCTGACGCTGGCTTGACCCGATCCGCCTTTACTGCTCACCTCCGAACTGGCTCGTCCCATTCAGAAATCGGGACAAGTTCAAAACTTCCGATCTTGCCGTTTGGCGCGTATCCAATGCGCGCCTCCAGCAGTCCGCGCTCGTATCGCGCGCGATAGTGATACACTCGGTCTTCGCCCACCTCCTTGCAGGCGAAGAGGCTGACCGCCTGCAACGCGCCGAGCGGCTGTACAAACGCCTGATAACCTGTTCCCGGCCCGTAACCGACCATCGCCTCCGCAAACTCGGCCTTTGAGACGAATGCAAAGGCGTTGTAGTCCGCCTTCCCCGCCGCAATTTGTTGCAACAGACGCTTCAGCGCAGCCGTCACTTGCGGTTCGCGATCTTCAATGGGGGCGGCGGGTGCTTGCGCGACCTCGGAATCCAGCATCCCTGCGACATGGCGAGCGATCTTTTCAGGGTCGCTTTTCTCGCCATTAGCCATCACGACAACCGTGAGCTTGTCACCAAGATATCGAATGATGAAGGCTTGGAAACCCATCCAGCTGCCGCCGTGATACCAGATGTCCTGACCAGCTGCATGCTCCCGATACCAGCCGAAGCCATAGGGGTAAGTGCTGCCATTCGCCGTCTGGGCGGGGCGCGCCATTTCGGCCCAGGACTGAGGCTTCAGGAACGACCCTTTCAGCAAGCCTGCATCCCAGTTTACGACATCCAGGGCCGACAGATAGAGCGGGCCATCGCCGCCGGAATTCGCGGTTTGCGATACCCATTCGGCATTGCGAATCACGCCATCGCGCATGTCATAGCCGGTCGCGCGATTGGGTATGACGACACCCTCATCTATCAGCCGGGCGGTGTTCATGTTGAGCGGCTTGAAGAGTCGCCTTGCAAGCAGATCGGTGTGCAGTTCGCCGCTCACCTTGTTCACGAGAATGCCCAGTACGACATAATCGGCGTAGCTGAAGTGCCAGCGCGTACCGGCCGGGAAGTTCAGCTCCTGCTTGCCTATGATGTCGAGCAATTGATCGTCCGTATAGTCGACACGGAAGTCGCCGTTGGGCGTGACGGGCAAGCCCGAGGTATGGTTGAGAAGTTGCCTGATCGTGATCGGCGCCCAGTTCCAGGGCACATTGGGCAGATGCTTACGGATCGAGTCATCCAGACGGATCTTCCCATCCTCAACTAGGAACATGACGGCGATTGCCGTGAACTGCATCCCGATCGCGCCGGTCTTGAACAGGGTGTCGGGGTGCACCGGCACGGAATGTTCAAGATTGGCGAAGCCATAGCCTTGGGCGCGAACGGCCTGCCCTTCCCGCATGATCGCAAGCGACAGACCGGGCACCTTTTGCCGCCCCATTTCCGCGCTGATATAATCGTCGATCGCATCGGCGCGGGCGCTGGCTGGAAAGGCTGCGCATAGCAGCAACAGGGGGAGCATCTTCATCGCTTTGAGCTTCCCTGGATGAGAGCCTTCATGCAGGCGACCATTAGAAGCCCGCCCTTCAACCCGGGCCGATCCGCACTATGACGCCGTCCGCCTCATCGGTTCCGGCGTAAAGCAGGCCATCCGGTCCCTGCCGAACATCTTTCACCCGCTGATGCAGATCACCCAGCAGCGCCTCCTGACGGAGTTCCTGCAGCTTGTCGTTGAACACGATCCTAATCAGGCCGCCCGTTCCATTTATTTGCCCCCGCCGGGAACTGGCGACGAACAAATTGTTTTTCCAGCCGGGCAACGCGTCGCCCGTGTAAAAGACAACGCCCCCAGGCGCGATCGAGGGCGACCAGATCATCGTTGGCGCCTCCGTACCCGGCCCTACCGGAGTGGAGGACAGTCGCGACCCGCCATAGTCGGTCCCAAAGGTGAATTGGGGCCAGCCATAGTTACGGCCGCGTAGCACTTCATTCAACTCGTCGCCGCCCACGGGACCATGTTCCGACGCGAAGAGGCGGCCCGAACGCGGTTCCATGGCCAGCCCCAGCGGGTCGCGATGACCATAGGTCCAGATTTCCGGCCGGGATCCGGTCTTGCCAACAAACGGGTTGTCGACCGGGATCTTGCCATCCCGCATGATGCGGAGCACTTTGCCATAGATGTTGTCGGTGCGTTGGCTGGCTTCGAAATCAATGACGCTCATCCCGCCGACCGACAGGAAAAGATCGCCATTTCGACCAAACAATATGCGGGAACCGCCCGGCGCGACCATCGCTTCACCCACCAGTAGGTCCGTCACCTTCGACAACTGCATGCCGTCCAGCCTGCCACGTGCCAGTATCGCTCTGGACGTCAACCGCCCGGTGCCGGGATCGACGCCGGCAGGCTTGTTGTAGGTGAAATACACGAACCGGTTGGACGCGAAATCCGGGTCAACCGCCACTTCCTGAATGCCCAGCATATCCTCGGGGTGAAAATGCGGCGGCTTGCCGTAAGCGGGCACATTGGCGATCGAGCCGGCTACGAGTTGCGGGTTGCGGCCAGTGGCATCGCGGAGGAAGCGAAGGCGTTCGCCTCGCTCGACGACGAGAGCATCGCCCCCAGGCAGGAAAGCCAGACTGGTCACATGCGAAAGCCCGCGTGCGACGATCTCGGCCTTGATCTTGGCCTGTTCTGCCGTGGCGTAGGTGAAGGGGCCACGGCCTGGAAAGGCGGAGGACAGGCCGACCTCCTCGACGCCCGACGCGCAGGCCGGAGCCGACAAGGCCGCGAGAATTGCCGCGATCAACGCGGCGCTGCCGCCCATGCGCATGAAACGCGGCTTCAGCCTTGCCAAACCATGATCCATTCGTCTCTCCTAAGCCTGTTCTTGCCCTCGACCTAACGTCGTCCTAAGGGAAGGTGAGCATACCTCCTCCCCCGGGAAGGAAGCCCATTCAACGTCATCGCGCGGCTATGGAAAAAAGATGCTTGGCTCGCTCGCGCTCTTGAGACAAACTGTTGCCAGGCTTTCCCATGCGGTCGGATGTTTTTCTACTGATCCAGCCTCATTTCGATGGTCCCGTCAGCGTTGACCTTCGACAGGGGATCTTCGCGATCGCAGATATATTCCATGATCTCGTAGGCGTCGTTGCGCTTGTAGCCATAAGTGAACCGATAAGGCTCCGCCAACATCTTGGGATCATCAATCGTGATCTGGTTTTCCATCAGGCCTGGCCCGGTCAGCCTGATCCGCTCGGTGATCGTCATCTGAGCGCTGTGCGGAATCTCGAAAAACTCTACATCTTCGCGAACACCCCTGGTGGTCACGACGAGCGTGTCGCCTTCCCATTTGCCGACCGAATAGCCGCCATATGAGGGGTTGAGATCGTCCTGCGTCGGCATCGTCTTGCCCAAGTGAATGCGGCGTGTCTGGGTCAGGAATTCGGCCAGCACGGTTACCTGCCCCGGCGTCTGTAGGATCTGCAACGGAAATATCGCGCCCATGATCATCGGCACACCTTCGGGCAGGCACAAGGTTGATCGATCCACCAGCGGCGTACCCGCCTTGAGCATTGCGTCACGCTTGTCCCGGGCAGCCTTCCACTTGCCGGCGTAGGGTTCTTTCAGCTTGGGACCATCTCCCGGAACCGGCAGTTCCAGGAAACCATTTGCATTCTCTCCGGCGTAAGGATCGGGATACATTTCCCAAACGCCCATAATATCAGGTTCTTGGACCTGCTTGGCCGAACGCACTGGCTTGGCCGGTTCGGCCGAAACGGAGGTAGACAAGGGCGACGCAACGGTCAGCGCAGCGAACAACGCAATCTTACCGAGGGTCATTCAGAACTCTCCTGAGGCGTCCAAGCCCGCGTCTTCACAAAGCAGATCACTCCAGCGTCAGGGACCGGGCGCCCCGCCGTCACCAAGCGCTCAATGTCCGTCCATCGGGGACCGTGGCCGTTTTCAGCATTCCGCCGGGCTGACCGTTGCGAAGAGGGTAATAAGTGATCTTCAGCTTGTCGCCGGCTCTCAAGGTGCTCGCCTTCCAGCCCGAACGAGACATGACGTTGACGCTGTTGCACTCCAGCACATATTTCTTGCCGCTCACGTCAAGCACGACGAACGAATGGGGGTTGGTCCAGCGAAACTCCTTTACGACGCCCACTTCCTGCACGATCTTGCTCTGGTCGAACATCGCGAACGAATGGTGCGCATAGGCGCTTCCCGCCGCCGTAAGCGCGCAAAGAACAGCCGCACATGTCCACGTCTTCATCGCCTTCATCTTCCAACTCCATGTGGGCCGATTGGTGTGACCACTTCCTTGTCCCGCTGACAGGCTACTGAATGACCAGTGCATCCAATCGACGATCTAATCACAATGTGGTGCAGACCCATTTCGCCAAACGCGATCCCATCCCGCCAGTCATGCGCATGTCATCGTTATGGGGCGGCTACAGCAAGGCGGTTACCGTAACCGAACGGGGGCGTTACGGTGCACTGTAACGGACAGAAACCGGGCGTTTCGGCGGCAGCCTCCCTCCTGTTTCGCCATCTTGGGCGATGCATGGGGTGACGCCGCCCCATAGTCTCAACTCGTTCGATTGAACAGCGGATGCGACGCTTGCCACGTAGTGGACAAGGCTCCAAAAGCCCCTGATCCCCACCAATCGAGACGGACGGTCAAGAGGAATGCCAGCGCGCAGTCTGGAAGTCCGCACATGGCTGGCTGCTTGCCTGCGCTACTTGGACATTCATGGGCGCAGCCGCCATATTCAGATAGAACAGGGGCTTGACGACTTGCCCGATGCCGATCTCCGGCCAACGCCGGGATCGCTTGAACGACTGAGAGGCAGACTTGGACAACGTGGCAAGATCAATGTCGGATAATCCTTCCCCGCCCGCGACGACGGAGGCACTCGAAGCGCAGTTTTCCTATCTGATCAACAGGCTTTCCAGCCTTGCCCAGTCGCGGCTGGCAACCATGCTCAAGCGAAGCGGGGTATCGCTGATCGTCCTGCGTACCCTTTCGATCCTTCACATCGAACGGGGCCTCACCATTAACGAGATAGCCGAACGCATATTCAGCGAGCAATCCAAAGCCAGCCGCACGATCGATTCCATGGTCCTCGCCGGACTGGTCGAACGCCACACGCCGGACAGTGACCAGCGCCGCCGCGAAGTCATCCTGACTCCTGCCGGACGCGCCCTGCTATTTGCCTGTTGGCCAGAGGCTCACGCGTTTCACGCCCTTCTGGAGAAGGGAGTTTCGGCGCAGGATCTGGCCATAACGCGCCGCGTGCTGTTGTCCATGACGGCAAACCTTCGTCCATGACCTACACATCACAATCACACGACGAGTTGACCGATATTATTTTAAGCTTTAATATATGCATATAGATATTTATTAGGAGGCAGACGGGGTGGCTGTTCAAGAGCGGGACGGGTCGGGCGAAACGGTGTTTTCCCGCTTTGCCGCAACAGCTGCGCGATATCCTGAAAAGCCGTTCATCGACGTCCTGCCCGAAACAGCAGCGGCCTATAGGATCGCTGCCGGCAAAATCACTTATGCAGCGATGCTCAAAGCGGTAGCATTGCGCAGCGCCGCACTGACCACCGCTAAAGTGGGCAAAGGTGCGCGCATCGGCCTGCTGCTGGAAAACCGCCCGGTCTTCCTGGAGATCTTCCTCGCAGCCAACAGTCTGGGCGCGTCGGTGGTGCCGATCAATCCGGACCTGCGTGCGGCAGAGCTCGAATATCTCATATCCCATTCGGAGATGTCGCTGGCCTTCGTAACGGCCCAGCGACGCGGGGACGTTACGACTGCGGCCGCAGCCGCCGGAAACGCCATTCCCTGTATCACGCCGGACGATCCGATACCGGCGCTTCCCGGACCTGCCCCTGCCGACCCCGTTCTTGGCCCTTCCGCCGAAGCGGCGCTGCTCTACACATCGGGCACGACGGGGCAGCCGAAGGGCTGTGTCCTGCCGAACGAGTATTTTCTCCATTCCGGTGACTGGTATCGCGATGCCGACGGTCTGATCGCGCTCCGTCCGGGGGAGGAGCGGATGCTGACCCCCCTGCCCGTGTTCCACATGAATGCGTTGGCGGTTTCGGTCATGGCGATGATCACTGTCGGCGGTTGCCTGATCCTCCTTGACCGCTTCCACCCCCGCACCTGGTGGGATTCCGTGCGCGACAGCGGCGCGACCTGCCTGCATTATCTCGGCGTAATGCCGGCCATGCTGATGAGCGCGCCCGAGAGCGAGGATGACCGGCGGCACGCAGTACGCTTTGGCTTCGGCGCGGGATCGCCGCGCGAATTGCACGCTCCTTTCGAGGCGCGCTTCGGCTTCCCGCTGATCGAGGCATGGGCGATGACCGAAACCGGCTCCGGCGGCGTGATCAGCGCACATGACGAACCACGCAAGGTCGGCACCAACTGCTTCGGCCGGCCTGGCACCGATGTCGAAATCCGTATCGTCACCGATGACGGGTGCGACGTGGTAGGCGATATTCCCGGCGAGATGCTAGTCCGGCGTGCCGGTTCCAACCCGCGCTACGGGTTCTTCAGCGAATATCTCAAGAACCCGGAAGCCACCGCCGAGGCCTGGAAAGGTGGCTGGTTCCACACCGGCGATATCGTCTCCCGTGACGCCGATGGCGATCTTCATTTCGTCGACCGCAAGAAGAATGTGATCCGGCGCTCCGGCGAAAACATCGCGGCGGTCGAGGTCGAAGCCATCATCGCGCGCCATCCCGACATTCGCGAAGTGGCGGTGGCCGCCACGCCCGATCCCGTGCGCGGCGATGAAGTCGCGGCGCTGGTGGTCTGCGACGGCCCAAGCCATTCCGCGCAAAGGGCGAACGACATCATCCGCTGGGCGCTGGGCCAGATGGCCTATTACAAGGTGCCCGGATGGGTCGGTTTCGTCAGCGAACTGCCCCGCACGCCCACCGAAAAGATTTTGCGCTCCGCATTGAAGGATGTCGTCGCCTGGAAGATGGAGCGCGGCGAACTGCACGATACCCGCGCGCTCAAGAAGCGGCAGTCATGAGCAGGACGCAGGCTGCCTATTCCGGCGTGGCGGTCTGCGCGCCGATCACATTGCCCTACCAGCGCTTTTCGGCGGAATCGGCCCATTGGTGGGCGGGCCGCGCGCTGCGCCAATTGCGCCAGACGATCGGACTGCGCGCAGCGGACATCGACGGCTTCTGTTTCTCCAGCTTTTCCTCCGGCCCGGATACCGCCGTAGGTGTCACCCAGCATCTCGGTCTCACCCCACGCTGGCTCGATCATATCCCGACCGGCGGCGCCAGCGGCGTGATGGCTCTGCGCCGCGCCGCGCGCGCCGTGCAATGCGGCGACGCTGATCTAGTCGTGTGTCTTGCCGCCGACACCAATCATATCGACAGTTTCCGCCGGAGCCTGTCCGGCTTTTCGCGCTTCTCGCGGGATGCCGTCTATCCCTATGGCTTTGGCGGCCCAAATGCGACCTTTGCGCTGATTACAGACAGCTACATGCGCGAATATGGTGTGACGCGCGAGGATTTCGGCAAGCTGTGTGTCGCCCAGCGGGCCAATGCCGGCTCCAACCCGCTGGCGCTCCAGCGCAAGCCGCTGACGCTCGACGCCTATATGGCGGCGCGTCCCATCGCCGATCCGGTTCACCTGTTCGACTGCGTGATGCCCTGCGCCGGAGTCGAGGCTTTCGTCGTGACCACGCCTGAACAGGCGGAGCGGCTCGGCCTCAAAATGGCGAAAATCCTCGCCACGATCGAGCGGCATAACGCCTTCCCGGAAGACCCCGTGCAGCTGCGCGGCGGATGGGCCATGGATAGTGATGTCCTCTGGCAGACCGCCGGTATCGCTCCTTCCGATGTCGATACACTCCAGATCTATGATGATTATCCGGTCATCGTCGCCATGCAGATAGAGGATCTTGGGTTCTGCCCCAAGGGCCAGGTCGCGCAGTTCATCCGCGCCACCGACTTCACGATTGGTGGCGATCTGCCGCTCAACACCAATGGCGGGCAGCTTTCGGTGGGTCAGGCAGGCGCGGCGGGTGGGTTCCAGAATGTGACGGAGGGTCTGCGCCAGATCCTGCACCAGCCGCTAGGCGACCAGGTGCCGAACGCCAGCATTGCTGCCGTCTCGGGTTTCGGACTGGTCAACTATGATCGCGGCGTCTGCACCGGCGCGGCCCTGCTGGAGGCCCTGTCATGACCGGGGTACGTGAAAAGCGCGATCCGCTCGCCCGCAAGAAGCTGCGTCACGTTCCGCCGGAGCTGCGCAGCCGGGCGATGCACGCCCTGTCCGCGCGCGCGGCACAGGGGCGCTTCGTCCTGCAAGCCTGCACGGAATGCGGAACCGCCACTTATCCCCCCCGCGACGCCTGCCCTCTATGCTGGGGCGAATTGAACTGGCAAGACCAGCCCAATGGCGGAAAGATACTGAGCGAGACGAGCATCCGCGTTTCGACCGACCTGTATTTCCGCGACCATATGCCGTGGCGCATGGGCAAGGTTCTGCTCGACGCCGGCCCGGTGGCGCTGGTCCATCTGCACGCCGCCTTGCGGTCGAATGATCGCGCGGTCGTGCGCATGATGACCGATCGTGGCGGCAATGCCGCGCTTTTCGCCATTCCTGCTGGAGAAAATGACCTCATGAGCGATCCGCAATGGCGCGAATTCGTCGTGCCGATCGAGGGCCGCATTGCGCTGGTCAGCGACGCGCGCAACGCCATCGGCCGCGCGATGGTGAAGGAATTGCAGGCGCGCGGGGCGGAACTCGTGGTCGCGGGCCTTCCCGGGCCTTCGCTCGCTTCGGACACCACCGACGCCGTGCTGACGCTCGATCGCGTTCAGACCATCCCGCTCGACGTCACTGACGCCACGTCCGTCGCGCAGGCGGCAAGCCGGATCGGCGGGCCGCTGGATATCGTCCTGAACACCGCACGCCATGTCCGCACCGGGGGGGTCAGCGCCAATCCGCATTTCGCGGAGCAGCGCCGCGCGTTCGAAGTGTCGGCCATGGGCTTTTCGCGCCTGGCCAGCACCTTCGCGCCGATGCTTGCGGGACGGCCAAACGGGGCCTTCGCCGATATCCTGTCCTCCGCCGCCCTATCGGGCGACGCGGGGCAAGCCGGATTCGCCGCCGCAGAGGCTGCGCGCCATTCCCTGCTCCAAGCCTTCCGTCATGAAATGCGCGGCGCAGGCGTGCGCGTGATGGCACTGTTCACCGGCCCGGTGGAAGATACGGACCACCAGCACATTCCCCCGCCAAAGGTCGCGCCATCGCGCGTGGCGTCTGCCGCTGCCGATGCGCTGCTCAACGGCCGCGAACAGACCTGCGTAGGGGATGTCGCTATCGACGCCATGGAGCGATGGCTGACCGACCCTGCCCTTTTTGCACGGGAGAAGAACCTGTGAGTAACGCCCGTTCCCTTATCGCCGACATCGCCGCGGCGATCGCCGCGCAGGACATCAAGATTATCGATCTGACCAATATATTGTCGCCGGATTTTCCCGTGATCGTCCTGCCGTCAGAATTCGGCCAGTGCGAACCGTTCCGCATGGAGACCGTCTCCCGCTATGACGCCAACGGTCCGGCCTGGTACTGGAACAATATTTCGATGAACGAACATAGCGGAACGCATTTCGATGCGCCCGCGCACTGGATTACCGGCAAGGACGCGCCAAACGGCACGGTCGATGCCATTCCGTCGCAGGACTTCTTCGCGCCTGCCGTGGTTATCGATATCAGCGCGCAGGCCGCGGCGGACGAGGACTTCATCGTCACCCGCTCTTTCCTGGCGGCCTGGGAACAGGCCAACGGTCCCATCCCGCCGCGCCACTGGATATTGCTTCGTAGCGACTGGTCGAAGCGCGTTGGCGCGCTGTCCTACCTCAATCTGCGCGATGATGGCGCCCACTCGCCCGGTCCCGATGCCGATGCCATGCGTTTTCTCGTCCACGATCGTGATTGCGTCGGGCTTGGCGTGGAAACCGTCGGCACCGATGCGGGCCAGGCCTCGCATTTCGACGAACCGTTTCCGGCGCACTCTATCCTGCACGGCAATGGCCGGTACGGGTTGCAGTGTCTCACCGGCCTCGATCGCCTGCCGACGTTCGGCGCCATGATCGTGGCCATGCCGCTCAAGATCAAGGGCGGATCGGGCAGCCCGCTTCGCGTGGCAGCGATGATTGCGCGCGCGTGACGCGCCGCTGGCCGGATTTACATATCGAAACGGTCGAAGAGCAATAACCTCCGTCGATTGTCGGTGGCATCTTCATGACCAATCGGCAGTATCCTCAATCCAACGAGAAAGCCTCGATGTCCAGCACTGACCAAGATCACGCACAGGGCGGCCTGCTTTCCGGGATGCTGGGAACCGGGGACATCATCTTCATGATCCTTGCCTGCGCCGCGCCGATGGGCGTGCTGGCGGGCCTCATTCCGTTGGCCCTGGCGTTCGGCAATGGCGCCGGAATGCCTGGCACGCAGTTGATGATTAGTGCGGTGATGGTGCTGTTCGCCATAGGCTATGTGCGCATGGTTCCGCATGTGCGCAATGCGGGCGCATTCTATGCCTATATCGCGGCGAGCCTCAACAAGGAGGCGGGGATCGCGGCGGCCTATACCGCAGTCGTTGCCTATATCTGCGCCGGAGCATCGGTGCTAGGCGCCATGGCCTTTTTCGCGTCCGACTTTGTGTCGTCCGCGCTTGGCGTCGACACGCCTTGGGTTCTGTGGGCGGTCGTCGGCATCGCCGTCATTTCATGGCTGGGCTATCGCAAGATCACCATGGCGGCCAAGGTGCTCGCGGTCGCCTTGTTGCTGGAAGTCGGGCTGATCCTGATATTGGACGCGATGATCCTGTACGACCGAGGCTGGTCGGGCCTAGATTTCAGCAGTTTTGCGCCATCCAGGGTGTTCGCGCCCGGCCTCGGTATCGCCGTGATCTACGCTATCAACGGCTGCATCGGCTTCGAGGCGACCGCGATCTACCAGGAAGAGGCGCGAGACCGCAAACGCACGATCCCGCGCGCCACCTATGGCGCGGTGCTGGTGCTGGGCACCTTCTATGTGCTTTCGGTCTGGTGCCTCGTGCTGGCGGAAACCCCTGCCCGCGTCCAGCAGGTCGCCGCCGCCGATCCAGGCCGCTTTGTCACCAGCGTCGCGTTCCGCTACCTCGGAACGTTCGGCCGCAAGGCGCTGAACCTCCTCACCGTCACCAGCCTGTTCGCGGCCGCACTCGGCTTCTTCAACAACATTGCCCGCTATTTCTTTGCCCTTTCCCGCGATGGCCTGATCCCCGAGCGGCTGGGCCGGGTGCATCCGGTCCACGGGTCGCCCTATAATGCCTGTAGGCTGCTCACCGCCGTCCTGCTGGGCATCATCCTGCTCTTTGCGGTTGCCGGGCTCGATCCGCTGCTCAATCTGTCGGCCAGCCTTGCATCGATGGGCGCGGTGGGACTGGAGATCCTTCTGACAGTCACCTCGCTCGCCATCCCGGTCTTCTTTGCAAGGCGAGGCGAATATTCGCTGGGCAAAACATTGGCCCCGCTGCTCAGCGGCATCATTATCGGGATCGCCACCGTCCTGTCGCTTGCCAACTATAAGGCGCTGACCGGGACGACGCTGGTTATCGTCAACACGCTACCGCTGCTGTTCCTCGTCACCGCCCTCGGGGGCATCGTTCATGGTGTCTATCTGCGCCGCAAGGCGCCCGAAAATTACGCCCGCGTAGGTACGACCCAGGTGGAAGGCGACGTCGCCCCAGCTGCGGCCTGACACGACCGCCGCCCCTACCCCAATCAGGAGCTTCATCATGGCTACTGCGCTGAAACATCATGCGACCCTGCCCAGCGGCCTCATCCTGCTGGACGGCCAGCTGGTCGAACCGGCCCGTCCCGACCGGATGATCACGTCGATCGATCCAGCGACCGGCAGGCCGATCATGCAATTTCCCGCGTGCAGCGCCGTCGATGCCGACCGCGCTGTCCAGTCGGCTCAGCGCTGCTTCGAAAGCGACGCCTGGCAGAATATGCGCCCGATTGATCGTGGTCGCCTGCTCGAACGCCTCGCCCTGCTGGTCGAGCGCGACCGCGAAAATCTGGCGGCATTGGAATCGCTCGACAGCGGCAAACTGCTTTTCGTCACCAATGCGATCGACTTGCAGTTCACCATCGACGGCCTGCGCTACTTCGCGGGTTGGGCATCGAAAATCGCCGGCGAATATGTGGCGCACTCGCCGCTGTTGCCCGAATCGGCCATCTATCGCGCCTATACCCAGCGCCGGCCCGTCGGCGTGGTCGCGGGTATCACGCCGTGGAATTTTCCGATCGGGCAGGCCATCCAGAAGATCGCGCCTGCCATCGCCTTCGGATGTACCGTGGTGCTCAAACCCTCGGAAGAAACCTCGCTCTCCACCTTGCGGCTGGGTGAGTTGATCGTCGAAGCCGGCTTCCCGGCAGGCGCGGTGAACATCGTCACCGGCTATGGCGCGGAAGTCGGCGCCGCACTGGTCGATCACCCGCTTGTCCGCAAAATCGCGTTTACGGGATCGACCGCTACCGGCCAGCGGATCATGGAATCGGCGGCCAGATCAATGAAGCGGGTAACGCTCGAACTGGGCGGCAAGTCGCCGTCGATCGTTCTTCCCGATGCCGATCTCGATCGCGCGATACCGGGTGTCGCCGGAGCCATATTCGCCAATTCTGGGCAAATCTGCACGGCAGGATCGCGCCTGCTCGTCCATTCCTCGATCTACGACCGGGTGATGGAAGGCGTATGCCGTATCGCGTCGGACATCCGCATCGGCTCCCCGTTCGATGCCGAAACGCAGATGGGTCCGCTGATCTCCGCCCGCCAGCGCGATCGTGTTGCGGGTCTGGTCAGCAAGGGTCTGGATGAGGGGGCATCCGCACTTGCCGGCGCACGCGTGCCGGATGGCGATGGCTGGTACTACACGCCCACCATACTGGGTGGCGTCGAGCGGGACATGACCGTGATGCGCGAGGAGATTTTCGGCCCGGTCGTCTGCGCCATCCGCTACGCCGAGGTGAGCGACGCCATTCGGATCGCGAACGATACGCCGTTCGGGCTGGCCGCGAGCATCTGGACATGCGATCTCGACAGGGCGCACCTGCTGGCCGACCGGATCGACGCGGGCACGGTCTGGCTCAACACCCACAATATTCTCGATCTCACGATGCCGTTCGGCGGGAACAAGCTGTCGGGTGTCGGGCGCGAATTCGGCAGCGAGGCGATGCAGGCGTTCACCGAGCCGAAGGCCGTGTGCATGAGGCTCGACCGGGAGAAAGCGGGCTTATGAGCCGTCAGCGCCCCGGTCAGGCGCGAAAACGTTCCAGCCGGTAGGGCGCCGGGTCCACCAAAGGCTTCCCTCCCATGACAAGGTCCGCCACCAGATGCCCGGCGGCCGGACCGGTGCCAAAGCCGTGGCCGGAAAAGCCCGTCGACAGCGTCAGGTTCGGCAGGCGCTCGACACCGCCGATCACGGGCAGGGAATCTGGCGTCACGTCGATCGTCCCGCTCCATTGTTGGGCGATCCGGGCCTGTGCGAACGCTGGCCATGCTTCGATCAGGTTACGCATGGCTTCATCGTTCAGTGCATGACGGATCGCCGGAGACATGATGCGCACCTTCTCGAACGGCGACGTCCCGTCAGCCTTCCAGCGACGGGGCAAGCCCAGGTCGGCGAAGAACGCCTTGCCGAACGAGACGCGCAGATTTTTCCACTCGGCCATTAGCACGGGCAGATATTTCATCCCGATCGTCAGATGGTCGAGCGTCAGCGGCGCGAACAGCGCGCCCCGCTGGGTGATCGTGTACCCACCGTCGAGCCGCTTGCGGAACGAGAAGTTGGATGCACCGACCGCGCAATCCGCCGGACCTTCGAACGGCTCCGTCCGCAACACGGCCGCCACCAGCGGCAGCGTTAGCAGTTCAACGCCATGATTGGCAAGAAACCGGCGCGACCAGACACCACCCGCCAGCACGACATGCTCGCAACTGATTTCGCCATGTTCCGTGACGACTCCGGTTACCGCACCCCCGGTTTGCACCAGCGTGCGCACCGCGCAATTCTCGACGATCACCGCGCCCCTGGCCATGGCCGCACGCGCAATCGCGCTACAGGCCAATTGCGGTTCGGCCCGTCCGTCCGACGGCGTAGTGATGCCGCCAACCCAGTCCGCCGTGCCGCCGGGCGCCATCTGATCGATTTCGCGCTTTGTCAGCAGGCGGGAATCGAGGCCCTGCCCCTTGACCGTCTCCAGCCAGCGTTCGTACTTGGCCTGCTCGTCCTGCGTCCGCGCGACATAAGTTATGCCCGCTTTGCGAAAGCCGCAGTCACTGCCAACGCGCGCGGGCATGCCAGACCACATCCGTTCGGCTTCAATCGCCATCGGCAGGTCGGGAACGGAGCGCATGACCTTGCGCACCCAGCCCAGATTGCGCGACGATTGCTCCGCCGCGATCCTACCCTTTTCCAGGACGACGACGGGAACCCCGCGCTCGGCCAGCGTCAGCGCAGTCGACAGGCCGACGATTCCGCCGCCGATCACCACCACCGTCGTGCGCGAAGGCATGACAGCGGATGTCTCCACAGGATCGATCGGCGGCCCCATGCTCACAGCGTGATCTGGATTTCGCGCACATTGCCCTTCGACGCGCCGCGATAGGCCACCACGTCGATCTCGACCTTATACTCGGTCGAGCCAAGCGGGGGGCAGGTCATCGTCAGCGTGGGATTGATGCCACGCATACGTTCGCCATAGGCCGCCATGATCGGCATGATATCGTCGGTAAACTGCACATAGACGCGCGCCGAAACGACGTCCTCCAGAACCGCGTCGACTGCGGCGAGCGCGGCCGCGATATTGTCCAGCACCTGATTGGTCTGCTCGGCGAGATCCGAGGGAATTCCCTTCGTCTGCGGATTGCGGCCAGCCGTGTTGGACAGGAAAATGAGATTGTCGACCGCGACGAGGCGCGAATAGCTGCCCATGTCCTCGAACTTGTTGCCAGTCTTGACCTTGATGACTTCAGTCATTGCATGTTCCATCCAGAGAGTATGTGATCGAGCGCATCATTTGAGCGCGGGTTCAGTCCACAAGTTGAGGCGCGTGCCGATCCCCTCGGCGAGGGCGCGGCGATAGACTTGCGTGCCCCAGGCGACGTCCTCCACCGCCATCCCGCCGACCGAGAGCATGATGATCTCGTCGTCACTCTGCCGGCCCGGCGCATCGCCGGACACGATCCCGCCAAGGTCTTCCAGGCTGTCGCGCGCGATCCGCCCCTCCTTCGAAAGGTCGAACCAGCGAACGCCGACAGCCGGGATGAAGCGATGGACCGGCGCAGGCATTTCTTCTTCATACGCCTCATAGAGACCCGTGAAATCGAGCACCTTGCGGATTTCAGGCGCTTCCATGGCCTGATCGATATTGCAGGGCGCGGGCATCGACAGGAACGTGCCGGGGCGTACCCATTCACGCCTTACCGTGGGATAGATCGAAGGATCGCCGGTAGCCACCGAGGCGCAGAATGTGGCGATGTCGGAATCGCGCACCGCTTCCTCTTCGCTATCGACCACGCGCACCTGGGCGATCTGCGGGAATTTCTGCGCTACCCAGGAACAGAAGGCGTCCAGATTGGCTTGCCCGCGTCCCTTGATCTTCACAGTATCGATGTCCGGGCAGGCCGTCATGAACGCCTCAAGCGACGTCCGCGCCATCACCCCTGGGCCAACAATGCCGACCACGCGCGAATCCTTGCGTGCAAGATGTCGCGCGCCCACACCTGGAACCGCTCCGGTGCGATAGGCCGAAAGCAGGTTGGCCGACATATAGGCCAACGGCGCGCCCGTGTCGGCATCGTTCAGCACGAATGTCAGGATCGAACGCGGCAGGCCCTTGTCGCGGTTCTCGATGTTGGAACCATACCATTTCATTCCCGCCGTGCGGAAGCTGCCGCCCAGATAGGCCGGCATCGCCATGAAGCGGCGGTCGGTGGTCGGCTTAGGCATATCTGGGAACGGGGAATCCTCGGGAAAGACGATAGTCGCGCCGTGCTGGTTGTTGTTGCCGCCCGCCATGCGATAATCGCCGCGATGAAGCAGGGCGAACATCTCCTCCATGGCATCGACGCAGGCCGGCATATCGGTCACGCCCGCACGGATCATATCAGGTTCGGACAGGTACAGGAAATCGATCGCTGGCAGCGCGGCAGCGCGGGCCTCCGGGTTGATCAAGTCGGTCAGCGTGCGAACCGGCACGGATAGGAGGTTGACAGAGGCATCCGATTCGGTGCCTTCATTGACAACGATTTTATCAGACACTCGCGCCTCTCCTTCTCGGGCTTTTTTGGGATTTTGCGGCGATCATGGCGGGATTGCCTCGCAAGGCTGGTTTCGGGTCTGGAGGGAAAAGAGTAAATTGCAGGTCGGGATTGGCCCTTTGCAGAATCGGCCAGCAGGGAAGAAGCATTGATGACCGCACAAGATCGGCCAACTACTGCGGACTCAACGCCCAAGGGCAGTCAGGGAACGATCCGCCTACTGTTCCTCCGCGCCCTGTTCACCGCGCTGGAGGATGTGGGACGGCGCATCGACCCGCTACTGCGCGAACATGGCATGTTCCGCTCTCAACAGGAAACGCCCTATGAACGCGTGTCGCTACACCGTTATGCCGCGCTGCTTGAATGCGCGGCGGGGAAGTTCGATCGTCCCTATCTCGGCCTTGCCATGGGCTCCTCGTTCGGGCTCACGGAACTTGGCCCCTTTTACGCTCTCCTGCGGGCCGCGGGCACATTGCGCGGTGCGCTCGACTACCTCACGCTTTTTCAATCCAGGCTGCAAAGCCAGACGCTGTTCGACAGCAGTATCGGCGACGAAACGACCACTTACAGCTACCGCATACAGGACTCGAAGATTTGGCCGCGTATCCAGGACGCAGAATTTGCGATTTCCAGTTACGTGAAGCTCGCCAAGCAGCTCACCTCCTCGAAATGGAACCCGGTCGAGGTCCATTTCGAGCACTCGATCGCCGGGCGGCAGGATCACCTCACAAAGCATTTTCACTGCCCGGTACTTGGCAACCAGATCGCAAACGGTTTGATCCTGCACAATTCCGACCTCGACATGCCATTCGCCAGCGCGATCCCTTCAGAGGATCGCAAGCTGCGCACCATCCTCGAATGGCACCTGCTCGATCTGATGGGGCCGGAAGCCACGCCGAGCGACAGTTTCGTCGATCTCACGCGCGACGTGATCACGCGGTGGCTGGGGCGAACGCATGTCGATTGCGTGTCGGTCGCTGCGGAACTCAAGCTATCCGAACGCTCGCTGCGTCGTCGCCTGACCGAGGAAGGCACATCCTTCCGCGAAGTCTTGCAGGAAGCACGGCAGGAACGGGCCAAGACAATGCTTTCGAAGTCAGGCATGTCGCTGGCCGTCGCTGCGGAACAGCTTGGCTATTCCGATACGGCCGCATTCTCGCGAGCGTTCAAGGAATGGACCGGGCTGTCCCCCGGCCGATTCCTGCGGCAGGATGGCCCGCCGGCCTGAGTTTCAGAACACGACCGCCAGCGTGAAACCGATCCACCGGCCCAGCACGATGACGACCGTCCACAGCGCCAGCGACAGGAAACCGGATATGCGAGCAGCAGCCGGCGGCGGCAGGTCCAGGTCCCAGTCGGCAATACGGCGGTGAGCGGTCGAATGGAAGATCGCCATGTTCACGCCTGCCAGCACGATCGTCACGAGCTTGAGCTGAAATTCCAGATTGGCGGCATAAGATGGCGCATTGGACGCGAACATCAGCACACCGGTAATCACCGCCACCACGAAAGCCACCCAGGTGTAGGGCAGCATTTCGCGGATCAGCCGGTCGGCGCTACGGCGGTGCGCGGCAACGCCGACCAGCCGAAGATCTACAATCAAGATCGTGCCGAAGACCAGCGTGATCGCCAGCACATGCAGGGATTCGAGCAGCGGGAAGGCATTAACATTCTCGCGGATCGAATCTGACAGCGGCAGATCGTAGATCTGCTGCAAGATGGTATCGAGTGACATGGGCGGATCTCCCCCTGGGCGCTTGTAAAACTATGCTTGTAACGGCGGTGTGATCACGCCCTCAGGTGTAGGCGATGAAGCGACCGCAGAAGATCACGACGACCCACACCAGCAGCAGCCCGAAAGCGATGGCTTTGGCCGGGACAGCGCCATTGCCCGCCGGCGCCGCGAGCAGCGGGCGGCGAAAGGCCAGCGTCGTCAGGAACGCGCCCAGCACCAGCGCCATCTTGAGCCAGAAAACCGTATTCCCAAGTGTCCGCTGCGGTTCCGCCACCACCAGCAACGTGCCACTCGCCAGTAATACCAGCAGCGCCCTCGATATCCATGGCAGGTAGCGTCGCACGACATTGCCGGGAGCCTCATCCGTGGCGATCAATCCCGCCAGTCTCAGTTCCGAAACAAGCGCGGATCCGATCACCACGGCGATGGCGAGGATGTGGATGCTTTGCACCGCAGGCACGACCCAGCTGGTCTCGCGAAAGGACGTCGATAGCGGCGTCTCGTACAGCCATTGCCCGAAGGACTCGATGGACATCGATCATTCTCCCGAAAAGTCTATATGGCTGATGCGTCGCATGCGGCGCTGCCCCTTGCCGTCTCCATGCAAGGCCGTGGGCGGCAAACCCAGTTTGAAACGGTACGCCACCGCGACACCGGCCCTCAAAACAGCCTGCCACAACCGCTCACAATGGCGCCGACAGCGTGATGCGCAGCGATTTTGCAGTGATACGATTTGTGTAACGGCGCTGTTACGGGCCGGTTACCGGAAATATCTATCGGAACCGTCATCCCTGCGCGCACAGTTTGGCTTCCGCCGTTAGCCAGCCGCACCAGGAGAAAATCAGATGAAGCTGAAATTGGCCGCTCCCCTCCTGATCGCCGTCGCAGTTGCGGGCTGCAATGGAGAGCCGGCGCCTGTGCCCTATGACGTGAAAGCGTTAATGGCGACAGATGTACAGCCTACGGCCCAGATTTACTGGAACGCGGTGCAATATGTTTCGGACGCGGCGGGATTGCGCAAGATCGAGCCAAAGAACGACGCCGAATGGGCGCGCACGCGGCAGGCGGCGGCAAAGTTGCGGGAATATGCCGAACAGCTCAAAAGTCCCGCTGCCTCCGCCGGCCGAGGCACTGACTGGTCGGATTACGCCCAGGGCCTGGCCGACGTCGCCGTTCAGGCAGAGCAGGCCGCGAAGGAGCGTGACCCGGACAAGGTCTTCGCAGTGGGTGGTTCGATATATAATGTCTGCAGCGCCTGCCATGAAGTCTATATGCCCCTGCCTGGCGGTGCGCACCCGGCTGCAGCCGCCCCATCATCGAACGCGAAATGAGCCAAAGCTGGCCTGTCCGGCGCCATTGCGGCCTTGCCCTATGCGGGATGGCGATCATGGCTCTGGCGTTACTGAATGTCCCCGACACCGCGCTCGCGCATGACGTGTCACGCGGTGATCGCGCCTTCGTCCAGACCGTTTCCGGCCCGGCCTTCTTCCCGTTCTTATATCTCGGCGCCAAACATATGGTGACGGGGTATGACCATATATTGTTCCTGCTCGGCGTCGTCTTGCTGCTGCGTCGCGCGCGCGACGTGGCACTCTATGTATCGATGTTCACCATCGGCCACTCCGCCACGCTGCTGCTCGGCGTGCTTTCTGGCGTTGGCGCGGACGCGCATGTCGTCGATGCGATCATCGGCCTCTCGGTCGTCTACAAGGGCATCGACAATCTCGGCGGTTTAGAACGCCTCGGCCTGCGCCCAGACCAGCGGATCGTGATCCTGATCTTCGGCCTGTTCCATGGCCTTGGCCTCGCCACCAAGCTGCTCGACCTCGCCATGCCCGCCAACGGGCTGCTGACCAATCTCGTCGCCTTCAACCTTGGCGTCGAAGCGGGTCAGATACTGATTCTGCTGCCCCTCGTCGCGGTGCTCGGGCTGTGGCGCACCACGCTTGCCTTCGCCACCGCCGCGCGCCTGACCAGCATCCTGCTCGTCGCGTTCGGCCTTGCCATCATGGTCCACCAAATTGGGGAGTTCACCGCATCATGACAAACCGAACCACCGGAAGGCCATCGCACCGCGCACTGCTTTGGGGCGCTGGCCTTGCCGTTGCAGGAGCCGCCGCTGTCGTGATCCTCTTTGTCCTCCCCGCAGAGACCGGGATAGATCCGACGGGCTTCGGCAAGAGCAGCGGCCTCGCCAAGATGGCGAACCCCAAAGCGGAAGAAGCACTCAAACGGGGCCGGCAACATCCTGATGCCTTCACTGCGAGCGACGCTGCGCCTCCTGCCGAGCCCGGCCTGAAGGACCATTTCACCCATGAACTCGCGCCCTATGAAGAAATCGAACTCAAATATGCGCTCGATGAAGGCGCGCCTATCATGTTCAGCTGGCAGGCGGATGGCCCGCTGAACTACGACATGCACGCGCATCCTTTTGAAGGTGGCGAGGCGCTGACCGAAAGCTACGCCGTCAGCCGTGGCGACCGGCAAGCGGGTCGATATGTAGCGGCATTTTCCGGCATACATGGCTGGCACTGGCAGAACCGGACCATGTCGACGGTACACCTGACGCTCGACACCTCGGGCAAGATCAAGGGATCGAAATTGTTCGGCACGCAGGGCCAGCAGGACCGCCCGCTGTCGCCACCCGCCGACTGAAATAAAAGAAAGGCCGCAGCGATCGTCAATCGCTGCGGCCTTTTGGATAGTCACCGGCTGCACCCCATGCGATGCAGCCGGACGGAACGATCAGAACTTCACTTCGGCATTGATCCCCACGGTGCGGGGCTGCGCATAGTTGAACCAATTGGCGTTGTAGTTGGTATTGTTCCAGAATCCGCCGCCGATCACGCCACGCTTGTTCGTCAGGTTCTGAACATAGGCGCTAAGCGTCCAGTTGCGAATGTTGAGCGCAGCGTTCACGTCGAACTGCACATAGCCAGGATAGTTCGCCCGAAGCGGAGCTACGCCCTCGAACGGCACGAACTCGCCGCGACGCCGGCCCACATAGGTCGCCGACCCGCCAAATGTCAGTTCGGTATCCTCCGCGACGCCGGTTTGGTAATCGAACGAGAAGCGGCCCGAATTCTTGCTGGAGAAAGGCAGGCGATCGCCTTTCAGCGCGTAGAAGTTCGCGTCGACGAACGCCTCACGCAGCGTGGCGTCAATATAGGACCACCACCCGCTCAGGGTCAGGCCTTGCGCAGGGCGAACCGAGAAGGACGCTTCGAAACCCCGGCTGCCCGCCCGCCCGGCATTGCCGTTATAAGTGAACACGTCGAGCACTCGGACGATCTGAATGTCCTTCCAGGTGATGTTGAACGCCGACACGTCATAGGTGATCATGCCGTCCGCCAACTGCCCCTTGGCGCCAATCTCATAGTTGACGGTCTTGTCGGGCTTGAACTGGCAAGGCACGCTCGCCGGTGCCGCGAGTGGCCCGCACACCGGATTGGTGCCGCCGGGACGATAGCCCGAAGCGACGCGCGCGTAGATCATGTGATCGCGCGACGGCTTGAAGCGTGGCGAAATCTGATAGGTGAAGGCGCTGCCGCTCGCTTCCGGGCGATTGATGCCTTCCAGGGCGGGCGCAGGGTAAGGATCGGCCTGGAACCATTCGTGGTGGAACATGCTCTGCTTGTTGTGGCTGTAACGGCCGCCCAATTGGACGTCGAACGTGTCCGAGAAGCGCGCCGTCAGATTGCCGAAACCGGAATATTCCTCGAACTTGATCTTGTCACGCCAGACGATGATCGTGCCATTCTGGGGACCGGCGCCATCGTTGATCGGAACGCCCAGTGTCGCCCCGGTGACGGGATCGATGGCATAATTATCCAGTTTGTAGTTGGACTTTTCCCGGGTGTAGAAGCCGCCGACAATCCAGTCGATAGTGGTGCCAATCGAACCGGAGAAGCGCGTTTCGTGCGAGAATTTATCGACATTGTACCGTTGCTGGAAAGCATTGCCGATGTCCGTGACGCCGGGGAATAAAATCGAATAGGTGGGAGAGAACACGACGATCGGTGACGCCGTAAAATCGAGGATATCGGAGTTGCGCGCACGCGAATAGGCGGTGATCGAGGTCAGATCGACCGCGCCCAGACCCGCCTTAATCTCGGCCGTGTACATCTCGGTTTCGGACCGGCTGCGGCCGGTGCCGATGATATCGGTCTGCTGATAGGTCGAGCCAGTGGCGACATCGACGTTGGGCGAGCCATAAATGTCGCGGACCTGATACAGCCCGCTGAGCTTGATCGAGAAGTCGGCCGATGGCTTCCACAGCGCCGAGACACGGCCGCCCCAGACCTTCGAGGAATTGACGTCGTCCACGCCGGTGCGGACATTGTCGGTATAGCCCGCTTCCCTACGCACGAAGGCACTGCCGCGCACGGCGAGCGTCTCGCCAAGGGGCACATTGATCGAGCCGCGCAGATTATATCCGGATTCGCCGCTGTTCTTGACGAGGTTGGTGCCGCCAGCGATCGAACCGCCGAGCGCGCTCGTATCGGGATCGACCGTCACATATTTGACGAGGCCGCCCATGGAGCTTGCGCCATAGAGCGTTCCCTGTGGACCGCGCAACACTTCGACGCGGGCAAGGTCGGACGGATCGAGGTCGGGCGCCGAACCGAACAGACCGCCCTGACCCGTCGATGCGCCGAAGGGCGCGTCGTCGATGGTGTAGCCCACCACCGGGTTTCCGCTGACCGGGCCCGTCGAAATGCCGCGAATGGCAAGCTGCGCGCGGTTGTTCTGGAATTGCAGGTTCACACCCGGCACCGTCGCGAAAAATTCCTGCGCCTTGGTCTGGTTATTGGCGAGCAGGTCGGCGCTGCCGACCGCCGTCACGGGGACTGGAACGTCGAGCAGGCGCTCTGCCCGCTTCTGCGCCGTCACGATGATCTCGCCTCCGGATGCGTCCTCTCCCGCAGCCGTCTGCGCGGTTGCAGCCGATGCGAGCATTGCGAGCACGACCGCGCCCGACATTGGCACGCTCGACCCATTCAGCACATGTTTGATCCTGGCATGCATTGTGTTTTCCCCTTCAAGTCACGATTTCAGTTCTGGCTGTAAAATTGTCGGCCTGACGCGCCCCCTTGGGCTTGACCTGACGCTGCTTGCGCCTGCGCCACCACAACAGGATGCCCGTCAGGGATATGCCCACGACCGTCAGGCCGAATGTCGACACTGCGATCTGCCACGACCGCCCGCCAATCGCGGTTACATGCAGCGCGATAAGCCAGTTTGTGACGCTATTGCTCGCACGCTGCCCCGTCGGCAGTTGCAGGCCAAGCATCCGGCCGTCCCGCCCATCGATTGCAAGCGTCGCGGCCGTCGCCGGTGAATCGGTCTCGGTAGGATTGCCCTGCGCATCGAGCAGATCACGCGAGGTGTGCATCAAAAAGAAATAGACGCCCAGGTCACGGCGATACTCAAGGGCCGCCGGCTTGCCGAGCGTGAAGCCTTCCGCCTTGGCAGCCTCCTCATAATAATGCTGGCCAAGTTCCGCCGCTTCGTGCCAATCGACCGGCGGCGCGACCAGCGGCGCAGGCAAGGACGGCCAGGGCGGCATCTCCTGAAAATGCTCGTAGGAGGCGAAGCTCTTTACAAAGCTGGCATAATATCCGCCAAGGTTGAGCGCGAAGCCGGTTACCGCGAAAATCATCAGCAATGGCCATAGCCATAACCCGCTGGCGCGATGCCAATCGAGCAGGAGCCGGTTACCGCTGGCGCCCCGGCTAATCTTCCAGGATGTCGCCCAACGCTTGTGGAACGGGCGCGGCATGTGGCCCGTTTTCGCGCGCTTCACCTTGGCAGGCAGCGTCAGGTATAGGCCCGAAAGACTTGCCACGGCCCAGACCAGACCGAGGATGCCGATCAGCAGGATGCCGATGCCGAGCGGGAAGATAAGCGCATAATGCAGATAATAGAGGAACGAGGGCAATCCCTCTGCTCGCAAGGTCGCCTTACCAATCAGCCGCTGGCCCAACCTCTCCCCCGTGTAGGGATTGGCGAAAACCTCATCATAATCGATCGCAAAGGGTGCGCCGGTGGCAGGGTCGATCGCCGGCATGACGCGCGAAAACAGCGGGTCGTCGGCTTTTTGCGGAAACTGCAAGGAGAAGAGCTGGCTGCGGTGGTCCTCTGCCTCAAGCCGGGCGCGGATCGCCAGCGCATCGTGCACCGTGACCACCCGGGCCTGCGGCGCGACCACGCGCATATGTGGATTGAACGCCCGCTCCAGATCGTCGTAAAAGACGATGATGCTGCCGGTTCCGGCGATGATCACAAGGAACAACGCCAGCAAAAGGCCGATATAGCGATGAAGCATCACCGCCAGATCTCGCACTCGCCTTCCCTTCGCCAATGCGCTGCCCCCTTACCAATTCAAGACGCACGAAGCAGGCTTGGAAGGCAGGTTACATGCCTGTCCAATCGCGAACTGCCCCCTGCGGATCGGCGTCTCAAATTGCCGCTCTTGCGCAAAAAGACTTTAAGCCCTTTGCATCGTCTTCAGTTTGTCATGACCCCGCGCTAGCGGTATTGCGGCGGCGGTCCGATATTTTGTATTTTCGGCCAGACTCGAAAAATCTGGCCGCTGAGGGAGCTGGCTGTCGAGCCTGTTGCCGGCGGTCCCTGGCTTCTGCTTGCCCCTGTCCCGAACTGACAAGTCCGGCCTCAGGTTACGCCATGCATTCCTCGCGGGTCAGGTCGGAGAGCGGCCTCACTCTACCCCATCCTGCTGATCGACTTCGGCGAACGCCTCCCGGGCAATGCGCGTGGCATCGATGCCGGCGGGAATGCCGCAATAAACGGCGACCTGTAGCAGCACTTCCCCAATCTCTTCCCGCGTCAAGCGGTTGTTGAGCGCCGCCTTGACGTGCAGGTTCAGCTCATGTGTCCGGTTCAGTGCGCTGATCATCCCCAGGTTGATCAGGCTGCGGTCGCGATGCGACAGGCCCGGTCTCGACAAGATTTCACCCAGCAATATTCCGTGGCCAGCCGCTGCATCGGCATGGCGAATGCGTCCGCACCGGCGAGCGAGCGTTCCACATAGTCCTCGCCCAACACCGCTTTGCGCACCTCCAGGCCCCTGTCGAAACGGTCGTCCATGTCCTGCCCCCCTACAGATAAATCCCGCGCGAATAGCCACCATCCACCGTGATCGATTGACCGGTGATCGAAGCCCCCGCGCGCGTGGTCAGAAACGCCACCGCTTCGCCGACCTCATCGGGGGTAAGGATTTGCCGCGTCGGAATATCCGCGCGAAATTCCTCGCGCACGGCGTCGGCGGTAGAGCCGCGTTCATGCGCCATCTCTACGAGCAATTCCGTCAGATGCGGCGTCTCGACGATGCCGGGATGCACCGCATTGACGCGGATGCCGACCGGTCCGAGTTCGTCGGACACCACCTTGGTGAAGTGCGAAACGGCGACATTCCGCAAGCCGCTCAGCGTGTCGCTCGACCGCCCGGTCAGCCCGCCAATGTTGACGATGCAGCCTGACCCGGCCGCCTTCATCGCCGGCAACACCGCCTGGATATAGCGCAGATAGCCCCCGACCTTGGTATCGACATCGCGCATCAGCGCGGCGATATCCGCCGTCTCGATCTGATTGGCGGCGGCGTTCGAACTGGCCGCCGCATTGACGAGGATGTCGATGCGACCGAACCGTGACTGAACGGCCTGCGCCAGAGCGCGAACGGACTCAATGTCAGTGGCATCCGACGTGATCGCAGCCAGTTGCCCGCCGGTCGCCGTCGCAAGCGCGCGCGCCGTGCGATCCAGGGCTTCCTGTCCGCGCGCGGTCAGCACCACCTGGCAACCGCTGCGTGCGAGCACACTTGCGATCCCGCGGGGCAGCCCCCCGCTCCCACCCGTGACGATGGCGACGGGCGCGTCGCCGCTCACGGCAGTTCAGCCTGGATCAACAAGGGGCCGTCGCTTGCCAAGCCGATTTGCAGCGCCGCCGCAAGTTCGGCGTTGGTCCTTGCCAGCACCGAAGGCACGCCGTAACCACGCGCCAGCGCGGTCCAGTCAGCGCGCGGATTGTCGAGGCGGGTCAGGCCGGCGATGACCTCGTCCTCCAGCGACGCATCGACGCGATTAAGCTCGGTCTGCAAGATGCCATAGCGATGGTTGGCGGCGATGATCACCGTGACCGGCAGCTTCTCGCGCGCCATCGTCCATAGCGACTGCAACGTATATTGCGCGCTGCCGTCCGATTGCAGCGACACCACGCGCGCGCCCGGCGCGCCCAACGCGGCCCCCACGGCGCATGGAAGCCCCTGCCCGATCGCGCCGCCCGTGTTCGTCATCACCCGGTGCCGCCGCGCGCGATGCGCATTGCGCAGCCACGGACCACCCAGCGTCGAGCCTTCGAGCGAGATGACGGCGTCCTCGGGAAGCTGCGCCAGCAGAATTTCGGTGATGCTGCCCGGCGTCAGCGATGCGGACGGTTCGACATCCTCCGCCGGCGGAGCGGGCGCCGGCGCGACCAACCCGGCGCCCAGCGCTTCGGCCAGCGCCTGCAACGCCGCGACGCCATCCTCTTCAGGAGCGGCAAGCCGGATGAGTTGCGCTTCCGGCGCCAATTGGCTGGGGTAGCCTTCATAGCCGAAATAGCTGATCGGCGCGCGCGCGCCGGCCAGGATCACGGTTGCGCCGTCGATCTGCGCCAGCACGTCGTCGGGGAAATAGGCCTGTCGCTCGACCGGCGGCAAGTCGCCGCCCAGCGGAACGATCGCAGGATAAGGCTCCATCAGCAGCCGCCCGCCCAGTGCGGCCGCGATGGCCGCGCCCGCGCGCTGCCCCGCCTCGACATTGGCGTTGCCGCCCAGCAGCACCAGATATTTGCCGCCTGACCGCGCCGCCGTCGCAGCGGCCGCGATGCGTTCCGGGGGTACGACGGCGAAGCGACGTGGCGCAAGTGCTGGCCCTGCCGGCACTTGCGCCACCGGCGCATCGACAATATCGGTGGGAATGATCAGCGTCGCAATGCCGCCGGCGCCTTCGTCCATTGCCTCGAACGCGGCCGCGACATCGGCATCAATGCGATCCAACGCCGCCATCCGGATCACCTGCCGGGAAACCGGCCGCGCCAGCGATTCGATATCCGACGTCAGCGGCGCGTCATAGGCCAGATGCCAGCTCGCATGGTCCCCGATCAGGTTCAGGATGCGAGAACCCGCGCGGCGGGCGTTGTGCAGATTGGCGATACCGTTGGCAAAGCCCGGTCCCAGATGCAGCAACGTCGTCGGCACATGCCCCGAAACGCGCGCATAGCCATCGGCCGCGCCGGTGCAGACGCCCTCGAACAGGCTCAGCACACAGCGGATTCTGCCGTCGCGCGCCAACGCGCTGACCAGACCGAGTTCGGTCGTGCCGGGATTGGCGAAACAGATATGCGCCCCGCGCCAATAAAGACTGTCGAGCAACGCGTCCGCGCCAAGGGCAGCCGTCTTTTCGCGATCCTGAACCATATTCGTTTCCATTTCCCGTTCCGTTCAGCCGGTCGCGCGCGTTGCGGCTGCGCCCGCCAGAAACCCTTCCACCAGCCGTGCAAAGCTCTCAGGCGCGTCGTCATGGACATAGTGCGAAGCCGTCGGGACGGTCGCATGGGTCAGCGCGGCGTTCTCCGCTTCCAGCGCCCGCACCTTGTCGAGATTGCAGAAATCCGACCGGCCGCCGCGAATGATCAGCGACGGCGTCTGGATCGCGGCGATCACGGGATGAAGATCGACCACCCGCGCCGGATCCGGCGCTACCCGCGTCGCGGCGATCCCTTCGGCGTCATAGCGCCAGACGACATCGCCTTCCGGCCCCTCCCGCATCGATTCAGCGAGCCGTTCCTCTATAGCGGCATCGCCCACGCCGGGACGCAGCTTGCGCCAATAGGTCCGCGCCGCGGCCCAGTCCGCGAAACGGGAGGGCAGCGCGGCCATCTCCGCCACGATCCGGTCGAATCCCGGCCCGCCCACTGACGATCCGGCGGTGATGTCCTCGACGATCAGCGCGTTTACGCGCTCGGGATGGTCGGCGGTATAGACATAGGATGTCGTCCCGCCCATCGAATGGCCAAGCAGCACGAAGCGATCCAGGCCCAATCCGTCCACCACCGCCGCCAGATCAGCGACATAAGCATCGGTGTAATAGTTGCGGCCCGGATCCCAGTCGCTTTCGCCCCGCCCCCGCGCATCGAACGCGATCATGCGCCAGCGATCGGCAAGTGCCGATGCCAGCGTGCGCCAGGTGCCGGAATAGCCGCGCAGGCCATGCAGCAGCACCATCGGAGGCGCATCCGGATCGCCCCATTCGCGCACATGGATGGTGAGCGCGCCGCTGGCGATCCGCGAGGTCCGCTCACCTGGCGGCAGCGCCACCCGCTCGGGCGCCAGGCCGCGATCGATCGAAGGACTGGCCATCGTTCAGGTCAAGCCATTGCCTTGCACGTCCTGCGCCTTGAGCCCGCCGAGCCGGGCATTGAGCCGTCCGCGCGTCGCGAACACCCAGCACACGATCACTTCGTCACGATTGGGCGCATCGTCGAATGACACGCTCATCGTGTCATAGTGCGACCGCACGTACAGCGCATCCTTATGACCGAACGGCACGTCCAGGATCGTTCCGGGAACGCCGCGCTTGCCGGTCGACGGCACCCACGATGCGCCGCCGCCGATCGCATCGCGAACGGGGTTGGCGGCGGGGTTGGTCAGCAGGGCATTGCCATGCTCATATTCGCCATCGATGCCGACCATGATCGCCTTGCCATAGCTTTCGATCGCCGCTCCGCCCGACAGCGCGTTGAGCCGTCGGCCGATCTCCACGCCCAGTTCGGGCGATGCGTCGATCCACGCCGACAAATCCTCGACATAACTGCCGGCGTAGGGATTCTTGATGCACGCGGCGATCATATATTTGAACAAGGGGGCGCCGTCTGCGGCAGCGCCCGTCTCCCCAGCCAGGATTTCCTCCGTCTGGGCAAACCACTTGCGAACGTGAAAGGGTCCGAAATTGGGCGCAAAGCTGGTCATGTGTGGATTCTTTCTTATCGTGTTTTAAGGATGGTCGCGCGGTCCGCGCTAAAGCGTGACGGGATTGGCCTGTCCCTGGTTGCGCCCAAGTTCGGCCTGCGAATGGCCGCCTTCCACCGGCACATTCTGGCAAAATACCTCAAGCATGTGGCCATCGGGATCGAGGAAATAGATGCCGACCGACACGCCATGATCGAGGATTTCGGCAATCTCCACCCCATGTTCGGCGAAGAAATCCCGGTTGCGCCGCAGGTCGTCCATGTCAGTGCCGGCCATTATGAAGCCGATATGCTCGAACTCCTTGCCCCGGCTCGCGTCCGGCTCGCCCGGGAACAGCGCGATGTCGTGATCGCTGAGCCCGAAGCTCAGGAACACGCCCCCCTTGTAAGGGCCGTCCGCCGCGCGGGCGGTGATCTTCATGTTGAGGATGTCGCAATACCAGCGCGCCGACGCTTCGGGATCCTTCACGAACAAAACGACATGCGCAATGCGTTCGATGCGGATCGGCGATCCATCAATTTGTGACATGCGGCAACCCCAGATCAGTCGGAACGAACGGAACCCAGGCGAGATCGGTGATCTCGTTGAACTCTCGCCATTCCTTTTGCCACGACTTGCCCCCGTCGACCGAGCGATAGAGATAGCCGAACTTGCTCGCCGCGAGCAGGAAGCCGGGATCGGCCTCGTTCGATCCGAATGCCCACATGCAGGAGTTGGACGGCTGCGACAGTTGCGACCGGGTCCAGGTCAGGCCGGCGTCGGTAGAGCGCAGGATCGCCGCCGTGGTGCCGGGCGTTCCGTCGCCGATGCCGATGGCGATCTCCCGATTGCTGCCGGGCTTGCGGTGAAGCAGCCGGGAATAGCGCAGGCCCCAGCTTTCCTTGGCCGCCTGCCGGCTCCAGCTCTCACCGTCATCGGTCGAGCGATAGAGCGCCAGCACCGTCAGCGCGAGATGCACCTTCGACCCGTCATCCTGCTGGAGCACCATGATGTCGTGAATGTCGGAATTGCCGCCGAACTCGGACCAGCTCGTATCGATCCGCTCCCAACTGTCGCCACCATCGCGGCTGCGATGCAGGCCGCCTTCCTCGACGCCGGCCCATACATCCTTCGCATCCACCGGATCGACGGCCAGCGCCAGCATCCTCGGCCGGTTCACACCGGCGCAGAATTCGGGCATTTCCAGCGGCGTACGGTCCCATGTCTTCCCGCCATCGCGCGACCGGAAAAAGATCGCCGGCGAAGGGGCGCCGGTTCCGGCATAGAGGATCTTGGGATCGCTCTCGCTTGCCACCAGCTTCCACACCGCGAAACCGTTCAGCGCGCAATCGACCCGGTGCCAGCGAACACCACAATCCGTACTGTGGAACAGCCCTTTTTCGGCACCGGCGAACAGCGCCTGGGGATTGGCCGGATCGACCAGCAGGCAACGAACCCGGTCGTCATATTCCAGATCCTGCTGAATACCGATGCGATACCAGTTGCGGCCATCGTCATGGCTGCGGATCACCGCCTGGCCATCGGTGGCCACGATCAAAGTCTTTTGCGTCATCTCATTCCTCGATTTCTCTTTCGCGGCCTGCTTCAGCTCAGCTGAGGTTGATCCAGACGCTCTTGGTCTCGCTGTAGAGTTCCATCGCCTGCCGGCCATGTTCGCGGCCCCAGCCCGATTGCTTGAAGCCGCCGAACGGCGTCGCATTGTCGACCATATTGAAACAGTTGACCCACACGGTCCCCGCCTTCACCGCCGCTGCCAGGCGATGACCCTGCCGTATATCATTGGTCCAGATACCCGCCGACAGGCCGAAGTCCGAATCATTCGCCTGCGCCACCAGATCGTCGGCGTCGCTCCAGCTGAGCGCGCTGAGCACCGGCCCGAAAATCTCCTCGCGCACAACGCGCATACTGCCTGTGGCGCGAGCCAGGATCGTCGGCTCGAAGAAGAAGCCGCCGTCAAATCCGGCGGGGCGACCGCCGCCGATGATCAGATCCGCGCCTTCACGACGACCGATATCGACATAGCCGCTGACCCGGTCGAGCTGCTCCTGCGAGACGAGCGGGCCAAAGGTCGTTGCGGCGTCGAGGCCGTTACCGATCTTCAGGCGCGACGCATGATCCGCAATCTTCTGCAGCAGCACGTCGTGGATCGACGCGTGCGCGTATAGCCGCGAGCCAGCAGTGCAGGTCTGGCCCTGGTTGAAGAAGATGCCGGCCGAGATCGACGCCGCAGCGGCATCGAGATCAGCGTCAGGCAGCACGATCTGAGGCGATTTGCCCCCCAGTTCCAGGCTGACCTTCTTGAGGTTGCCGGTCGCGCCACGCACGATCGCCTTGCCTACCTCGGTCGATCCGGTGAATGCGACCTTGTCGACGCCCGGATGATCGACCAGCGCCGCGCCCGCCTCGCCAAAGCCCGTGACGACGTTGAACACGCCAGGCGGCACGCCTGCCTCAAGCGCCAGTTCGGCCAGCCGCAGCGCGGTGAGCGGCGTCTGTTCCGCAGGCTTGAGGATGACCGTACACCCCGCTGCCAGCGCAGGCGCAACCTTCCACGCCGCCATCGACATCGGATAGTTCCACGGTACGATCAGCCCGCACACGCCGACAGGCTCGCGAACCGTATAGTTGAGGATGCGCGCGCCGTTGCGGGGCGACACGGGCAATGTCTCGCCGCCGAACTTGGTGGGCCACCCCGCGAAATAGCGGAACGTCTTGATCGACCCTTCAATTTCGACCCAGCGCGTCATGCTCGCCGGCTTGCCGTTGTCGATACATTCCAGCACCGCCAGTTCATCGGCATCACGCTCGATCAGGTCGGCGAGCCGGTTGAGAACCGCCGATCGATCGACCGCGCTCATGTCGCGCCACTGCGGATTGGAAAGGGCCGCGCGGGCCGCAAGCACCGCCGCATCGACGTCCGCCGCCGATCCTTCGGCAACCTGACAGATTTCCACCCCCGTCGCGGGGTTCAGGGTAGCGAAGGTCTTGCCCGACTGCGCGGGCACCAGCTTGCCATCGATCATTAGCTGACGCGGCGACCGGGCGAGTTCCGCCTCCAGCCGTCGCGCCGTAGCATGTGCGCCCTGCTCAATATCGGCCATGTTCACTCCCCGGATAATAGAATCGTGCCTTCACTACGCCGCTTCGCGCAATCAACAGCACCATGCAGAGCGTGTCTAACCAATTCTCGTTTGGTGAACAATAGTGCGTTTTAACATTTTCTGTTGCATCAGAGGGACAATGTGCGCATCGGGAGCGTGGCACAGTTGGAGAAACGGTGATGAGCGATGACATAAGCTTGGCGGAACGCCTCATTCGCGCAGAGGCCAATGACGTGCCGCTGCCGGCGCCTTCGCCCGCGCCAACCGTCGAGCAAGCCTATGCAATCCAACGAGCGATCTTCGAGCGCCGGATGATGCCGACAATGGTGTGGAAGCTTGGCCTCACCGGCGAAGGCCCCCGCGCCGCGCTCGGCAGCGCCGACCCGGTTGTCGGTCGGCTGCCGGCAAGCGCGATTTATCTCGATCGCAGCGAAGTCTCCCTGTTCGGCGCCGAAATGTACGGCGAAGCGGAGATCGTCCTGGAATTCGGAGCCGATCTCCCGCCACGCGATACACCTTATGAAGCCGCCGAAGTCGCGATGGCGATCAAGGGCGTCTATGCCGGTATCGAACTGGCGACCACTCGGTTCGAGTCGAGCGGCCTCTCGCTCGGAAATCTGATCGCCGATAATTGCTTGGGCTACGGGCTGGTGCTTGGCGATCGGCTGCACGATGGCTGGCTCGACACCTTTGCCGACCTGCCGGTAACGATGACGCGCGCGGGTCATCCGCCTGAAACCGGATCGACGTCTCGCGCCATGGGCAGCCCCCTGGCCGCCGCGACATGGCTCGCCAACTGGCTCGGCGCGAACGAGACTGGCATTCAGCGCGAGCAGCTCATCGCGACCGGGAATTGCGCCGGGATCACGAGGCTGTTTGCGGGCGACGTCGTCACTGCGCGCTTCGCCGGCCGCTGGCAGGCGAGCATCACCATTTTGAACCAATAACCATCGAAGGAACATCCAATGAGTCTGGATCTGGGAGTTGCCGGCAAGGTCGCGGTCATCACTGGCGGCAGTGTCGGCATCGGCAAGGAAACCGCCCGCAAGCTGCTGCTTGCCGGAGCGAAAGTCGTGATCGCATCGCGCACACAATCGGCGCTCGATGCCGCGGCGGCAGCGCTGCGCGCCGAAACCGGAGGCGAGATCGAGGGTATCGCCGCCGACACCACCCGCATGGACGATGTTCGCGCGCTGGTGGCGCGCACGGTCGAACGCTTCGGCGCGCTGCATATCCTCGTCAATTGCGCCGCCGCTCCCGGCGGCCTGGTGCGCAACGCGATCGAGGAGGCGGACGAGGACAATCTGTTGCTCGACCTCAACACCAAGCTGCTCGGCTATTTCCGCATGTGCAAGGCATGCGTGCCCCAGATGCGCCGCGCCGGGTGGGGGCGGATCGTCAATGTCGGCGGTCTGACCGCGCGCAGCACCGAGGCCTTGTCAGGAATGCGCAACGCCGCGCTCGTCCACTTTACTAAGACGCTGTCCGACGAAGTCGGCCGCGACGGCATCACCGTCAACATCATCCACCCGGGCGTGACGCGCACCGAACATATCGAGAAGTGGTTTGCCGAAATGGCGGCGGAAGAAGGCGTGACTTTCGAGGACATTGTTGAGCGTGAAGCGGCAGCCCCCGCCGCGCTGCGCCGTATGCTGGAACCGGCCGAGGTCGCAGACCCGATCGTGTTTCTCGCATCCCAGCTGGGCAGCGGCATAACCGGCGAATCGATCGCCGTAGATGGTGGCCTGTCGCGCGCGATCTTCCTCTGATCCATAGCGGCTGAATCGAGAAAGGGGACGTCGGTCGTGCCGACGTCCCCTTTCTCATGCTTTTACGCAACCGACCTTCTAGAATTTCCCCGTCCAATCGCGAACACGACGATCGCAAGGCTCAGCACCAGAATCGCGCAGCTGGACCAGATCGCCACGCCAAAGTCGCCATCATGCAGTGTAGCTCCTGCGGCAGCCGGACCCAGCCCGGTCCCGAATGTCTGAATCGCGCCCATCGCACAGACCACACGGCCGCATGAATCGGCTTCGGAACAGATGCCCGACAGGAACGGCTGGGCGAAATTCCAGCCGAGCAACAATAATATGACGGCGATGACGAAGCTCGTCGCCGGCACGTTTCCCAGCAGCATCTGGAAACTGGCGACCGACACTATCCCACTGATGATCAGCGGCAATGCACGGCCCCATCGCTGCGGCAGCATTCCCGCTAGCCCCGCGCCGACCACGCCGGCCAGCGTGCCGAGCGAAAGGCCCTCGGCAATGGTCGAGGGGCTCAGTTGGCTCGCCATGCCGATCCGTTCGACATAGCTCCACATCGCGCTGGTGGCGAAAAAGTAGAGGAAGACCGTCGCCAGCGCCGAAAAGGCCAAGAAACGATTGATGCGGACGCCGCTGTTCGAAAACATGTCGTCCTCGTCCCGCCCGTCCGGGAATTGGAATATCGCCAGCGCTGCGATCACCGCCAGCATGCCGTTGGCGATGAAGATGCCCCCTGGCGTGATGCTGACCAGCAAGTCTGGCAAGGTGAACAGGATCACCGAACTGACCAGCGCCCCTGCGACGAGATAGATTGCGAAGGCGCGGTCAGGATTGCGCGCCCGCCCCAGGGCGGCAAAGGCGAAGCCGACCGCGATCCCCTCCCCCGCACCGGCGACAATGCGGGCCAATGCGATGCCGGCATAGCCCGATGCCATCGCCGTTCCGAAATTTCCCAGCGCGACCAGCGCCAGCGCGATCCCGATCGCCACGCGCCAGTCGCATCGCGTCAGCATGAACGCGCTGATGGCGACGGTCACGCCCATCGCGTTGATGTCCCACGCCGCGATATAGCCCAGATGCGCATCGTCCAGCCCGGCATGGGCCGCCACCACCGCCAGGAAGCCGGGAGTGACGAAGATGACCATCGCGCCGATGATCCCGATGATCACCGCACTCACAAGTCCCCCCGGCTTCAGCCGGGGGGCATGGGTTGCGAAATGCGACAGTCCTTCAACCGGCGACGATAATTCCATAGCGATGCACTCCTGCCGCCGTCCGATTTCGCTCAACTCAATTCAGCGTCAGCCCAGCACATCGCCCACTGCCAGCGCAAACTTGTCGACCAGTTCGTCGGCCTCTGTCCGCGTGATCACCAGCGGCGGCGCAAAGACCAGCGTATCGCCCAGGGCGCGCGTGATCAGGCCCCGCTTCGCCGCCGCCTTCAGGATCTCGCGTCCCGTGCGGTTCGCCGGCGGGAAGCTTTCCTTGGTCGCGCGGTCCTTAGCAAGCTCGATGCCGACCATCAGCCCTTGGCCGCGAATGTCGCCGACATGGGGGTGCTGGCCCAAACGGTCGCGCAGGCCGTTCATCAGGTGAGGCCCGACATCGGCGACGTTCGCGACGACGCCCAGTTCGTCGATCAGCTTGAGCGACGCCAGCGCCGCCGCGGCGCCTACCGGGTGCGCCGAATAGGTATAGCCATGGCCAAAGACGCCTAGCTGCGAAGCGCCCGCCTCGATCACATCCCAGACCTTTGGCGAGATGAAACAGGCCGACATCGGGAAATAGCCGCTCGTCACGCCCTTCGCCGCCGTGATGAGATCCGGTTCAAAGCCATAGGTCTGCGCGCCCCAATAGGTGCCCAACCGACCAAAACCGGACACGACCTCATCGGCGACCAGCAGGATGTCGTGCCGGCGCAGGATGGGCACGATCTCTTCGAAATAGCCTTCCGGGGGCGGAATCAGACCACCCGCGCCCATCACCGCCTCGGCAAAGAAGGCGGCGATCGTATGCGCGCCTTCGCGCTCGATCACATCTTCAAGCTCACGCGCCAACTGCTTGGAGAATTCGCGCTCGCTCATGCCCTCCGGCGCGTTGCGGTAATAATAGGGTGCGCTGACATGCACGACCGGTCCCTTGGGCAGATCGAAGAAATTATGCATTCCGGGCAGACCCGTAAGGCTCCCGGTCGCCACGCCCGACCCGTGATAGCTGTTCCAGCGGGCGATGATCTTCTTCTTCTCGGGCTGGCCACGAAGATTATTGTAAACCCAGATCAGCTTCAGTTGGGTCTCGTTGGCGTCGCTGCCCGATGCGCCAAAGAAGACGCGGGCCATCGGCACCGGCGCGCGCTTCAGCAATTCGGCCGCGCATTCCGCCACCACATCCGTGGTCATGCCGTTGAATGTGTGAAAGAATGACAGCCGCTCGCTCTGGCGCGTGATCGCCTCGACGATCTCCCTGCGGCCATAGCCCAGATTGACGCACCACAGCCCGGCCATGCCATCGAGATATTCCTGGCCATTGACGTCGCGGACCCGCACGCCCTGCCCGCCGGTCATCACGGTCGGACCTTCCTTGGCCAGATCCGCGATCCCGGTGAACGGATGAAACTGAGACTGCTGGTCCAGTTTGGCAAGTCTGCCGGCATCGGTCGTCATAAACTCTCCTACGATCATGATCGCGACCTCCGCGATCCCTCGCTGCGCGCCCGAACCGCCGGGATCAGCAACGTTAATAATCAACAGTTTTGTGGTTTAGCTAATATCTGTTGTCAATAGTAAACAATCTCAGCTGCGCTTTTCTGCTGCAGCATTGACAGCGAGACAGACAAACGGGATGGAAAAGCATGGATGAAAAGCCCGAAATCAACAATGTCGTCGCCATGATGTCGTTCGCGGCGGTGGTGAGCACCGGGGGGTTCTCGTCAGCCGCAAAGGATCTGGGCCTGTCCAAGGCGGCGGTCAGCCGGCAGATCGCACGACTCGAAGCCAGTCTCGGCGTTAGGCTGCTCGACCGGACGACGCGCGCCGTTTCGCTGACACCGGCCGGGCGCGAGATGTATGTACGCTGTTCCCGGATCGTGGACGAGGTCAACGAAGCCAATACCGTGGTCACCGGGATGACATCGCGTCCGCGCGGAGAGCTAAAGGTCAACGCGCCGGTCGTATCGTCACTCTTCGACCTGACCAAGATCATTCCGCGTTTCCTCCAGACCTATCCCGACGTGCGTCTGTTCATAAACCTGTCCGACAGCCGGGCCGACTTGCTGAAGGGCCGGTTCGACGTCGCCTTCTGGATGGGCGAGCCCTACGACAGCAGCCTGGATGCAGTGCGTTTGCGCAAATATCCGATGGCGCTGGTCGCCGCGCGGTCCTATCTGGCGGAGCGCGGCCATCCAACGGTCGCCAACGACCTCAAGGATCATACCTGCATCCTAGAAACGCACCTGTCGCGGGTCGGCGAATGGCGGCTGTCGAGCGATGTGACGGTGGCGGTCAATCGCGGGCCGCTGACATCGAACTCGGTCCGCATGGCGCGAGAGGCAGTGCTGGAGGGGCTCGGTATCAGCTACCTTCCCCAATTTCTGGTGGAGGAAGATCTCGCCGCCGATCGCCTGCAACGCGTGCTGCCCGACCTGGTGTCGGAGGAAATCCCGCTTTACCTCATGTTTCCCAAGGGCAATTATGCCTTGGCGAAAGTACGCGCCTTCGTCGATTTCCTGACCAAGGAGATCGCGAATGACAAGCCATCGACCCACAAGGGCATCGGACTTGCCGCCGTGGTCTGATCCCGGTCGCCGCATGTCACAAGGGCTCGGCGCGCTCTAAATATCGTAGCAATCGTTTGGCGCGCCAAAGGCCATGGCTCCAAAGTTTCGCGCATAGGGATAGGGGTTGTTGGCGACGTGGGCGCGGGCGCAGTGGATGTCCAGAAATGCGCGTTGGATCACGTTGCCGCGATAGATCGCCTTGCCGCCGCTGAACTGCATCAACTGATCGACTGCCGTCACGCAACGGCTGACCATCGACGTGGTGGACAGGCCCAGCGCGGCTCGGCGCGATTCGCTCCAGTCGCCCCGCGCCGCGCGATCGGACAATTCGGCAAGGTCGCGCTTGAGCCGCAGTTCCAGATCGTCCAGCGTCAACGCCACGTCGCCGACCGCCTCCTGAATAGCACTGTCATTCGCAAGCTTGAGGCCCGTATATGTCGCCCGCTTCGTGCGCATCCCCTCCACGAAACTGTCGAGCGCACGCTTGAGGCACCCGAGCGAGGTCGTCGATACCGTCCGGTTGAAGAGTTGCGCGAACGGAATCCGGTACAGGCTCGCATCGTGTACGACATGGCCCTGACAATCGAGGTCGAACATGCTCATCTCACGGATGATGCGATGGTCCGGCACAAAGGCATCCTCGACCACGATGTCGTTGCTACCCGTCGCGCGCAGGCCCATCACGTCCCACGTGTCGATGATGCGGTAGTCGCTGCGCGGCACCAGGAAATTGCAGGGGTCCGGCGCGCCGCCCGAATCCGACGGAACGTGCACGCCCAGAATGACCCAGTCGCAATGCGCTGATCCGCTGGAAAACGCCCAACGCCCGCTCAGCCGATATCCGCCCTCCACGCGCACGACCTTCCCGCATGGCATATAGGAGGAACTGATCCGGACATCGCCATTATTCCCCCAAACGTCTTCTGACGCCTGCGGCGGAAACAGGGCAAGCTGCCAATTATGTACCGCGACGACGCCATAGACCCAGGCGCTGCTCATGCAGCCCTCCGCCAGGGTACGCGCGATGTTGCAATAGACCGCCGGGTCCAACTCGTACCCGCCAAAGCGACGCGGCTGGAGGACCTTGAAGAAGCCTGCCTCCGTAAACTGGGCGATGGTCTCGGCCGGCACCTGGCGCGCTGCGTTCGCGCTGGCCTCACGCGCGCGGAGATCGGGGATCATCGCGCGCGCGTTGTTCAGGAGCCGCGCCGCCAGATCATGGTCACCCTGCTTCGCAATCCGGTCAGCCTTCACAGTCATCTCCAATCGACCAATGAACCGGGATATAATCAGTATTTCGGAACACAATCAAGCATTTTGGACTGTATGTTGCAGATATGCAACATTATTCCGAGAATCGGGATCCAGCATATCTAGTTGTAATACAAGTATGTTCTTCCCGAAATTGGACGATTTCACTGGAAATTACGGGTCGCCATCAAAATCAGAATACGATCAAATGTTTATGTTGCGAACGGGTAACAATAATCATAGATTTGGCCAATTATGCATATTTATATGACATTGTGACCGGGAGAGTTGGGGACATTTTCGCACGGACACGCTGCAGGGAGGGAATAATGATCAGGAAGCACAAGTTGCATCTCACGCGGATGCTTTTGGCAAGCTCAGTGTTTGCCTATGGGCCGCTGGCGCAAGCCCAGGAAGTCGATGCCTCGCAGCCGGACGACGTGTTCGGCGCGATTGTGGTGACCGCCAATAAGCGCAGCGAGAGCCTTCAAAGGGTGCCTATTTCTGTCAGCGCCTTTTCAGGTGAGCAAGTCGAACGGCTCGGCATCACTGACACCACGCAGATCACGCAGCAAATTCCGTCGCTGCGGGTCAATTCTTTTTCACCCAACCTAACGATCTTCAGCCTGCGCGGCATTTCGCAGAACAACTTCACCGACAATCTCGAAGCGCCTGTCGCGGTGTATCAGGACAATGCCTACCTCGCGTCGATGAACGCTCTGGCGGGTCAGCTTTTCGACATCAAGCGTATCGAAGTCTTGCGCGGGCCGCAAGGCACTCTCTTCGGACGCAACGCCACGGGTGGCCTGATCCATTATCTTAGCGAGGACGCCAGCAGCACCGAATTCAACGGCTATGCTCAGGGCAGCTATGGTCGCTTCAACGATCGCTCGATCGAAGGTGCGGCTGGTGGTGAGTTAACTCCGGGCATCCGCATCCGTGCCGCCGGCCGGATCGAAAAGGCCGACGGATATATCAAATCCCGTGACACGCTCGATGCCGACGGCAACCTCATCGCGCGCGGCAGTGGTCAGGATCTGGGCGGCAAGAACGGCTGGGCCGCCCGCGTCAATCTTCAGGCGGACATCACACCCGATGCGACCTTGAGCCTGTGGTATAAGCATAGCGAGGACAATGACGTTCCAACCGGCGGATATGTTTTCGAAAACTGTGTTTATCTCCCCAACGGCTATTGCGAGACGAATGCGGCTGGTCTCAGCGATGCGCAAAATGGCGTCATCAACGGGCTGACGGGCGCACCGGCCTCCCCATTCGAGCATTTCGGTGAGCGTCGCGGCGGCATGGACCGCGTCGTCAACAGCTATCAAGGCGAACTCAACTGGGATTTCGGTGGCGTCACGATGACGTCGATCACCAATTACCTCAAGTTGAACAAAACCTATTTTGAGGATGGAGACGCCACCCCCTCCCTGATCGTGAACGTCGACGCCAGGGTCAAGTTCGCGCAATTCTCGCAAGAGCTGCGCTTTGCCGGTGAGACCGGAGCGCTGAAGTGGCAGGTCGGCGGCTATTATCTCGATATGGACTATGATGGCTCCCATGCCGTCACCGGCGCACCGATCGTCGACCTCGCCGCCGCGGGCAATGGCGGTTTCGCGACACCCAAGGTCGATCAGCAATATAGGATCGATTCTAAAAACTGGTCGCTCTTCGCCCAGGGCGACCTCGCCCTGTCCGATCGGCTAAGCCTGACAGTGGGCGGACGATATTCGGTGGATCATAAGTCGATCGCCTATGCCGCCATCCTGACCGACCCCGATTACGCGCCCCAACCCGAACCCAAATTGCTGTTTACCGACAAGGATCTGGCCGCTGTGGTGCCGGGCGTCAATCGAGAGGTCTATAAGGATTGGGCGGGACGCGCGTCCCTCAATTTTCAGGCGACGCCGGACACCCTGCTGTTCGCATCCTGGAATCGCGGCATTAAGGGTGGCAACTGGTCGCTCTCGTCCAGTATCAGGCCTCAGGATTTCCGGCATCGTCCCGAAACGCTCAACAGCCTCGAAGCCGGGTTCAAGACAACCTTGGCCAACCGTACCCTTCGCCTGAACGGCACGATTTTCCACTATATATATGACGACTATCAGGCCTTCTCCCTCGCCGGCGGGGTACCGCACGTCTTCAACAGCGACGCGCGTTCGACCGGGGCCGAACTGGAAGCCTTCTGGTCGCCGTCGAGCCGTTTCGACGCGGTGTTCGGGGCGACCTGGCAAACATCGTCGGTCGACAGCATTCCCGCGACCGATGTCCAGTTCGGACCGGAGTTCTTTCCGGGTGCGCCTAGCGCGCAATATTGCACCAACATCGGCGGGGTCTTCCGCTGCGATTTCCCGCAAAAGACGATTACCGACGCCAAGTTCCCGAACTCGCCAAAGTTCAGCTTCAATTACCTGCTGCGCTACAATTTCGATGTGGCCCAAGGCAATCTCGCGGCGCAGGTCGATGGCACATGGTATGATGATCAGTTCCTTGAAGTCACCAATGGCCTGGGCTCGTTGCAGAAGGCCTATAATGTGACGAACGCGTCGCTGACCTATCGTCATCACGCCTCAGGCGCTTCAGTGACCCTCTGGGGTCGCAACCTGTTCGACAAGGCTTATCGCGCCTACTCGCTTAACCTCGGCATCCTTGGCGTCACATCGGTCTACGCGCCACCCACCACCTACGGCCTAACGCTGCGTATGCCCTTCGGTAGCCGCTGAACGGCGCAAGAACCGGCCGCCGCATGACGCGGCGGCCGTTTTATCTCGCTTCTTATTATCCGAGCGGATCGACGTGAAGGCAGATCAACTTCATGTCCAGATAATCCTCAATGCCGTGCCGGGATCCTTCTCGTCCGAAGCCGGACTGCTTGATTCCGCCAAATGGCGCGACTTCCGTTGATATAAGCCCTGTGTTCACGCCGACCATGCCATAGTCGAGCGCCGCCATCATGCGCCACTGACGCGCTGCGTCGCGCGTGAATACGTAAGCCGCCAGACCAGCATCGGTGTCGTTCGCCATTCGAACCCCCTCCGCCTCGGTCTTGAACCGTACCAGCCCGGCAATGGGACCGAACGTCTCCTCGCGGCACAGCAACGCATTGTCACGGACATCCGCCAGCACCGTCGGCGCAAAGAAATTGCCTGGCCCTTCGACCGGCGACCCGCCTACCAGTATGCGCGCGCCCCCCACGACGGCATCGTCTACATGCGCTTTCGCCTTGGCGACGGCACGCTGATCAATCAATGGCCCCAGGTCGACCTCGTCGGTCAAGCCAGCGCCAACACGCAGACGCGCGACGGCATCGGCCAGCCGCCTTGCGAATATATCGTGAATCGCATCATGGACCAGCAGCCGGTTAGCACACACGCAGGTCTGGCCGGCATTGCGGAATTTGGATGCGATGGCGCCGCTTACGGCGGCATCGATATCGGCATCTTCAAAGACAATGAACGGTGCATTGCCACCCAGTTCGAGCGATACGCGCTTGACCGTGTCCATGCATCGCGCCGCGAGTTTGCGTCCAACCGGAGTCGAACCGGTGAAGCTGAATTTTCGCACGCGACTGTCCCCTGTCAGCACGTCGCCAATGGGCTGGGGTTGCCCGGTCACGACGTTGAGCACGCCATCGGGCAACCCGGCTTTCGCGCCAAGATAGGCCAGCGCAAGGGCTGACAAGGGCGTCAGCTCAGCGGGCTTGAGAACCATCGTGCATCCAACGGCGAGTGCCGGGCCGGCCTTGCGCGTGATCATCGCCAGCGGGAAGTTCCAGGGCGTAATCGCGGCGACGACGCCGACCGGCTGGCGCAGAACGAGCAACCGTTTGTCGGCGGCGTGCGGCGTGATCACTTCGCCATCGACCCGCCGCGCTTCATCGGCGAACCAGTCGAGAAAATTAGCGGCATAAAGCACTTCGCCTCGCGCCTCGGCAAGTGGCTTACCCTGCTCGGCCGTCAGTATGCGCGCCAGATCGTCGCTGTTATCCAGGATCAGCCGATACCAGCGGCGAAGGATTGCGGCCCGCTCGGTCGCCAGCTGTTCCCGCCAGGCGGGCAACGCCGCGTGCGCGGCGGCGACGGCGCGCTCCGCACCCTCGCGGCCAACGTCCGCCACTTCGGCTATCAAGGCGCCATCGGCAGGATTTGTTACGGCGACCCGCGCAACGCCGGCATCCCAATGTCCGCCGATGAACGCGCCGCTCCGCAACAGCGCGGGCTGTGCCAGGTCCAGCATCATATTCGCTGTCATGCGACTATCTCGATTGTGCCCGGACGTAAGAGTTTCAGATTCCTAAAACGACACTGTCTGGTGCAATTTGTACGCATAGCTGCTTATCCCATGAGCATTTGAAAGAGGTTCCGGACCCGCTAGGGAACGGCGCGGGGCTGCGTGTTCAGCGCGCTGCCTGCCGAGGCAAGCACGATGCAGCCGATTGCAAGCCACTGCTTGTCGGTAAGCTTTTCTCCAACGATCGCGAAGCCCGACAAGGCGCCGATTGCCGGCGCGGCGCTGGCCAACAAGCCAAAGTGCGATGCCGGCAGACGATGCAGTGCCTGCAATTCCAGCATTGCCGGAAGCGCGCTCGACAGCACGGCCACGACCAGCCCGATGGCGAGCACCATTGGAGTGAAAAGGGCCGGGCTCGCGTGGCTGACATTCAACGGTACGATTACGAGCGCGGACAGCGCCATGCCCCATGCGGCCGCGTCACGGCGCAGGGCGCCGGAAATATGCTTGCCCGTGAGGATATAGGTCGCCCAGCACAACCCGGAGGCTGCGGCAAAGGCGATACCTATCGGATCAAGGGCGTTCGCTCCCGACCGTGGTATCAGCAGCGCAAGTCCCAGCACGGCGCAGCCGAGCCACAGAAAATCGCGCGGCCGACGCGACCCGAAAAGCGCGATCGCAAGCGGCCCGGTCACCTCGATTGCGACTGCGATGCCGATCGGGATTCGTGCGAACGCTTCATAGATCAGCAGGTTCATGAAACCGAGCATCAGACCATAGAGGAACAGCGGCCATCGCATGGCGCGCGGCACCGGACGCCGCCATGGCTTCACCAGAGCGAGTAGCAGCACGGCTGCCAACGCAATGCGCAAGGCAGCCAGGCCGGTTGCGCCGACGACGGGGAAGATCGTCTTGGCGATCGCTGCGCCGATGGCGGTGGAGGCAAGCGCGCTCAAAGCAATGACGGCACCAACGATCACATGGCCGCGACGAGCGCGTGGAGGCGCGAAATTCATGAAAGGGACGCCAGAACTGAAAGGAACGCTAAATGCGGGACGCATCGCCGGCACGGGGCGATGGGTCGGCGCAGGCGGGAGTCTTACGCAGAGGAAAGCAACGTGACTTGGTCCAGGGGAGCTACAAAAGGTCACAGCATACGGGGCAGAACGTCGGTCTCGCCGCCCTTGTCGGTCAGCCGATGCTTCAGCGCGCCCGCAACATGCAACAGGACAAGACACAGCAGCGCATAGGCGGAATAGCGGTGTAACGCCTGAAATACCGCGAATGCATCGTCATTCTTGGGCAACAATTCGGGGACACGCCCAAAAAAGAAGAACGGCACCCCATCGCTTTGCGTGAAGCTGCTCGACATCGCATAACCCATCGCGGGGATCAGCAATGTCAACGCGATAATGAGGCGGTGGACCAGGTGCGACAGTGCCCGCTCCCACCATGAAAGCGCCGCGGGGGTGGGTGGAAGGGGCCGGCTACGCCAGCGTATGATCAGATGCACCAGCGCCAACAGCCAAACGAGCACCCCGAATTGCTTGTGGTTGTCGTAAAACAGTCCGAACGTCTCGCCCGATGTGCTCTCGGGCAGGCCGGTCATGGTCCAACCCGACCAGATCAGGCCAATGATCAGGAGAGCGCGACTCCAGTGCAGAATCCGCATTCCGACCGGATACTTGATCAGCGCGCCCTCGCCAGACAACTCATTCATCACCATTCCCCGAGAAAATCGCCGTGGACATTCGATCGAATGTCACATGAGGGATTATACATAAGCGTTGACAATCACTCAAGTTGTGCTTGTTTGTTGCTAATATTAAACAAAAATGAGGCGCTGTGTCGACATGCCCCGCCCCTGCTTTTCGGCACTTGGCTGGCACGGAAGTGAGCAATTGCATGCGAACCATGATCGGCGGTCCTCCGAATCCCCCATGTCCCTCGCGGGTACGACCCGAAATTTCGCATCAGAGGAGGCTCACGTTCGGCCTATTTCAACCCTTCCGAACGGCTGAATCTTTTGATCCTGAGAGCACCTGGCCCGCGTTCCGCAGCGGTTCGAGATACAAGTCCTTTAGCGTAGCGTGGGGATTGCGCGGGCCAAGTTCATCTTCGCTCAAGCCCAAACGAAAGCTTTCCCCTTTTGCAGGAACATAAATGGTCCCGAAAATCCAATCCCAGCAGAATAATTGCACGCCAAAGTTGCGACTGAAATGATGTGCTTCCGCACTGTGATGCAGCTGGTGCATGATCGGGCCACCGATAAGATAATCCAGCCGGCCGAAAGACAAGGGAATATGGGAATGATAGAGGATCGTCCTGACATGCCAGATGGCAGATAGCGCTATCAGTATTGGCAATGTCGAGGTCGCCAAAGGTCGTCCCGTCATCCACAGGATGATCCCGGCTGCAAAGCCATTGCACAGTCCTTGGATGATGACACTGGGCAGAACCTCCAGCGGATGTTCGCGATCGCCCGTAAAATAGTTCAGCGTTTCGGCGGAATGATGGACTCTATGGAATGACCAGTAGATCGGAATCCTGTGCATCCATCGATGATTCCAGTAGTTGCCAAGGTCGCCGATCAGAAAGATGAAGCCGACCTGGCACAGAAGGACCACCCATTCCGGCCAGTCAACCGGCGCCCGTGCTCCGAACCGCATATTCAATCTGCTGGTGAGGTAGATGCCGAAGACCAATGCCAGTGTCGTCATGATAGCTGTAAAAGGGGGTGCCCAAAGCAGCCGCAGGAGCCAAGATCGCCGGTCGATCTTCGCCGACTGACGCGCATCTTCCACAGAAGACGGCGCGCGAACTAAATGGGGATCGACGATATATTGCGGCAGTTTTTTTATAGAAAGGCCATTGGCCTTCCGCTCATACAAAAAGAAATAGAATATTGCTCCAAACGCGAAATATATCAGGTCGAACAATATTGCACCTGCCATGATCTCTCGCCATGATTCAGCATAAGCCGTGCGCAAGATCTCAATTATAGTGTCCATTTGCCCTCTCCGATCCTCGCTTCAATGCCGTCTGGATGACAGGCTATTCGACGTGCGCGGTCGTTACCGGCAATCCATTAAGGGCGGGCGAAAACGGTATCTGGCAGGAAAGCCGCGAACGAGGGGTCCGATTGTCAATGGATTCGAGGAGGCCCGCTTCGTCCTCGCTCATGGCCGGCAACAGGTGCAGCCATTCGGGGGCGACCTGAACATGACAACTCGCACAGGAACACACGCCACCACAATAAGCAGGCAGATCGTCTATTCCAGAATCCCGAATGACCTGCATCAGGGAGTTTCCTGCGAGACCCACCACGCTGCGGGCCTTTCCATCGGCGCTAGTAACGATAATGGAGGGATCGCTTTGTGTAACGGTCAGCGATTGCGCTCCCGCATCATTGAAATTCATCGTAATATTCCTGTTCAAAACGCAGTGCATCTAGCTCATGATGATTTGATCACAGGAGCTATCGAGGCGACACGCCTGCCGATATCCTCTCCGGTGTGTCAGAATATATGGCGGAACTGGATTCCGATCTGACGCGGACGGCTCACGATGACGCGGGGAATCCGTTGGAGATTCCCATCGACAAGCTCCTGACGCTCGAAACCTGCTGACGGCTGGTCACCGAAATTCAGTCGCTTATCCAGCAAGTTCTTCGTAAAGAGCATCACTTGCGATGCGCCAAAGCTGATGCCGATATTGCCGTTGACAATGTTGAACGGCTGGCGGTCATATGCGCCACCTTGGCCATCGGAAACCTTGACGACCGACGTATAGCTATAGTCGGCCGAGACAAACAGGCTCGCGCCGCTTGTAAGCGGCTGTTCATAATATCCCGATGCGCTGAAGGTCCAGCGCGGCACCTGCGCCAGCCGGCTGCCAGGCAGGTCCGGAAGATAGCCAGGGTCGAGAAGGGTCGCGGAAGTATACCCGATCCCAGCCTGTATCGTCAGCGGCACATCCGCGAAGGGACGTCCGACCAGTTCGAATTCACCACCACGAATACGGGCCTTGCCGGCATTGCCGGTGAACGAGACCGTGCAACCGGGCAGCAGCACGGATTGCTGGATGGATGACCAGTCGATCTGAAATGCGGCGGCCGATGCGCTGAGGCGGCGATTGGCCAGTTGCGTCTTGGCTCCGACCTCGTAACTCCACAGCGTGTCCGACTTGAACTGTCGAACATTGTCGATGGTAAGGCCAAGCGCCGCGAGGTCCGCACCGCATATGTCGGGCAGCCGCTGTTGCGATCCGCCTGGTCGAAAGCCCTTGGAAGCCGAGGCGTAGATATTGCCCCGATCGCCCAGCTTATAGGATAGCACGGCCTTGGGCACGAAGCCGGATTGCCGGTTAGACAATCCGGGCTGGTCGGCGCCATCCGGTCCTATGATGAGGCCCGTGTCGAACGTGGGCGCTGTCGTGCGCTTGATCCAGTAATGCCGCAGCCCCAGGGTGAGTGTCAGTCTGGGGACAAATTCATAATAGAGCTCGCCGAACAGTGCGGTGTCCCGCCGTCTTTCGATCAAGGTGCTGTCACCCAGATAAGATACGTCAGCGCCTGCGTCCGCCAGCGCCTGACTATACTGCCCCGGCACGCGCGTGTCGCGCAGGGCGCGCTGGTAGTAAAAGCCGACAATGCCTGACAGACCCGGAAGAACGACATCGTCATCGAACGACGCGCGCACTTCCTGCGTGAAGCGCCGCTCTTTCTGGACCGTGACCGTGGCGAAGGGGGCATTGCCGAGATCCAGTCCGATGTCCGCGAGGAACTGGTTGGATCCTTCGGTATCATCTTCGACTTCGTTGATCTTGCGCTTGAAATAGCTGGTCGAGGAGACGACCGAGACGCCATCGCCCGTATATTTGAGCACCATCGACCCGATGCCCCACCGATCCTTCGACCCCTCCTGAATGTCTTGGTCACGATCGACCGTAAGCGATGTCGGGACATAGACGGGAAGGTGTGCGTAACTGGCCGGGAAGCCATGGAGCTTGCTTGACTGGCCGATCGCGGACAGCGTCATCTCCAGCGAGTCCGACAATCTCGCGCGCAAAGTCGCCGATGCCGAAAAGACATCTGTGCCGCCCTGGCCATCGCGCGTCACCATATTGCCCTGGCTGTCGGGGAAGCGCCGGCTGACGTAGCCGGACTCCCGAGTATAACCCGCCGCCAGGTTGAGCGCGATCCTGTCCGGCACCAGCACCATGCTTGTCTGTGCGTTTGCATCGGCATCGAACGCGCCATGGCGTGTAGAACCGCCCTGAAGCTGGACGATGCCACTATCGGCGCTCAGCGACGGGGCTTTCGTGATGTAGCGAAGATTGCCGCCCATCGAGCTGGCACCAAAGAGCGTGCCCTGCGGCCCCTTGAGCACCTCTATGCGATCCAGATTGAGCGCCTGGGGGCTGACCGAGGCTGGAACCGGCGTGTCGTTGATGTAATAGGCCGTCGTTTCATTGCCCACCACGCCGCGAATGGTCGTCTGACGGCTGCCGCTCCATAACAGGCTGCCCCCCTGGCCATATTGAAAGCTCAGGTTCGGAACCTTGGTCGCGTAATCGGCGAAACTCGTGATATTCTGCTTTTGCAGGAAATCGGCCGAGTAGGCTGTGATGGAAGCGGGGACATCTACCAGCGTTTCGTCCTTTCGCCGCGCCGAGACGACGATCGTATCGATCGGCGCCGGATCATCCTGCTGGACGCTGTCGTTGCTCGCAGCTGTGTCGGGGCGCTGGGCTTGCGCCACGGCGAGAGGGGTAAACCAGGCGCCACTGCTCAGCAGTGTGACAAGCATGGACGGTATCACTCTCTTCATTTTACCCCCTTTATTTTGCAACATGCCTTGTCCCCGGACCGAGCCGGGCCGGACATGTCCAACAAAGCACGGGTCGCTCATCCACCGCCGCTAAGATGATTGTTGATCTTTGCAGAGGATGCAGGTCCAGTATCATTGGCCGACCCGGTCCGATGACGAAAAGGCATTGGTCCGGGCTGGTCGACGACTGGGTGCCGACAGCGCATTTGAAGCGCGGCAGCAGGCCAGGATGAAGGGGGGTAACAGTTTTTGATACGTTACAGGGTCAGATGTCGCACGGGATTGGCGCTTGGCTGAGCAACAAGATCAGGCTGTATACGAGGTCGAGGTCGAGCGGGTGCGAGCCTATCTGGCCGCCGAGGGCCGCTCGCGCGCGCTGCTCCATCTGTTCGAATATCTCGTCGTACATTCACGCGACATCCGCGCGCCCAAGGAGATCGAGATCGCCTTTGAGGTGTTCAAAAAAGATCATCGCTTCGACACGTCCCAGGACTCGATGGTCCGGGTCTACATGCACCGCCTTCGTGGTCGCCTCGACGAGGTTTACGAGAGCGTTCAAGGGGGACGCCTCGTCATCCCAAAAGGCGAATATCGGATCGTTCTCGTAGAGGCGGCTGTAGCGCCCTCATTCCCTGCGGTGGAGACAAGCACCCGGATGGCCGCGACGTCACCGCCAGCAAAAAACGTGAGGTCCGTAGGCCTCCTGTCCGGGATTTCACGAAAGAAATTGGTGCTCGCCCTGGCCGTTCTGACGCCTATGGTCTGGACGACGATGTTCTATCTTCGCCATCGCTCCGTCGCGCAGTCCGCGCCGGTCGCCGGCGCCTATCGTAACGGAGAGAGGCGCTGCGGTGTAGCGACGCTGGTGACAGGCGACACCTATCTCTATTTTCGAGACAGCGCGTCGGACAATTCGCGAAAGCTGATCATGCGACCCGCGGTCACGTCGCCAGCGCAACTCGACGCGATCCGCGTCAGTGAAGCCGCAAAGGGCGCGCGTGTCATCGATCTTGATGATTATTACATGTCGGCCGATAATGTCGGCGGGCTATGGTCACTGCTCACATCCTTTTCCATCGGCGATCGCCGCGCGCTGATCGCGCCCGCAGTGCTGCCCAATTCCAAGTTGACGCCCGATGCCCTCAATCGCGGCGATATCATATATTATGGCCGCCTCGACCAGCTCGGTTCGTTGCACGACAATGTCTTTCAAAGCTCCCGCTTCGCGCTGGACCCGATGTCCGACACTTTGCGGGACGTATCGGCCGATCAGAACTATACGGCGCGGATGCCGACTGGGGCTACGGATCGGGACCGCGATCCGTCAAAGCGCGCGGCTTTCGCTTCGGACTATGGCTATCTGGCGCGCATAGCCAAGCCGAACGGATGCGCAATCTGGATCGTCGCGGGCCTGCAAGATGCAGCTTTGCCGCCAATGGCCCGCATCGTCGGCGATCCGGCTTTGTTGCGGGACGTGTATCGACAATCGAAAAGCAGCCGGTCCTTTGAAGCGCTCTACGAGTTTCGCTCGGTCGGAGCGCTACGATATACGAGCCGGCTGATCCTTGCGAGACCGATCCGGCCATGAGCTAAGCGGCTGCCTCATCGACCGCCATCCCAAACCGCCTGGCCGGCAATGGAGTGAAACGCCACCAGCTTGCGAGCGTAACCCTGGCTGTACATTGTGCGGACCTGATAAAGGGCTTCGAAGCTCTCATTCTTACCGCTGAACTTTGAGGCGAGTTCAGCCAGGCCCGCGCTGCTGCCTGCAAGATCCGCCATCTGCGCGATGCCCGCGTCTCCCAGGCCCGATATTATGATGATCCTGTTGTTCGAAGGGCCTGGCAAGCTGGCGATATACCCATAATCGCGCAATGGGATAGCGGTGTCGGCGCCGGCACGGATGTCTGACTGGTAGCGACGGCCCGATTTCTTGTCGAGCAGCTGCGGATCGGTGGCATTCAGCTCAAAGGCTGATGCGCGCGCTATCACGTTTCCGAGCAGCCGCCCCGTTCCGTCCAGCGGCCCGACATAAATAATATTATTGTTCTGGAAGATTTCCGGATCGAGCCGGGACGCGGGACTGACCGAAACTACAGCCTCGCTCATCTCCAGCGTCCGAAGCGCGGTCCATATACTGCGCAAGGCGAAAACCAGATTCGAGCTTGTATAAGCAAGGTCTAGATCGACGAAGCGATCGGACCCGCCTTTGGCAAGAATGCGGTTTCGGAAATCGACTTCATTCGAAACGGAAAAATCGCGGTTTATCTGTTCCACCCCTCCGCCATTGCGTTCGCCGAAAAGAAAATGATCGCCGATAATGATAGCCGTGGGATAGCGTCCCGAAATCAGGGGCTGCCAAAGCCGACTCTTCGCCAATGTCGATGCGCCAAGGTCACCGGTCACCCAGAAGATCGCCGCGATCAGGATATTGCAAGCGATCACCGCGGTGATCAGCGACCACTTATATTGTCTGCCTCGCTCCTGCGATGGCGGTAGGGCTTCCGCGTTACTCGTGTCGCCAGCGTCGAGCCCCGCCCCACCCCGTTCCGGCGTCAAAAGCTCTATGCGATACTCGCCGCGCGGAATGACCAAGCGCGGTCCCGGGCGTACCGCATAATGTTGATCGAGCATTTTCCGAAGGCGCGACATATAGACCCGGACGGTCGATCCCGGTGAATCTTCGCTCGACGCACTAATGCCCCGAATGGCGACGGCTATTTCCGACTCGCCCGGCTGCCGCCCCTGCCGCGACACTTCCAGGAGAAAGTTGAAGAGCCTTTGCAATTTCTCCGAACGGCGGGCCGACAGCGCAAGATCGACGCGAGATCCTTCTTCAGCTAATGCCTGCGCCTTCGACCATTCCATGGGACGACGATCTTCCATCTTGACGATTGACGCAATATGCGCCGGTCGCGAAGCCGTCCTCAGCGCGCGACAAAATCGTTCAGATGGCTTTCTCCCGCATTCGGCGAAACTGCGACGGCGTTTGTCCGGTCTCCGACTTGAAGGCGCGGGAAAAGCTGGCGGTTTCGGCGTAACCCGCACGCTGGGCGATTTCGAGGATGCTCAGGTCCGTCTCGCGCAATAGCCGTTCGGCCATCGCGGAACGCTTCGCGCGCAGCATCATTCGAAAGCTGCTGTTTTCCCGCCGCATCCGACGACGCAGCGTCTCCTCGCTCACCCCCATGCGCGCCGCCACGAGCCGGCATGTTGTTTTGCCGATCGTCACCGCATTGGATAGCATCTGGTCCACCTGATCGGCGGTGCCCAGGCCGTGCGACCCGGCTGGATGCGCAAGCGTCATATAGTGTTCCAGGATCGCGATGAGATGCGGGTCATGTTGGGCGCCATGCCGCTGCGGATCCTTGGGGTTGAGCAAAATCGCGTTGACGGGCTGATCGAAATGCACGGGGCACCCGAACATCCGTTCATATCGCGCCAGCGGTCCGATCCGGGGATGCTCGAAATGAACCGCGTTTGGCGCATAGGGTTCGCGCAGAAACATTTTGATGAGCCGGTGCACATAGCCGAGCGAGAATTCGACATCGTGGCGGCGCGGTTGCATCCGCTCGTCCGACACCGTGTAGCGCACGACCGGTTCAGGCCCGCGTCGATAGCGCAATTCTGTCACGCCCTGAATACTGAACACCGATTGCGAAAATGCCGTAATCGCCGCGTCTAAAGTGGGCGACGCCAGAAATACATAGCCGGCCGCACCGATCAGTTCCGGACCCATCCGGTCCGACAGGTCGAGCCCGAGCGCCGGGTTGCCCATCCTGTCGGACATTAGATCCAGCAATCGCATATAGCTTATAAGCGGAATAGCCGAGCCCACATCGAGCAGGTCTCTTCCTCGCAAACCCACGCTGTCGAGCAAATCCGCACGTTCAAGAAGCTCGATGCCGGCTGCGTCGAGCACCATATGCAGCACACGGCCACCGACAACCGGCAGCGGGCCGGGTCGCTCCCCGCTCAGACCTACGGCATCGCTCATCCTGATAATATCAACCATATGACTGAAACTATCAATAAGTCCGTGTGCGCTGCGTTATATTTGCCGCGTTCTACGGCAGCCGCGCCGGCTACGTTCGGCAGACGGCCCATCTGTTTGGGGGAAAGGCATGACAATAGCCGACCGGTTCGCGACAATATCCGTGATCGACACAAATGGGTTGTTGCGGGGGCAAAAGGTCTACGGACCGGACCTGGAGGGTATATTGGCCCATGGCATGGGCATGTCCGCTGCCCAGCTGGCGCTTGATCCGACCGATATATTTCTGGACGTGCCCGGCGTCACCGACGATCAGGCGGATTATCACGACAGTCGGCTCGTCGTTGATCCGGCAAGCCGCACGACGATACCGTTCGAGGCCCCCCAGGACAGCGGCCTGTATCTTTCCGAATTTGCCGGCGATGCTTCGGCCTTCTGTCCGCGCAGTATCCTGCGCAGGATGACCCAGCGGGCAGACGAGGCCGGATTTGCCGCGACCATTGGCATTGAGCTTGAGTTCACCCTGTTCAACGAGACGTCGGCGACGCTTGAGGAAAAGGGGTTCGGTCAGTTGGTCACCGCGACCCGTCATGCTAGTCACGACCTCATCATCTATCAGGCCGCCCAGTCTGATTTCTACGCGGCGGTCGCGGACATGTGCGAGCCGCTGGGCATAACGCTCGGCAAGATGCACGAAGAGATAGGGGGCGGCTTCATGGAAGCCTGCATCCGCGCCGCGCCCGCCATGGCGGCGGCCGACCAGGCCGTACTGTTTAAGAACTTCCTGCGCGTACTGGCCATGCATCGCGGCCAGACGGTCAGCTACATGCCGCGCTGGTCGGAGGAAGCCGACAGCCAGTCCTCGCACATCCATATTTCGCTCCGCGATACCGCTGGCACGCCGATCTTCTGGGGCGAGGATGCGCCAGACCATATGTCGTCGAAATTCCGCCATTTCATCGGTGGATTGCAGCGTTACCTGCCAGAGGTGATGCTGATCTTTGCACCGACGGTGAATAGCTGGCGGCGTTTTGCGGAAGGAACCTTTGCGCCGCCAGCCTTCACATGGGGCATCGAAAACCGGACCACTTGCCTGCGTGTTGTCGGCGAAAGCGCCGGGTCGATCCGGGTGGAAAACCGCCTGCCCTGCTCGGATTCCAATCCTCATCTCGCAGCGGGAGCGACGATCGCTGCCGGGCTGGCGGGCATGGCGGAAGCAATCGAACCGGACGAGCCCGTCGTGGGCAACGGCTATAGGAGCGCGACAGGCAGTCGCCCCCTTCTGCGCACGATGACGGAGGCGATCGACGCCATGCGGGCATCGCAGTTCGCGGAACGATGGCTGGGATCAAGATTCGTTGAAACATTCACGGCATCGCGCGCGTCGCAGCTGAGGCAGTTCGAGGGCAAGACCCTGATCGACGAACGCCGCCGCTTCTTCGAATTGGGGTAAGACGCATGACCGTCCTCGGCATTTTGGAATGCGGGCGTAACAAGCCCGAGTGGCTGGAAGAGCATGGCGGCTTTGCTGAATGGTTCCCGCCGCTGCTGAACGTCATAGACCCCACGTTGACGTTCAAGGTTTGGCGCGCCGATCAGGGCGAGTTGCCCGACCGTGTCGATGCCTGTGATGCCTGGCTGCTGACCGGCAGCCCGGCAAGCACCTATCAGGACTTGCCATGGCAGCGCGGATTGAGTGCTTTCGTCGTAGAGGCGAAGGACGTTCGCCCGATGATCGGCGTCTGTTACGGGCATCAGCATATTCACGCAGCGTTGGGCGGCAAGGTCGAAAAGGCGGCGCAATGGGGCGTCGGTATCACCCGCTACGGCATCGACGCGCGACCCGACTGGCTGAAGGACACGCTCGCGAAGGACGTCGAGGAATTTCGCCTGATCGCGCTCCATCAGGACCATGTGACTGTTCCCGCGCCAGATACGCGAGTGCTGGCGTCCAGCCCGCAATGCCCATTTGCCATCACGCTGATCGGATCGGATGTGCTGACATTCCAGCCGCATCCGGAAATGACTCCAAAGCAGGCGGCGAAAATCTACGATCTGCATCGTGGCGACATGGGTGAAGCGCACTGGAGTGCGGCCCAGCAGAGCCTGAGGGGCGACCGCGATCATCAATTGGCGGCGCGCTGGATCGTGGATTTCATTCGATCGACGGCGCGGCTTCGCAACGCGAGTGAAAATGGGGAGCCCAAGGCATGAACACCGCCAGCACGACAGCCCGCCCCGAGACCCGGCTCGACCTTTCTGACGCCGGTCTGTGGCACAAAGGCGTGCCACACGACGAGTTTGCAAGATTGCGTCGCGACACGCCCGTCGCCTGGAACGAGCGGCAGGACGGGCACCGGGGCTTTTGGGCGGTTGCCGGATATGACGAAGTGGTCGCTGTATCGCGCGATACGATCAATTACTCGTCGCGCCAAGGCGTCATCAGCCTTGACGACTTCGACACGGCCCAAACCGATGCCCGGCGTACGCTGCTGGAGATGGACGCCCCTCAGCATACAGCCATGCGTAAGATCACCTGGCCCGGCTTTGGTCCGCGTGCCGTCGCGCGGCTGGAACAGAGCGTCAGGCAGCGCATAGTCGAATTGCTGGACAGTCTGGTCGGCGCGGGCCAGTTCGAGGCCGTCAGCCAACTCACCAAGCAAATCCCGATCGCCACATTATGCCATGTACTGGGCGTGCCCGATGATCGGCGGGACGATATGGTCCGGTGGAGCGACCTGTTGATCGGCTCGGATGACCCTGACTTTGTCGATCCCGCTTATTCCGATTATCCGGAGGAGGCTCGTCGGCTGCTGCCTTTCGGCCACCCCGCGTCCCTCGATGCCTTCGCGTTGGGGCGCGAGTTGGCGGAGGCGCGGAGGCGCGAACCGCGCAACGACATAGTAACCCAGCTTGTGCAGGGAAAGGTGGACGACCGGGCGCTGACCGACGACGAGTTCCTGAACTACTTCCTGATGCTCGTCGTCGCCGGCAACGAGACGACACGTCACACCATGTCCCAACTGCTGGTGGCGCTCGCGCGGCATCCCGACGAATGGCAACGCTTCCGCAAGGATGGCATTAATCCTAAGCTCGCGGTTGGAGAGGCGCTGCGGTGGGCCACACCGGTTCACTTCGTCCGTCGGGTAGCCATCAATGCCATGCGATTGGGTGACGTCACGATCCTGCCTGGAGAAAAGGTTGCAATGTATTTCGCATCGGCCAACCGGGATGCGAAATGGTTCGACCAGCCTGATCAGTTCCGCATCGACCGTGAAAAAAATCCGCATATGGCATTTGGCGGCGGTGGACCGCATTTCTGTCTCGGCAATTTCGTCGCCCAACTTCAATTGCGCGTGCTGCTTGAGGAGATGGCGACCCGAGTTGCCTCGATCGAAATCGTCTCGATGCCGAGCTATCTGCGCAGCAACCATATCCACGGGGTCAAAGCGGTTCAGCTTTCGCTCGGTCGCCTATGAACCAGGAGCGGTAACGCGCTCACTGGCCAGCGTCAGCCGCCCTACTCAACGATGGCGTTGGCGGGCGACGTCGCTATTCGCCCAGTTATAACGAAGCAAATCGTCGACGTGATCTGTCTCGCCGCTGGACGCGCGCGCGATATCGCGATCTTCAGGCGAAGATGAGCATTGTCTCCCGCCCGTCCCCTCGGCGAGGCTTCACGACGAACACCGGAGCCGGCTTCATTCTGATGCGTTCAGTCGAAGAATGATCGAATCCTTGTGGCCTCCTTCGTTGGCGCATGCCTGATGCCAATCCTGGCGCGTGTCGTCGGCAATGGGGCAGGACTTGTTGAATATGTGCGCGCCGTTGATGCGTAACGCCGATCTCCCCAACCAGGTGGCCATAGCGCTCCGTGACGTTAGCCCCGCACTGGTGACGAGTTCACGAATTCGGGAGAGCGGCAGCGTTTCGGCAGCGTAGCGGATGCACAATTGAACCGGGCCAGAAGCGGATGCCGGCCTGACATGAACACTCTCGACCCCGGATCGCCCCTTGAGTTCCCCAATCAGGCGCGTCACGCAAGCATCGGCAGCATCCGGCACGTCAGGCAGCAGGATGGGTATGTCCAGGCGAAGTTTTTCGGCCATGCTCGACTCCGGTTTGTTTCCTTGATGATGGGGGCACGGCCTGCCGCGCCCCCATCCCTCTCACTCACTTGTCCAGGACTGGCGCGCCGAGCACGTTCACGTCGCTGTAGTCACCTTTGACATGATGCCGATGCCGCCCACGCAGCAGCAAGTGGCTGATCGCGGGCAGCACAAACAAGGTCAGCAGCGTCGAGGTTGTCAGGCCGCCGATCACCACAATCGCGAGTGGCTTTTGGACTTCGGCACCTGTTCCTGTTGCGATCGCCATGGGCACGAAGCCGATGGCAGGAACGATACCCGTCATAAGCACCGCCCGGACACGCTCCATCGTGCCCTCGGCGATTGCTTCATCGACGGGCTTGCCAGCATCCAACCGCTGATTGATGCTCGACATGACCACCAACCCGTTCAGCACGGTGACACCTGACAGAACGATGAATCCAACCGCCGCCGATACCGAGAAGGGCAAGCCGGCAAGCAGCAATGCGAAGACCCCGCCTGCCAGCGCGAGCGGGATAGCCGAATAAACCGCGACCGACTGCCTGATACCGCCCAGCGCCATGAACAGAATGCCGAAAATGGCAGCAAACACGACCGGGATAACGAGCGAGAGCCTCGCCGATGCGGCCTGGAGGTTCTCGAACTGCCCGCCCCATTCGACAAAACTGCCCGGAGGCAATTTCACACTCTGCGCCACCTTGGCCTGCGCTTCGGAGACAAAAGAGCCCAGGTCGTTGCCGCGTACGTTAGCTTGCACCACCACCCGCCGCTTGCCGTTTTCCCGGCTGACCTGGTTGAGGCCCTCCGAGAACGTGAACCGGGCGAGTTCGCGCAAGGGAACCGAGCCCCGGTGGGCATCTTCGCCCGGCAGCATGACCGGCAAGGCACCCACCGCGTCGAGATCATTGCGGGTGGCGTTATCGAGGCGGACGACGATATCGTATCTGCGGTCCCCCTCGAACACGATACCGGCATCACGTCCGCCCATGGCTGCAGCCACGGTGTCACTGACATCCTGTAGGCTGAGGCCGTAACGAGCGATGGCGTCGCGGTCGAACTGGACGTCGAGTACCGGGAACCCGGCTGTCTGCTCAACCTTGACGTCGGCTGCGCCCGGGACCGTCTGCAGCACGGTCGCAATCTGCTGCGCGGTCTGGCCCATTGCTTCCAGATCGTCGCCATAGACCTTGATCGCGATGTCACCGCGCACCCCGGCGATCAGTTCGTTGAACCGCAACTGGATAGGCTGGCTGATCTCGAACGCGTTGCCGACCAGCGGCTCAAGCTGCTTTTCGACACGCTCGATGACATCATCCTTGGTCTCGACGCCTGAAGGCCAGGTATCCTTCGGCTTCAGGATGATGAAGGTGTCCGAGGCGTTCGGCGGCATCGGATCGCTTGCCACTTCGGCCGTGCCGGTTTTGGCATAAACGAAGGCCACTTCAGGCAGTTTGGCAAGAGTCCGCTCGACCTGTTCCTGCATCCTTGTCGACTGTGCGAGCGAAGTCGAAGGAATACGAAGTGCCTGCATCGCCAAGTTGCCTTCCCCCAGCACGGGCAGAAACTCGCTGCCGAGCATGGCGAAAACCAGCGCTGCAGCGCCGAAGGTCCCGGCACCCGTCCCTATCCACGGCCAGGGCCGGGCAATGATCTTCTTCAGTTGGGGCTCATAGCGCTCCCTCACCCATGCGACCGCCTTCACCTCCTTCTCAGCAACATCGCCGCGAATGAGCAGCGCGACCATTGCGGGCACAAACGTTAGCGAAGCGACGAACGCGCCGGCCAGCGCCAGCATGACCGTGATCGCCATCGGCGAAAAGGTCTTGCCTTCGACCCCGGTAAAGGTCAGCAGCGGCACGAAGACGAGGAAGATGATCGCCTGTCCGTAAAGCGTCGGCTTCACCATCTCGCGCGACGCCTCGAAGACCTCATGCAACCGCTCATTGAGGCTCAGGAGCCGCCCTTCGACATGCTGCCTGCGCGCGAGCCGCTGCAGGCAGTTCTCAATAATGATGATCGAGCCATCGACGATCAGGCCGAAGTCGAGCGCACCAAGGCTCATCAGGTTGCCCGAGGTGCCTGTCAGGTTCATGCCCGTTCCCATCACCAGGAACGAGATCGGGATGACCAGCGCCGCGATCAGCGCAGCCCGGAAATTGCCGAGCAGCCAGAACAGCACGGCGATCACCAGCACGGCGCCCTCGACGAGGTTCTTCTCAACAGTGCCGATTGTCGCATCGACCAGTTCGGACCGGTCGAGCACCGTCTTGACCGTAATGCCCGGCGGCAAAGACTTGGCAACCGTATCGAGGCGCTCGGCCACTGCCGCTGCGACAATGCGGCTGTTGCCACCCGCCAGCATCAGTGCCGTACCGATGACGACTTCCTTGCCGTTGCGGGTCGCAGAGCCGGTGCGCAAGTCACCGCCGATACTTACCGTGGCGACATCGCGAACCGTGACCGGCACGCCGCCACGCGAGGCCACGCTGGCCCGCGCGATTTCGTCCAGCGTGCGAATGCGGCCATCGGCGCGCACGAGGAACGCCTCGCCGCCGCGCTCGACGAAGTTTGCACCGACCGACACATTCGCCTTTTCCAGCGCATCGGCGAGTTCGGAAAACGAAATCCCGTATGACGACATCTTCGCGGCATCGGGTTGGACCACGAATTGCTTCTCGTAGCCGCCGATGGAATCGATCCCGGCAACGCCGGACACGGTCTTCAGCTGCGGCCGGATTACCCAGTCCTGAACCGAACGCAGATAGCCTTCCTTGGCAACGTCGTCGGTAAGCAACTCGCCGGACGGCGTCATGTAGGAGCCATCGGGTTGGAACCCAGGTTTGCCCGCAATTTTCGGGGCCGCCTTGCTACCGGGCGGCGCGAAATCGACGACATACATGAGGACTTCACCAAGGCCGGTCGATACCGGCCCCATCTCGGGCTCGACTCCATCCGGCAGGGAACCCTTAGCCTGGCCAAGTCGCTCGGCGACTTGTTGGCGCGCGAAATAGAGGTCGGTGTGATCCTCGAATACGACGGTCACCTGGCTGAACCCGTTGCGCGAGATCGAGCGCGAGCTTTCAAGGCCGGGGATGCCGGCCATCGCGGTTTCGACCGGAAAGGTGACGAGCCGTTCCATGTCGAGCGGGCCGAGATTAGGTGCGACCGTATTGATCTGGACCTGCTTGTTTGTGATGTCGGGAACTGCGTCGATCGGCAGCTTGAGGAGCTGGGTGACGCCATAAGCCGAGATGATGAGGGTGGCGATGACCACCGCCCAGCGGAAGCGGATCGAAGCATCGAGAAGGCGAGCGATCATTGGGGCGCTCCTGGCGTATCAGAATGACCCGGATGGCCGTGCGAAACCCGAACGAGAGAGGCCCCGCTTGCTTGCGAAGGAAGCTTCACAGAGATGCGCTTTGGCATCAGGCGCCGCACGCGACCAACGCGGTTTGGCCGCCAGGGGACATCGACGACTGTTGGCGCGCCATCCTGACCGACGATTTCGATATGGATCGTGCCAGGCTTGTAAAAGTTATTGCGGATACCGGGCGATGCCCTGACCCAACCGGTTAATAGAAGATCGTTGGCTTCGCGATACACGCGCCCGTCCTCGAACCGCGCATGTTTGTCGGAATTGGTTGCGATCGGTATTTCTGAAGGCCGCTCCGGCGTGGTCACACAGCCCGAAAGAAATGCGGACACCGTGATGAGTAGGACGATGGTTCTGGTCATGATCAATGTTCCGCCTCGCCCTTGCCGAGTTCGGCCTTGAGTAAAAATGCACCGCGCGTGGCGACCGCCATTCCCGGCTTCAGGCCATCGACGATCTCGATGCGCCCGCCGCCGCGCTTGCCGGTCACGACATTGGTCGCTTGGAACCCCTTCGTGGTGCGGACGAACACAACATCGCGTCCCTCGAACGACTGCACCGACTCTTCGGGAAGTGCGATAGACGGGCTTGCCGCAGCGCTTCTCGGGCTGATGCGAACGCGCAGGCCCTGACCTTGGGTCAGGCCGCCCGCACCGTCGGGTTGCAGAACGATCGTCGCCGTTTTGCTTTCTGGGTCGAGACTTGGCGTAACCGAACGCACGACCGCGCTGCGCGTTTCTCCGCCGAGCAGCTCGATAACCGCCGTGTCACCGGGAGCAATGCGGCGTGCGTCCGCTGCCAGCACTGAGGCATTGACCTGGATGCGGTTGGGATCGGAAACGCGGAACAGCTCGGTTCCGGCGAGCACATAGGCACCGAGCTTTGCATCGGTGCGCGTCACCCGCCCTGAGATTAGGCTGACGACGGCCAGCGACCGGCCATCGCCGCTCACTTTGGACGCAGCCGCGGCACCTTGCGCCCGGCGTGCATCCGCCTCGGCTTCGGCCAGGGCCGCCTGCGCGCCCTCGAGATCTTGCCGGGCCGTCACCTTCGCATCGAACAGGCGCCTCTCCCGGTCGTAGGTCGACCTCGCAAGCGCGAGCTTGGCGGCGGCGGTGCTGCGATCCGATGCGATCATGACGGCATCACGGCTTTCCATCGTCGCTACCGCTTCGCCCGCGCGCACGAAATCACCGAGCCTTCGATTGATCCGCACTATGGCGCCGTCCGCGCGGGCGGTGAGTACGGCTTCACCTTCGGGCGTCGCCGCGACAACACCCTGGGCAAGAATCTCAGCCCCCAGGCCGCCGGCCCGAACCGTTTCGCTTGCAATCCCCGCCGCTTGGGCGCGGGCCTCGTCCATTGCCACGAAGCCCTCGGGTCCGTGATCTTCCTTGCTGCCGTGCTCGCCTTCTTCCTGCGTCTTGAAGACGGAAGGAGCGGACATTGTCCGACCAAGGAAGTAACCGCCGCCAGCCAGGACCAGCGCGCCTGCAGCGACGGTGGCGATCAGGGCTTTCCTGTTTTCTGCAAATTCCATGAGAATGTCCTTACTGCGCGTTCGCGCGCGCCAGTGCGGCCAGCGCGCGGGCGCGGTCGAGTTGCGCTTCAATGATTTTGAGCCGGGTGTTCGTCCGCGCTTCCTGCGCGTCGATCAGTTCGAGCAAGGAGAACTTGCCCGCGCGATAGCCGATGTCTGCAAGCCGCACGGCCTCGGTCGCCTGGCGAAGCCCCGGACCGGATAGGGCGGCGAGGCGTTCATTCGCCGCCGAAAGCATCGTTTGCGCCTCTTGCCGGCCGAAACGGGTATCGAGCCTCGTCTGCGCGAGCACCGCGTCCGCCGCCTCGGCCTCCGCCCGGGCGGCGGGCAAACCGCTGCGGACACTCCGATTGAACGGCAAGGGCACCGAAAGCCCCATCACAAACGCGCTCGACCCGCTTTCCCGAAATTTGCGAAACCCGCCTGATGCCGTGATATTGGGCACCGCCTCGGCGCGGGCCAAAGCAATGCGAGCACTTGCGGCATCGCGTTCGGCCGCGGCAAGGCGTTCATCGAGGCTGGCGACATCTGCGGGCAACGGCGCGGTTGGGACCGGATCGCCGCCGACGGCAGACAGTTCGGGGTCTTCGCTGCCGATCATCAGGCCCAGCTTGCGCCTCGCGGTCAGCAACAATCCGAAGGAACGCAGGCTTTCCGCTTCAGCCTGGGCGAACAGAGCGTCAGCGCGTAGTTTGCGCAACGGAGGGTCACGCCCGGCATCGACAAGGGTGCCGGCGATCCTCGCCAATTCCTGGGCGCGGGTGAGATTGCCGCTGGCAAGGACCGCCCTTTCATCAGCCGCTCGCAACTCGGCATGCGCCACCGCAATATCGTAGGCCAGATCGGCGACAGCCCTGTTCAAACCCAATCGGGCAAACTCCCGCAGAGCTCCTGCCACCGCCTTGCGCGCCCGGCGCTCGCCGCCAAGCTCGAACTCCTGGTTGACCGCGACGGTAACTTCGCTCTGGCGGAACGAACGGTATGGGCCTGTGCCGCTGAAGTTTTCGACCTCGACACCGATTTCGGGATTCGGCCGCAGCCCGGCCTGCAACGCACGCGCATCCGCAGCCCTTAGTTCAGCCTCGGCGCGCGATATGCGTGGAGAGACTTCGCGCCCCTTCCTGAGGGCGTCATCCAGCGTCACCGGCTCGGCCCAAACCGGACCGGCCTGTATCACCAACGCACCTGCCAGCAGCAGGGCGTGCAATCGTATCGGCATGAAAAACTCCTGATCAATGCAAATTGGCGCGGGCAAAGCGTGCCCGCGTCAGGCAAAGATCAGGCGGAAGGCGGCTCGGTCAGGGGCGCGGAGCGCCGGGATGTCATCACCTTCACGAGTGTCGACGCAAATATCTGGATGCTGAAAAACGCGCCAATTTCCGGTGTGACGTCATCGGCCTTGGTCGCGCAGGCACAATGGTGGTGGAATGCAGCCGATGGTGAGGTGCCGTTGTCCGGTTCGCCGCTTTGCTTCTTGAAATCAAATTGAGCGTCCGGCGCAACGCTTTCATGCACATCGATCACTTCGCTGACATGCATGAGGCTGTCGTTACTGCCATGCGCCAATGCTGGCGCCACCGTGCTCCCGAAGAACACAGCGATCAGAACCAGAAATGCCAAGAGACGACGGCGCATGGCGAAGCGGTTAGCACGGACCGCTTTAAGGACCAAATAATTCATCTCAGAACCCAATCCATCACGGAACTTTGGCCTGAAAGTTTCGGTAGGATTGCCCAAAGCTTGTCGTCAGATGGCGCTCCTCGATCGCCACTTGCAGATGGCATGAACCCATGAGAACCAACCAAATGAGCAATTTGGTTGCTGCCATTGTCGCGGCCCTCGCGCTGCAGAGGAACGTGTTTTGACGTCCCATGATTTCGTCGCTTGCTTGATTAGCGGCAGCTGTTGGGGCAGCTGTGGTTGCACATTGGAACGGCCAGCAAACTGTCAAAGCTGGCGATCCCTAATGTAGACCATTGACCCCGATGATTAGCTTGGCCATGCGGCATCATCTTATTCCGCAATGGACGCGATCTCATGAGAATCGTCATCATCGATGACAGCGGATTGCGGGCAACCGTCCTGGAGGAAGGGCTGCGTGATGCGGGCTATGACGATATTCATATCGTTCCGCCGCGAGGCGCCTTCGTCGCTCGCCTCGAAAGGATGGCGCCGGACGTCGTGCTAATGGATCTTGGTAGTCCGAGCCGCGATACGCTTGAGGAAATGCTGACAGTCAGCCGCGCTCTAGCGCGCCCCATTGCCATGTTCGTCGATCAATCTGACGAGGCGATGATCGGCGCTGCGATCGACGCGGGTGTATCCGCTTATGTCGTCGATGGGTTGCGCAAGGAGCGTGTGAAGCCCGTACTGGAACTAGCAGTGCGCCGTTTCAACGCCTTTGCCCGGATTCAGTCCGAATTGGACGAAGCTCGCACCGCGCTGTCCGACCGGAAGGTCATCGATCGCGCCAAGTCCATCCTGATGAAACAGCGGGGCCTCTCGGAGCAGGATGCCTATGCACTTTTACGATCCAGCGCGATGAACCAGGGAAAAAAGATCGTGGATGTGGCGCAAGCGATAATCATTGCCAGCGATTTGCTCGGGGGAGCGCTATGACGACGACTTTACGGATCGCCTTTCTGCCGCTGACCGACGCTGCCGTACTGGCGGTCGCGAGCGAGTTGGGCTTTGCCGAGGAACAGGGGCTAAGTCTCGACCTTGTCCGGACAACGAGTTGGGCGACGTTGCGGGATCGGCTTGTCTACGGCCAGGTGCAGGCTGCTCATATGCTGGCGCCGCTAGCCGTTGCCGTGACGCTGGGTCTCAGCCAGCAGCCAGCGGCGTTGGCCGCGCCCTACAAGCTCAATGTTAATGGCAACATGCTGGTCCTGGCGAGCGATTTCGCAAAGGCACTGGAGCCCAACGTGAAGAGCCGGCTGGCTGATCCGCTCGGCACTGCGCATGATTTCGCGGCGGCGATCGGCCTGTGGCGACGCAAGCCGATCATCGGAGTCGTTCACCGTTTTTCCAGTCATGCTATCATGTTGCGTTATTGGCTCGCGAGCGCGGGAGTCGATCCCGACCGTGACGTGGTGCTACGCGTGCTGCCGCCGTCGCTGATGGTCGAAGCGATGCTCGCAGACGAGATTGACGGATTCATCGCGGGTGAACCCTGGGGCAGCGCGGCGGTGGAAGCGGGCCTTGCTGAGGCCGTCGCGATTGGCGGGCGGATTTGGCGGCGCGGAGTTGAAAAGGTTCTCGCCTTTCGCGAGAACTGGCTGTCGGATAATCCCGATAGCACCGATCGTTTGCTGCGTGCCTTGGCGCCGGCGGCGGCATGGTGTGATGATCCCGCCCATCACGGGGCGCTGGCGCATTTATTGTCCGATCCCCGCTATGTTGATCAGCCAGCGGAACTAATACTGCGCGCATTGACCGGGAATATCGTGGCGCGGGTGGGCGAAGCGCCCATAGAAAACCCCGATTTCATGATGTTTGCGCGCGAGGCGACGTCCTTTCCCTGGCGAAGCCAGGCACTCTGGATCTATTCCCAGTTGGTGCGTTGGAAAATGGTTGATCATTCAGCTGAGAATGCGACCCGGGCGGGTACAGTTTTCCGTCCGGATATCTTCCGCCGCGCGCTCGCGGACACCAATGTGCCCATGCCTGGTGCCAGTATGAAACTTGAAGGTGCGCTAGACTTGCCACTCGCGGTTGGATCTCGGCGGGGAGAGCTTACGCTTGGTCCGGACCGCTTTTTCGATGGTCGGATTTTCGATCCCGAACGGATCGAGGAATTCTTGGCTGGTTTTAAATCGCAGCGTTGAAAAAGCGGGGCAAAATTGTGCCTTGCAACATAACGCGAATCGAGAGATAATGTAACCGTCGCGCGATGGAGCGCACTTACAGGATGGACTCGCCCAAAGCCGGGTCGGTGCCATCTCTTACAAGAAATCACAGCAAAGCCGCTGATCGGAACACGCTCTTTGAGCATGATTCCGGCCTGCGGCTTTTTCGTGTCCATTTCTATTCATTAGGGGACGTCACATGGCTACTGCATATTGGGATCGCGGCGGCAAGACTGCCACGCCTGCCCCCGCGACCAGCTTCTGGAAGGTCGGCCATACGCCGACCCTGATTGCGGCATTTCTCTATTTCGATCTTGCCTTCATGGTATGGGTGTTGCTTGGGCCACTTGCACCCTCCATATCGGCGACGTTGATGCTGACGCCGGCCGAAAAGGGCTTGATGGTCGCGACGCCGACCCTCGCTGGCGCATTGCTGCGCGTCGTTAATGGTCTTCTGGTTGACCGGATCGGGCCGAAGCGTTCTGGGGCAATCAGCCAGATCATCGTCATCGCCGGTCTGCTCAGCGCCTATTTCCTGGGCGTCAACAGTTTTGGCGGCACGTTAGCGCTGGGCGTGATCCTGGGCTTTGCGGGTGCGAGCTTTGCGATTGCCCTGCCGCTCGCCAGCCGCTGGTATCCACCTGAACATCAGGGCAAGGCGATGGGATTGGCTGGCATGGGCAATTCAGGCACCGTCCTTGCCTCGCTTTTTGCGCCGATCCTGGCCAAGATTTTCGGTTGGAACACTGTGCTGGGCCTGGCCTGCATCCCGCTCTCGGTCGTGTTTGTGATTTATATGCTGATCGCAAAGGATGCCCCCAATCCCCCCGCGCCCAAGAAGCTGGTCGATTATTTCGAGCCACTCAAGACCGCCGACGCATGGTGGCTGATGGCCTTCTATTTGGTAACATTTGGCGGTTTTGTCGGCCTGGCCGCATCGCTGCCAATTTACTTCACGGACCAGTTTGGGCTGACTCCGGTGCTTGCTGGCTATTGTACGGCGGGTTGCGTCTTCGCCGGCTCGCTCGTTCGTCCGATGGGCGGTGCGCTCGCGGACAAGATCGGTGGAGTCACAGCGTTGACGATGGTCTTTATTGTAGCGGCGCTGGCGCTTGCTGGCGTCGCGTACGCTACAACGCTTAGTGGTGCGCTTGCACTCTTCGTCCTCGCCATGCTTGCGCTCGGCACCGGCAATGGCTCGGTATTCCAGTTAGTGCCGCAGCGGTTCCAGGCAGAAATCGGTGTAATGACAGGTCTCGTCGGGATGGCCGGCGGCGTCGGGGGCTTCTATCTCGCCTCGTCGCTTGGTGTCGCCAAGCAACTGACCGGAAGTTTCGCCAGCGGTTTCCTAATCTTTGCTGGATTGGCCGTCGTTGCTCTGCTGGGCGTGGTATTGGTGAAAAGCCGGTGGCGCGCCACCTGGAGCACGGGCGCTCGCATCTGACTTGAGGGAAGGAATCGCTTGAGGGATCAAGCGATTCCCTGTATTGTGCAATGCAACGGGCAATGTTGCTCACTTCATAGCTGACGCGACCCACCGATGGATCGCTAAAGCGCACATGATGGCAAAGCCGCCATCCAGACTTTGGTTCCAAACCAGGGTCAGGATGGCGGCTTTTTTTGTTTTTGGAGTCACTGGGATGGAATTTCAAAACAACGGCGAAACGGACGCCGGGGCGGAAGAGCAACTCTTCGTGCCGACCGACGATGTCCGGGAGCACCTCGTAGTGATCGGTAATGGCATGGCCGGTTGCCGTGCCGTCGAGGAATTGCTGGCGCGGGATGCCGTGCGCTATCGCGTCACTATCTTCGGCGCCGAACCGCATGTGAACTATAACAGGATCATGCTTTCGCCCGTTCTCGCCGGCGAGAAGACGTTCGAAGACATCATCATCAATGATCATGCCTGGTATGCCGACAATGGCATCGAGTTGATCGCAGGCGATCCGGTGTTGGCAATCGACCGGGCGGCCAAGACGGTGACTTCGGAAACGGGCCGCGTGGTGCGTTATGACCGGCTGTTGATCGCGACCGGATCTGATCCGTTTATCATCCCCGTGCCAGGAAAGGATCTACCCGGCGTCATCACCTTTCGTGACATGAAGGACGTCGACAGCATGCTGGCGGCTGCCGCAAACGGCGGCAGTGCTGTAGTGATCGGCGGCGGTTTGCTGGGGCTGGAAGCGGCCCATGGCCTGACCCTGCGGGGCATGAAGGTCACGGTACTCCACATCATGCCGACGCTGATGGAGCGACAGCTGGACGAGGCGGCAGGCTGGCTGCTCAAGACAGCGCTCGAGGGGCGGGGCCAGACCATATTGACCGGCGCCGACACCGCTGAAATCTGCGGCGACGGCAAGGTCGAGAGCGTCCGCCTGAAGGACGGGACTATCATCCCGGCCAGCCTGGTCGTGATGGCTGTCGGTATCCGTCCGTCGGTCGCTCTGGCGCGCGAGGCGGGACTGGATGTCGGCCGCGGCATCAAGGTCGATGACCATATGGTGACGAGTGATCCCGCGGTACTGGCGGTCGGCGAATGTGTCGAGCATGACGGCAATGTCTATGGTCTGGTCGCACCATTGTGGGAAATGTGCCGCAGTCTTGCCGATGGCCTCATCGACCAGCATAGCGGCTATAAGGGATCGGTCACTTCCACCAAGCTCAAGGTCGCGGGTCTTGACGTCTTCTCCGCCGGGGATTTTTCGGGAGGCGTGGGATGTGAGGACATCGTTCTGCGTGACGCCTCGCGCGGAGTCTACAAGCGGATTGTCGTCAAGGATGACCGCGTCATCGGCGCGGTACTGTATGGTGATACCGCGGATGGTGGGTGGTATTTCGATCTGCTCAAGAAAGGCGAAAATATTGCGGACGTCCGTGATCTTCTGATCTTCGGCCAGGCCTTCGCCTCGGGAGGGGGGCAAGCGGACCCTAAGGCAGCCGTTGCAGCGCTCTCGGATGATGCCGAGATTTGCGGCTGCAACGGCGTCAACAAGGGCAAGGTAGTAGCATGCGTCGCAGCGGGCAACGCGACGCTGGACGCCGTCCGCGCCACTTGCAAGGCTTCGGCAAGCTGTGGTTCCTGCACGGGCTTGGTGGAAACATTGCTGGCCGTGACGCTGGGCGATGACTATGCCGGCGAGCGCGCGGTCAAGACGATGTGCAAATGCACCAGCTTCGGCCATGACGACGTCCGCCGCGAGATCGTGGCGCAGGGCATGACCTCCATCCCTGAGGTTATGCAGAAGCTGCACTGGTCGACGCCCGATGGCTGCTCGTCCTGCCGCCCAGCGCTCAACTATTATCTGCTCTGTGCACTGCCGGGCGAATATGCCGATGACCAGCAAAGCCGCTTCGTCAACGAACGGATGCACGCCAATATCCAGAAGGACGGCACCTATTCCGTGGTGCCGCGCATGTGGGGCGGCATCACCAATCCGCGTGAGCTGCGCGCGATTGCCGACGTCGTCGAAAAATACGACGCGCCGATGGTCAAGGTGACCGGCGGCCAGCGTCTCGACATTTTCGGCATAAAAAAGGAAGACCTGCCAGCCGTCTGGGCGGATCTCAATGCCGCCGGAATGGTCTCGGGCCATGCCTACGGCAAGTCGCTGCGCACAGTGAAGACCTGCGTTGGGTCCGAGTGGTGTCGCTTTGGCACGCAGGACTCGACCGGGCTTGGCGTCCAGACCGAGCGGATGACCTGGGGCAGCTGGATGCCGCACAAGTTTAAGATCGCGGTCTCGGGCTGTCCTCGCAATTGTGCGGAGGCGACGATCAAGGACTTCGGCATCGTTTGCGTGGATAGCGGCTATGAGCTGCATGTCGGCGGCAATGGCGGCATTCACGTCCGCGTTACGGACCTGCTCTGCAAGGTATCGACCGAGCAGGAAGCGCTCGATTACTGCGCCGCCTTCGTCCAGCTCTATCGCGAGGAAGCACGTTATCTGGAGCGCACCGCGCCATGGATCGAGCGGGTTGGTGTTGATTACGTAAAGAGCCGCATCGTCGAGGATGAGACAGGGCGCGAGGCGCTGCGCGCGCGTTTCCTCTATTCGCAGAGCTTCAGCCAGGACGATCCCTGGGCTGAGCGCGCGACCGGGGCGAACACCGAGCTTCATCAGCACCTGCAACCCATCGCAATCGCCGCGGAGTGACTGATATGACGGACTGGATAGACATTGGCACACTGGCCGACATTCCCCAGCGCGGCGCGCGCACGGTACAGATCGGAGGAGAGACGGATATCGCCGTCTTTCGTACGGGCGACGACCAGGTATTTGCCCTGATCAACGAATGCCCGCACAAGAAAGGGCCGCTAAGCCAGGGCATTGTCCATGGCCACAGCGTCGCCTGCCCGCTGCACAACTGGAATATCGCTCTGGCCAGCGGCGAAGCGCTGGGGCCCGACAAGGGCTGCACCCCCACCGTCGCGGTCCGTCAGGAGGATGGGCGGATTTTCATCGCGCGGCCCGAACCTGCAAGGGCGGCCGCTTGATATGAAATTTCCGTTCGGTTCGAGCAGCTTCCAGAGAAGTCGAGAAGTGTCAGTCAGGAACGCTTTCTCCACCTCAATTCTCGGCAGGCCCGAACCCGCATTCGAAACGAACGGCGAGGGAGCAAAAAGGTGACCGCCCCAGTCCGCACCACCTGCGCCTATTGCGGTGTCGGCTGTGGAATCGTCGCCACGCCGACGGGCGACCGATCGATCGCGATCAAGGGGGATGAAGCGCACCCGGCCAATGGTGGGCGTCTCTGCTCGAAGGGTACGCATCTCGGTGAGACGGTTGGTCTTGAGGGAAGATTGCTCCATCCGATTATCGGCCAGCGCCGCGCGAGTTGGGACAAGGCGCTTGATCTGGTGGCAAAGCGCTTCAGGGAAACGATTGACCGCTACGGGCCCGACAGCGTTGCTTTCTATGTCTCCGGCCAGCTTCTGACCGAAGATTATTATGTCGCGAACAAACTGATGAAGGGCTTCATTGGCTCAGGCAACATCGACACCAATTCGCGTCTGTGCATGTCAAGCGCCGTGGCAGGCTATGTTCGCGCGTTCGGCGAGGACGTCGTGCCGGCGCAATATGAGGATCTGGACGAAGCTGATCTCGTGGTTCTCGTCGGCTCCAACACCGCATGGTGCCATCCGATCGTCTATCAACGCATTCAGGCCGCCCGGGCGATGCGTGGCACCAAGCTTGTCGTCATCGATCCGCGCCGTACTGAAACATGTGAGGGCGCGGACCTGCATCTGCCGCTGAAATCGGGCACTGACGTCGCGCTGATGAACGGGCTGCTGGCCTGGTGTGAGCAGGCAGGTGTGCTTGATGCCGGTTTCCTCAACAACAGCGTGACGGCGCCTGAAGGCTTCTGGGATGCGATACGCGCCGGCCATGATCTCTGGTCGACGGCTAAGACCTGCGATGTTTCTCCCGCGCTGCTCCAGCAGTTTTTCGAGCTGTTCGCTTCTACGCCGCGCACCGTCACCCTGTTCAGCCAGGGCATCAACCAGTCGCTGCGCGGCACCGATCAGGTGAATGCGATTGTCAATGTCCATCTCGCCACCGGCCGCATCGGCAAGCCGGGCGCCGCGCCCTTTTCCATCACTGGTCAGCCCAATGCGATGGGCGGGCGCGAGGTTGGCGGGCTAGCCTCGACCCTCGCCGCGCACATGGATTTCTCGCCCGACAACGTGGCGCGTGTGGGGCGCTTCTGGGCCGCGCCGTCGATGGCCACGAAGCCAGGCCTCAAGGCCGTCGACCTTTTCCGCGCGATCGGCGAGGGGCGGATCAAGGCGCTGTGGGTAATGGCGACCAATCCGGCCGTTTCGCTGCCAGATGCGGGCCGGGTGCGCGACGTGCTGAAAGCCTGCCCATTCGTGGTCGTGTCGGACGTAATGGAGACGACCGACACGGGCGTTTACGCCGACGTACGCCTGCCCGCGGCCGGCTGGAGCGAAAAGGACGGCACCGTCACCAACAGCGATCGTACTATTAGCCGTCAGCGTGCGCTTCTGCCTTTGCCGGGCGAAGCAAAGCCCGACTGGTGGATCGTCACGCAAGTCGCCCGGCGCATGGGTTGGAACGACGCATTCGCCTATGACCATCCCGTTGAAGTCTGGCACGAACATGCACGTTTGACGGCATATCAGAACGACGGTGCGCGCTTGCTGAACCTGCGCAGCCACGCGACCGTCGGCAATGACGCCTATGAGGCGATGGAGCCTTTCCGGTGGGGAGGCACACCGTTTGCCGATGGCCGTTTTCCCACACCCGATGGCAAGGCGCGGCTGCTGCTCGTGGGCCAGGCAGATTTGCAGGCGCCGTTGCGTGACTGGCCGATGACGCTAAACACCGGGCGTTATCGCGACCAGTGGCACACGATGACACGCACAGGATTGTCGCCCAAGCTTGCCCGCCATCGCGAGGAGCCTCTCGTCGAAATCCATGCGCAGGATGCGCTCGCGCTCGGCATAGCGGATGGTGACCTTGCCCGTGTCTCGACACCGCAGGGCGATAGCCTGTTCCGCGCCCGGATCAGCGACGGGCAGCGGATAGGTGAGATTTTCACCCCGATTCACTGGACTGATCAGCAGTCAAGCGGAGGCCGCACCGGCCTCCTGCCGCGCCCCCTCACTGATCCGCATTCGGGCCAACCAGGCTTCAAGGCGACGCCCGCGAAGGTCGAGAAGGTTGCGACGGAGTGGAAAGGTTTCCTTATCCTACGCGGGCTGGAACCGGTGCGGGTGCCCTGCCTGTGGGCGACACGGATCACCGTGCCGGGCGGTGCGCTTTATGAGGTTGCTGGCAACGGTGATCTTTCGCGGCTGGAGGCCTGCTTGCCCAAAGGCGACCGGATCGAGGCGATCGATCTTACGCGCGGCACATGCCGCATCGCGATTATTGCGGAGGGCAGGCTGGCGGGCGTGCTGTTCGTGACTCGAACCGGCCTGCTGCCATCACGCGACTGGCTCATCGGCCAGCTCGAAGCCGAAGGCGTCAGCGCTTCCGTCCTCGCCGCGCGCGGGCCGGGAAATCAGCCCGATAAGGGCGCGATCATCTGCGTGTGTTTCGATGTCGGCATCAATGCCATCGTGGCCGCCATTCGTGAGCAGAGCCTCGTGGACGTGGCCGCCATCGGCAAGGCGCTGGGTGCGGGCACCAATTGCGGATCGTGCCGTCCGGCACTCGCCAATATCCTTGCTCAGTCTTCACAGGAGACCCTGCATGCAGCCGAATGAGCTTATCGCGCCCGGCCAGGTTTGGCTTGTGGGGGCTGGTCCAGGCGACCCTGACCTCCTGACCCGCAAGGCCGAAAAGCTGATCGCTGCGGCTGAGGTGATCTTCTATGACGCGCTAGTCGGACCTGGCGTCCTGGATCTTGCCCCGCCGGGGACGGAGATGGTGAGCGTCGGCAAACGGTCAGGCCGTCATTCCAAGCAGCAAGGCAGTATCAACGATCTGCTGCTTGAAGCGGCGCGGACCGGCAGGCGTATCGTTCGCCTCAAGGGCGGCGATCCGTCGATCTTCGGCCGTTCCACCGAGGAGTTGGAGCACCTCGCCAAAGCGGGTATCTCCGTCCGCATTTGCCCCGGTATCACAACCGCCAGCGCGGCCGCCGCCAGTGGCCATGCCTCGTTGACCTTGCGTGGCAAGGCGCGTGGCCTGACGCTCGTGACTGCACATCTGCAGGCCGGTGAACCGCTCAAGCTAGATTGGGATGCTCTGGCGCGGCCAGATGGCACGCTTGGCATATATATGGGCCGTGCGGCGGCGGGTGAAATCGCGCGCGCTCTGATCGCGGCGGGACGTCATCCCGACACTCCAGTGCTCGTGGCGGTAAATGTATCCTTGCCGAGCGAACGTCTCATTCGTGGCAGGCTTTCTTCCCTTGCCTTTCTGGTTGCGACGATCAGTGACGATGATCCCACCCTCCTGCTGATAGGCGAGGCCGTGGCTTCGATGTCTCCGGCTGTGAATCATGAAGTCGCTGATGGCATGTTTGTGCTGTAGTCACGGTCGTATATAAGGCCGTCCGTGAACAGAAAGCAGGATAGCGAAACAATTCATTTCGTCCATGCCAGCGGAACTTTGCGCGGCTGAATCACACCGCCAAGATCATATATAATTTGCTCGTCCGGCGGTATTGCGAAAGGCGGAACGAGCGCGAGGAACTCCTCGACGGCGATCCTCAATTCTCGGCGGGCGAGATGCCCGCCCAGGCACAGATTGGGGCCTGTTCCGAACGAAAGATGTCTCGGCTTGCGATCAAAGATCGCTTTTCGGGGATCCTTGAAAAGTTCGGGATCGCGATTGGCAATGCTCGTGGGCATCGCAATCCTGTCGCCGGGAAGTATTTTCTGGCCGCACACCTCCAGAGGGACGAGGCAATCCCAAACCTGAAAGGCGACGCCGTACAGCCGTGCAAGTTCGTCCGCGGCATCGGGTATCAGCGCGGGATTGGCACGAAGTCTGGCCTGATCATCGGAGCGATCATTCTGAACTCTTTGCCTGATGCGTTGAAATCGAAAGCAAAACGCGCACGCCGCATATGCGGGCAAGGAAAGCGCGTGTCGATTTAATCAATGTTGCGGATTCCTGACCGTGTCGCTGTTGGGTTTAGTTGAGGAAGTTGAGACATGCCATTGCGTCTCAATCGTCCTTGAAGAAGTTTATGAAGGTTCGGGTATCGCCAACTATTTTCGCAATCACTTTCGTAAACTTCCTCAGTCGGAAGAAGTCGAAGGGCACTAACGAGTTTGCGATACTCTGACGTTCTGGAAGGTCGAACGAAACGAGCCGGGCCAGTGCAATCTGCATGGTGCTTCCGTGGGCAAGGTGGAGGAAGAGCCGAGCATGACAGCTTGGCGGCGTGTAGGACAGGCGTTAGCGTGAAAGCTTCCACTGACTAAACAATTATCAGCCATTGTCGATGATCTTGGATTTGAAGAAGGATCGGACGCAAAGCCGGGCGACTATGTCATCCAAAAAGCGTTCGTCGATTAGAACCTTCCACCCTCAAGCCATTTCCCGCAGTGCGATCGTATGACCTAGCGCATCGCCCAATTCACGAAGCGACCGTTCTTCGATATCCCGATAGAGCTCGAAGGGGTCCAGTACTGCATCCCCCAAAGCCAGCTCAAATGCTGACTGTGCAGCACCGGCAGCATAGCCCTGCTGCTTTTCGTCACCGAGATTAGATTGAAAAATCCCGGCCGCGCTGACCGGCAGGAAATCCTCATAGGTTATTGGAATGGCCGAAACCCATCCGGCGTCGATCAAGTCATCCAGTTCGAAAACCGACACAGTCCCTTCGCGCGCCACGCGCTCGCCTGACGGTGTCAAATAGTAACGGAAATAGCCGAGCCCTTCCCTGCGAAGAATGCCAGGATCATCTGGAAATTTCTCGAACACATCGGCCAATCGCTCAGAATATTCGCCGCCTTTTCCGTCGCGAGCTTCCTCGATCAGAGCATCGTACAAGAGGCGTCCCTTGGGCTTGAGTGCAAGACCACGCTGCTCGACTTCGCCGAAACGCGCCGTGTGCGTACCTGCTTCCCGCGCATCCTGCCCCGCAAAAATTATCTTCTCTTGCAGCGCTGTAAAGCTGGTCTGCCTAAGCAGGATGGGAACCTCACGACGCGGCGGTCCTTCGATCAATGCCTTGGCGGCGATGCCACGCCTTGGCATTTCGGTCTGCACCGCATCGATATCCAACGTGCGGGGCGTGAGATGGTTGATGTGGGGGCCTTTGAACGAAACTACGTCGGCGATCAGCCGGTGGGCATCATGCAATCTACGGTATGTTTGAGCATCGACCACCGCCTCGCTGTGCCACCGAAATGTTTGGAGAACCTCCACAACGAAGATTTTCGCGTCCTCTGCCGCGAGCCCGCCCTGCGCCTCGGCGCGCTCGATCATCGTCATTGCCTGCTCGTTCAGAATGCGACGGCGAGACAGGATCGCTGCCGCCTGGTCACGCAAACTTATATCTTCGACAAGATCCAGACGGAGGAGCGAGGTAAATACCCGAAAGGGATTGTGGCTTAGTGCTTCTTCCGTGACGGGCCGGAAAGCCGTTGAATGGACCGGAACTCCAGCGACCGTGAGATCATAATAACCCACTGCCCGCATGCCCATCACGGCAAAAGCCCGTTTTACCCCGCGCAACTCTTCCGCAGTGCCGAGCCGAATAGCGCCGTGGCGCTCACCATTGAGCCGTGCGAGATCGTCACCGCCAATAACGCCGGATGAAACACCATTCGCCAAGGCCGCAGCGTTTGTATCCGCTACGATTTCAAGGAGGTCGCCATAAAGAGGCACCTCTTTCCGATACATGTCAGACATTGCCTGGGAGAAGGCGACCCGGATATCATCAGGCGATACGAACGGTTGTGAAGGCATCTCATTTCCCAATGCCGGTTCCTTTGGTCGATAGTTGTTTATGGCATCTCGAGGGTAGTGGAAACTTCCGTGTGCCAACCGCACGACGATTGGCTGCATTAACAGTTCAGTCGTCCGATAATTCCCACGGCGGCGGATCATAGAGACCTGCCAGATAATTGATGAACGCCTTTACGTTGGCGGGAACCAGGCTGGTACGCGGGTGAACGGCAAGGATAGCGACATCGGACGCGCCTTCCCATTCAGGCAGCACCTGTACGAGCGCGCCGGAGGTTAACTCGGCCCCTACATCCCACGTTGAGCGCAGAGCAACGCCGAAGCCGGAAATGACGAGTTCCCGAATTACTTCGTTCGAATTGGTGCGGACGTGACTATCGATAGCGATAGCGCGTTGATCATCCGCGCTTTCCAGCCGCCAGGGACTTTGCGTGGTCGCCGCGAGCAGCCGATGGCCCAATAAATCATCGAGGGAGTGCGGAGTGCCGTGCATCTCCAGATATGCCGGCGCCGCGCACAACAAGCGCCGATTGGCTGCAAGGCGGGTGGATAACAGCCCGCCTTCGACAGATGGAGCGATGCGTATGGCCAGATCAACCCGCTGCTCAATAAGATCGATGAAGCCATCGCTGAGGTCGAGATCCAATTCGATCCTCGGGTAGGCGTTCAGGAAATCGCTCAGATGTGGCGCTATATGCAGCCGGCCAAATGAGGTGGGCGCCGAAATATGAAGGCGTCCGGCGGGCGCATCGACCAGTCCGGCAACGCGGGCCTCGGCAGCAGTTGCGGCGGCCAGCACTCCAACCACATCTTCATAGAATGCCTGACCTACTTCGGTGGTCGCCAGACGCCGCGTCGTGCGGTGGATCAGACGCGCTCCAAGTCGTTGTTCCAAGCGGGCCAGCCGTTTCGACACCATCGCCGGTGAAAGATGCAGCTCACGCCCTGCCGCCGAAAGACTTCCTGCCGCGACGACACGGGCGAATAGCTCATAGTCCGCATTCACGATCTTTTCCTCTGGAGAACAAATGCTTTCTACAATCAACCTCTAGTGAAGATATTCGACTTGTTCTAGGGGTCGCGCTGAGGAGAGACTCGTGTCACTTGTAATGCCCAAACCGGACCAGTCCGTCCTGGATCGACGCGCGGAAATCATCGCGGCGCTGCAGGCGATCGTGCCCGGCGAAGGCGTGATCAGCAGGGAAAATGAATTACGCCCCTACGAGTCCGATGGACTGACGGCCTATAGGCAGCCGCCAATGGTCGTCGTCCTACCGGAAACGGTGGTTCAGGTTTCCCGGGTGCTGCGCTGGTGTCATGATAACACTGTCAAAGTTGTGCCGCGCGGCTCGGGCACGTCATTGTCCGGGGGGGCGCTGCCCCTCGCGGATGCCGTCCTGCTGGGCTTGGGCAAATTCAACCGAATTCTGGAAATCGACTATGCGGATCGCGTCGCAGTCGTGCAGCCCGGCGTCACCAACCTGGCCATCACCCGAGCGGTGGAAGACGAAGGTTTCTATTACGCACCCGACCCATCGAGCCAGATCGCTTGCTCGATCGGCGGGAATGTCGCGGAGAATTCCGGCGGCGTTCACTGCTTGAAATATGGCCTGACGACCAACAACGTGCTGGGTGTCGAGCTGGTGATGATGGATGGCGAAATCGTCCGGCTTGGCGGTAAGCAGCTTGATCCCGCCGGTCTCGACCTGCTTGGCATAATCGTCGGGTCGGAAGGGCTGCTGGGTGTCGTGACTGAAGTCACCGTGCGCATCCTGCCAAAGCCCGAAACTGCGCGGGCCGTCCTGCTCGGTTTCCCCACCGTTGAAAGCGGCGGAAAATGTGTCGCGGACGTCATTGCCGAAGGTATCATCCCGGCGGGAATGGAAATGATGGACCGGCCAGCAATCCATGCGGCCGAGGCGTTCGTCAACGTCGGCTATCCCCTGGACGTCGAGGCCCTGCTAATAGTTGAACTTGATGGGCCTTCGGCCGAATGCGACCACCTGATCGAGGAGGTCGCGCGCATTGCGAGAGGCAATGGCGCGGTCACGCTTCGCGTTTCCAACGACGAACAGGAAAGGCTCGCCTTTTGGGCGGGGCGCAAGGCCGCATTCCCGGCAGTTGGCCGGCTGGCCCCCGATTATTATTGCATGGACGGCACCATCCCGCGCCGCCGGCTGCCCGAAGTGCTGCAACGCATGGACGAAATGTCCAAGCGCCACGGCCTGGGTGTCGCCAACGTATTTCACGCAGGCGACGGCAATCTGCATCCGCTTATCCTCTATGACGCCAACCAGCCAGGACAGCTCGCGCGGGCAGAGGAGTTCGGCAACGATATCCTGCGGTTGTGCGTGGAGGTTGGTGGCGTACTGACCGGTGAGCATGGCGTTGGCGTTGAAAAGCGGGATCTGATGCCCGTCATGTTCACCGAAACGGATCTGGCGCACCAGCAGCGCGTGAAATGCGCGTTCGACCCTAAACTGCTGCTCAATCCGGGGAAGGTATTCCCGACGCTTCATCGCTGTGCCGAACTCGGGCGCATGCACGTTCACCACGGGCAAGTTCCTTTCCCCGATCTTCCCCGCTTCTGATGTCCACCTTGTCACCCACCAACTCCGAAGAATTGTGCGACGCTATCGCCGATGCCGCGCGTACGGAAACCCGCCTCGAAATTCGTGGCGGCGGCAGTAAAGCCGGATTCGGATGCGAGCGCGATGCGATCATCCTGGACATGCGAGGGTTTTCTGGTGTCATCGACTATGATCCGCCCGAGCTGGTGCTGACGGCTTATGCCGGCACGCCACTCGCCGAGATCGAAGCCCTGGTCGCTTCCAAAAGCCAGTTGCTGGCGTTTGAGCCGTGGGATCATGGCCCGTTGTTCGGAAATCCAGCCGGCAAGGCCACCATTGGTGGCGTGATTGCAGCCGCAGTCGCGGGTCCGCGCCGTTTGACGATGGGAAGCGCCCGCGATCATTTGCTGGGGTTCGAGGCAGTTTCCGGGCGTGGCGAGCGCTTCGTGGCAGGCGCCAAGGTCGTGAAGAATGTCACCGGCTATGACCTGCCAAAGCTGATGGCCGGAAGCTGGGGCCGGATCGCCGCAATGACGCAGCTTACCGTAAAGGTGCTACCGCGCCCGCGCACGCAGGCGACTATGGTGATCGAGAAGCTTTCCCCCCTTCAGGCGCATGCGGCGATGGCGCAGGCAATGGGCAGCCATGCGGAAGTATCGGCTGCCGCATATTTGCCCGCCGCAATTAACGATGGCCGCGCGCTGACGGCCCTTCGTCTTCAGGGATTCGAGCCGTCGGTCGAAGCACGTTGCGCGTTGCTGCCCGATCTGTTGCGCGATCATGGGACGCTCCGCCGCCTGGACGCGCAGGAAGCAGCGGAACTCTGGGATGCCGTGCGTGTCGCCGCGCCCGTCAATGACGGTCGTCCGCTCTGGCGCGTCAATGTGCCGCCGTCTGGAGGATGCGCCGTGGTCAACGCTGTCGAGCCGCTGGGCGCCCGCTGGTTTTTCGATTGGGCGGGCGGGCTGATATGGCTGTCATTCGATGGCGATCCGGCCGCCATCAGGGCTGCGGCCGGACGGGCGGGCGGCCATGCGACCCTTGTTCGCGCGCCTGCTGAGCTTAGAGCCCTCGTACCCGCTCAGCATCCCCGCGCGCCCGGTGTAGCTTCACTGGAAACCCGCGTTCGGCGGGCGTTTGATCCCGCGGGCATATTCGAAACCGGCCGCTTTCTGGACGACGCCCATGCAAACTAACTTTACCGACGTCCAGCTGGCGGATCCGGCGGTGGCGGCCTCTGAGGCGGTGATCCGCAAATGCGTGCATTGCGGCTTCTGTACGGCGACCTGCCCGACCTATGTGCTTTTGGGCGATGAACTGGATTCCCCGCGTGGGCGCATCTACCTGATGAAGGATATGCTGGAAAACGACCGTGACCCGACGGTCGAAGTCGTAAAGCATATCGACCGCTGCCTTTCCTGCCTGTCGTGCATGACAACCTGCCCTTCCGGCGTCAACTACATGCACCTGGTCGATCATGCGCGGGCTTATATCGAGGCGAAATACAGGCGGCCGTTACAGGAGCGCCTGTTCCGCAACCTGTTGGCCTGGGTGCTTCCCCATCCCGGACGTTTTCGGCTGGCGCTGAAGCTGGCGCGGCTGGCGCAACCGGCGCGGCCGCTCGTGGCAAGCATCCCTTTCCTGAAGCCGATGGCGGCAATGCTCGGCCTGGCGCCAAAAAGCATTCCGCCCCGCCCGTCCGATGCGCCGTCCGCTATATCCAAACCAAAGGGCCGCGTTGCGATCCTGCAGGGCTGCGCCGAGCCGGTGCTGCGTCCCGAAATTCGGGCCGCTACTGTGCGCTTGTTGAATCGCGCGCATTATGACGTGACGTTCGCCGCCGGCGAAGTGTGTTGCGGCGCGCTGGTCCATCATATGGGCCGTGAGGAAGCAGGTCTGGAGGCGGCCCGCCGAAATGTCGATGCGTGGACACGGGAAATCGACGGCAAAGGTCTCGACGCCATCGTCATCACTGCTTCCGGCTGTGGCACGACGATCAAGGACTATGGCTTCATGCTGCGCAATGATCCCGTTTATGCGGACAAGGCCGCACGCGTTTCGGCATTGGCAAAGGACGTCAGCGAATTGCTGATCGACCTGAGCTTGCCGGAGGGCAATGGGCGCGGTCTTAATGTCGTCTATCATGCCGCCTGTTCACTCCAGCACGGCCAGAAAGTAACCGAAGCGCCGAAGCGCCTGCTGGCCGGTGCCGGGTTTGCCGTCCGCACACCAATAGAAGCGCACCTGTGTTGCGGATCGGCAGGCACCTATAACATCCTGCAGCCAGAAATCGCTGGCCAGCTGGGCGACCGCAAGGTCGCCAATATCGAGCGTTTGAAACCCGATGTAATCGCGACCGGCAATATCGGCTGCGCCATGCAGATCGGCCAGCGCGCTACTGTTCCCGTGGTCCATACAGTCGAACTGCTCGACTGGGCGACCGGCGGCCCGATACCCCCTGCCCTTTCTCAACACGATCTGAAACGGAGACCATCATGAGCCGCATCTTACTTGACCAGGCAAATGCGATCATCACCGCCGCGCTCGCCAAGGGCAAGGAACTGAACCTTAAGCCGCTGAGCGTGGCCGTACTCGACGCAGGCGGTCATCTGATCGCCTTCCAGCGTCAGGACGGAGCCTCGACCGGGCGCCTGCAGATCGCGACGGCCAAGGCGTCGGGCGCGCTCGCACTTGGCGTTTCATCCCGCAAAATCGGCGATATGGCGGCCGATCGCCCGATCTTTATCGCCTCGCTTGGTCCGATCCTGCCACATGGCGCCGTGCCGGCCGCCGGCGGCGTGATCGTCGTCGGCACCGATGGATTACCGATCGGTGCCGTTGGCATCACAGGCGATACATCCGACAATGACGAGATTTGCACGCTGGCCGGCATTGCCGCTGCGGGCCTGGCCGCACAGGGTTGAGGACGAACAGATGACCAACATGATCGACAAGTCCGGGCTCAAGGTCGCCGAGACGCTGGTTCGATTTCTTGAGGAAAGGGCGCTACCTGGAACGGGGATCGCGCCTGACGCCTTCTGGTCCGGCGTGGCCGACATTTACGGCAGGTTCGCGCCCGAAAATGCAGCTTTGCTTGCCAAGCGAGACGACTTCCAGTCCAAGATTGACGCATGGCATGATGCCCGCGCTGGCAAGCCGATCGAGCAGGCCGAATATCAGGCGTTCCTGCGTGAGATCGGCTATCTGGTTGACGAGCCCGCGCCCTTCTCCGTCGCCTCCGAAAATGTTGACGACGAGGTCGCGAGGATTGCCGGCCCGCAACTCGTCGTGCCCGTGCTCAATGCGCGCTTTCTCTTGAATGCCGCCAATGCACGCTGGGGCAGCCTCTACGATGCGCTTTATGGTACGGACGCGCTGCCGGGCTCCCCAAAACCCGGCGGTTATGATCCCGAGCGCGGTGCGCAGGTGATCGCGCGTGCCAAGCGATTCCTGGATGAAGCCGTGCCGCTTGCGTCCGGAAACTGGGCAGACTTTGCTGGTGGCGATCCCGAACTCGCTGACCCGTCCAAACTGGTCGGCCGTAAGCCGGGTGGGCTGCTGCTGCGCCATAATCGTCTGCACATCGAACTGGTGATCGACGCGAGCCACCCCATCGGCAAGGACGATCCTGCAAGCATTGCCGACGTCATCCTGGAATCCGCACTGACGACCATCGTCGACCTTGAGGACTCCGTTGCGGCCGTCGATGCAGATGACAAGGTGGAAGCCTACTCCAACTGGCTCGGCTTGATGAAGGGCGATCTGGAAGCGAGCTTTGCAAAGGGCGGCAAGACCATGACCCGCACGCTGGAGGCTGACCGCGCGTGGACCGCTCTCGACGGAACGCCGTTCGCCCTGCCAGGCCGCAGTGTGCTGTTCGTCCGCAACGTCGGCCATTTGATGACCACGCCCGCGATCCTGCTCGCCGACGGCCAGGAAGCGCCGGAAGGCATATTGGATGGCATCGTAACCACGCTGATCGGTGTGCACGACCTGAAGCGTCAAGGCCGCTTCGTGAATAGCCGCGCGGGATCGATCTATATCGTGAAACCGAAAATGCACGGACCCGAGGAAGTGGGCTTCACCAACCGGTTGTTTAATGCGATCGAGGATCTGCTGGGCCTTACGCGCCACACGCTGAAGGTCGGCGTGATGGATGAGGAACGTCGCACCTCTGCCAATCTGGCTGCCTGCATCGCGGCCGTGAAGGACCGGATCGTCTTCATCAATACCGGCTTCCTCGACCGCACCGGCGACGAGATGCATACATCGATGCGCGCAGGCCCGATGGTTCGCAAGGGTGACATGAAGACATCGCGCTGGATCTCCGCCTATGAAGATCGCAATGTCCAGATCGGTCTTGCAACGGGTCTCGCGGGCAAGGGCCAGATCGGCAAGGGCATGTGGGCGGCCCCCGACCGCATGGCAGACATGATGGAGCAGAAGATCGGTCACCCGAAGTCAGGCGCCAATACCGCCTGGGTTCCTTCGCCGACCGCGGCCACACTCCACGCAACGCACTATCATCAGGTAGACGTCTTCGCCCGGCAGGAACAACGGCGCGCGGAGCCGGTAGCAAGCCTCGATGCGCTGCTTACCGTGCCATTGGCCGAGGGGCGCAATTGGTCACCACAAGATATCCGTGACGAACTGGACAACAACGCACAGGGAATCCTTGGCTATGTTGTACGTTGGGTGGATCAGGGTGTCGGTTGCTCGAAGGTGCCGGACATCCACGATGTTGGCCTGATGGAAGACCGCGCGACACTGCGCATTTCTTCGCAGCATATGGCCAACTGGCTACTCCATGGCGTAGCATCGGCAGACGAAGTGGAAGGCGCTCTCATCCGCATGGCCGCCAAGGTGGACAGCCAGAATGCGGATGACACCGGCTATCGCCCGATGGCAAAGGAGCCGCAGGCAAGCACGGCATTCCAGGCCGCCCGTGCCCTTGTGTTCGAAGGCACCAAGCAGCCAAATGGTTATACGGAACCCTTGCTTCATCAGTTCCGCGCTAAAGTAAAAGCCGGCAGCTGACAGTAAATTGGATGAATGCAGCGCCGAGCTTAAACCAAAACCGGCGCTGTATCCCATCTTTGTTCAGTGCAGAGCTCGGCGCCTACCAGACCTTAACGCGCTGCTCCGGCGTCAGGTAGAATTTCGCTCCCGGCTTGATATCGAATGCCGGATACCAGACGTCCAGATTACGGACGACATAGGATCGCCAATTGCCCGGCGTGTGTGGATCGGTTGTAAGCTGGCGTTGCAACGCAGACTCCCGTTGCTTGGTCCGCCAGATCTGACCAAAGCCGAGAAAAAAGCGCTGCTCGCCGGTAACGCCGTCGATGATGGGCGCCTTCTTGCCTTTTAGCGATATCAGCCAGGCATCCTGCGCTACTGTCACACCCACCAGGTCCGCGATATTCTCGCCCAGGGTCAGTTCGCCATTTACATGGACATTCGGCAATGGCTCATATGCTGCATATTGCTGCACGATACGGTCGGTATAGGTCTTGAACCGCGCGATGTCGCCTTCAGTCCACCAGTCCGCAAGCCGTCCGGTCTCATCATATTTGCGGCCCTGGTCGTCAAAGTGATGACTGATCTCATGACCGATCACCGCTCCGATCGCGCCATAATTGACCGCGGCATCGGCATTTGGATCGAAAAAGGGCGCCTGCAGTATCGCCGCGGGAAAAACGATCTCGTTCCAGGTTGGATTGGCATAGGCGTTCACAGTCTGCGGTCTCATGAACCATCTACCGCGATCGGCTGGTTTGCCGAGCAGGCTGCGATCGTAGTCAAAGTCGAAGCGCCTGAAGCGCTGCTCGTTACCGAAGGCGTCTCCGCGCTCGATCCGCAGCGCGCTATAATCGCGCCACTTGTCCGGATAACCAATCTTGGGGCGGAAGCTGGCGAGCTTGGTTAACGCCTTCTGGCGGGTCTCTGGCGCCATCCAGCTGATCTTCTGCAGCCGACCCTTCATCGCAGCGAGCAGGTTCGCCACCAACTCATCGGCCTTGGCCTTGGCATCGGGCGAAAAATATTGCGCAACATAAAGTTGGCCGACCGCCTCGCCCATACCTGCATTCACGAAGTCAACGCCGCGCTTCCAGCGGACCTTCAGCTCGGGCGTTCCGGTCAGCACCTTCTGGAAGGCGAAATCTTCATCGACGAACGCCTTGGGCAGTACATCCACATAGGCGCTGACGGTATGATAACTGAGATAAGCCTTCCACACTGCAAGCGGTACGGAACGAAGCAGCGCGCCGATGCCTTCCACTTCGCTCGGCTGAGTGACGATAACGCGTGGCTGCCCCTCTAAATCAACCGCAGCAAGAAAATGTTTCCAGGGGAACGTTGGAAAGCGCGAGGGAAGATCTGCGGTTGCGAACGGATTGTACCGCTTTTCCGCCTGGCGGCTTTCCACGCGGCTCCAGTGAATGTCCGCAATCTGGGTTTCGAGTTGAAAAATTGCTGCGGCTTTTGTTGCAGCATCCGCAACGCCCGCCAACGTAAGCATCCGCGCTAAATGCGCCTGATAGGCCGTGCGTACCTCGGCGAATTTGGGATTGTCCTTGACCAGATAATAGTCGCGATCGGGCAGGCCCAGGCCGCCCTGGGCGACCATCACCGCATAACTGTCCGGATCCTTGTCATCGATATCCACGCCGATCTGTACAGGAACATCGACGCCGTCGCGGCTAGCGCTGGCGAAAGCACTCACGAGCGCCGCTGGGCTCGCAATTGCGTCGATCGAAGCAAGGCTTTCCTTAAGCGGCGCAGCGCCCCTGCGCTCGATCGCGGTCTCGTCCATGAAGCTGGCATAAAGATCGCCTGCTTTTTTAGCGGACGGGCTTGCGTTATTGTCCACGGACGCGCCTTCCAGCACCGTTCGGGTCCGCTGATCGGAAAGGTCGCGCAGGATATCGAACCCGCCCCAACGCGAACGATCCGGCGGAATGGGCGTGCGGTCATCCCATCCGCCGTTGACGTATCTGTAAAAATCGTCGCCAGGCGCAACCTTCCTGTCCATACCGGTCAGATCGACGCCAAAATCTCCGAGCTGGGGCTTAGAAGCAAGCTGGGCAGGCGACGCGGTAGCGATCATCAGCACGGTGCTCGTTAAAAACGCGGAAATTCTCATGGTGAAGCCCTTTGTCTGCCGGGAACCGGACGATCCTAGCGGGGATTCAGTTCCACGATCCATACGTAAACTGGCCATCGGGCAGCATACATGCTCTGTGTTCGACATCAGCACGTCGGGACGCTAGGCAACGCACGTCCATTCAACATCCTTTCGTCTGCGAGCCACGATGTCCGACTCCTCCTTCATCCTAACGCTTTCCTGCCCCGATCAGCCAGGCATCGTAGCGCGCGTGACGGCCGAATTGTTTGCTCAAGGCGGCAACATCGTGGAAGCGCATCAGTTCGACGATCCGGAAACCGGACGCTTCTTTGCGCGGATAGTCTTTTCGCTCGCGTCGGGCAGCGAGACCCAGATTCAGTCCGCGTTTGCACCCGTGGGGGATCAATTCCGCATGGATTGGGCCATCCGCCCCTATTCGGCGCAACGCAAGGTTCTCATTCTTGTCTCGAAGTTTGATCACTGCCTCGTCGATCTACTCTATCGCTGGCGCATCGGCGAACTGCGGATGAATGTCGTGGGGATCGTTTCGAACCACCCGCGCGAAACCTATGCCGGTGCCGATTTCGGCGCAGTGCCGTTCCATCATCTTCCGATCACAAAAGAAGCGAAGTCGCAGCAGGAAGCGCAGATCAAGCGGATCGTCGATGAGACGGGCGCCGAGCTGGTCGTTCTCGCCCGATACATGCAGATATTGTCAGACGATCTCGCCGCGTTCCTTTCGGGACGGTGCATCAATATCCATCACAGCTTTCTCCCCGGTTTCAAAGGCGCCAAGCCCTATCACCAAGCGCATGCGCGCGGCGTCAAGCTGATTGGTGCGACGGCGCACTATGTGACAACCGATCTTGATGAAGGCCCAATCATCGAACAGGATGTGGAGCGCATCAGCCATCATGACACTCCCGCCGATCTCGTTCGCAAAGGTCGCGACATCGAGCGGCGTGTCCTCGCACGCGCCGTAGCGCTCCACCTCGAGGGCAGATCTCTGGCAAACGGACATAAAACGGTAGTCTTCAGAGATTGAAGAGCTGCGCGCACGGCGAGATGTAAAGTGCTTTTGATAATTATTATCAGTTGTGCAATGGAGCGCCAGTCGATGGAATCGTTCTAAGCGATTCCCGCGACAACAGTCAGGATCGCTTCAATTTATGCCAAATATCCTTGGCCGCCAGACCGCCCGACGGAAGAGTCCAAAGACTTTCTGGCTCAAGCAACTTCACACCTGGCACTGGATGAGCTCAGCGATAAGCCTGATTGGCCTGCTGCTGTTCGCAATTACCGGCTTTACCCTTAATCACGCGGCGGACATCGAAGCGAAGCCCGTCGTCGTAACCGGGGAGGCGCAGCTACCAGCGCCCATGCTCGCACGCGTTTCGCCGAATGGCGCGGCCGATAGCAAAAAGCCGTTGCCGCCTTCAATCGCCGACTGGATCGAGCAGCGCTTTGGCGAAAACGGCAACGGTATCGCCGAGTGGTCGAACGACGAAATCTATCTCCCGTTGCCGCGGCCAGGAGGAGATGGCTGGATTTCCATCGATCGGCAAACGGGCGCTGTAACGAGCGAGACCACCAATCGCGGATGGATCAGCTATCTCAACGATCTTCACAAGGGACGTAATTCCGGGACGGTCTGGAAATGGTTCATCGACATATTCGCCGGAGCCTGCATCGTATTCGCCGTGACGGGCTTTTTCCTGCTGCAACTTCACGCGGCAAAGCGGCCGAACACCTGGCCTCTCGTAGCGCTCGGCCTGGCCATACCAGCGCTCATTGCCGTCTTTTTCATTCACTAGGGAAACAAGCATGCAGATATCTTATCGCATCGTGACAGCAGGCGCCGCCATAGGCGGAACGGCCTTCGCCACCGCTACAGTCTTTGCACAGACAATTGATCTTACTGTCAATATCCCGCGGCTAACCGTCGCGGAATACCACAAGCCTTATGTCGCCGTCTGGCTGGAAAAAGAGGGTGCCCCCCCGCGCACCCTTTCGGTCTGGTACGACAACGACATGAAGAACAACGAAGGCACCAAGTGGCTTCGCGACGTACGCCAATGGTGGCGGGCATCAGGCCGGACCCTGACATTTCCCGCTGATGGAATTACCGGCGCGACGCGCGCACCGGGACCTCAGAAAATTTCTTTTGCGGAAGGCAAGGGACCGATGGGCACCCTCAGCGCCGGCAACTACACCCTCGTCGTTGAGGCGGCGCGGGAAGTAGGCGGCCGCGAACTGCTTCGCTTGCCGTTCTCATGGCCCCCAAAGCCCGGCGCAACGGCGCGGGCAAAAGGTCAGACCGAACTGGGCGTCACCACCATTAGTTTCCGGAAATGATCCGCACCACACGGGAGAAGTGATTCATGAAACGACAAATTCTGCCGCTCATCGCGGCCATTGCAGCCCTGCCCACAACCGCTCAGGCTCATAGACAGTGGATGCTGCCTTCTGCCACGGTTCTTTCGGGCGACGATGTATGGGTGACGGTGGATGCCGCGGTGTCCAACGATTTGTTCTATTTCGAGTACCAGCCTGTCCGCCTTGACGGGATCACGGCGATTGCGCCCGATGGTTCGGACGTGAAAATCGAAAATGGAGCGACCGGCCGTTACCGGAGCACGTTCGACGTTCACCTTACCCAAAAGGGAACTTACAAAATCGCTTCGGTTACCGGCGGGATCATGGGGAGCTACACGCTGAACGGGGAGCAGAAGCGTTTGCCGCGCGGCTTGAGCGCGGACAAGCTGGCCGCCTCAATTCCGGCAGGCGCGACGAACGTAAAGCTGGGCGAAATGGCCAGCCGCAATGAGATCTTCGTTACCGTCGGCCCGCCCACGCAAACCGTTTTGAAATCTACCGGAAAAGGCCTCGAACTGGTTCCGGTGACTCATCCCAATGACCTGATCTCTGGCGAAGCCGCAACATTCGCTTTTACGATCGACGGCAAGCCGGCCGCAGATATCGATGTAACCGTTATTCCTGGCGGAATTCGCTATCGCGATACGCTCGGTGAAATAAAGCTGAAAACCGATGCAGCTGGCAAGGTCAGCGTCACCTGGCCCAATCCAGGCATGTATTGGTTGAACGCAACCGGCACGGACAATAAAACCAGCGCACCGAACATCGCCGAGCGCCGCCTCAACTACGTCTCGACGCTGGAGGTGCTTGCGCCCTGACCGCTCCCGTTCGTATCGCCATCCCCCTGACGCTTTCACCCGACGTTCTGGAGGGTTGGGAGCGCTTGCACCGGGTCGTCATACTGGATGGTGAAACGATGGGAACGACCTGGTCGGTCAGGATTGCCTGTTCCGACACGGGGCTCCCAGATCCTCTGCGGTCCGGAATAACGTCTGTGCTTGATCGCGTGATTGCTCAGATGAGCAACTGGGAGAAAAACTCTGACATCAGCCGATTCAACCGCGCGCCGCCCGGAGAATGGCAACACTTGTCAGATGACTTCGCCTTGGTGCTACGATCGGCGCTGCTCGTCGCTGAACGCAGCGATGGCGCGTTTGACCCGACGATAGGTCGCGCAGTCGACCATTGGGGCTTCGGCCCAGCTGCTTATCGTATGCCGGGAACGCCCCCAACTCATACGCGCGGTTGGCGTGGGATTGATCTGGCAGACCTGACAGCGCGCCGAACGGAGAATGCAGATCTGGATTTTTCGGGCATTGCCAAGGGCTTCGCGGTCGATGCCATATCAGAATACTTAGTTTCGGCGGGTTTTCCGCACTGCCTGGTCGAGATCGGCGGCGAGCTGCGCGGAAACGGCGTAAAGCCGGACGGCCAGCCTTGGTGGGTCGAGTTAGAACATCCCCCCGGCCTAACCCTGCCCGTCACGCGCGTTGCCCTCAGCGGCCTGGCAATCGCTACGTCAGGGGATTATCGCCGGTTTTTTAACGAAGGCGGGCAAAGTTATGCGCATACGATCGACCCTGCGACGGGCAAGCCGCTTTCCAACGGCCTCGCTTCCGTTACTGTTATCCACGAAAGCGCTATGATGGCGGACGCCTGGGCAACCGCGTTGATGGTATTGGGATTCGAACGCGGCATGCAAATCGCGGATCATGAGAAGCTGGCGGCGCTTATCGTGGCGAGGATCAGAAACGGCGCGAAAGAATATATATCCCCTCTCCTCGCCCAGATGACGGACGTATAAAACTGAATTTCCTCATCGGGATTGAGCGCAAATTAATCAATTTGGGTTAGCGTCCATATCACTGGAAATTCATGGAGAGAGTGGATGGCCGACTATCGTGTCGACTATGACGCACCTGCAAATATTATTCGTGTAAAACTCGATGGATTTTTGTCGTTTGCGCAGGTCGAGGAATTTTGTCACAAATTGATTGATATGGCGTGTTCTGTCCGAAAGCGTGGTTCGAATGTTTTGGTGCTGTTTGATTGCACCGAGACGGCAGTTCAGACACCTGAAGCTGTGGAAAAAATGAAGGATACCGGCTTAAGGATCCGCCAGCCGGGAGACAAGCATGCCACGCTTGTAACATCCAACCTGGTTAAAATGCAGGCCAACAGGAACTTTTCATCAGATCACGAAAAGGCGTTCCTTTCACTGCATGCCGCAGAGACGTGGTTGAAAACCGACACCATCTGAGCATTCAGCAATCGAGCGTCGTATCGCGTTCCCATTGGGTCAGATGATGGGTGAACTCATTCCATTCATGATGCTTCAGTTTCAAATACGCTGGAATGAGATCCCCAAGCGCAGCGCCCAGAACCTCTGAATTTTCGAGGGCCCGCAACGCGTCGAGCAGGTTCAGGGGGAGCTTTTTCACTCCGCTTACGGTGTGACCATGCGTGTACATGTTAATATCAAGGCAGGGGCCGGGATCGCGGCTCGATGCCATGCCTTCCAGCCCAGCGGCGAGCACAGCCGCCGGCATCAAATAGGGATTTGTCGAGCCGTCCGCGAGACGCAGTTCGAACCGATCGCCTTCGGGTACGCGGATCATGTGGGTCCGGTTATTGCCCGTCCAGGTGACCGAATTCGGCGCCCAGGTGGCACCAGACGTCGTACGAGGGGCGTTGATACGCTTGTAGCTGTTGATCGTTGGATTAAGGAACGCCGCAAGCGCATCAGCGCTGTTGATCAGGCCGCCAATAAAATGATGAGCCGTTGCCGAAAGCCCTTGCAGAGCAGCCTTGTCCTCGAAAACATTGGTTTCCCCTTTCCACAGCGAAACGTGCATGTGGCATCCGTTTCCCGTCAGATGGAGGAAAGGTTTCGGCATGAAGGTGGCGCGCAAGCCATGCTTTTCAGCGATCGATTTGACCATATATTTGAAGAACGCATGCCGGTCCGCAGTCACCAGCGCGTCATCGAAAAGCCAGTTCATTTCGAACTGGCCGTTAGCATCCTCATGATCGTTTTGATAGGGTCGCCAGCCAAGCGCCAACATTGAATCGCAGATCTCGGTGATCACATCATAGCGCCGCATGAGCGCCTGTTGATCGTAACAGGGCTTTGCCTGGGTATCGGCACCATCAGCAATGGAAGACCCGTCAGGCGAGATGAGGAAAAACTCGCATTCGACGCCCGTCTTCATCTGCAAACCATGGCCGGCCGCCTTTTCAATCTGCGTCTTCAATGCGTTGCGCGGGGACGCCGCAACCGGCTCACCATCCATCCACAAATCAGCCGCAAGCCAGCCCACTTCAGGCTTCCACGGAAGCTGGATCAGACTGGCAGGGTCCGGCACGGCAAACAGGTCGGGGTCCGCCGGTGTCATGTCGAGCCAGGTGGCAAAACCCGCAAAGCCGGCGCCCGCCTTTTGCATTCCCCCGATCGCCGACGCTGGCACGAGTTTCGCGCGCTGATTGCCGAAAAGATCGGTGTAGGAGATCAGAAAATATTTGATCGATTTCTTCTTCGCAACATCAGCAAGGTCGATAATCATCACATTCCCCCCAACGAGCGGATTCAGAAGGCAGCTTGCCCGGGTATCCAGTTTGTGCCGGCAAGCGGGACGCGCGCCATCGCCGCTGCCTCTATCGTCAATGCGACGAGATCTTCGGGTTCCAAATTATGCAGGTGGCTTTTTCCACAGGCGCGCGCGATCGTCTGTGCTTCCAGGGTCAAGACCGCCAGATAGTTAGCCAGTCGCCGGCCCGCGGCCACGGGATCAAGCCGCCGGGAGAGTTCGGGATCCTGCGTCGTAATGCCCGCAGGATCACGACCCTCATGCCAGTCATCGTACGCGCCGGCGGTCGAGCCTAGCTGACGATATTCGTCCTCATGGACCGGATCATTATCCCCGAGCGCGATCAGGGCGGCGGTTCCTATGGCGACGGCGTCAGCGCCCAAAGCAAGTGCCTTGGCCACGTCGGCGCCGTTTCGAATGCCGCCTGACACGATGAGTTGCACCTTGCGATGCATGCCAAGATCCTGCAGCGCCTGAACCGCAGGCCGGATCGCGGACAGGATCGGAATGCCGACATGCTCGATGAAGACATCTTGCGTCGCAGCGGTACCACCCTGCATGCCATCCAGCACGACCACGTCCGCCCCGGACTTCACCGCCAGCGCCACATCGTAATAGGGCCGCGTCGCACCGATCTTGACGTAGATGGGTTTTTCCCAATCGGTAATCTCGCGCAATTCCTCGATCTTGATTTCAAGATCGTCCGGGCCAGTCCAGTCCGGATGGCGGCAGGCGGAACGTTGATCGATACCCTTTGGCAGGTTACGCATCTTCGCCACGCGGTCGGAGATCTTCTGGCCAAGCAGCATCCCGCCACCGCCGGGCTTGGCACCCTGGCCAATCACGATCTCGATCGCATCGGCCTTGCGCAGATCGGCCGGGTTCATCCCGTATCGCGATGGCAGATATTGATAGACGAGCGTGTGCGATTGCCCCCGCTCTTCCGGCGTCATGCCACCATCACCGGTTGTGGTCGACGTGCCTGCCTGCGTGGCGCCGCGTCCCAATGCTTCTTTCGCCTGGCCCGATAAGGCGCCGAAACTCATGCCTGCGATCGTAACCGGAATCTTCAGGTGGATCGGCTTTTTGGCAAAGCGCGTTCCCAGCCAGACGTCGGTGGCGCATTTTTCGCGATAGCCTTCCAACGGATAGCGCGAAATTGAAGCGCCCAGAAAAAGAAGATCGTCGAAATGCGGCAGCTGTCGCTTCGCGCCCCCGCCTCGAATGTCATAGATGCCGGTGGCAGCGGCGCGACGGATCTCGGACAGCGTATGGGGATCGAAGGTTGCTGATTGTCGCGGCAGGGTCTGCGGGATATTCTTCAGATCCATGAACCTAACCTCAATACGCCGCCGCGTTATCGACGTGGAAATTGTAGAGCGTGCGCGCCGACCCGTAGCGTTTGAACTCCCCGACGTCGGCTTCGCCCTTCAAGCCAGCGGCATCGAGCAACGTTCGTAGCTCTTCGCGATGTTCGTCGCGTACTTCCTTCTCGACACAATCTGCGCCAAGGCTCTTGACCGTTCCGCGAACAAACAGCTTCGCCTCGTAAATGGAGTCGCCGAGCGCATCGCCCGCATCGCCGAGAACCACCATCGTGCCGGATTGCGCCATGAACGCACTCATGGGACCGATCGAACCCTTTACGACGATCCGCACCCCCTTCATCGAAATCCCGCAGCGCGCCGAAGCATTCCCATCGATGACAAGCAGGCCGCCTTGGGCTGTGGCTCCAGCCGACTGGCTTGCATCGCCCTTTACATGCACCCTTCCGGACACCATATTTTCGGCGACACCCACCCCGGCATTGCCTTCGATGATGACCGTCGCCTCGCTATTCATGCCAGCGCAATAATAGCCGGCATGGCCCGCGATTTCGACGGTGACGGGAATATTCAATCCAACTGCTAGCGCGTGTTGTCCCTCGGGATTTTCGACACGCCAATGCGTTTCATCGGTGTTCGGAAGCAATGCGTGTAGCTGGCTGTTCAAGTCGCGCCGGGTGGTTTCGGACAGATCCATGCGGCGCATCAATTGCGCTCCCAGGCGTAAACACGCGCGGGCTCAGGCTCGAACACGCAGGCACGATTTATGCGGGGCAGATTCACGAGCGCACGATATTCGGAGCCGAAGGCTACATACTGATCCGTCTCGGCTATGACCGCGGGCTTGCAGGAAATGGGATCACGCAACACAGCAAATCCACTTTCCGTCCCAACGACGAAAGTGAAGAAGCCATCGAGGTCATTGAGACTTCCTTCCAGGGCTTCGGCAAGCGTAGATCCTTCCTGCAAGCGCCAGGTAAGATAGGCGGCCGCAACCTCACTGTCGTTGTCAGTCGCAAACCGCATGCCCATGGGCTCCAGCATTCGTCGCAAGCTACGATGATTGGACAATGATCCGTTGTGCACAAGGCACTGATCAGGGCCCGTTGAAAACGGGTGCGCGCCATCGGTCGTGACAGCGCTTTCCGTGGCCATGCGCGTATGGCCGATCCCGTGGGTGCCTGCCATCGCCGCCAGATCGAATCGCTTCGTCACCTGGGCCGGCAATCCCACTTCCTTGTAAAGTTCGATCCTCTGCCCCGCGCCGATAACCACAAGATCAGGGCGCTCGGTGGCGAGCCAGCCGCGAACCCTGTCTTCCTCCTCGGCAGCCATGGAGAGCACGAGGTGGGAATCGCGCACGATTCCAGCAATTCCAGCCCCGAGCGCGTTCGCAATCCCATCCAGATTGCCGCCGCGAACTGTCAGCTTACGGTAACCAACGTCGCCAGATCCATAGATTGCAAAACCGGCGCTATCGGGTCCCCGATCCGTCATAATTTCCAGCATATTTGCGAGAAGTGCACCCAATTGGCTCTCCAGAGACTGATCCTTGAGGAACAGCCCTACAATTCCACACATGCTCGAAGGCCTTCGCGGTTTCTTCCGTTTCGAGCTTTAAGACCACTCCTCTCAACAGTCAATTATAAGGAACAATATTTTCGTATAAAGAAACTTCGTCCTGGACGCTTCAGGGCTGGCGAGGATATACAATTATGGAAAGATATTCCGTTTCACCGTCAGCCAACACCTCAGGACCATGAAGCGCACTGCTGTCGAACAACAGCGCGTCTCCGATACGGAGATCATATGTTTGGGAGCCGTGACGGTATTTTACCTGCCCTTTGAGCATATAGATAAATTCGACACCGCTGTGGCGGAAACTCGTATGAGCAGCCGCTTGATCCTTGAGCGTGATAAGATAAGGCTCGACCACCACGTCCCCGCGAAGCGCATGACCCAGAAGCTGGTAGACATGACCGACCTTTGTCCCCCGCCTGTCAATGGTGAGACCCTGACCCGCAGGAACAAACGAACAATCCTGCCGGTCTTCGAACGAGGCAAAGAGATTGGAAAGGGGTATCTGAAGTACGCCTGAAATGGCCTGCAGCGTTGCCAGCGAAGGCGAAATTCCGCCGTTCTCGATCTTCGAAAGCATTCCATTGGAAATGCCTGCCGCGCCGGCAAGATCGGACACGGACAAGTCATGTTGTCGCCGAATTGCGCGGATCTGATTTCCAAGTGCTTTTTCCAGATTGCGTTCTGGTACCTTGGGCGCGGCAGATCCTGTCTCGCCAGTGTCGGTTTCGACCGGCCCGATTTCACGTTTGGTAGCGATGGAACTTACCTTTGGATGCCGCTGGAGCGTTGGATTCTCTATAAGCTGAGTGAGGCCGCGAGTCACCTGCGCTCCCCGATGCAATGAAGCACTATCGTGACGACCGCGTGCCTCCCCGCTATGTCTCGCCTACAGGCATCAGGACGGCTTTTTTGATCATGAACGACAAGGCCAGCGCGAGTGCAGATATACGAACATTAGGTTTGCTGCTGACAGACGATTTTGCCCTGATGTCCTACGCTTCGATCATCGAGCCATTCCGGGCGGCGAATAATCTTTCCGGAAAACGGCTTTACGCATGGATCCATATTTCGCGGGATGGGAAAGCCGTGTCGGCATCAAATGGCGCCGGCATATTGCCAAACCAGAAAGTAGGAGATGCGCTGAATTGCAATACGCTTTTCGTCTTCGCTGGTGGCGACCCCGCCAGCTATACGGACGCAAGCACTTTCAACTGGCTACGGGAGCTCGCGAACAGTGGCGTGAACATTGCGGGCGTATCCGGCGGCCCTTTTCTGTTAGCGCGAGCCGGCCTGCTGGATGGCTATCGCGCGACGATCCACTGGGAACATGCCGCGGCAATGCGCGAAACCTTTCCAAACCTCGCGATCGAGTCCGGCCTGTACATTATCGATCGACGACGCATGACTTGTGCGGGCGGAACCGCCGGCCTGGATCTGGCCATCGAGTTGATCGAACGTGATCATGGTTCCACCCTCGCACACCGGGTCAGCGAGTGGTTCATTCATACAGAGTCTCGCCGCGCCGAGAGGCCGCAACGAAAGGGTTTGCGCGAACGGTACAACGTCAACAATGACAAGGTACTGCGCGTGCTAGCCGCAATGGAGTCCACGATAGAGGAACCCCGATCGCGGGATGCCCTCGCGAAAATTGCGAGCGTCTCGCTCAGGCAGCTCGAACGGCTTTTCAAGACCCATCTGAATTCTACCGTCTCGGAAACCTATCTCGCTATTCGCCTTGATCAGGCCGAACAACTGCTTCGCGCTACGAGCCTTTCAGTGACCGCAGTCGCCGTGGCGTGCGGATTCAACAGCGCCAGTCATTTCTCACGCGTATTCCGGACGCGCTTTGGCAAAGCGCCCAGTTCTGCCCGGTAAAGTCGGGCAATCAAAGTTTACGCAACGCCTGTGCAGGACGAACCGACATCAGCGGCAAAGAGCCGATCAGTCCGATGCCGAGCGTGACCACGATACCGCCCGCGAGCGTTGCAAGTACGATCCACCAGTTCGGCGCCCAGGCAAACTCGAAAATCCGAACGATTACATACCATGCACCCAGGATGCCGAGCGCGAAAGCGACTGCGGCCAATGATATGCCCAGCAACCCATATTCGATTGCTTGCATACCCAAGACCTGGCCCCGCGTCGCGCCGAGGGTCTTGAGGATAACGCTGTCATAGCTTCTGGATTGACGCGATGCCGCAATCGCACCAACAAGTACGGCTATGCCGGCAAGGATCGCGACCGATGCCGCTAGCACGATGGCTGTCGCCATCTGATACAGGATCGTGCGTACCTGACCCAGCACTTCGCCGACCGAAATGATCGAAGCGGACGGAAATTGATTGATCAGCGCACGCGAAACGGCGCCTTCGTGTTTGGCATCCATGTCGATGGTCGCGGTCAGGCTATGCGGCGCGCCGGCGAGAGCGTTTGGAGAGAAAATCAGGACATAGTTGAAGCCCATCGTGTCCCAATGGATATCGCGCAATGATGCGACGCGTGCGCGTATTTCCCGTCCCAAGACGCTTACCGTCAACGTATCTCCGACGCCGATCTGCATTACGTCGGCGGCCTTGCGATCTAGTGACACCAGCGGTGGGCCCGCGTAATCGCGCGGCCACCAGCGGCCTTCCACTAACACGCTGCCCTCTGGCACGGCCTCACTGAAGGTCACTCCACGCTCTCCGCGCAGGAACCAGGCATCGTCGGGGATTTTTTTGAGATCGGCGACACGCTGCCGGCCATAAGCGACTATCGTCCCGCGTAATGCTGGTACGACATTCAACTGTGCTTCCGGCGCGATGCGCTTCACAACGGTTTCGAACAGCGCCTGTTGGTCCGAGGAAATATCCAGCACAAACTGTTTAGGCGCCCGCGCAGGGACGGTCTTGCTGATCTCGGAAGTCAGGCTGGTTTGTATCGCTGCCAAGGTAACGAACAAGGTCAGCGCAAGACCAAGCGCGATCACCAGCGCGATCGTCTGGCTGCCCGGTCTGTGCATATTGGCAAGCGCGAGCCGTAACAAAGGATGGCGTGGCCGTGGCGCGCGTTTTGTCAGCCAGCGAATGATCCATCCGACGCCCAGCAGCACGAACAGAACGGCCCCGACGCAAACCAGCACGATCAAAGCAAACAGGGGATCGCGCGCGGTGGCCACGGCCAAACCGACCACGAGCCCCCCGGCAAGGAGGACGATGAACATACTGCGCTTGTCTACGCCACTCGCCCTGTCCACTACAGTACGAAACAGCGCCGCTGCCGGCAGCATTCGCGCGCGCGCCAGCGGCGGAAGTGCGAATGCGACGGCGATCAGTGCGGCATAGGTTGCACTGGTAACCAAAGGCAGCGGAAATATCGCTATTCCCGGGCGAACGGGGAGGAGATCGCGCGCCAACCAGATGATCGTGATTGGCAGCAATGCACCGATCGCAACGCCACATATTACGGCCAGTGCGGCGACGGCTGCGATCTGCATCAGATAGACCCGCGCGACATCCGCGGAGGTTGCGCCAAGAATTTTGAGCGTCGCAATGCTTCCGCGCTTGATTGCAAGGTAGGAAGTTACGCCGTTGCTCACGCCAATGCCGGCAATCACCAATGCAGCCAGTCCGATCAATGACAAAAACTGCCCCATGCGCTCGAAAAACCGGCTTGCTCCCGGTGCCGCACGATCTCTGTCCTTGTATTCCCACCCCGCGGCAGGAAACTGCTTTTTCAGCTCATCGATGATTTGCGATGGCACATCATCGCCACGTAATCGCACACGATATTTGCTTTCGAACAGGCTCCCCGGCTGAATCAACTGGGTTCGCCGCAGCCCATCCATGGACACGATGGCGACAGGGCCCAGAGTAAAGCCTTCTCCCACTCTGTCGGGCTCCTGGGCGATAATGCCGCGGATTTGGAAAACCGCCTCGCCATAACGAAGGTTTTGCCCCGGCCCGACAAGCAGTCTTTCGGCCAACGCGCGATCGATCACGATATCGCCAGGACCGAGCGGCTCGGCCGGCTTCCCGTTTGCTAGCACAAGCTGGCCATACAGTGGATAGGCCCCATCCACCCCCTTGAGCTCAGTGAGTATTGCCCGCGCATCGCCATCGTCGCTGCGGGCCATGGCACGCATCCGGATCGTTTCACTGAGACGACCACGGCCGGCGATCGCGACCTTCTCCGCTGCGCTCGCCGCGCGCTGGGTCATTGCAACTTCGATGTCACCGCCCAGAATCGTGCGACCTCGCGCTGCCAGCTCTGCTGTAATAGAAGCAGTCAAACTTCCAATCGTTGCCAAGGCGACAACACCCAGAAACAAGCACACGAACAGCAGCCGCAACCCACGGAAACCGGCATGAAGATCGCGCCGCGCGATTGCCCAGCAGATCGACCATTGCATCGCCGTCATGCAAGCCGGTGCCCAACGATCAGGCCATCGCGCATTTCAAGAATACGATCGCATCGCTCGGCCAGCGCCGCGTCATGGGTTATAATTATCAACGTCGCTTGCGCTGCCGCACGACGCGCAAAAAGCAATTCGATGATCGTGCCGCTTGTTTTTCCGTCAAGATTGCCAGTGGGTTCGTCCGCAAAGATGATTTCCGGCCGGGATACCACAGCGCGCGCTATGGCAACCCGTTGCTGCTCGCCACCGGACAGCTGTGCTGGATAATGGCCGATCCGATGACCCAGGCCCACGGCCTCGAGTTCGGCCAAAGCTTGGGTGAAGGCATCGCGAACACCGTCAAGTTCCAACGGCACGGCGACGTTTTCCAACGCCGTCATGGTCGGCAGGAGATGGAAGGATTGCAACACGATGCCAATCCGTCCACGCCTTGCCACCGCAAGCGCATCTTCATCGAGCGCCCGATAGTCGACGCCCGCGACACTAATCTCACCCTCGCTAGCCTGTTCCAGCCCTGCCAGAATAGCCATCAGCGAGGATTTTCCCGATCCGGATGGCCCCAGTATCGCAACGCTGGCGCCACGCTCTATATCGAGATCAATGCCCTTCAGAATATCGGTTGACGCGTCCCTGGAACCAAGCGTGAGGATGACATTACGGGCACGAATTGCGATATCGGTGGGATCGGTCGTTACGGACATCGCAGGAGAGTGCACCTTTGTTATTGCAAACCGTTAGATACACAGCACTTTTGGCATCCGTCTACGTGCTCGTAAGCTGCTCAAGCGAAGAGCCTGCCCAAAAGCCCGTCAGATCTTCCCAAGAAACCGAAGCCCATGCTGAAACCAGAGCGACAGAACGAAGCTTTCTAATCGTTGCGTTCGGAGACAGTCTATACGCAGGCTATGGAGTTCAGCCGCGCGAGAGCTTTCCCGCACGGCTTCAGACTGCGCTGGAAAAGAACAAAATTGCGGCAACGGTGACAAATGCCGGCGTTTCAGGCGATACCACCGCTAGTGGTCTCCAACGACTCAAATTCACCCTGGAGGGACTACCGCGCAAACCCGACCTGATGATCGTGGGTCTTGGTGCCAACGATATGCTCCGAGGTCTCAGTCCAGTTCAAACGCGCGCAAATCTCATTGCGATCTGCGATGAGCTCAAGCAACGAGATATTCCGATCCTGCTGACGGGCATGGTTGCCGCGCCCAATATGGGCAAGGATTACGCGCAGGCGTTCAATGCGATCTACGCCGATCTCGCAAGACGATATGATTCGGCACTTTATCCATTTTTTCTGGACGGGGTGGTGACGAAACCCGACTTGCTATTACCGGATCAAATGCATCCTAATTCAAAAGGAATAGATATCATCACCAGGAAAGTGCTGCCGACGGTGATTAACCAGTTAAACATGCAAAAAGCAGATATTCAACCCCACTGAATACAACCCATGAGGATGGACATGGAGACCCTTACTGCCGAGCAACGCGACGCAATCGAAAGAGAACTTGTGGTCGATGTCGCGTGGGAAGACTGGGCCGGCCCTGGTCAAGCAGCGGACATGCGCGCCAGCATCCCGGTGAAATTCGATCAGCCGCGCGCTGCCCATGTGCATATCACGTCAACGCTCAAGGAAGCGCTCCGGATCGCGATGTTGACAAGGGCGCCGCTGAAAATCGGCGGTCGCACCGCCTATATCGATCACTTCACCTCGCAAGGATTGCAAGGCACCATCGAAGCATTCGCTGCCGACTAAAACCGAAAATAGAAGAGTGGCGATGCACCGAAGCGCATCGCCACCGTTCTTTTTATTCTGCCTGTTCCGCAAGCACCTGTTCAACGCGTAGATGCGCAGGAATATTTTCTGCGCCGATGCGGCGGTCCATTTCTTCATGGTACCAATAAATCTGCCGCTCCTGATAGCTGAGCAGAATCTTTGGAAGCTCTCCGCTTTCCATAGAGCGCTGGATGCTGCCGAACAGAAACAGGTCCTCATTCAGCACATCAATCTGGCTGCCCCGCATATCCGTCCAGAATTTGCGGTCTGCCTCGTCGTCCTTCTTCCAGCCCATACGGCCTGCATGATCGATTTGCTGGGGCCGGCAGGCAGGAAACGCTGCCAGGAGAAGCCGATTGGATCAAGTGCGGTGAAGATTTTGGGAAATACCGGGAGCGCCACGGTATGACGTTCATTGAACCGAAGTCGGACGGATCGGTTCGCTTTGTGTTTCGACCTGATCCATCAACATCTGCTTCCGGAACGAACTATCGACCGGTGTTTAACGGAAGCCGGCTGCCGAGCGATTGAGGCATAAAAGGGGTGGAATTGAAACTGGAAGTATGCGTTATACGATGGATAAAAAAAAGAGAGAGTTTGGGGGAGCTGGTGGCCATGTGCAGTACAAGCATATGAGTGAAATATTATATAAATTGCATGGTATTTTACTGGACTTGATCGGCACGATGAATAGTCCGCAAGCTCATGCGGTATTACTTGAAGAAGCGGAAGTAGATCTTGATCGGGCACTTTTCCCGCTATTGGTTCGTATTGACCATAGAGGCCCCATAAGTGTTGGCGATTTATCCGAGTCGATCGGGCGTGATTATACGACCGTCAGTCGTCAGGCAGCACGACTGGAAGAACTTGGACTAGTCGTTCGGAGATCCAATGAGCAGGATCGCCGTATACGCGAAGCCGCGATCACCGACCAAGGACGAGAAATGATCCACAATATCTACATGGCACGCGAGCGCCTCTACGGGTCGTTGCTGTCAAGTTGGTCGGACCGTGACAAGGACAAGCTGATCAGCCTTTTGCGTGTCCTGGCGGACGAAGCGATCGAGCTGACGCGGCTCAGAATTAAGAGCGCATAACGCGCCTGCGAAGTTATGTCAGAAATTGGCTTCGATCTGCAACCTCTGCCCAGCCCGAACATAGTTGTAGATCGCAATCAGAAGCACGCCACCGATGGCGAGCATGGCGTGCTGCAGGCCTGTTGCTGACGCGCTGAGACAAGTGGCCGATTTGGCGGCTTTTGCTGCGAGACATTGCGCAGCATAGTTGCCCGAGAATGCCTGTGCGGCCAGGTGATCGCTGAGATACCCTAGCAGGACGGAGCCAATTCCCAGCCCGGCGGCGGTCTGCCCAAACGCGTGAAGCGCGGCGGCAGACGCACGCATCCGCGGTTCTACCAGCTCCTGCGTTATCGTCATAATCGCAGGCAAAAATGCATAAAGACAGATTGTCGCGATAAAGAGGAAGCCGACAAGTAGCCGCCAGTCGCTCTGATAAATAGCCAGCAGATAAAACGGCAACGCCAAGCAGAGGGATACGGCGGGCGCCCACCCGCCCCACCGAACATCATTTCGGCGCAAACGCCCCATTATGTATCCGCCAAACCCCGTGCCCAATGCCGTCGCCAAGCTGAACGAGAATGCAAAAATGAGGCCGGCCTGAGGCAAGGGAAGCCCGTAGCGGCGCACAAGCAGCGGAATCAAAAAAAGGTTCAGACCGAAGCCCAATAAGCCCACCAATCCGCTGCCGCATGTGAGATGGAGAAAAGCCGGAGACTTACCCAGGTGCCGCAACACCGCCATGAATGAAGGCGTATCTTCGGGGTTTCCCGCTGCAATTCGCTCAGGCTCGGATATCGTCAGGATCAGCAACAGCGCGAGCAGCACACCCGGAAACCCAACCGCGACGAAGGTCCATCGCCAGCCGAAAGCCTGCGCTATGGCGCCACCACCCACTGCAGCAATTGCGCCACCTATCGGCAATGCGGTCGCAATCAGGGAAAATACGAATGCCCGCCGCGACGGTTCAAACCGATCCGAAATCATAGATACCAGCGCTGGTGTAAAGCCCGCCTCGCCTATACCTACGCCCATCCGACAAAGCAGCAATTGCGTATAATTCGTCACGGCGCCCGACAGCATGGTCATGATCGACCAGAGCGCGGTAACAACCGCAATGATCTTCACCCTGCTGTATCGCTCGGCCAGTCGCGCAAGCGGTATGCCGAGAGCAGCATAAAAGAGCGCGAAGGCCAGTCCGCCCATCATGCCGAGTTGCAGATCGCTCAGCGCGAGATCACGCCGAATAGCCTCGCCTACGACGGCAACGATCGTACGGTCGATAAAGTTAAACATGTAAATCAGGCCGAGAACCAGAAGGAACCATCTGCTCTGCCCATCGATGGATCCGGCTTGAATCATCTTCAATGCATGCCTTTCCGGAATCCAAATGGACAGCGTTTTTGCAGACTGGCTTTCAACAAAGCCCGCCTCTAGGACGGCAGTGAATGTTTTGCGCGGTGTTGGCCTGCGCCAACGATAGAAGGTGTCCGATGAAGCTCTACAGCAAGGACGGAATCGAGATGATGGACGTCAAATCGATTACGCTCGAAGATGAAAAACTCGTCATCAAGGGAAAGATGATGGGCGCGATGGCAGCGATCATCCATGTTAAACCGGAAGATATCTGGGAAGCATTTAAGTTGCTTCCGTGGAGCGCTAAATTGCGGATGCCGATGCTGCTGCTCAAGGGACGCCGTCGTTCGAGGATGAAGCAATCATCCTGACACAATTGGCCGGTCGGACCCGATATCACGCAACGAGATCGCGAGCAAAAGCGGGACGGCCGTAGAGCGTCGTACGTTGCTCGGCAGGACGACCAATCGATGCCGCAAGCGTCTGCATTTCAGCTGGACCGAATTGCTGGCCATTAACCCCCCCTGCAGCGCGCGTAATGGATTCATCCATCAATATCCCGCCAAGATCGTTCGCGCCCGCCTGCAAGATTGCGGCAGCGCCATCGGCGCCCATTTTGACCCAGGAAACCTGGATATTCGAAATTACCGGATGCAGAACGATCCTTGCAACGGCGTGCATCAGCACTGCTTCGCGATAGCTGGGGCCGGAGCGCGCCTTGCCCTTTTGCCAAATGGGCGCTTCCATGTGAACAAAGGGGAGAGGCACGAATTCCGTGAAACCGCCCGTATCCTCCTGAAGCGACCGAACCTGCAGAAGATGGTTTGCCCAGTGGCTATAATGGTCGACGTGGCCGAACATGATGGTTGCGGTGCTGCGGAGACCCACGCCATGCGCCGCGCGCATGACATCAAGCCATTCGTCAGTGCTTACCTTGTCCGGACAAATGATCGCACGGACTTCGGGGTCCAGGATTTCCGCAGCCGTCCCAGGAAGCGTGGATAGACCGGCAGCCTTGAGTTTTGCCAGGAAGTCTTCGAGTGAAAAACCAAGCGTTCGTGCGCCATGGGTTATCTCGAGTGGCGAAAAGGCATGGATATGAATATCCGGCGCCGCTTCGCGAACCGCGTGGATAATATTCAGATAGGTGTTGCCATCATAGTCCGGATGAATGCCGCCTTGCAGGCATACTTCAGTGCCGCCACGCGCGACGGCCTCGGCGGCGCGGCGCCCGATTTCCGCAAAGTCAAGCCGATAGGCAGGGCCGCGCATCGCCTTCGTGCTACCCTTGGAAAATGCGCAGAAACCACATTTATACAGGCAGATATTGGTATAGTTGATATTGCGGTTCACGACGTAGGTGACTGTCTCGCCCACCGTTTCCTGGCGCAAGCGATCAGCATAACTGATGACAGCGCCGATATCATCTCCATCTGCGTCGAACAGGCCGACAATGTCGTTCTTTTCGAAACGCCTACCCTGCGCCGCGGACGCGAGGATCCGAGCGATCGTTTCGCTAGGCCTGCCCGCCGATGAAGCGATCGCCGGCGGCTGATCGCCATGCCCGGCATACCAATCGTCGTTTTTGGGAAGCCCGCGACCATCGACCGCGCGCAGAATGCGCGTCGCTATTGCTGGAGCAGTCCACTCAAACGCAGCCCGCACATATTTCGGCCCGATTGCAAGCCGCTGGATCAATAGTCGGCCCGAGGCACGGGTGGCTTCCGAAAGCAATTCGATATGCGGCCAAGGTGCTTCGGGGTTGACGTGATCAGCTGTAACCGGTGAAACGCCACCCCAATCATTGACGCCGGCCTTCAGCAGCGGGCCAAGTTCGTCAGCGCAATGCAGATTTGGTGGGGCTTGTATGGTCATCTCCGGGCCAAGGATCAACCGCGCCATGGCGATCGTCCAAAGATGCTCTTCCAGCGACGGCTCGGGATGATGGACCATCCGCGTATCAGCCTTCGCCCGGAAATTCTGGATGATGACTTCTTGAATATGCCCATATTTTTGGTGCAGATCGCGGATGGCACACAGAGCCTCGATCCGTTCTGAGCGGGTCTCACCGATCCCGATCAGCAATCCCGTGGTAAACGGCACCCTTGCCCGACCTGCAGCCTCTATCGTCGCCAGACGGCGCGAAGGCACCTTGTCAGGTGATCCAAAATGGGGACCACCTCTTTCCGATAGACGATCGGATATCGTTTCCAGCATCAACCCCATCGAGGCCGACACCGGACGCAACGCCGTATAGTCGGCTTCATCCATCAGGCCCGGATTGAGGTGCGGCAGCAAACCTGTTTCATTGAGCACCGCTTCCGCCATCTCGCGAAGATATGACAGCGTTGTCCCGTGCCCGAGCTTATCAAGCGCAGTACGAGCGGCGGCATAACGGGCTTCAGGACGATCTCCCAAAGTGAAAAGCGCTTCTCGGCAACCGGCCGCGGCGCCCGCCCGTGCCGTCGCCAGCACCTCGTCGCGCGATAAATAAGCGGTTTCGGCGCGCCGAGGCGTCGTGGCGAAAGTGCAATAATGGCAAACATCGCGGCATAGCTTGGTCAGCGGGATGAACACCTTCCGCGAATAGGTGACGAGCGTCCCGAATGATTCCCGGGTTAGCTGCTCCGAAGCCTCCAGCAGCGCGGAAAGCGGAACACGCTCTACGGCACCGACAATTTCTTCGTGCCGCCGTGAACGGAAATTTGTGAAAGCGGAATTCACATCGCATCCCGGGCGGCGGCAAGGTCTCGTACCGTTGGAAGCGGATCGGCATGGCCGGGGAGGGATGCTATGAATGTCGAAACGCCCAGGGCTTCGAGTTCGCGAAGAAACGCCGTCATCTCGGTTACATCACCCATCGTTGTATCAAATTGCGAAAGATATTCGGTAAGGCCGAGTTCATCCATCAGCAAAACGTTCCTGCCGCCGGGGACGACATGATCCGCTACATCATAGCGACGATTGAATTCTTTAATAGCGCCTTGCAGATGCTCCGGCGCCCGCGCGAGTAAATCCGGGGACATTCCGATCGTCAAGGCATTTACCGAGATGAAAGCCTTGAGATCTTCCAACGCTTGCGCGCGCGTCGCACGCACAGATGTAAAACTTATGACCCATATATCGACCGAAGCCGGGTCCCGGCCGACAGCGGTGGCCGCTGCGTGAACGGCCGCTATCTTGTCGTGCAGCTCACCGAGTTGCCGGTCGCCTGTGAACAAAATGACGCCATCGGCTTTTTGGCCCGCCAGTTCGAATGCCTTTGGCCCGAATGCCGAATAATAGATCGGGACGTCACGGGGAAAACGGATTGCTGAAACCTTGCGCCCCTCCCACTCGATCTCCTCGCCATTGAAGAGACCGCGAATGGCGTCGAATTCAGCGTGTATTTCCTTCTGCGTTGCCCGGCCCCGACCGATCGCAACCACGGTGCTTCCACCTGTTGCCAGGCCATATGCAGCCTTCCCGCCCGTCAGATCATAAAGCGACGTCATCGCGTTCGCAGAGATAATGGGATGCCGCATGAAGGGCGAAGTAACCATGGGCGCAATGGTCAAACCAGGCGCTTCAAGTGCCACAATCGACAGGGAAACGAAAAGATCCCGCCATCCCGCTGGCGTGTCACCAATGCCGATCAGATCGTATCCGTTATCGGCAGCCGTATTTATTTCGGCGCGGAAAGCCTCCAGACTCTCACCCCAATTGGCGCAGATTCCCAGCTTCATCCTACCTCCATGCCGCATTATTTATATGTCGCGGAAGTAGAGAATAAACGGAATTGAGCGATGCCTACCTATCCTAGGCAGGGCAATGGCATATGGACAAATTGTCCTTGGTGGGAGCAGCATTGGAATCGATCGCGCTCCAGTCGAACAATTTTCGAATCCGCTTCGGTGGCTGGACGCAAGAATGGAATCCGAAATTTCCATATGCGATTCCCCTGCCATCCTAGGCGAGGGCAAGGACACGATCGCGAACACAATTCCCGATCAGGCGCCACTCCAGGCCTCGATTTGTTGTTGCAGTGTTCGCTCCGAGGGTTCGTTTATCGTGCCGGGCGTTTCGGAAAAGCGTGGTGCCGGTGCGGGTTGCGGAAATCCGCCACGCTCGACGTAGGTTTTCCGCGCCACGTTATGGGGATGATCCGGTGCCTCGTGCAGAGAAAGGATCGGGCTGACGCAAGCATCAACACTTTCGAATATCGCTGCCCATTCGTCGCGTGGCCTGCCAGCAAATACTGCCGTAAAATCGGCTTCCATAACCGGCCAGCCCGTCATGTCGTTTTGAACATATCGCCCGCTTTCAATGCCAAGGCCTTCGATCAGCCGGGCGAAGAACTGCGGCTCCAGCGCTCCGACCGCGACATGCTTGCCGTCCGCGCAAGCATAACAGCGATAAAAGGGCGCAGACCCATCAAGCAGGTTCGAGCCAGGCTGATCCTTCCAAAGCCCACTCGCCATAAACGCGTGAAACAGGCTCATCAACGAGGCGACACCGTCCGTCATCGCGACATCGACGACCTGACCCTGTCCGCTCGACTTGGCGTATAGCAGCGCCGCGAGCATCCCCGTTACTGCGAACATGGCGCCACCGCCATAATCACCGACCAGGTTGAGCGGAACAACCGGGGGTTCGCCGGGCTTACCGATCGCATGAAGAGCACCCGAAATGGCGATATAGTTGAGATCATGCCCCGCGCGTGGGGCCAACGGTCCGAACTGGCCCCATCCGGTCATTCGGGCAAAGACCAACCGGGGGTTGCGAGCAAGGCAAATATCCGGGCCAAGGCCGAGGCGTTCCATGACGCCGGGACGATATCCCTCGATCAAGGCATCCGCCTTGTCGATCAGCGCCAGAACGCGATCGCGATCCTCGGGGGACTTGAGGTCAGCATATGCAACCGTCCGGCTGCGGTGCACAACAGAACCGCCAACATCATCCCACGCTGCTCCAGGATGCGGCGGGCGGGCGATGCGGACCATATCAGCGCCCATATCGGCCAGAAGCGTTGCGGCCAGGGGCACCGGCCCTATAGCGTCTATTTCGACAATTCGGATGCCGGCGAGCGGCCCTTTTGAAGCAGAATTCATATCTGAGTCCGGTCTCCACCTTTGAGGTCCAGGATTTTTCGCGCTTCGTCCGGAGTCGCCACCTCGAGACCGAGGCCTTCGATGATCTGTCGCGCGAGGCGCACCTGCTCGGCGTTGGTTTCCGCCAGCTTGCCCCGCCCAGCCCAAAGCGAGTCTTCGAGACCGACCCGGACATTGCCGCCCATCGACGCGGCCATTGCTACAATCGACATCTGGCGGGCGCCCGCACCAAGCACTGACCATTCATATTTGTCGCCGAACAGGCGGTCGGCCGTGCGCTTCATGTGCATCACATCATCGTGATGGCCGCCGATCCCGCCCAGAATGCCGAAGCAGGTCTGGATGAACAAAGGCGGCTTCACCAATCCGCGCTCCAGAAAATAGGCGAGATTGTATAGATGGCTGGTGTCGTAGCATTCGAACTCAAAGCGGGTTCCCATCGGCGAGAGGATCGACAGGAGGCGTTCTATATCGGCATAGGTGTTCTTGAAGACCAGATCGCGCGAGGCTTCCAGTGCTGGCGCTTCCCACGCATGTTTGAACTCCGTGTAGCGTTCCAGCATCCGGAACAGGCCAAAGCCCATCGTTCCCATGTTGAGCGACGCCACTTCCGGCGCGAAACGTTGCGCAGGACGGATGCGCTCATCGACCGTCATCGAAGGGTGACCGCCAGTCGTAAGATTGAGCACCGCGTCCGAACGCTGCTTGATCACCTTCAGAAAAGGCTCGAACAATTCCGGATTCTGATCAGGCCTGCCGTCCACTGGATTGCGGGCATGCAAGTGAATGATCGCAGCCCCCGCTTCCGCGGCACCAATCGCAGACTCAGCGATTTCCTCAGCAGTTACCGGCAGATATTCCGACATCGAAGGCGTATGAATTGCGCCTGTCACAGCACAGCTGATAATGACCTTGCCTTTTACCATGATTGGCTTCTCTTCTGATCTATTACGTCGCCTTCGTTCTGTCTTTGGATAGAATCTCGACAGAATCCAATCCACCGCCCAAAATTATCCCTGCAAACCACCTCGAAGCCGGGGGAGATTTCGTATAGGCGCGAGCCTTAGACCGATTCAGCCGCGATTTTGGCGGATCATGAACGCATTGGGAGTTAGGAATGAGCGATCTTTTCAGTCTGCAAGGCAAAAAGGCTCTCGTCACAGGCGGTGCTCAGGGGCTGGGCCGCATGATTGCTGAAGGCTTGCTCAAAGCCGGGGCCCAAGTAGTGATTACGTCGCGAAATGCGGATCTCTGCACCCAGGCAGCAGAAGAAATGGCTTCATTCGGCAAATGCACGCCACTCCCTGCCGATCTTTCCACGCCCGAGGCCGCCGTCGAGCTGGTCAGCCGCTACCGTGAAGCGATGGGAGAATGCCACATCCTCGTGAACAATGCCGGCAAGACCTGGGGGGGCGATATTGATACATTCCCGGATAAGGCATGGCCAGGCGTCATGGCGGTAAACGTCCAAACCCCTTTCACCATGATACGCGAATTGCTTCCGGAATTCTCGGCTGCTGGAACGCTGGATGATCCCGCGCGCATCATCAACATCGGATCGATCGCCGGCGCCAAGACCGAGCGGCTTCATGCGTACAGCTATGCCGCAAGCAAGGCTGCGGTGCATATGATGACACGCGATCTTGCTGGAGATCTGGCCGAACGCAACATCACCGTAAATGCAGTTATCCCGGGCTTCTTTCCCACAAAGATGACTGCACATTTGCGCAGCGATGAGGGTGTCGATCCCGCGCTACTGAACCACATCCCCTTGAAACGGCTGGGCAAGCCCGAAGACATCGCGGGAATCGTGGTATTTCTCTGCTCGCGCGGCGGCGCCTACATTACGGGCGCGCAAATTCCGGTAGATGGTGGCGTGATAGGCTGCGGTTGAGCGACTAAAGCGACCAGCCTCCGCCCACGACGATTATTTGGCCTGTGATATAACTCGCCTCGGGCAAGCAGAGCAGATATACCGAGCCTGCGGCTTCCTCCGGCGTACCTGCCCTGCCGAGCGGAATGCCCTTTTCCATCGCGTCGAGGATTTCCTGGCCAACCCCGGCCTTGATATCCTTGCCCTTGATATTGATTGTTGAGCTGCCGGCTTCCCCCGTCGTCATCCGTGTCATGATCGCGCCAAATGCCACCGCGTTCACGGTGACATTGTAGCGCCCCCACTCTTTCATCACGGTTTTGGTCAGGCCTATGATTCCGGCCTTGCCGGCGGCATAGCCCGCTTGACCAGCATTGCCGCCCAGGCCGGCGACCGAAGATATGTTAACGACTGTACGCCGCTTCGCGACACCGTCTGATGCGATTTCTGCTTTCGCTGCCTCTGCGATAACCGGCTGCGCTGCTCGGAGAATACGAAACGGCGCGCCGAGATGTACCTCGATCATGGCAGCCCATTGTTCGTCTGTCGTTTTTTGAACAACATTGTCCCATGCATATCCGGCGTTGTTCACGATGATATCTATCGTGCCGAACGCGTCCGTCGCTGCCTTTACAAATTTTTTCCCGAAATCATGCGCCGTCACGTCGCCCGTGCATACGACCGCGCGAACCCCAAGCGCTTCGATTTCCTCGGCTGTCTCGCGCGCCACGTCTTCATCCAGATCGTTGACGACGACATGCGCACCGGCACTTGCCAACTTCAGCGCAATCGCCTTCCCGATGCCGCGCCCGGACCCCGAAACAAGAGCAACCTTATCCTGCAGTGTTTTCACGCGAATCCCCTTTTAGCCGCGCCCAAATGCATCAACGGATGCATAGCCGCCATCTATTACTGTTATCCCACGGTCGGGCACGGTTGCCCGGAAGGTGAGGATGTTGTCCTGTCTCCAAAGTTCGGTGCGAACCGTTTCCCCAGGGAAGACCGGCGCCGTAAATCGTACCCTCATGGAGGAAAGACGCTGCGGATCCCCCGCGCAAGCAAGATGTACCAACGCACGACCAACCAAGCCCATCGTCGAGAGGCCATGTAGAATGGGACGATCAAAGCCGCCGATCCTTGCCGTATCAGGCTCGACGTGTAGTGGATTACGGTCGCCGGAGAGGCGGTAAATCATCGCCTGCTGCCGGCTTGTCGGCAGATCGAGGCTTTCATCTGGCTGCCTATCAGGAAAGCTTGTCGCTTCCGTCCCCGACAGCGCACGCTCTCCGCCAAAGCCCCCGGCTCCGCGCAAGATCCAAAGCTCTTCCATGTCGGCAACCTGCACACCGGACGGCGTTGAAAGGCTGCGGTGGACCCGGAACATTGCGGGTTTGCCCAGCCCCTTATCAGCGACGTCGCCAATGCGCGTAGTCCCGACAAGCTCGCCCTGGGTGTCCAGCGGGCGATACAGACGCAACGATTGCTCACCATGCAATATCTGGGGCCAGTCGAGGCCAGCCCGCGGATCCATCAACCAGAAGCCCGGCGTGCCAAGGACGAGTGCCATCGTGGGAAGAGCCTTCAACGTGCGCTCAAAGACGAAATCCAGTTCGTCGAGGGCATCAGACAGTCCGGCCCCAGTTCCCAACGCGTATAGAATAGCGTCTCGCGCATCGTAGCGCTCGGGGCACTCCGGTACTGTATAGGCAAGCAGTCGCTCTACATCGAGAACCGGCATCAGAAGTTCAACACTATCTGACGCAGGCGGATCGAACCGCCAAAGCTTAGCCCCGTCACAACTTTAGCTCAGCTTGCGCTCGTCCAGTCCGATGCCTCGTCCGATGATCTCCCGCATGATTTCGGAAGTACCAGCGAATATCCGGCTGATGCGCGCATCGGTATACATGCGGCTGATACGATACTCTTCCATATAACCGGCGCCGCCGTGAAGCTGGACGCATTCATCCATCACGCGGCCCTCTAGTTCACTGGTCAACAGCTTGGCAGCGGACGAGTCCTCGGGAGTCAACTCGGCGGCGTTGAGCAGCAACACACATTGGTCGACATAGGTCTGCAGAGCATCGAGTTCGGCACGCATGGTCGCCATCTTGAAACGCGTGTTCTGGAATGCACCGATCGGCTTCCCGAACGCCTTGCGCTCCTTCACATAATCAAGCGTGATGTCAAACGCCGTCTGGGCAGTCGCCATGAAGCCGATGGCAGCGACGAGCCGCTCCTGCGCGAGGAACCTCGCCAGATATTTGAAGCCATGGGTCGGATCGCCCAGGACATTTTCTTTGGGTACTTTCACGTCGTTGAAAAAAAGCTCGGCGGTGTCCTGCGCCTTGAGGCCCATCTTCGCGAGCTTGCGGCCCCGCTCGAAGCCTTCCATCCCCCGCTCGACGAGGAATAGTCCAAGGCCATGACGCGAGTTAGGATCAGTTCGCGCCGCAACGACGATCACGTCACCCAAGATACCGTTCGAGATATAGGTCTTGGCACCATTGAGCAGCCAATAGTCGCCCTTGTCCTCGGCTCGTGTCTTCATGCCGGCAAGATCGCTACCGGTGGAGGGTTCGGTCATGGCAACAGCAAGGATTTTTTCGCCCGATACGATGCCGGGCATCAAGCGGTCCTTCTGCTCCTCATTGCCCAGCTTGGCGATATATGGCGCGACCAGATCGTTGTGCAGGTTGATGTAAAAACCAATATCGCCGTGGCGCATATTCTCTTCGATGATGATCTGCTCGAAGCGAAAATCATCGATACCCGCGCCGCCATATTTCTCGTCAGCCCAGGTGCAAAGCAAGCCTTGCTCTCCGGCCTTTAGATAGACTTCCCGATCAACCATACCAGCTTCGCGCCACCGCTCCGCATGCGGGCCGACCTCGGCCTGCATGAACTTGACGACGCTATCGCGAAACTGCTCGTGCTCGGGCTCGAAGATTATGCGGCGCATGCGGGCTCGGGCTCGGCAGGTGTCGGAAGGTTGGATGAGCCAGCGTAAAACGGCTCATTCTTCGTAGCCTTGTCGCGCAGCCAAGCGGATGGCAAGAAACGCGGCCCGTAAAGTTGTGCTAGTCGATCGGACTCGCGCACGAATTCCTGAATGCCTATCGTGTCGATGTAACTGATCGTGCCCCCAGTCCAGGCAGGGAAGCCCCAGCCGAAGACCGCGCCCAGATCAGCGTCTTCCGGCGTTGCCAGCACACCTTCCTCAAGGCAACGGGCTGTTTCCATTGCCTGGGTATAGAGGAAGCGCTTCTTCAGCTCCTCTATGTCCCAGCCATCCTTCGACGGAAAATGCTTCGTCAGATCCTTCCAGAGATGCTTCTTGCCGCCTTCTGGGTAATCATAGAAGCCGCCGCCGCTCTTGCGCCCGCTCCGACCCAGTTCGTCGCGCATCTTGCGAAGCGTGGTGACACCCGCAGGCGGCGTATACTTATCGCCCTCCTCGGCGATCGCCTGGTCGACGATCTTCAACGGAAGATCAAAGGTCAACTCGTCAAGCAGCGCAAGCGGCCCAACCGGCAAGCCGACGGCCTTGGCTGCGTTTTCGATAACGGCTGGCGGCACGCCCTCGTCGAGCATCGCGCCGCCTTCGTGGATCAGCGTCTGAAACACGCGGCTGGTATAGAAACCCCGGCTGTCGTTCACGACGATGGGCGTCTTGCGGAGCTGCGCGATATAGTCGAGCGCCCTGGCCAGCGTTTCCTTGCTGGTCTGCTTACCCATGATGACCTCGACGAGGCCCATGCGATCAACCGGCGAAAAGAAGTGAATCCCGATGAACTGGTCAGGGCGTTTTGAGGCCTGCGCCAACTGACCGATTGGCAGAGTGGAAGTGTTGGAAGCAAAGACCGCGCTTTCCGGGATGACTGCCTCTGCTCTGCGCGTCGTGTCGGCCTTGATGCCCGTATCCTCGAACACGGCCTCGACGATCAGGTCCACGCCCTCCAGTTTGGAGAAATCGTCCGTGGGCGTAATCCGCGCGAGCAGCGTATCGATCTTGTCCTGGGTGGTCTTGCCCTTTTCGAGCAGTTTGCCGAGCACCTTGGACGAATAGGCCTTGCCCTTTTCAGCAGTCGGGACGTCGCGGTCCAGAAGCACCACTTCGATGCCCGCGTTGGCCGAGACATAGGCAATACCAGCGCCCATCATGCCAGCGCCGAGAACGCCCACCTTCTTTACCTCCGACTTCGGTACGCCTGCGGGACGGCGCGCGCCCTTTTCGGCAGCCTGCTTACTGATAAACGTCGTGCGGATAAGATTGCGGGCGACCGGGTCGGTCAACAAATTGGCGAAATATTTGCTCTCGACGGACAGCGCCTTGTCGAATGGAAGCTGGGCGCCCTCGAAGATCGTGGACAGGATAGCGATTGGAGCAGGCAGGTTATAGCCCGCTTTGCCCGCGACCGAGCCGGCGGCGACCATGTAATTATAGGAATCCTCAGGCACAGTCATGCCGCGCTTCTGCGGCGGTACGGCCTTCTTTTCATCCCACGACTTCACGGGATTGGGATTGGTCGCAAGCCACGCGCGGGCACGATCCATCAACTCCGCCGCCGGCGCTACTTCATCGACAACCTTCAGCTTCAGCGCTTCGGCTGGACTCAGCGAACGACCAGTCAGCAACAGGTCCTGGGCGACCGGAACGCCGGCGATGCGCAACAGGCGCTGCGTGCCGCCCGAACCGGGTAGAAGGCCGACATTCACTTCCGGAAGGCCGACGACCGCCTTGGGATCATCGACGAGAATGCGGTAATGACAAGCCAGCGCAAGCTCGAAACCGCCGCCGAGCGCCAGTCCGTTGATCACGGCGACCCATGGCTTGCCCGAATGTTCGATCGCCCGATGCATCGCCGTCGCCCTCTGCGAAAACCCGAAAGCATCCTTGCGGCTGAGCTTGCCAAAGCCTTGAACCAGTTGCTTAAGGTCGGCGCCCGCCATGAACGCCTTTTTGCCCGAGGTCACGATAACGCCCTTGACGCTCTCATCCTCGGTAAGCTGCTTCGTCGCTTCTTCCATGTCAGCGATAAACGCATCCGAGACGACGTTCATCGACTCGTCAGCGTTATCAAGGATTAGAGTGGCAAAGCCATCGGCCGCCTTTTCAATTTTCAGATGTCGCATGATGATCCCGCTTTTAGTGCGAAGTAGTTACTTAGACGCGTTCGATGATCGCCGCGGTGCCGAGGCCATTGGCCGCGCACAGCGTGATGAGCCCGGTGTTCAGGTCGCGACGCTCGAGTTCATCGAGTACCGTGCCGAGGAGCATCGCGCCCGTCGCGCCGAGCGGATGACCCATGGCGATCGCGCCACCGTTTACGTTGATCTTGTCGTGTGGAATGTTCAGTTGCCGCATGTAGCGAAGAACCACGCTCGCGAATGCCTCGTTGAGCTCGTAAAGATCAATGTCTTCCTTGCTCATACCTGCGGCTTTCAATGCCTTTTCGGAAACAGCGCCGGGCGCCGTCAGCATGATGGTCGGCTCCGAACCGATATTGGCGTAAGATCGAATCTTGGCACGCGCCTTGAGGCCCGCCTTTTCGCCGAACGCCTTCGAACCGACCAGAACCAGCCCGGCCCCATCGACGATACCTGAACTGTTTCCGCCGTGATGGACGTAGTTCAGTTCCTCGATCTCAGGATAGCGATCCTTGGCGACCGCTTCGAACCCAGCCTTGCCGAAGCCTTCAAATGCTGGCTTCAATGTAGCGAGGCTTTCCAGGGTAGTGCCAGGACGCATATGTTCGTCGCGGTCCAGCACGACTTCACCCATTACGTCCTTCACCGGTACGATGGCGTCTTTGAAGCGCCCTTCCTGCCAACTCACTGCCGCGCGCCGCTGGCTCTCGACCGCGAAGTTATCGACATCGTCCCGCGTATAGCCATCAAGGGTCGCGATCATGTCTGCGCCAATGCCTTGCGGCGCATAATGATTGGTATAGGCAACGGACGGATCGGAGGTCCAGGCTCCACTGTCATAGCCCATGACCGTGCGGCTCATCGATTCAACACCACCTCCGATGCCTGCGTCGATCATGCCAGCAGCGACCTGCGCCGCGATAAGGTTCACCGCGTCCAACCCAGTCGCGCAGAAACGATGGATCTGCTGTCCCCCAACCGTCTGGGCGTAGCCAGCATTCAAGACCGCCGCGCGTGCGAGCACACCGCCCTGCTCGCCGACGGGCTGAGCCATGCCGATGATTACATCGTCGAGCTGCGCGGTATCGAGCTTATTGCGATCCCGAACAGCCTCAAGCAACTGCGTAGCCATTTCAACCGAGGTTATTTCGTGCAGCGCACCATCCGGCCGGCCCTTGCCGCGTGGGGTGCGTACATGATCGTAAACATAGGCTTCCATTAAAGAGGTCCCGAGCAAGAGGAATATGGATCTATATAAGGGTCGCTGTTGGATTGAACACCCCTCCCGCACCTATCCAACGAAAGGCGTGAATAGATACCCCCGCTGCAATCTGAATTACTGTTTTTGCAAGCTGGAGCGGATTAAAGTGGACATCAAAGGCGAAGACTACGCCTCCATGAGAATCACGGCGACAACGTTGGGTGATCTCCTTTTGACGGCTTGGGATCGCTCTCCCGGCAAAGAAGCGCTGGTATTTCCCGAGGGCCGCAAAACCTACGACGCGGTCGTCCAGTCCGTTTTCCAAAAAGCCCGTGGCTTCATTGCCCTTGGCGTTAAGCCCGGCGATCACATCGGCATTCTTCTGCCATCTGGCATTGAGTTCGTCGAAACATTGTTCGCAAGTGCAATGTGCGGCGCGGTTTCCGTGTTGATGAATGCGCGCTTCAAGGCGCCCGAAATGGCTTATGTCGCGGAAAATGCGGATCTGACCATGATTGTGACCGACGATACCGTGTCGGAATTCGTCAATTTTTCAGGGCGATTGGGTGAGGCTCTGCCCGGCCTGAATAGCGCAGCCGATCCCCGAAATCTCTCACTGCCCACCGCTCCCCTGCTGAAACGCATCGTCATGTTCGGCGGATCGAAGATGACAGGGTTCGTCGATCAAGGCACCTTTGATGCCATAGCCGAGAGCGTGCCGCTGATCGAGGTTCACAAACGCCGCCTGCGGGTCCGCATCCGCAGCACGGCAATGATCCTCTATACTTCAGGCACTTCGGCCAATCCCAAAGGTTGCCTCCTCAGTCATGAGGCGGTGGTACGCGAAGCATCGAACCTGACACGCAACCGCTGGGCATTCATGCCGGACGAACGTGCGTGGTCTCCGTTGCCATTGTTCCACATTGCCGCGATGCTCTGCATGCTCGGCGCGGTCGACGTTGGCGGTACCTTCATCGGCCAACCCCACTTTGATGCCGGCGAAAGCCTCCGCCAGATCGAAGCGGAAAAGGTGACAATGATGTTCCTGCCCTTCGTCACCTTTCACCAGGCAATGATCGCGCATCCCGATTGGGAAAAAACGGATATGAGTTCCGTTCGCCTTCAGAACAGCTGCTTTGCCTTCATGCCGGAGCGGGTCGGCCAGGCTTATCGCGAAAAAGCACCAAAAATGCTGCAAGTCGGAACCATGGGCATGACAGAGGCGACGGGCATCGTCACCACTGGCGGCTATGACATGGATCCAGAAATGGGATTCAAGAAGCTGGGATACCCACTAGCAGGCGTCGAATTGCGCATTGCCGATCTCGAAACCGGTACGGACAAGGAAGTTGACGAACGCGGTGAGATCCTGATCCGCGGTTACAACCTGTTCGACGGCTATTATAAGGATCCGGAGAAAACCGCTGCGGCGATCGATGCCGATGGATGGTACCATTCCGGCGACATCGGTTCGCTGGATGCCAACGGCCATGTCATGTTTCACGGCCGCTTCAAGGATATGCTTAAGGTAGGCGGCGAGAATGTTGCCGCTGCCGAAGTGGAAGCGGTTCTTGCCAGCCATCCCGCCGTACGTCTGGCGCAGGTCGTTGGCCTTCCCGACGATCGACTTGCCGAGGTTCCGGCCGCCTATGTGGAACCGAGCGGCGAAGGCGATGTCAGCGCCGAAGAACTGATCGCTTATGTCAAGGAGCGACTGGCTTCCTTCAAGGTGCCGCGCCATATCCGTTTCATCGACGAGTGGCCGATGTCTGCTTCCAAAATCCAGAAGTTCAAACTTCGCGTTCAGCTGATGGAAGAACTTGGCCTGAAGGATTGATAGCGCACACCGGAGATCTGGTCAGGTCTCCGGCTTGAAGCAATAAGCACAAATCTTGTTGCCGTCGGGATCAAACAGATAGGCGCCGTAAGCGTTAGGCATGGCCTGACGTGGCCCAGGCTTGCCAGCATCGCTGCCCCCCGCCAACAATCCTGCAGCATGAAAGGCATCGACCGAAGCGCGATCGGGCGCCTTGAACCCAAAGGTCGCTCCATTGGATGATGTTGCGGCATTTCCGTCGAGTGGAGACAGAACCAGCAGCTCGGGAACCTTGCGGCCATAGGCGACACCTTGGACGAAATCGCCCAAGTTACGAACGCCGAGCGGTTCCATCACGGCATCATAGAATCGAACAGACCGTTCGCGATCATTCATCCCTATGCACACATGATTGAGAATACCCATGCGGGCAAAACTACGCGGGTTCTACGGCAAGGGCAGCTTGCGGGCAAGCTTCCGCGCCCTCGCGCGCTTGGTCCTCAAACCCTCCTGGCACCAGGGGATCATCAACGTAGACGATGCCATTTGAATCAAGCTTATAAACATCAGGGCAGATTTCTGCGCAAATTCCGTATCCGCAGCATGCGGATTTATCGACAACAACTTTCACCCTTCCAGACATTTTTATCTCCTTCCGCCCCATATTACATCTTGAGCAGATTTCGTTCAACCTGTACAACTTGAGAAAAGGCGGTCCTTATCGTTCGACTACCACACATCAACGCCACGGCTTCGGGAAAGCCGGCAAGGAAGGATGCCATAAATGACAAACTACGCAACCGCCGCAGTGGACAAAACCAGCGTCATGCGCGGCCTCGTATCCAAAAATCGCGTGCCGCTCGGGTCCGAGATATATAATCGCCTGCTCGAAACGCTTTACGATGAAGCAGCGGCGCTTGACGAGCGGCGTTTCGACGACTGGGTCGCGATGTTCTCCAAAGATCTGAAATACACTGCACCACTGCGCCTCACCCGAAACGGGCCGAACAGGGATCGCGACGTGGTACGTACCATGAAGCATTTCGATGAGGATTACGGATCGATGCTCATGCGTACCGGCCGCCTGTCGAAGAGCGCCTGGGCAGAAGATCCACCTTCGCGTACGCGGCGTTTCATCACCAACGTTCGTATGGCGGAGTGCGACACCGTGGGCGAGTACGAGGTGGTGAGCTACCTTTATGTGGAGCGTAGCCGCTTCGACGTATACCGCAACGAGACGATTTCCGCCGAGCGCCGGGATATCTGGCGCGTAACCGATGACGGATACAAGCTCGTAACCCGTGAAATCATCGTGGATCAATCCACGCTCGGCATGTCCAATTTCGCCATCTTTTTCTGACGGATCAGGAATGGTGGGATCCCCTCATGTCGTGGTCGTGGGAAGCGGCCTGGCCGGCTATGGCGTCTTGCGCGAGCTGCGAAAAAATGCGCCCGAAGCCAAGCTCACGCTTGTCACCCTTGATGATGGCCACTTCTATTCCAAGCCAGCACTTTCAACGGCGCTCGCAAAAGGGCTGGGCCACGGCATTTCACGTAAGATGGCGCGCGAAGGTGCCAAGCTCCTGATCACTGGGCGTGACGGGGCGACGACGGAAAAAGTGGCAGCTGAGATTCGCGAGGAATTCGGCGTCGACGCATTGGGAATATCAACTGATGTCGGCATCAAGGACGATGTCGAGTCCATGATCGAGCGGGCCGTGTCTGAGTTTGGCGGCCTGGACATTCTCGTCAACAACGCTTCCCAGCTCTCTCCCAATACCCTGCTTGAACACAAGACCGACGAGATGCTGAAACGAACGCTCGAAATCGGCATGTGGGGAAATTGGTGGTCCATGCGGGCCGCCCTGCCGCACATCAAGACACGCGGCGGCGGCTCGATCATAAACTTCTATTCCATCGACGCCCAAACCGGCGTATGGCTGCACGCCGACTATAATATGAACAAGTCCGCCATTCTTGGTCTGACAAGAACGGCCGCTGTTGAATGGGGACGATTCAACATACGCGTCAACGCCATCGCGCCGACGGGCATGGGCCAGGTATTCGCCGGCCTCGCCGAAACCGTGCCAGGCTTTCTCGAAATGGCGACAGCCAATAACCCCCTGCGCCGCGCAGGGGATCCCGAAAAGGATATCGGCCCTGTGGTGGTGTTCCTCGCTTCGGAAATGTCGCGATTCATCACGGGCGAACTCATAAACGTCGATGGCGGTCAAAACCTGCCAGATTATGTTAGTAAACCGCACAATCTGGCGGAACTGGAGGCAACTACATGAGGCTGATGCCGCAAGCTGAATGGAACAGGCTGGTCACAACCGATCAAAGCGGCAGTGTGCTCAAGATACTCGACGGTACAGTTCGCGCGATCAACGAACTTGGCACGCGCCGGCTTTCCATGAGCGACATAAGCGAGGCGAGCGGTGTTTCCCGCGGCACGCTTTACCGATATTTCAAATCCAAGGATGATGTGATCGCGGCGGTCAGCGAATATATCTGCACCAGCTTTGAACGCGGCGTGATCGAGGCCAGCGAAGGCATCCTTGATCCGATCGAACGTTTCCGCGCAGTCATGCGCTTCTACGCATATTTCACGATCGAACGCGCGCCGGAGCGAATGTTTGAAGTAGAGCCCACCTTCCACCTCGTTTTTCTGCGCTCCCACAATCAACGCCATAAAGCGGCCGTACGCAGCGCCCTCGATCCCTCGCTCGACTATCTCGATACGCTCGCTGGCGGAGGAATAGATCGCGAGATGTTCGTCGATATATTGGTGCGATTGCAGCTGAGCACGCTGATCGTGCCGGCCACACGGGAATGGGTCGAGCTCTGGAACAGCACCCCCGACAAGATACAGCACTGGCTGCTGAAGATTGCCCGCAGCGGCGCGGTGCCTGCCGAATAGCGACGCCGAGGATGCCGTTGTACCTGCGGCCCTTTTACACCACGCTTGCGCTTATGGATCAATGTCCTTGCCGAACCACGCGACTGCGTAATTCCCGTAGATTGCCACGCCCATCGCTTGCCAACGGAACCTTCGCCATATCCCGTTTTCGAACAGAACCGAAGCGTGGAGCGGACTTTCAATCCATCCTTCAATAGCGTCCTCGGGCGTGACGCCACCGGACATGCGAAAAGCGACTTCGACCCCATCCCCCTTATAGGCACCATGGGTTATCTCGCGTGGCTTGCGCCACATCGCGGTTGCGTAAGCGTTGTCAGCCGTGAAGCAAACGGGAGTCCAGGCACCAGCGGATGACCAGCTGTGCATGGTGCAAGGCTGGCCTCTGGCGTCGCGACCGACGTCAGGCCGGTTTTCCATGAGATCCTCAACATGCTCACGGGCGACGTGGGTCAACAAATGCGAAAGCGCCAGTGGTGGAAGACCATGGTCCTCGCGTTCCGCATTTATATATTGAGCGAGCCGTCGTTCAAAGAATGAGAGCCCCGCGGTTTCGCGTGGAACTGTTGACGGCGCAGACGTGGAAGCAGCGAGCAATAAGATGGGGAGCATCGTTTCATTCTCATTTGTGCAGCAACGCTATTCACACCGATGGCTGAACGAAGAATTACCGCCGGGTACATGATCGCTACCTAAAGTCGATTCTGGATCGAAACGAATGCTTAACGCTGGCTCATTACGTAGATTTCAAGGGAGAGTGGCATGTCTAGCGTGGAAGCTTTGCTCATGTCGCATGATCAATTGGTGGTGCTGGCGGATCGCGTCGAAGCGCTCGTTCAGCAGGATGACCTGGTACACGCGCTCGAGACTCGCGCGAAGCTATCCGCCGACTTCAACAGCTATATTGCCCAGGAAATCCGGTTCGTACGGTCTGCCATGAATGGCAACGTCAGCACCGACGTGACAAAGCAAATTCAGGGCTTCGTGGAGGAATGCAAGACAGTCCGGCGAATGTGGGATAATTACATGACCGAATGGGTCGATGAAGCGGCGTCCCTCGAACCCACGTGCTTCCAACTTGAAACATCGTCGATGATTCAGCAGATGCGACGTCGATTGAAACACGCCGCGGAATTGCTGTGTCCGCTTGGAATCAGATCAGGCACAATCAAACTGCGGGCCGCTTAGGCCCGCAGTATTACAAAAACACACACGCCTGTTCGATCGACAGCCGGGGATTGCGCGGAAACAGGTTCTCCTCCGAGCCGTAACCCAGATTGCAAAGGAAATTCGATTTCCAACGCCCATCCGGGAAGAAATCCTGGTCCAGGGTTTCCTTGTTGAACCCGGACATGGGCCCACAATCCAGACCAAGCGCACGCGCGGCGAGCATCAGATACGCGCCCTGTAATGTGGAGCTACGCATCGCTGTTTCTGCGATCAGAGCATCCTTGCCTTCGAATGAAGCCTTCATATCGCGTGACGGAAAAAGTTGCGGCATGAATTCGTAAAAGCGCGTGTCATACGCAACGATCACACAGCAGGGCGCACTCATCGTTTTATCGACATTGCCGGGCGTCAAATGAGCCTTCAGGCGTTCCTTGGCTTCCAGCGTTTGAATGAAGACGAAACGCGCGGGTGTGGAATTGGCTGTGGTCGGTCCCCATTTTGAAGTTTCATAGATGCGCTCCAACAGCCCAGCCGGCAGCGGTTTAGCCAGCCAAGCATTACGCGTCCGCGCTTCCGTGAAGAGTCTTCCCAGCGCCTGATTATCCTGCACTTCGTCCATCGACATAGGAAACCGCCCCGACCAAGATTGAATCGCCTGATCTTAACCGACCGACCCGCGATTCAATCTCCGATAGCCAAATCCCGCATTTGATCAACAGCCTGGGTCAGAAAGAACGGGGTAGACCCAGACTTTCGGCGATGCCGTTGCGAACCATTTCGTTCGTGATCGGGCCAATCCGCCACAAGCGAGAGTCACGCCAGTAGCGTTGCATATCCGTCTCGGCCGAGTAACCCATGCCGCCCAAAATCTGGATACCAAGATCGGCTGCTGCATTGGCATTTTCCGATGCCATCAGCTTCAGCATATTTGCCTCGACACCAACATTCTCGCCGCGTGCCTGCTTGTCCGCGCAAAAGTGCAGCATAAGCTCGGTCGTTTTCTGCATCGTGGCAATATCAGCGATATAGTGCTGAAGGGCCTGAAACCTGCCGATGATGCCGCCGAAGGCCTTACGCTGTTTCACATATTCGACCGCATCTTCAAGAACGCCGTCGATCACTCCGAGACAAAAGGCCCCGACCATAATGCGCTCGTTGTTGAGCGTGGGAAGCAGCATGTACCAGGCGTTGTGCGGTTCCCCGAGGACATTCTCGTCGGCAACGAACACATCCTCCAGATGCACTGAGCATGACCCCATCGAGCGCATACCCAGCTTTGGAAGGGGGGTGATCTTCACGCCTTCGCTTTTGGCCGGGACCCAGAATAAGGTCAGGCCCTGATGCTTTTTTTCCGCATTCTTATCGCTGCGCGCGATCAACAGAAGATAATCCGCAACATGTGCCGACGAGCTCCAGATCTTTTCACCGTTGATGACCCAGCCACCGTCGACCCGCGTGGCATTCGTCCCCATCGCGCCTAGCAAGTCAGTGCCCCCGTCGGGCTCGGTAAAGGCAATCGCCGCTTTCAGCCTGCCATTCGCAATCTCCGGAAGATATTTGGCTTTCTGCTCCGCGCTTCCGTAAAGGCCGATCGATTTTGATCCGGCGAACGAGGTAATGCCCCAGATCCAGGCAAGCCCCCCCAATGAACGAGCCAACTCTCGTGCAAGCAGCATCTGCATGACGACGTCACCGCCCTGCCCTTCATATTCTTCGGAAATACCGACGCCGTGAAAACCGGCCTCGGTGAACTTGTCCCATAGGGCGAATGGGTAATTATGTTCGTCTTTTTCGAGCGCGCGGGCCCAATCTTTCGGCGCCTCATTGTCAACCCAGCGACGAACCATATCGCGGAACGCGCGATATTCTTCCGGAAGCTCAAAATCCATTTCGTCTCTTTCTGTTTCAGGAAGTAAATTTGATTATGTTTGTGCTGTCGGCGGCAGCATTTTGAGCAATCGCAATCAGGCGCGCCGAAATCTGATCCAACCGAGCCAGAACGTCAGCGCTGTCGCCGCGCCTGATAGCGCGAAGCATAGCTTCGTGGTGACGCAATCCGCTTCGCGATAGCGTCGATTTCCCATGCAGCAGAATGAAGCGTGCGATGAGGGCGCGGCGATCGAGCGTCGAGCGAAGCAGTTCGCTATTACCGGAAGCCATAATAATGGCTGTGTGAAATTCATGCGCCGCAGACATGACGCCCGCCGGATCGTCGGCGGCTAGCGCATCGCGATAGGCTGTCACCGCCGTTTCTAGCACAAGCAGATCCCGGGAGGTAATTTTAGCCAGTCCCCAGACATAGCCGAGCCGCCACAGCTCGCTTTGAACCCGGAACAGGTCGAGCGTTTCCTTGAAGTCTATCGGGCTAACGCGCTTTAATCTATGCGCCTGGATTTCAACGAGGCCTTCCGCAGCCAGGACACCAAATGCTTCCCGCAACGGCGTAGCGCTCACGCCGAGGGAATGCGCCAGCGCAGTTTCGCGCAGTAACGTGCCGGGCACTATGGCGCACGATACGATCGCGATACGCAGCTGCTCGACAATTGCCTGGCGCAGCGTGACCGGTGATTCAATCGGCGCCACACCCGGATGTGCGTTGCTGGAAATCTTATCTGCCATTCACTGCCCTCAACCTGGCAATGCGCCTGGTCGGCTATAGAGTCAATATTCTATAGAATGTTTTCCCGTAGATTTCCCAGCCTAGCGGGATTGGCGTATCAGGCTGTTGAAGAAGTAGCTGGTGTTGACGATATCGCGGGCAGGGTAAAGTGACATTCAGTTTCTCCACAATTCGGCGCTTTCATATAGGCCGACTAACTGCTTTTGTCTTTTTTATACAGTATTGTGCAATAGTTTTGAATGCGCATATATCCCTGGATCACCCGGCCTCCCTGCGCCAGAAGGTTCCTCGTGAAAAAGGAAGTTATGGCGACAGCAAAAGCCCAGCCGCCCGCAACCGCGAAGGGAAGGCGCGCCGACAAACGCGGCATATCGACGCGCGCGAAACTAACGAGCGTCGCACTCGACATTATCGCCGAGGGCGGCGAAGATACGTTGTCGCTTGCGGATGTCGCTGAGCGGGCCGGCGTCACCCGCGGAACGATCTACCACCATTTCAGACGTCGTAGCGAACTGATCCTGGCAGCTTGCGAGAAGCTGGAGGCCGCGATGGAAGCGCTCGCTTTCGTAAACGCCAGCGATGATGATCCCTACGGGAAGGTTGCCGCCCTGGCGGCCGAAGACCCAGCGGTGTTTCGTTCACATCTACGGCTTATGCTGCGTGACGGGCCGACGGCCACACCAGACTTGCGAGCAAATATCGCGCAATTCGAGAAATTCATGACCGAGGGGCGACTCCAGGAAAATGTCGACCCTTTCATCGGCGCTATGCTGGCGGTGTCAGGAGAGCTGGCCGCGTTGCTGGTGATGCAAACGGCAACATCTAAAGAACAAGCCGACGAGTTGATCCGCCGGTTCAGCATCACATTCCATCGATTGCTCTGTCACGGCATTCTGAAGGCCGATCCACCCAACGAATGGCCGAAACCCCAACCCGGTTCGATTTGACGGATCGATCGGAAAATTTCGGAAGACCGACAACGGCGAATCCGCATTCAAGCAACAGGGTAAATCCATGTCGCATCTGAAGAATATGAAGATGGCCCTCGCTTTAAGCGCCATGCTCGGAACGCCGGCTTTCGCCGTCCTTTCAGCGCCCGAAAAGAAGATGGCCGCGACCGTCGATCAAAATTATGAGCGGTCCGTCGCATTGCTCGAAAAGCTCGTAAATCAGAACAGCGGCACGATGAACCTTGCCGGCGTCGAGCAGGTCGGCAAGATCATGCGCGCGCAACTTGAGCCGCTCGGATTTACTGTCGTCTGGCATCCAATGGACAAGGTCAAGCGTGCCGGCCACCTCGTCGCACGCCATGTTGGTAAGTCGGGCGCAAAGCGCATTCTGCTTATCGGCCATCTGGATACCGTATTCGAGCTGAATTCTCCTTTTCAGAAATTTGCCCGAAGGGGAGAAAAGGCGGAAGGTCCGGGCGCCGGTGATGACAAGGGCGGCATGGTCGTAATGCTCGCGGCCTTGCAGGCGATGCAAACCGCAGGGACGCTAAAGCACGCAAACATAGAAATTGTGCTGACCGGTGACGAAGAAGACGCCGGCGAACCGGCCGAAATCGCGCGCCAGGACTTGATCACTGCGGGCAAGCGTGCAGATGTCGCATTGGATTTCGAAGGCCTCGTCGTTCAGGACGGTCGCGACATGGGCTCAATCGCACGGCGTTCATCAAACGGCTGGACCCTAACCGCGACCGGGAAGACAGGCCATTCATCCCTGATATTCGATGTCGATCATGGCGATGGGGCAATCTATGAAATCACGAGAATCATCAGCCGATTCCGGTCAGAACTCCCTGAGCCCAATCTGACGTTCAGCGTCGGCGTAATCGCGGGGGGAACCACGGCGGATCTCGATCCGGAGGGCGTTCGCGCAACCGCGACCGGCAAGTCCAACATCATACCCGCCAAGGCAGTCGCACGCGGAGATTTCCGGACATTGTCCAACGAACAAACCGAACGGGTGAAGGCACGCATGAGCCGCATTGTTTCAGAGCATGCGCCGGGAACGAATGCTACGATCATGTTCGACGCTACCTCCTATCCCGCAATGGCGCCAACCCCGGGAAACCGCGCCCTCTTGGCGCGGCTGAACGAGGTGAACAGGGACATGGGATTGCCGCAGATGGAACCGCTCGATCCTCTGAAGCGCGGTGCCGGAGACATCTCCTTCGTCGCGGCAGACGTGGATGGCCTTGTAGGTATGGGCACCGTTAGCAAGGGGGATCACGCCCCAGGGGAGACCGTGGATCTCGACTCGATCAGGCGGCAAGCAAAACGCGCGGCAATCTTGATGACGCGGCTAAGCGGCGAGCGCCGATAACACCCGTGTGGCAGGCGTCCGTGTCATGCGCGGCGGCACAGATCCGCAACATGGCGACCGTCGGCGGAAATCTGATGCAGCGCACGCGGTGCTTATACTTCCAGGATGCCGCCGGTTCCCGCTGCAACAAGCGGTCTCCCGGGAGCGGGTGCGACGCGGCAGGCGGGTTCAACCGCTATCACGCGATTATCGGCGCTTCGTCCGCTTGTATCACGACAAACCCGTCGGACATGTGCGTCGCGCTCGCGGCACTCGATGCCTGGGTTCACTTCGCCGGCCCCGGCGGGATACGGACCGTTCCCTTGTCGATTTCCACCGGCTGCCTGGCGATCGGCCCGATCTCGAGACCATGCTTGAATCACGCGAGTTGATCGTCGCCGTCGAGGTCCCGCCTTCAGCGTTCGGGCGACGATCCTGGGCGGACGGGATCAGATAACCGATTGTTTGTGAACGGATGTTTGTGGGTTCTGCGGTCTGGCGCGCACTGGTGTGATCTGCCTGAGCGTTATGGCCGCTGGAAGACGGTGCACCGGCGCTTCAGTCGCTGGTGTCACGCTGGTGTATGGGAACAGGTATTTGACGCCCTCACCACCGACCGCGACAACCAGTATCTGATGATCGACAGCACCATCGTTCGCGCTCATCAGCAGGCAGCGACCGGAAAAGGGGGCCCAGGACCAGACGCTGGGGCGTTCCCGAGGAGGACTGACGACCAAGATCCATATGCTCGCCGATGCACAGGGTCGACCGTTGCGGTTCCGCATCACGGCCGGACAGACCCATGACATCACCGCCGCTCCTGCGCTTCTGAAAGGGCAGGAAGCCGATGCGGTGCTCGCAGATAAAGCGTATGATAGCAATGATTTACGTGAGACGATCGCTCAGATGGAAGCGCAGGCGGTCATCCCGTCCAAGCGCAATCGCAAGGACTTCATCCCGCATGACATCAAACTCTACAAGCAGCGCAATCGGATCGAGCGATGCTTCAATCGCCTCAAGCATTGCCGCCGTTTCGCAACGCGCTACGACCGACGCACCATCCACTTCGCCGGCTTCATCACCTCGCCGCCGCCATGATCTGGCTGCGCTGAATGTCGATCCCCCCTAGAATGGTGAAACTTGTCACAGTTAGATAGGCCAGCGCTGCTGGCTCTCCCGCAGGTGACTGCTGTTGGGGACCTTCAGGCCACCATATTCCTTACGCCACCTATATAGCGTCTGTTCGGCCACCCCGATCTGCCGACAAGCCTCGACGGCGGTCCCGCCCCGCCCGACAATCACATCCACCTCACGCAGCTTCGCCATGATCTGCTCCGGTGTAAATCGCTGACGTCCCATACAATTCTCCAATTCTTTCGCCCAAACGGGCTCTCTTCAGAATTGGACCAATTTTCTCAAGGCACACCAGGCTTGACTGTACGCCTTAATGCGCCCAACAGACCACTGCTGGCACTCTGATAGAGAGAGTGCCAAATCGCAAATTGGCAGCGCTGGCTACCGCTTGTGAAAGCGACGATTTCGTCGCGGTCCAGCGTGAGGAAAGCTGATCCATGACATTCCGACCCCTGCACGATCGCGTGCTCGTCCGCCGCATCGAGGCCGCTGAGAAGAGCGCCGGCGGCATCATCATTCCCGATACCGCCAAGGAAAAGCCACAGGAAGGCGAAGTCGTCTCTGCCGGTTCGGGCACTCGGGGCGAAGACGGCACGATCACACCGCTCGACGTCAAGGCTGGCGACAAGATCCTGTTCGGCAAATGGTCGGGCACCGAGGTCAAACTCGACGGCGAAGACCTGATCATCATGAAGGAAAGCGACGTCCTCGGCATCGTCGGCTGAGTTGACGACCGCTCTCTTCCACGTTGCTATTTTTAAAGGAAACACATCATGTCAGCCAAAGACGTAAAATTTTCGCGTGACGCACGCGAAGGCATAGCCCGCGGCGTCGATATCCTCGCCAACGCCGTTCGCGTGACGCTCGGCCCAAAGGGGCGCAATGTCGTGATCGACAAAAGTTACGGCGCGCCGCGCATCACCAAGGACGGCGTCACCGTCGCCAAGGAAATCGAGCTTAAGGACAAGTTCGAAAATATGGGGGCGCAATTGCTGCGCTCCGTTGCTTCCAAGACGCATGACCATGCCGGGGATGGCACCACCACCGCGACCGTGCTCGCTCAGGCAATCGTGCGCGAGGGCATGAAGTCGGTCTCGGCCGGAATCGATCCGATGGATTTGAAGCGCGGTATTGATCTGGCTGTTACACGGGTAGTTGAAGACCTCAAGGCGCGGTCCAAGCCGGTCGCCAATAATGAGGAAATTGCACAGGTCGGCATCGTTTCCGCAAATGGTGATGAGGTGGTCGGCCGCAAGATTGCCGAAGCAATGGAGAAGGTCGGCAAGGAAGGCGTAATCACCGTTGAGGAAGCCAGCGGGATCGAGTTCGAGCTTGATGTCGTCGAAGGCATGCAGTTCGATCGTGGCTACCTGTCACCTTATTTCATCACGAACGCCGAAAAGATGACGGTCGAGCTCAACGATCCATATATCCTGATCCACGAGAAGAAGCTCTCCAACCTGCAGGCAATCCTCCCGATCCTAGAGGCTGTGGTGCAATCCGCTCGTCCGTTGCTGATCATCGCAGAGGACATCGAGGGCGAAGCCTTGGCAACTCTGGTGGTCAACAAGCTGCGCGGCGGTCTCAAGGTCGCAGCGGTCAAGGCGCCTGGCTTCGGTGATCGCCGCAAGGCAATGCTTGAGGATATCGCGATTCTGACAAACGGCCAAACCGTGTCCGAGGATCTTGGCATTAAGCTTGAAAATGTCACGCTCGACATGCTGGGCACCGCCAAGCGCGTGACCATCGATAAGGACAACACGACCATCGTCGACGGTGCAGGCGCTGCCGATGCGATTAAAGGTCGGGTCGAGGCGATCCGTGCTCAGATCGAGAACACGACCAGCGATTATGACAAGGAGAAGCTTCAGGAGCGCTTGGCCAAGCTCGCTGGCGGTGTCGCGATCATCAAGGTCGGAGGCTCAACCGAGGTCGAGGTCAAGGAGCGTAAGGACCGCGTCGACGACGCCCTCCATGCCACCCGCGCTGCGGTTGAGGAAGGCATCGTCCCCGGCGGCGGCACGGCTCTTCTCTATGCCTCAAAGGCGCTTGACGCCCTGAAAGGCCAAAATGACGACCAGACGCGCGGCATCGACATCATCCGCAAGGCATTGCAGGCTCCGCTTCGGCAGATCGCGCAGAATGCCGGACACGATGGCGCGGTTGTCGCCGGCAAGCTGATCGACGGCAATGACCAGAACCTCGGCTTCAACGCCCAAACCGAGATCTACGAAAATCTCGTTCAGGCGGGCGTGATCGATCCGACCAAGGTTGTGCGCTCCGCCCTGCAAGACGCGGCCTCGGTCGCTGGCCTACTCATCACCACCGAAGCTGCGGTGGCTGACACGCCGGAAGACAAGCCTGCGATGCCTGCAATGGGCGGTGGCATGGGCGGCATGGATTTCTAACGCAGAGATTCCGGCAATGATGGGGAGCCGAGCTTTAGTTTGGCTCCCTCATCGGAACCAGAATCGAATCTGCGATCTTACCGTACACTGGAGAACGCCATGCCGAAAATGGCCATACGCCCGTATCTGGTTTCAAAGCGCTCGGACGGTCAGTTCAGCGTCACTGTCCGACGGACGCGATTTAACTCCCAAAATTATCCGATCGTCACATCAACGATAATAGATGAGACTTTCCCCACCGGAACGGCAGCAAAGGCATATATCAGAGCCGAGTATGATGCCGTCGCGGCAGACATAGCAACAAACTGATTTTCACGTATCAACGATTTCCGCAATCCTCGCGATGTTGAGCGACGCTTCGGCTTCGAAAGAATTGCGACCGCCAGCGAGCTGACCTCCGTCGCGCACTGATTGGTGAAGAACCCGATTCTGGGGGGAATGGCCACATGTCGCGTCTCTCTTGCTCGGCCTCTACGATGGGGCGGGACTACTCAATCAAGTCGGATTTACCTTAGCGCTTGGTCGCGAGGATAAGGCGAAGCGAACCGCGAAGCACTGGCGAGTGGTTCTCGCCCTGTCTCGCCAGCATCTCGAGGCGTGGTGCCGAGGTCAGGAATGACGTCACACAAACCGGCGTTGAGCGTTTCCCAGATACGTCCTCGTCGCCAATCATTCTGAAACTAAGCAATTTCGCCGCGTGCCTTGTCGTGCAAACGCCAAAACAAGGCAATCGACATCGCGCGAAAACAAAAGGTGCGGTTGCACTGAGCTTTCCGGGCCGTAAATCACCACCCAAGAGAATATCGCGATGATCTCTATCGATGCCGGCAAGAATTAGGTTTGTTGATCAAACTCTGATATGGAGCACCATCACCCAATTTCTTCCAGGCATCTCGTGACCGAGAGACGATTGCGCTCTCACCTGCCACCGGAGATCGAAAGATGTTCTTTCATAACCTACTGGGCGCCCATGTTGCCGATCCACGAGCAAATCATTGGGATAATGGGCGCTTCGTAAGCGCGTGCCAGGTTTGCGGCCGGCCGATGGTCAAGCCGCCCGGCGCAGAGTGGGAAATTGCCATGGAGGAAACAATACGATGACGCGCGGTGACGACGTTCCGTCCATGGGCACCACGGAACCCTTCGGAACGTGGCTGTTGACCCAGTTCAACCGTGATGGGTGGATCGGCGATCTAGCTAAGGCTGCAAAGGCGGATCGTAAATTTCCAAGAGAGGCCGATCCCGACATGGTCCGCAAACATATGAACGACAATCAGGCTGAAAGCGACATGCTCGAAGCCGTTGACGATGCGGAGAATATCTGGCTCTGCCTGTGATTCATCCCGTTCGCCACCTTGAAGACGCGAACATCCTCGCCCAGGCGATCGTCAACACGATTCCCGAGCCATTCCTCGTGCTCGACGCCCGGTTTCGGGTCATGACCGCCAGCCGATCCTTCTACGAAACCTTCAAGGTCGCCCCTGAGCAGACCGAGGGCCGCATGCTCTATTCGCTGGGCGACGGCCAATGGGATATTCCTGCGCTGCACATGCTGCTGGAAACGATCATCCCGGACAAGGTGGCGATGGATGGCTTCGAAGCGGAGCATGACTTCCCCACGATCGGGCGCAGGATCATGCTGCTGAATGCCCGCAAGGTCATTTACGAAGACAGCGACGCCGTCACGATCCTGCTCGCATTTCAGGATGTGACCGAGCGGCGTGCGATCGAGCAGGAAAAGGAAGCGATCCAGTTACAATCCGATGACCTCATCAGGCAAAAGCAGGTTCTGCTGGAAGAAATGCGGCATCGCGTCGCCAACAGCCTGCAGATCATCGCCAGCATCCTGCTGCTGAAGGCCCGCGCGGTATCGTCCGAAGAAACCCGTCGCCATCTCCAGGACGCGCATCAGCGGGTGATGTCGGTGGCGGCGGTCCAGCAGCATTTGCATGCGATCGAAGGTGTCGATGAGATCGAGGTTGGCTCCTATCTCAGAAAGCTATGCGCGGGACTTTCGGAATCGATGATTGGCAAGGACCAACCCGTTTCGATAAACGTGTTGTCTCATAAGGGCATGATCCCGTCAGCCAAGGCCGTCAGCCTCGGCCTCATCGTCACGGAGCTGGTAATCAACGCGCTCAAATACGCATTTCCGAACCAGAAGGCTGATGCGCTGATCCTCGTCACCTATGAAATTGATGAGTCAGACTGGAAGCTTACCGTGTCCGACAATGGCGTAGGCAAGGAGATGGGGAGCGCACCTGCTTCCGATGCCGGTCTTGGAACGACCATCGTGAAGGCGTTGTCGAAGCAGCTTGGGGCGCGGATAGATCTGGTGAGCAGCCGGACGGGGCTGACCATATCCGTCACGCGCGCGACCTTTACATCACGTATGCCGCAGGCAGCCTGATTGCAAATATTGCGTAATATCCAATTATACAATCATAGTATTTTAAGATATTAACGTTCATTAATTATCTAAAAATCCATATATAAAATCTGCATCTATATTTATTTATTTCTGTATAGGAACATTATTTTATTTAACTCGTTTGGGTCATCTGGCTCCTATCGGAATGCCAACGGAGATACCCCCATGCGTAAGTTTATCCTCGCGGCGACGTTGATGTCGCTCGCCGTACCGCTCGCGAGCGTGCAAGCGGAACCACCATCCTGGGCGCAAAACGATCACAAGGATCGCGCTTCCAATCGCGACAACCGTGATGATCAAAAGCGCAATTGGCGCCACGGGCGTGATCATCGGCGCGACTATAGCCGTTATGACTATAATCGGCCGGATCCGCGCTACGGCAATTACCAGGCCGACCGCTATTATGCGCGAAATGAGAGCTATCGTCCGCGTCGACTCGCGGCAAACGATCGCATCTATCGAGGCAGCGATAATCGCTATTACTGCCGCCGCGACGACGGGACGACGGGCCTGATTATCGGCGGCCTTATCGGCGGCGCGCTGGGCAACACGATCGCTCCTGGTGGATCCAAGACACTTGGCACGTTGCTGGGCGTCGGCGGCGGCGCATTGCTGGGCCGTTCGATCGACAAGGGTGGGAACGTTACCTGCCATTGAGCGGGCGCCGCGTCACCCCAATCAACAAAGGATAATTCCATGACCCATACCAATATATTGCAACGCCGCCTCCTTACAGGGCTTGCGATCGCATCGCTGACGCTTTCGTCTGCCGCGTTTGCCGACAATGCGGATCGGGCACAGGTGGCGATTGCCGCCGCCAAGGCCAAGATCGAAACCGGAGACCGGTTGGGCACCACCGAGCAGGCAGCGGATGCCCAGCAGCGCGCCCGCGTTGCGCTGGGCACAGCCGAGGGCGAGCTCAAGCGCCATCGCGAGGCCAGTGCTTACTATGGCGCTAAGCAAGCTGATGCCCTTGCGGGCCTCGCCATGGCAACCGCCGAGCTCACCAAGCTGACCACGCAGCGCGATCAACTTCTTGCGCGCTGAGCACGACAATATCGGAGATAATCATGAAATATAATAGCATCACGTGCCTTCTTGGCGCCACCGCACTGATATCGATCACCACGCCAGCCATGGCCGACAAGAGCGACAAACTTGCGGTCAGCAAACTTCACGACCGGATTGTCGCGGTTCGCGCCGAACCTGGCGTCGCCGAGAACGGATCGGCCGATCTCGATCGCGCCGAGGCAACGCTGAAGCCGCTGCTGGAAAATCTCAAGGACAATGACATCAAGGAGGTCGAAAGCATCACCGGCGAAGTCGAAGCCCTGATAGAGACTGCTCGTACCCGTGCCAAATCGGCGGCGATCAAGAGCGAGATTGCGGGGCTGGAAGCGGCACGCGGCAATCGGATCAACGCCGCCGAGGTGGCAACCGCACAGGCACAGACTGAAACAAACGCATTGCGCGCCGAGGCAGCATCCAATGAAGCCGCCCGCGTCGCCACCGCCAGAGCAAACGCCTTGGAAACCAGCCAGTTACGCTCCCAGCTGAGCGACTATAAGATGAAACAGACTGATCTCGGCGCGACGCTGGTGCTGAGCGACGTAGTTTTCGCCAGCGGCGGCTCGGATCTCAAACCCGGCTCCATCGAACGACTCCGCCCGCTTTCGGGTTATCTCAAGGCCAATAGAGCGGTCCGTGTTCAGGTCGACGGCCATACCGACGAGCAAGGGACGGCAGCGGCGAACCAAGCCTTGTCGGATCGACGGGCCAAAGCGGTCGGCGCTATGCTGGCCGGCACAGGAATCGACGCCGCACGGATCGAAACGATCGGCCATGGCGAGTCCGAGCCGGTTGCCGACAACGGCACATCCGCAGGACGCCAGCAGAACCGCCGCGTCGAGCTCACGCTCATCGGCCAAAAACTGAGCAGCCTGCAAGCCAATTGATTATCACGCCTCCCTTCGTGCGAGAGGGAGGCTGAACGATCCATGGCATTAGGCGAGACCGCCCAACCATGGTATGACGCGTCATCACCCGATTATCCTCGCAGACAACTCGTGACCGAGAGACATTAGCGCTCCCGTCTGCTTCTCGGGAGGTACATGTCGATGAGCATTCCCTATTTCGAACGACGGCTGGCTGCCACATTGCGAATGATGGTAATGACGCGCGATGCCGGTGCCCGTCTGGCACATGCGGCCCTGGCTAGGGGGTATGGCGGGCTTATTGCGGATTTTATGGTCGAAAATGACGCTTTTCCTGCATCAGACGGGACGTTGATCACGAAGCCGAACGCAATCGGCCCAGCTTATGGGATGATAGCGCGATGAGCCGGATAATCTGCATTGATGCTGAGCGTGCAGAAGTCGTGGCGAAATGCGGCGCGCACGACATTTCCATAAGCATGATTGAGACGCTTCAGTCGGGCGGCACGCGGGTGGTGCTGCACAATGCGCCCGATGCGGTTCTTTTAGGCGTGGTTTATGGCGATAAGATGATGACCGGGCCGGTGACGCGCACGGTAGTTCGCTTCCGGCATCCGCATCCGAACGATCGCCAAGAAAGGCATGAGTGATGGCAGCTAATATCCCCAAGCGCGGAACAACAGGAAGAAAATGAAAGATGCCCAAATATCAACCGAACCAGCGGTTATCAAAGATGGCCTGGCTTTGGAGCTGCTTCCTTGCCCGTTTTGCGGAATGTCGGATCCCTCTAGCGAAATAGTGCGAGCCTATGGAAAATCTCAGTGGCGTTCAAAGATGCATTGCACTTCATGCGGAGCATCAAGCGGCTGGAGCGCTCTCATGGATCACGACCAAAGCGCAAAAGCAGCCATTGAGATTTGGAACATGCGTGCCAATTCTGTGCCGCAGTCTTTGCAATCGAAAAAAGCGTCGATCGGCCGAGGATAGTTTCCGACGCGATGCCAAATTAATACACCTAACTTCGACCGGTGTGTTATAGCGACGCCATCACCTGAAAAGATCCGAGCAGCTTGTGAATGAGAGACGTAGTGCTCTCGCTCCCTATGGGAGGCACGTCATGGACATCAATTTTCTTCTCAAGCGCGAGCAGATCGCCCTCATGCTCGTGAAAACCGCCAAGACCCGCGAAGCTCGCAATGATCATGAATGCCTCGCGCGGTTCTATGGGGCACGCTTGAGGGAGGTCGCCTTTCCCAAGGTGGACGATAAATGGTCCACCGCGAGCATAGTCTAATACCTCTTAGCAATACATCACAAGGTCCTAAGGAGTTAACTTGGTGGATTCTACTCTCAAGACGCTCGAGGCTGAGCGCAACAAGCTATGGGCGGAAGCGCGCCTTAAGGGAATGCCCGCCGGTACGCCCGTGCGAGAGCGTATCGATGAGGTGACCCAACTTATACACGACCACAAGGAAATACTGCGCGCCTCGGTTGCTTAGGGCCGATGTGTCACCTGATTTGTAGCACTGCACGCGGCCGTGATACATGGCTTTCGCCCTATCTCTCGTCTGCCTTAGCAGTCCTTTTAAGCTCGGGCGGCGGCAATGTGGCTCGATATTCGCTTATGCCTCCACCGGCCCTCTTGACCTGACACAGGGCTTCATCTGCATAGCATGCGACCAATTGACGAACAATTTCACCTGAGACGTGCCCTCCACCGCTGGCACGAAGAGCGTGGCCGAATTCGGCCTGCACTGCGCCACCCTCTTTGCCTCGATCGATAACGTAAAGCCGCAGGGATCGCAGCTGTTGGAGAGAGGACGCCCGGGCCATGCGTGATTTCGCGGCAAATCCCGAACTGGTCGGCCAGTGCAGTTTCGATCCGCCGCGCAGGTAGGCGAGCGATGCAGCGCAATGCGCTTCAGCTTGCAGGGGAACCCGCTCCGCTCAGCGCCAGAACCGCGCGGTGTCGATCAGCGCCTCATGGGCGTCCCCGGCCGCGTCCAACAGCTTCCTTTTGCTACCCGGGAAAAGCACAGCCACGGCGCCTGATGCATCGCCGATGCCGAGCCCGGTCAGGACAGCGGGCGCCGTCACCATGTCGTTGAGCATCCCCAATTCGTCCTGCAAGTCCTCGAGTGCCGCGATGAAATGCCTGTACCGGCGGCGCTCGCGCTTGCGATCGAACAGCGCAATAAAGAACTCGGCCGCGTAGCGCAGTTTCTTGGCGTCTTTGCGGACCTCGTGACGCGCACGGTCGTCCGCTTCGGCCAGAGTGCGACCGTGTTTTTTCACCTTGCGGCGGAGACGATCCAGGGCGGCGCCGGCAAACGCGCGCGCGGGCTGATCGCGCCTGTCCGCGGCGGCGGCCAACCATGCGCCGCTCATGATCCATTGCGTGAGTTCGAGCATCAGCTTGCGCACGCGGGGCGCGGCCAGGGTCGCGTCCACACGGGCATAGGCGGTTTGCCGCGCGGTTTCGAGGTGGTCCCGAAGCGCACCGGGCGGCGCCCGCTCGAGCAGGGCATCGATGCTGCGCGCTTCGCCGAGTTCCCTCGCAAGCCAGCCCAGCTCATCGCGCAGGCCTGCACCAACGCCGTCATCGAGCAGCGCCATGAAGATTGAAAAGGCCGACCGCAGGCGGCGCAGCGCCACGCGGGCCTGGTGCAACGCTTCTGGCGCATGGCCGGTTAGGAACAGGTCTTCGTTCAACCGGAACTGGCGCAGGCAGGCGCGGACGATATGCTGAAACGCCCGCGCCGCCGTGATATCGTGGCTCAGCAAAACCGGCTCGGCCTTGTAGGCCGTCATGATCGGCGCGAGCAGAGCATAGCCGCGTTCGGCCTTGGTTTGAATGCCTAGGCGGACAGGTGCTGCAGCATCGAGCTTGCGCGCGAGCGCGAACAGCGCGGCGGGGTCGCCGCTTTTCAATTCCAGCTCGGCCTCGCAGACCGGCGATCGGCGATCGCCGGCCACCGCCTCGCCGCGGTCGAGAACCAGTTCGATGATCGCGCTGTCTTCGTTGATGTCCCACGCGCGGCGTTCGATGTTGACGACAAAGACAGGAGCGAGCCCAGACCCCAGATCACCGAGGAGCGCCGGAATCGGCGTGGTATCGTCGATGATTGGTGTGTCATCGGCAACCGCTCGCTCCCATTCCGGCCGTGCGAACAGACCGGCCGACGGCGCGCCGCCGGCCTTGACCGTCTGGATCCGCTTGCGCCCGGAGCGACGAATGCGCAGCGAAAGTCCAGCCTGCAACAGACGGTGATCTGATGTGTCAAAGTAGATCGACCTTTGCCGAGCCTTCCTCGGCGTGCCCGCCATCGGGCCAGCGGATTCCAAGGCATTGGCGTCCCGCGGCCTCAGCGTCAGTTTGAGCTCGAGTTCATCCGGCATTGTCATGTCCCGAAGACATCATGTCAGGCTCGTGCTTTCTGTTCATTCGCCGCTCCTCATCGTAGGGGAGGCTGATCGTCGGGTTCGATCGCGGGCGTATGCGGCTCCGCGTCCCCGAAGATCTCCCACGCCGCCATGAACAGCGCGGCAATGACCGGTCCGATCACGAACCCGTTGAACCCCATCAATTCGAACCCTCCGAGCGTGGCGACAAGTACGACATAATCGGGCATGCGGGCATCGTGGCCGACCAGGATCGGGCGCACGATATTGTCGACACTGCTGATGACGAAGAAGCCGCACGCTCCCAGCACCGCCCCCTGCCAGATGGCGCCCGAGACCAGCAGGTAGATGGTCACGGGAACCCAGATCAGCCCGGTCCCGATCGCGGGGAACAGCGAAAACACGCCCATCGCGACCCCCCAGAGCAATGTGCCGGGAATTCCCAATGCCCAGAAGACCAGGCCACCGGTCGTTCCCTGGAGGATCGCCACAATCAGGCTGCCCTTGATCGTTGCGCGGATGACCGCGACGAACTTCGCGACCAGCACCGCGCGCTGGTCGAGCCTCAGCGGGATGGCGCGCTCGATACGTGCCGCCAGCCTATGTCCGTCGCGCAGCAAAAAAAAGGTGAGATAGAGCATCACGCCGAGCGCGAGGAAGAAGCCGAACGCGCCCTGACCGATGCTGAGCACCCGCACGGCCACCGCCTGAAAGCTGCTCGCAAAACTCTGGCTGAATTTAGTGCGCAGGCCGCCCACATCGTCCAGGCCAATGTCGGCGAGCCATGTCCTGGCCCAGCCCGGCAGGTGCGCCTGCATCTCGACGAACAGGCGGCCAAGATCGATCTCGCCGCTTTGCACGCGGGCGTAAAACGCGGCCGCCTCGCGCAGCAGCGCCGCGCCGAGCAGCATCGCCGGCACCACGACGGCGACAACGATGATGAGCAAGGTTGCCAGCGCCGCCCCGCCCGGATGCCGCGGCATCGCGGCCAGCAGCCGCGCGTTGAGCGGCTCGAACAGCAGGGCGGCAATCACTGCCCAGAGGATCGCGCCCGAAAACGGCGCGACAAGCCAGAGAAAGGCGAGCGTGGCGACGGCGACCAGCGCCAGAAGGAAAAGGCGCGCCAGCGTCATGCCGGGAGGTGCATGCTCGCTCATGACGCCGTGACCGGGCCGCGTCGCGGGATCGGCGATACCGGAGCGGTCAATCGCCGAACCAGGGGCTTACAGCCTTCGAGCAACACCAGAAGGACGACCCCCAGGCCGCTCGCCAGCACCATGTCGCTCCAGGCGATCGACCCGAATTTCAGCATGGCCTGCGCCTGCGGCAGGAACAGGATCAGTGCGGTGACGCCGGCGATGGCGACAGCGACATAGCGCAGCGCGGCATTGTGCCGGACGAGCGCTTGCCCAAGCGAGGCGCTGAACGACCGGTTGACCAGGATCAGCGCGACGATCTCGGCGATCAATGCGAAGAAAGTCAGCGCGCGGAGTTCGACCTCGGGCATCCCCGACCATGTCTCCACCAGAAAGAGCGTCGCCAGCATCGCAAAGGCGAGGCCGCCCTGGAAGATACTCCAGACTATCATCGGCAGCGAGAACAGGGCTTCATCGGGATTGCGTGGCCGACGGCGCATAATATCATCCTCTTCGCGTTCCGCCTCGAACACCAGCGCGCAGACCGGGTCGATCACCATCTCCAGTAGCGCGATATGCACGGGTCCGAACAGGATCGGCAGGCCGAAAAACAAAGGCAGGAGCGCGAGGCCCGCGATCGGCACATGCACCGCGAAGATGAAGGCCATCGCCTTGCGGATATTGTCGTAGATTCGCCGGCCGAGCCGGACCGATTGTACGATCGACCCGAAATCATCCTCGAGCAGGACGATGGCGGAGGCCTCGCGCGCCACGTCCGTGCCGCGCTTGCCCATGGCCACCCCGATATGCGCGGCCTTGAGCGACGGTGCGTCGTTGACGCCGTCGCCGGTCATTGCGACGATTTCGCCATCGGCCTTGAACGCCTGGACGATGCGCAGCTTCTGCTCGGGCATGATCCGGGCAAAGACGGTGACGGTCTTCAGGCGCTCGGCAAGCTGGGCATCGTCGAGCGCGGCCAGGTCGGCGCCGGTCAGCACGTCGCCGTCGGCGATCCCGGCCTGGGTCGCGATCGATCGTGCCGTGGCGGCATAGTCACCGGTGATCATGACGACGCGGATGCCGGCGCTGCGGCATTCCGCCACCGCCGCCGGCACGCTGGCGCGCAGCGGATCCGCCAGGCCGACCAGCCCGGTCAGCGCATACTCATAATCGTGCTGCGTCTCGGCCCAGTTCCGATCGCGCGGGGTCGCGGTCGCGACGCCGAGGACGCGAATGCCGCGCACCGCCATGGCTTCAACCGCGGCGGTCATCGCCGCATGTTCGGGCGCAGACAGGTGGCACAGGCTTGCGATCGCCTCCGATGCGCCCTTGGCGGAAAGGGTCAGCGCGTCGCCTTCATCCCAGATGTTCGACATCGCCAGCAGATCGGGACGCAGCGCATAGGCATGCGCCAGCTCACCGGTCGACAGGTCGGTTCCCACGATCGCGCCATGGGCGCCATGGAGCGCGATTTCCATAGGATCGGTCGGCTCGGCCGCGCTGGCAAGCGCCGCCATCTCGATCAGGCCGTGATAGGCCTCGGGAACGGTCGGATTCGCCGCGAGCGTGTGGGTATCGCCCGATGGCAGCCAGAGTTCGGCGACCGACATGCGATTCTCGGTCAGCGTGCCGGTCTTATCGGTGCACAGTACGGTCGCCGATCCGAGCGTTTCGATCGCCGCCGCACGGCGGGTAAGCACGCCGGCCTTGCCGATCCGCCACGCGCCCATCGCGAGGAACACCGTCAGGACGACGGGGAATTCCTCGGGCAGCATCGACATGCCGATCGCGATGCCGGCCAGCACCGCCTCGATCCAGCCGCCCCGCAGCAGGCCGAACAGCAATACGACCAGCAGCGCCACGCCGCCGCCGCCGATCCCGCACCAGGTGACGATCCGTGTCGTTTCGCGGCGCAAGCGGGGGGCTTCGGTATCGAGCGTCGCCAGCGACTGGCCGATCCGGCCGATCTCGCTGCGCGGTCCTGTCGCGAGCACGCGGGCGATGCCGCTCCCGCGCGTGACGAGCGAGCCCGAATAGACATAAGGCTGGCCTTCTCCGCCGGGGCGACGATTGTTCTCGGCCACATCCTGGGTCGCCACCGCCTTGCCGACCGGCAGCGATTCTCCCGTCAGCAGCGACTCGTCGGCCTGGAGATCCGCTGCCTCGACCAGAATGGCGTCGGCGGCGATGCGGTCGCCCTGTTCGAGCACGAGTAGATCGTCGCGCACGACCTCGCGCCCGGCGATACGGACACGTATCCCGTCCCGAATGACAAGCGCGCGCGGCGCCGACAGGTCACGCAGCGCCTTGAGCACATGCTCGGTGCGGGTCTCCTGGATCATGGTGACGGCAACCGAGAAGGTGGCGAAGGCCAGCAGGATCAGCGCCTCGGCCCGGTCTCCGAGCAGCAGATAGGCGACCCCGCCGGCCAGCAGCAGCGCCAGCATCGGCTCGCGCAGGACCTCGATCGCGATGCGCAGGATGGACCGTTGCCTGGGGCGCGGCAGTTCGTTGGGGCCGTCCGCTTCCAGTCGCGTCCGCGCCATCTCGGCGGTCAGGCCGGCCGATCGGCTCCCGTCAGTCATGACTCCCCACGCCCCGTCGAGGCCGGGGCCGGGACGCCAAGGATCAGGCAGGTCGTCGAGACGATCCCGCCGAGCAGGGCTGCGCGCAGCCAGTTGATCCGTGAGACGAGATGGCGTTCGCGAGCGGGGTGGAGCCTCGTCGTCATGTTCCCCCCTCTCGCTTTCCCGTCATCGCTCCGTTCGGCAGTCCCGGAAGCGAAGGCTACGGGCTCAATCGTCGGCGCTCCATAGGTAGTTCCCCCGATCATGATGGCCGCTTTCGGCGAAGACGAGAGTCTGCGCGAAGGGGCGTTGGCTGGAGCACCATAGGCATGTCATGAAATCGGCTTCGTGAGGCAGAATGATGCCAATGGCGACGTCAAGGCGACCAACGCGATCGAAGCGCTGAACTCGAAGCTCAGGCGCGCCGTCAGGGCAAGAGGACACTTCCCAGCGACGAGGCCGCCACCAAGCTGCCCTATCTGATCTTGAACCACTCGGAGAGAGAATGGAAAATGCCACCACTTGAGTGGTCCATGGCCAAGGCTCAGTTCGCCGTCATCTTCGGCGAACGCTTCATCAAGGCCATGGCGGCGTAATGGTCAACCGCCCGCCGCACACGGAAATTCTGACAGTCCCGAACGCCACGACCATCGCCTCTTCCTCAATGGTGAGGACGGTGGAATGAATGGCCTTCGGCCCCATACGGGCATCGTTGATGCTTGCCCGCTTGCGCCACTTCTGCACCGTCGTCGGGCTGATCCCATACCGGCCGGCAAGCGCCCTTACGCTCTCTTACTCCGCTGTATCGCTCGATGAGACTGCCTCAGTCGTTCGGGCGCTGCCGTGTAGAACCTCGCCCATAGCTCCTCCCGCCACGCATGCTGGCCGTTCGTACCACCACACTGCGCGATCAAACAGCTAGGCGGTCGCAGCCTTCGCAGGCTTCTTGATCCAATCGCGATCGATCTCTTGCTCGACTTGCCGCCAGATCTTCGGCATCGGCAGGACGTGTGGCCGATAGTTCGGCAAAAGCACCTTCAACAGATACTTACCAATCGTCTTGCCAAACGCCTTGCCAACTGCCTTTTCGCGCCCCTTCGAAGCTTTAACTTCAGCCTCGCTCATCTTGGCGCGATCGACGGATAGAAGATAGGATTTAACCTTGTTGGAATATTTGGTGAAATAGTACAGCTGATAAAAGAATGCGTAGATGCGCAGGAAATATCCACCATGGATGCGCTTGAACACGTCATAGCATACATGCCGATGTTCATACTCCTCCATCAGATGCCAGCGATACATCATGACAACGTTGGGATCGGCGCCTTCCAGATATCCATCCAGCGAATCACCGCACCATGCCATCGCTGAAGCGGGCCCGATCGTTTCGAAGCCTTCGCAATAGGCAGTCAGGAAAGCCAGCGACTTGGTCTTGAGCAGACGCTCGTAATGCTCCTCGATCTCGCGCTCAAGCGCGACGACGCCGTCATAGCCATCGCGCGTCAGCACGGCGTTCATCTCGTCATGCGTGGCATAGTGACAGGATTCCTGTCGGATGAACGTTGTGATGTCCGCGCGCAGCTTCACGGAGGCGGGATCGTCACCCTGAATCTCCTTGCGGGCCTTGGTCATCACACGATTGAGGAATCGCTCCAATGGCGGAACGCCAAGCGAACCGCCATTCTGCGCCTGCGCAAACTCGATGTTGGGCGCCCAGTGTGCGCGCGATTGCGAAAAATCGAACTTGGGCTGCCTGACCCGCATGAATGCTCTCCTCTTATCGAGCCAGCATAACCGATCCGCTCGGCGATTTCCAGCCGCACTTGAGGATCGTGCATAGTTTGGCGGGATGATCGACCGTCGAACGTCGGCCGTGGCGGCGACGCCTTTAACGGCTGTCCAAAAAACGACTGGTGAGTCGCCGCAACGGGACGATATGATCGGCGCGAGCGAAGCGCCCGGAGCGACGGAGCGGATGAAAGGAATGACCATGGATCTCATCCCGATTTCCCCTGGGATCGGCTTCGGGCTCCGGATCGACGGACTCGGCGCACGCGACATCCTCGACCCGGAGGTTCGTCGAACGCTGCGCGAACTGTGGATCGAGCGCGGCCTGCTGCTCTTCCGGGGCGGAGACCATGATCCTGACTTCCAGGTGGAACTGTCGCGGTGCTTTGGCGAGTTGCAGGAACATTCCGTGAAGGAACTGCTCCATCCGGCGCGCCGGGAGTTGCTCGTGCTGCGGGGCGAAGCGGGTGCGGCGGCGGTGATGAACGTGAACGGCGCCGAACTGGCTGGTTTCATCCCATGGCACTCCGACCAGATCTTCACGGCGGAAATCAATCATGGCGGCATCCTCTCGGTCGAGATACAGCCCGAGGTCGGCGGCAATACCGGCTTCATCGATCGAATCGAGGCCTATGCGGCGCTCAGCGACGAGATGAAGGTGCGGATATCCGGGCTCGAGGTTGCCTACCGCCTCGATATCGGCGACCGCAATTTCCGCTTCCTGCCCTATCAGAAGGTCAGGATGACGCAGCGCGGGCCTTTTCAGGACAGCATCGACGAGCGGATCGCAAACGGGGCCTTCCCGACGGTCGTCCACCCGCTCGTTTACGTACAGCCGGAGACCGGCCGCAAGGTGCTGAATTTCTCACCGATGTTTGCGAGTCACGTGCCGGGAATGGCGCGCGAGGAGAGCAACGCGCTGCTGTGGGAGATCGCGCGGCATATCACCGATGAGACGCGCGCCTACGATCATGTCTGGAGGCCGGGGGACATGCTGCTCTGGGACAACTGGCGCATGATCCACACGGCGCGCGGCGTGCCGCTTGGCTATCGGCGCGAAGGACAGCGCACGACTATCGCGGGAGATTACGCGCTCGGTCGCGTGCTCGAAGGCGCAGGGGCGGATTAACCGGCCAGAGCCTCGATGCGCTGGGGATCTCCGGTCTCGTCGATGATCCACTTGCACATGCGCCGGACAGTCTCGATCCCGTCCTGACGCTCCGTGCCGCCATTCACAAACCAGGCCCCCCCAAGCGAAACCACGCGCTGCGCGCCCATGTAAGCGAGTTGGTCGCGCAGTTCCTCCTTTAGTCGCTCGGGATAAATACCGATCGTCTGGGTGTAGGATGTGACGGACTTGACCGCGGTCTGCACGTCATCGACCGGCACGAGATTGCCAACCCGGCAGGCGAGATCGCGCGAGAAATCCACCGGGCTGCCGTCCCGCGAGACGATGATCGCGCCTTCATTGCCCCTGCCGCCGAACACCGCATAATCGTCATCAAGCATGCGAGCGGCGGCGATCTCCTCCTTGAGTACGGCACTGAAGTCCTTGTGCGGCGTACTGATCGTCTCGGGCAGACGGGTGAGCGCATCGAACGTCAGCCGGCCAAGCTCGCCGCAGCGCTCGAGCCCGTCATCGTCGGTGCCGGATTCGACATAGATGACGCGGGCGTTGACGCAGCCCTCCTGATTGTAAGCCCCTATATCGAGCGCCAGCCGGCGCGCAACGGACTGCAGAACCTTTTCGTTAGCGAAGGCGTCCTTTCCGATGATCGTGCTGGACAGCTTCGGATCAAGCGTAATGAGATCGATACCTGGCTGAAGATAGCGGGTAATGTGCTTGATGGAGCTGAAGCCACCCCAGGCGATGATCTTCTCTATCTTGCGCGGATCGTAGATCGCCTCCTCGACCTGCTCGTCTCCGCCCTTCCAGTAAGCGACCGAAACGTGGCGGGTGATCGGATGGTCGGGAGCCATCTCGATCATCGTGCGAACCATCGCGACCGCCGTCATCGGATCGTTGGAAGGCGTCTTTATGATGCAATCCGAACGCGTGATCGCGTTGCGCAGCAGGGTGATCGCAGAGACATCGGGCGTATTGCCCGCGATAACGTGGACAGCGCGCGCTCCGAAAGCGCGGATTCGCCCTTGAACGCCCGCCTGCTGGGCGCCGGTCTGATCGACCCAGCCTTCCAGGAACTCGATCCCGCACGAGCGCTCCGCCGTGCCGTAGATCGCCTCCCGGCGGAAGAATTGCGGGAAGTTGCGTAGCCGCGCCAGCAACATTGCGTCGGACATGCCGCTGGTCTCGCGCGAGACCTCGAACGATTCCTGCATGTGCGGATTGCTGTCGAAATCCAGCTTCTCGCCGAACGCGACCAGAAAATCGGCGATGTCCGCGAACGATAGCGCGTAGAGATCCGCCAGCTTCGATGGCGCGCCAAGGGTCAGTTCACCGACATATTTGCCGACATCGGGTGTGGTAAAGCGCAGCCCGCCGTGTCGGCCGCCGAATTCCAGTTCATAATCCTCGATGATCTTTCCCCTGATGATCAGGGGCGCGCGGTAAAGCTTGCTCATGGTATCTTCCCCAGGGCGTTCAATAGGACATCAGGAAATCGAGCGCGCTATTGTGCGCTTCGGGCGCTCCGCTGCACAGCACCTTGTCATCGCCGCCCTCTTCCGCAGAATACCGGCTGACATTCCTATCAACATAGCAGCCGACACGCCCGCACTCGCATGACGTTTGCCAACCGCTCATGGTTACCTTGTCGCCGGAGATGATCGCGGCCCAGAAGGTTTCGGGGATGAGATCGAAGAAGGCGAAGCGCCCGGTCGTGCCGTCACGTCGAGGCAGAAGATCGCCGGACCGCGGATCGAGCAGATAGGGCACGGTGGTGACGGGCAGATGATATTTCCCCGCCTCGCACAGCCCTGCCATGCCGATGCATTCGGTCATCGCATAGGTGTCCATGAAGGTGTCGAAGCCGAGGAAGTCGGCAACTCTTTCGCGCCAGTCGGGCGGGAACGTCCGCCCCTTCGTGCCGCCGCCGCTGGCAAGAAAGCTGCCGCTGCCGAACACATTGCGCTGGCCGCGCTTCAGGCCATCCTCCGCCCAATCGAGCACCAGGCCGTAGATCGCTCCGATATAGACATCCTGGCCGCCGAAGCGGCTGATGGCCTCGTTCAGGAAGACCTCCATCGTCTGGGGCCGGTTGCGCTCGCGTTCCATGAAGGCGGCCCGCCGCTCGAGCAGCGCCGGAGAAACCTCGAGTGATCCCAGTTCGCCCTTCGCTTCGGCCACGCGGATTCGCCCGGCGAGCGACTGGATATCGGCCGACATGCGCTCCTCCGGATAAAGGAACAGCGCGTTTTCCAGACCGCCTGCGTAAAGCTCGGCCTGTATCCTGGCCATGCGCTGGCCGGTGCCGCCGCCATGGAGATAGCCCGGATTGATCAGCGGCCGATGCTGCTTCAGCATGTCAGGACGGCTGCCTGCGCCATCCCAGTCGCGCAGCATGTTCGATGTCAGGATCGCCAGCTGCTTTGCCTGGTCGCGCGTGCGGGGCAGGAAGGAGAGCTTGCCGGTGGTGCCGGAGCTGTTGAACAGCATAAGTGGCGTTTCGCGATCGAGCAGGTCCATCCAGTCGTCGATGGTGGTCACGCCGGAGGCATCGACATGGCTGATGTCGATGCTGATCAGCCCGGCAAGCCACTTTGTCAGCTTGTCGAACCGGTTTCGCTCCAGATAGGACATCGGGTAGGATTTATAGACCGTGTGGCCGAAGAGCAGGGGCAGCACATCGTCGATCTCGCTGATCGCGTCGATGCCGTGCTCCTTCGCCAGCTTGCCCAGCAGAAGGATCCGGCCCTTGAGCTCCCGGAACCGACGCGCAACCCAGTGCTTCTGAAAAGCATCGATCTCAGCCCGGCTCAGGGTGAAATTAAGATCGAAGCTGTTGTCGAGCAGGGCCGATGGCGATTCCATCAGCTGTTCTAGATAGTCCGACATCCCTCACTCCATCTGCGCCGCTTCGTACGCTACAAAGCGATCATGGGCGATATTCCGGCGGAATGCCCGCGAATTTGCTGGACCATCGGACAAACCGGGGGCGCGGCTGACCATTGTTCAGCGAAATGCTTGGCCTCGCCGGGATCAATCAGGCACATCCTCGGCGGCCGCCCAGCCCGCATGGCTGCCCTAGAAAACGCCGGCCGATAAAAATTGGAAGGGGAACGATGCCTTCGATCCGTCGCCGATTGCACCTCGGCTACATCCTGCTTGTGCTGCTTCTGGTGAACGCGATCAACATCGCGGACCGGCTTGTTCTCGGGATCATGCAGGAGCCGATCAAGCACGAATTCCAGCTGAGCGATTTCCAGCTCGGGCTGCTAGGCGGCCCGGTCTTCGCGGTGCTCTATTCGCTTCTGAGCCTGCCGATCGCGCGGTTCGCCGAATGGGGCAACCGCATCTCGATCATCGCGCTGGCGACGGCGGTCTGGAGCGGCGCGACCGCGCTGTGTGGTTTCGCGGGGAGTTATGCGCAGCTGCTGCTCTGCAGGCTCGGCGTCAGCGTGGGCGAAGCCGGTGCGAGCCCGCCGTCACTCTCCTTCCTGTCCGACAAGTTTCCGCCGCATCGACGGGGGATGGCGTTCGCCATCTACGCGACTGGCGGCTCCATCGGCACCCTGATCGCAAGCTTCGCGGGCAGCTGGCTGGCGCAGCATTATGGCTGGCGCACGAGCTTCCTGCTGTTCGGAGCCTGCGGAATCGCGCTCGCCGTCGTCGTCCGGCTGACGATCCGCGAGACAAGGACCGGCTTCACGCGGACGGGGCGAGAAAGCATGCGTCAAGCGCTCGGCCGCCTGGCGCGGATTCCCAGCCTTTACCACATCTGCGCGGCGGGCACCTTCGGCACCTTCTGCGGAACCTTCATCGTCCAGTACATGGCCTCGTTCCTGATCCGGGTTCATCATTTCTCGCTCACCGCAGCGTCGAGCGTCGTCGGTCTGTCGATCGGCGTCATCGGCGTGGCGGGCGTGATCGCGAGCGGCTGGCTGTCCGATCGTCTGCAGATGCGCCACCCGGCTGCCCGCGTGATCGTCGGCGCCGTCGCCCTGGCAGGCACGGCCATCTGCTACACCATTGCCTTCTGGCTGCCGGCCGCACCTGCGGTTGCCCTGCTGTTGCTCGCCGGGCTCGGACAGAGCGCCTATCCGGCGATCTGCTACACGGCGGCCACCGCCGTCGCCCCGGCGAGCACGCGCGCGACGACGATCGCGATCTTCACATTGTGCGTGAACATATTGGGCTACGCGCTGGGGCCGCCGCTGCTGGGCGCTCTCAGCGATTTCTGGGCGGGCCGGATGCTCGCCGCTCAGGGGCTTTCGCAGGCAGCGTGCTTGAGCGCGGCCGGCAACCCGCTTTGCGCCGCGGCGGGGGCCGAGGGACTGCGGATCGCGCTCACCGTCGCCGGTTTGCTGACATTCGGCGGCGCCTTCCATTTCTGGCGCGCCGCGCGCCTGTTTCCCGCCGATCTCGCAGCGCGGCAAGCAGATCCCGCGTAAGATGGTTTAAGCGAAGGCCGTGCTCACGGTGACGGCGCGCCACTGCTCGATATCCTTCTCCGCCTGCTCCAGCTTATTGCGGATCCATTCGAGGGCATCCTCGCCCAGTATCAGGCGCAGCGGTGGTTCGGGCGCCTCGACCGCAGCGATGATGGCGTCCGCCGCGCGCGCGGGATCGCCGGGCTGGGCACCGTCATAAGCCTTGAGCAGATCGTTGATGTCGCCCGCCATCGATCCGGCATAGGCCGAAACGCGGCGCGGCGGCAGGCGGAGCTTGTCGTGAGCGAAATCCGTACGGAACGCCCCCGGCTCGACGATGATGACCTTGACGCCGAATGGCTCCAATTCGGGGGCGAGCGCCTCGGAGAGTCCCTCGAGCGCGAATTTCGACGCGCAATAAGCGGTGCCGCCCGCATTCCCGGCGAAGCCCGAGGCGGAACTGATGTTGACGACCGCGCCCCCGCGCTGCTCACGGAGGCGGGTCACCACTGCCTTAGTCATTCGCAGCGCGCCGAAGAAGTTGATCTCCATGACCGCGCGAAAATCACTCTCGTCGAGCTCCTCGAGCGCTCCCATCCGCCCGACACCGGCGTTGTTGACCAACACGTCGAGCCGCCCGCCGGCGCGCGCGATCGCCGCATCCACCTGCTCGCCGATGGGCTCGTCCTGCACCAGGTCGATGTGCAGGCCGAATGCCCTGCCCGGAGCATCCGCCTCGAACGCCGCAATCTGTTCGGGATTGCGCAGCGTCCCGACCACATTGTGACCGCGCGCCAGAACCGCGTCCGCAAGGGCCTTGCCGAGCCCGCTCGAAACGCCCGTGATCAGCCAGGTCTGCTGCGCCATCGCCCTCACCTTCGATCGACGCGACATTATCACCCGCGGTCCTGCCCGTGGAGCACCTTGACGCTTGCGGCGGTGAAGGTGATCGCGCCGCTCGAAGCCCCGAACTTGGCCAGGTCGCTTGCCGCGTCGCGCAGCTGGTTCGGCTCGCGATAGGCGTCCGACAGATCCTGCAACGAACGGAACCCGACATCGGCCTCCATCGCCATCAGCTTGTGGCTCCGCATCTTCAGGCCGGGCGTCGGCACGCCATATTGCTGACGGTAGCGCAGCATATAGGCCAGGAAGTCCTTGTAGCTTTTGAAGAAGGTGCCGTGTTCGTGCAACCAATAGTCCTGCGCGTCTTCCAGCAGCATGTCCTCTCGCGCGTGTCCGGCCACCATCCGCTTCACCGCAATCGGCGCCAGATCGAAATCGTCGACGATCGCGCCGATCCACGACACGCTGGCGTCCGCGTCGATGATCTCGCCGGCAATAGCGGCGATATCGGCATCGCTCGCCAAGGCGTTGCCGGTCACGACGGCCGCGGGAAGATCGTCGAACCATAATTCGGCGACCCCGTCGAAATCGTCGCAGGCGATCCACAGATGCTCTTCGGGAACATGATCGAACGGCAGGTTCACGACATAGGACCGCACCGAGCGCAGGAACGAGGGATTGGCGCAGACCCTTTCGCTCAGCTCCCCCGTCCAACGCTCAACAAAGGTCTCGCGATCGACCGCCGAAGACCGCCTGATGAAACACGTCAACCTGAACATCGAACAATTTCCCTCAAACGCACGCGGGATTTGGAGCAGCGGACGCAGGCATGGGCTAAGGATTGCGGCGCCGGAGGCATATTCGTAGATTTGCGCGGCGGTGTTGGCCAAGGCTATTTTTTTGATCTATCGTCCAAACGTCGCGAGCGCGGCGAGTCGGGTTGAAAGGAGAGCGATGGCACCGGCGAGGAAGCAGGATGCTCCCGCGGGCGAGACCGGAGCGAACGACGAGGGCACGACGGTCGATCGTATCCTGCGTTCCGCGATCAGGCATTTCGGCGCGAAAGGGCTCGAAGGCGCGCGGATCGAGCGGATCGCCGAAGATGCCGGCGTCAGCAAGCAGCTGATTTATCATTATTTTGGTGGCAAGGAAGATATCTACAGCGAGATTCTCAACCAGATCTCGAGTCAAAATTATGCGTTGCTCATGGAAATCGACTTCGAGGCGCTCGACCCCCGCGAGGCGGTACGGCAGTTTCTCGTCGGTCTTCGCCGTGAGTACGAAGGCTCGCCCCTGTCGGCGAGCGTAACGCTTGATCAGATGCTCCACAGCGGGGCTCAGATCCGGCGCAACCCCAAGGCCGACCGTATGCGCGCGCAGTTGCTCGCGCGGCTCGACGCCGTGGTCGAGCGCGGCCGGCAGCAGGGATTGTTTAACGACCGGGTCACCGCCACCGCGCTTCACGTCATGGGGGTCGTGATCATGCACGGTTCCCACAGCTATCCGCCGCTTTTCTGCAAGTACGCCGCCGCGACGCTTGGCGCGGAAGAGACGCAGCCTGACTATTGGCGGGATTACGCGGTGGAGTTCTTCTTGAGCGCGCTGCGCGCTTGAGCTCTGTCCTCGTAACGCTGCACTTTCAATCGCGATTTCGTTGACCGATTGTTTGACCACGTATAGCAAGCGCGTTCCGGCGCGAGTGCCGGACAGCGACATAGGCGGAGGCGGGAAAATCCATGTTCGACGAAAAAGTCCTGAACAAGGTCGTGGCCTCCGTAGATCGCGAGCTGGCTCGCACAGCCTATCCCACCGACTTTCCGGTTCTTCCGCCCATCCCGGCGGCGCGCTACAGCGATCCGGAATTCTTCAAGCTCGAGCAGGAACATCTGTTCCGCAAGACCTGGATCTGGGCCGCAACCCATGTCAGCGATCTGCCGCAGAACGGCTCGTACAAGCTGTTCGATCAACTCGGCGAATCGATCATCATCAGCCGCGGCAAGGATGATGTGATCCGGGCGTTCAAGAATAGCTGTCGTCACCGTGGCTCGGCGCTTCTATTCGCGCCGAGCGGACGAGCATCCCGCTTCATATGCCCATATCACGCATGGGGCTATTCGCTGGAAGGCGAGCTCAAGTCCGTTCCCGAGGAGCGCGACTTCGCGTGCCTGGACAAGGCGAGCCTTTCGCTGCTTCAGGTGCGTTGCGAGGTATGGAACGGCTTCGTTTTCATCAACTTCGATGACCATGCTGCGCCTCTCGCCGAGTTCATGGCGCCGCTGACCGAGAAGTCCGAGAACTTTCCTTTCGAGAATTTCGAACTGAAAGAGTGTTACACGAAGGTGCTCGATTGCAACTGGAAAGTCGCGCTCGATAATTTCATCGAAATCTACCACGTGAACACGGTCCACGTGAAGACGCTGGTGCCGATCCTCGATACGCACAGCTTCGCGCCGTCGTTGCTGGCTAACGGCCATGGCTGCTTCGCGACCAAGAAGAAGAGCGCTTCGGTCTACGGCGACGTGGGCCTGAAGGACGATGCCGTCGGGGCCGACGATCTCACCAACATGTATACTATCGCGCTGTCGCGCTTTCCGAACTCCATGACGGCGCTCGATCCCAATGGCATCAATTGGCTGAACTTCTGGCCGCTCGCGCCAGACAGGACGTTGCTGATGGCGGGCCTGATGGGTCCGAAGATGGAGGATGCCGCGCAGGACACGGCCTATCTCACCATGCTGCGCGAGGCGAACGTCGCGATCCTCGCGGAGGATGTCGATCTTTTCGCAGGCGTTCAGCGCTCGATCGATAAGGGCGATCTGAAGCAGTTGATCGTCGGCTATCAGGAGCAGTGTCTCTACTGGTATCATGAGGAGATCGACCGGGTCATAGGACCCGATCGGGTGCCGGAAGCGCTCCGCATGAGGCCCCTGCTCGGATCTCATCTCGGACGCTCGGTCTGATCCGCTCCGTCCGAAGCGGCATGTGCGGCGGAAGCGGCCCCAGCCTTGGTCATGCGTGCGTGGCCAGAGATGCTTCTGAACCCGCCAGGGTTCACTTTTCGAAAATGCGGGAGACGATATGAAGAAGGCGCTTGTCACGGGTGGCGCGCATCCGATCGGCATTGGATTGGCGGCGGCCAAGGCGCTCGTGCGTCTCGGCTACGAAGTCGTCGTCACCGGCGTAAGTGATGCAGAAACGGCGATGACCCCGTCGTTGGCGGGCATCAGCGCGCGCGTTCTCGACGTGACCGATCAGGCTTCGGTCGATGCGCTCGTCCGCAGCTTTGATCGGCTTGACGCGCTGGTGAACTGCGCAGGCCGCGCCGCCTATGAGAACTTCACGATGGAGCAGTTCGTCAAGACGATCGAGGTCAACCTCAACGGCACGATGCGGATGAGCCTCGCGGCTCATCCGCTGCTCGCGAAGCAAGGCGGCGCGATCGTGAACATCGCCTCGATGTATTCGACCTTCGGCAGCACCATTGCGCCCGGCTACGCGTCGAGCAAAGGCGGTATCGTCTCGTTGACCCGATCGTTTGCCGCCTCGTGGGCCAAAGACGGCATCCGCTGCAATGCGGTCGCGCCCGGGTGGATCAAGACCGCCATGGCGCAACCCGCCTGGGAGGACGCTTCCATGCACAAACAGATCGCTGATCGCACCCCGATGGCGCGGTGGGGCGAGCCGGAAGACCTCGGCGACGTGATCGGCTTCCTGTGCTCCCCCGAAGCGCGCTTCGTTACCGGGACGGTGATCCCCGTCGACGGCGGCTACTCGATTTCGGGTTGAGCGGAGCCGCCCGGCTGCGACCTTTTGCGCGGTCACGGATCGACGCGTCGCTCTTCGCTCCATCCCCCGCACCGGCACGCCCGTCCCTGCACGACTTGGATTGCAAACCGCGGTCTTGAGCCAGTCCGGTCCGAGCCGAGACGGCCCGGCGAATTTGCGAGATGCCTGCCGCTAGATAGGTCGCTGAGCAGACGCATGTGACTTAGGCGCCTCTCCGCGCACTCAAGCGGTGCTCCAATTTCTGTCGATCTAGGGGGAGGAAATGACTGTGAGCCTCAAACACGTACTGATGGCCGGCGCCGGCCTGAGCATCGCCTGGACCGCTCCGGCGCTGGCCCAGGATAATGTGACCGCTCCGCCATCCGCCGCCATCGAGACCGCGGAGGCAGCGCCGGAATCCGGCGATATCGTCGTGACCGCCCGGCGGCGCAGCGAAGATATCAGCCGCATTCCGCTTTCGGTCAGCGCCTTTTCCGGCGAGACCTTGCAGCGCAAGTCCATCCTCAGCACCGCGGATCTGAGCCGGATCACGCCTGGATTGAACTTCTCGCTATCGGGCTCGTCGGTCAACCCGGTCATCGCGATCCGGGGCCAATCCCGCGGCCTCGCCGGGCCGGGGACGCCGGGCGTGCTCACCTACTTCAACGAGGTGCCTCTGCCGAGCTACGGCAGCATCTTCTCGACCTACGACATGGACAATATTCAGGTTCTTAAGGGCCCGCAGGGCACGCTTTTCGGCCGCAACGCGATCGGCGGCGCCGTCCTGACGAACTCGCGCAAGCCGACCTATGATTTCAGCGGCTATGCAGAAGCCGAGTATGGGCGCTTCAACTCGCTCAGGCTGGAAGGCGCGATCAACCTCCCGATCGTGGCGGACCGACTTGCAGTCCGGATCGCGGGGCAAGCGACCAGCACGGACGGCTTCACGAAGACCCACGTCTACGCGCCCTGGACGCTCACCGGCCCGTTCAGCTCGACTCCGGGCACCCCGCTGAAGAACACGCGTGATTATGACGAGATCGACAACAAGGGTCTGCGCGTCTCCGTGCTCGCCGAACCTTTCGAGGGCCTGTCGAGCTTGACGGTGCTCGATTATTTCCAGTCGCGCGGCCGCTCGAACGTCGTTTTCCAAGGGCTGTTCCCCGGCACCTCGCCAATCTATTCGCTACCCGCGGCAACGTTGGACGCAATCGGGCTAGGCTCGCTGCTCAACCCGAACTTCCATTGCGGGACCTCGCCCAGCTGCGACATCGACCTCGCCATCGCCCACGCGCATGGCAAAAATGGCCGGCGCGAGGCCTTCACCAACATGATGCCGGCCGACCGCTCCGAGGTGTTCGGCATTTCCAACACGACCTCGCTCGAGCTTGGCGAAAACACGCAGATCAAGAACATCTTCGCCTATCGCACGACCAAGAACGACAACAACACGGATATCGATGGGTCGGCCCTGCCGATCATCGACGTGGCCGTTCGCGTGCGTTTGCGGCAGATCACCGAAGAGCTTCAGCTTTCCGGCGAGGCGTTCGACAACCGCCTGAAATACGTGATCGGCGGCTTCTTCTACGACGTCCGCCCGAACGGGCTCGGTGGTCGTGAAGTCGACGGAATCGCCGTTTTCAGCGGCCTCAGCGTCTCGACGAACATGAACTACCAGCGCGAGCAGACGAAGGCGATCTACGGACAGGCCGATTACAACCTTTCCGATCTCGTAGAGGGGCTCAGCGTCACCGCAGGCTATCGCTACTCCTGGGATCGGACCTCGGGTTGCGCCTATCTCGCGGACTACAGCCTGCCGAACGGCGGCACGCCTCCGCCCGTCGGATCGTTCGGCTTCCTTCCGACGGAGCGGCAGTGCCGGACAAACAGCTTCACGCCCGATCCGAACGCCTCGCCGGGCTCGACGATCGCCGAGGTGTTCAGCCAGAAGTCGCGCAAGGGCACCTACACCTTCGCGCTCAACTGGCAGGCGACGCGTGACCTGCTGCTGTACGCGACCACCCGTCGCGGCTACCGACCGGGCGGCTATAACGCGCCGACGGTACCCGCTCCGATCGCATCGGTGCAGACATTCGGCTCCGAGACGCTCACCGACGTCGAAATCGGTACGAAGGGGCGCTACCGGGTCGGCGACGTCGGCGGGAATTTCAGCCTTGCGTTGTTCCGCGGCAAGGACAAGGGCTACCAATATTATCAGAGCACGACGGGGGTCCCGGGTCTGCCGAGCGGCGGTCTGCTGCTGAACAAGGCGGACCTGATCATCAAGGGCGTCGAAGGCGATTTCAGCCTGCGACCCACGTCCGGACTGACCCTAGGCGCCAACTTCGCCTACACCCGGGTCACGATTGATCGGCTCACCATCCCGCCGGAGATCGCAGCGGCCTATGAGGCCGCCGGGCTTGGCGACGCTGTCAATGTCACGTCGGTGTTCTTCACGCCCAAGTGGCAGTTCAACGCCAATCTGAGCTACGATTATCCGGACCGCGTGCTTGGCGGCGTGCTGGGGGTGAACCTGGACTTCCACTATCAGACCAGCTTCGTGGCGGGAGAGATCAGCATCGATTCCTACAAGACGCTCGACGCCCGCATTTCGCTCGCGAAGCTGTATGACGATCGGGTTACCCTCAGCGTCTTCGCGCGCAATCTGCTGAACGAGAAGTATGAAATCGGTCCGAGCGCTTCGGCGTCGGGCGGCGGCGCGCTGTCATACATCCTGGCGTCGCCGGTCACCTATGGGGCGGCGGTCCGCTTCAACTTCTGAATGTGACCGAAGCCGCGGCGGGGCGATCGCTCCGCCGCGGCGCCCCGACGAGGCTCCCTGAAATGACCTTGATCGTCCTCGGAACGCGTCGAATGGCAGGCGAGCGACCGCCAAACTGCCCTCTCCACTGAAAAGATGGCGGCTACGATCCTTTAATTCCTCCTGTGTTCGGCGGGTTACATTTCTCGGTCAGCATCCCGTAGGAGCGCAGCGATCGCGCCGCGTCGTGCGTTCCCCGGAGCACGCATCATGCGGCCATGGAACCCGTCTATCCTTCTCCCGGCAGCCGAAGTCTGGCGAGGTCAAACGGATCAGACACCGATCACACGCCCGTAAGGGAATAGATCCTGCGCGCCGTTGCGCTGAACAAGGCCTCCTTCTCGGCGGTCCCCGCCCCTGCTGCGAGACGCTTGAAGCCATTCCAGAGCACGACATAATCGACCTGCTGGCGATCGGCGGGGTAGTTGCTCTCGAACATGCAACGTTCGGCGCCGAACGCATTGATGCAGGGTTCGAAGAACGGGCGGTAGATCTCAGCGATCTTTTGCGAAGTTGGCGGTTCCGGTTCCAGATGGAGCTGGATGCCGGAGAAGAGATAGGCCCTCGCGGCGTCCCGGGTGTTCGCGGGCGGCACGATCTGCTGGTGCAGGGCGACATCCATCAGCAGCAGTCTGGAACTGCCCAGATATTCATCGATCATCGCGGCGAGCACGTCGGCGAGCACCGCGCGCGGCTCCTGCCGCTGGTCGATGCGGTCGAGCGCCTCCACATATCGCTGTGCCGATCTGCCCAGTACCGATCGGTAAATTTCTTCCTTGCTGATGCTGTACTCGTAGACGGTCTGCCGGCTGACGCCCGCCCTCTTCGCAATATGGTCCATCTTCGTGGCGTCGAAGCCGATGCTGGCGAACAGTTCCTGCGCGGCATCCATGATCCGCTCCGCTGCCTTCTCCGAACGAGGAACCTCAAGACGCGCCATATCCCCCTTCCGCTATCGCCGCGCAGCCAAGGGAGCACTCGCCTTACACAGTGTCAACGGAATCGCTTTGACACCAGTACGGGCGGTTTCTAGCCTTCGAATATAATTGTCTGGCCGCACGTGCGGCGTTCGACGCAAAAAAAGGGGAGGACTGCTGTGCGCGTGGCGCCACAAGAAGGGCTCTTTTCTCGCGCCTTATGGCGATCAGGGTGGTGACCTTCGTCGCGCCGATAGGTGTCGCCTCAAATCGACGGGCGAGACCGTCTCGATCTGCTGAGAGTTTGCGGCGGACCTCGGGGGACTGATGCAATATGTAGTCTGAGGTTGATTAGTCTGTCTCTAAAACTTAGACTGTCTCTAAAAACAATGACTCTCCGCTAACGCGGTGGGGTAAAAGGTAATAATCTTTAATCACAAGGGGGGATATTCATGCACTTCGCATCTCGGATTACAGGAGTCTTTTTGTTCACCGTCGCTCCGGCGGCGCTGTCACCCGCATTAGCGCAGTCTGCCGGGTCCGCGACGGCTGCGGAAACTGCCGGCTCCGCTCAACAGGGTGAGGGCGGCCTTCAAGAGATCATCGTCACCGCGCGCCGCACGTCCGAGAACCTCCAGCGCGTGCCTGTCGCGACTTCGGTGATTGGCGCTGAAGCACTTGAACGCCAGCGGATCACCACGGCCAGGGACCTACAGTTCGTCGCGCCTAGCTTGGTGGTCAACTCAGACGCACTCAGTGGCAGCGGCGTCCCGGTGTTCGAGTTGCGCGGGCAGCAGCAGACGCTCGGCTCCGACGCGACGGTCGTCACCTATTTCGCCGACGTACCGGTCGACACACGCGCCATCGCATCCGGCCTGTACGATCTTGAGTCGGTGCAGGTGGTCCGCGGTCCGCAAGGAACTTTATTTGGTAAGAACAGCACGGGCGGCGCCGTCGTCCTGACGCCCCAGCATGCGGATACGAGCGGGATCAACGGCAATCTCACTTTGACTTCGGGGAATTACGCCCTGCGTCAGGCGACCGGCGCGGTCAACGTGCCCCTGGTCGATGATGTGCTGGCCGTTCGCGTGTCTGGCCAGATCGCGCGGCAGCGCGGATTCGTCCATAACCTCAGCGGGCCGGACGGCAACGACAAACATTATGAAACCGGGCGCATCGCGATCCGATTGACGCCGGCGGAAGGACTGAAGAACGATTTCCTGTTCAACTATTTCCACGGCAACCAGCATCTCAACCCGCAGATCGTGAAAGAGCTCGGCGGGTTTGCGGTCTTTTTCCCTCAGGCGGTTGCGGGCTTTGAAAGGCAGCAGGAACTGGGCGATCGGACGATCGACATGTCCTTCTCGCCCAACTTCAACAGGAGTCGGTCCACGCTTCTCGCCGACTCTCTTTCCTATGATTTTGGTAACGTGACGATCAAGAACATATTTGGCTATTTCAAGGTTCGAGAGAATAGCGAATTTAATCAGACGAGCTTCGACTTCCCGCTTGTCGACGCCTTGCAGAAGACCAGGATACGGCAGTACAGCGATGAGCTGCAAATCAGCGGCAAGAGCTTCGACAACAACTTGAGCTGGATCGTCGGCGGTTTTTATTCAAACCAGAGGCGGACTGTCGATCAGTATGCGGTTGTCTTCTTCACCGACTTCAACAATCGCACCTTCTCGACAGACAAGTTCATCTCGAAGGCCATTTTTGGCCAGGCGACCTACGAGCTGACCGCGCTCGGCCTGCCGGGCGTGAAGCTCACCGGCGGCCTCCGGTCGACTTGGGACACTCGCACCGGCTCGCAGATCGGCTACATGGTTAACGGAGTCGTCAACGATCCGCCGACCGTGGCAGGGCCGCTGAAGCTCAAGACGCGGCGCACCAGCTGGACTGTCGGCCTCGATTATCAGGTCACGCCCGACTTGCTGCTGTATGCGGCGAGCCGTCACAGCTACAAGGCGGGCGGCTTCAATCTGACCTCGAGCGATACGCCGATATCCTTCCGCACCTATGCGCCGGAGTCGCTGACCGACATTGAAATCGGCGCGAAGTCGCAGTTCAACGTCGGGCCGGTGCCGGCCCGCGCGAACATCGCGCTTTACCGCGGCTGGTACAAGGACATCCAGAGCTATGCCGTCATGCGCTGTTTCAACCCGAGTGGCGGTTCGATCGTCGCCAACGCGGCGACTGGGTCGCCGAAGGGACTGGAGCTTGAAGTCCAGGCGAAGCTGACGCCCCGGCTCCAGATCTCCGGCTTCTATAACCGCACCTTGGGCAAATACGGCAAGTTCCAGTTGCCGCCCCCGCCCCCGCCGTGCGAGTACAATGGCGGCGCTGATATATCTGGCGAGATCTTCGGCAACATCTACAAGAACTCTGGCGGTCTGACGGTGGATTACACCATTCCGATCGATGAGGCGGGCACCGAGCTGGCGTTTAACGGCAACATGTACTCGCGTAGCCGCAAGGCGGGTAACAGCCTGCAATCGTTGAACAGCGAGATAGACGGATATACGCTATTTAACGGCCGGGTGGACTTGAATACCATCGGCGGCGGGGCGTTCAGTCTCGGTGTTTACGTCCGCAACATCACCGACAAGAAGTACGTGCTCGTGCGCAATCAGTCGCTGGCGGCTGGTGGCTATGACGCGTTTCAATTTGCCGAACCCCGTACCTACGGGATCGAAGGTCGGATCAAGTTCTGACGATCAGTCAGGCCTACGGTCACGAGCGCCATCTTCAGTGATGGCGCTCGTCAGACCTTGCGTCTTTTCCGTTGCGACCACGCCGCTGCAAAGGATCATACGTGCTCATCACCGAACTTGACGCCGAGGCGGCGGACTCAGCGGAACGCGCGAAAATCGCGTCGTGGGTGGAGCGCACTATCGGCGGTCGCGTCATTGATATGGAGCGCGAGCGGCGCTGGCGCCCAATCTGGAAGATACGATACGAGAAGGACGGCAAGATCGCGCGGCTGATCGCCAAGGGCATGCGCCCGTTCGAAAGCATCCCCTACACCCTGCGCCACGAAATGCTCGCTCAGCAAATCCTGGAGGAAAGCGGCATTCCCGTTCCGCACGTTTACGGTGCGGTCGACGAGAACATGTTCGTCATGGATTTCATAGAGGGCGAGAAGGACGCGGGGCTAGTCCAACAGGCATCCGAGGCGATGCCGACGATCAGCCCGGAACGGTGGCAGGCGAGCCTCGAATTCATCGAATGGCTGGGAAAGTCCCACAAGATCCCAGTCGATCGCTTTGCCGGAACCGAATGCATCATGCCTTCGACACCCGACGAGATCGCGCTCGCGCTGTTCAATCCCTACTACGATATGGTCACGCGCCGCGGCGCAGTAGACGCGGTGACTGAATTCTTCTCCCGTTGGGTGCGGCGGAACGTACCCCAGAATCGCACCAGGCCTGCGATCGTGTTCGGCGATGGCGGCCAGTTCATGAACATCGGCAACAAGCTGTCAGCGATCATTGATGTCGAGGTCGCGCATGTGGGAGACCCGTATAACGATCTCGCCGTATTTCGCTGCAGGCATCCGGTCGAGAATATGGGGGACATTCCGGCGCTGTTCCGCCATTATGCGAAAGTCACTGGCGAGGAGATCGACTGGAAGGTGCTCGCTTACTCCACGGTCGTCTATTCGGCGTGGGGTATGTCGAGCTACACCATGGCGATGGCTGAGAACTACCTCGGCGGCGATTGGGGTGAAGTCATCATGGCGCGGGCGTTCATCATGCGACGCACCCTCGAAGCGATGGCGGACTGTCTCGGCATCACTCTCGAATATGATCAGGAGCTTCCCGCACCGCGCGTCGCTCCGATCGAGGAATCGGGTCTGGAGAAGCTGCTGCTGGAGATCAGCCGCCTTCCAACATCGCCGAGCATGGCCGATTGGCAGCGGGATGCGCTGGCCACGATCCCGCAGGGGCTGTTGAAGCAGGCGCATTACGGCCTCTGGGCCGAACAGGCCGACCTTGATGAAATCGAAAAGCTGACCGGCGTGCGCGCACGCGACAGCAAGGAAGGCGACGCCGTACTCAAGACGTTCGTCGAGACGGCCGGGCCGGACAGCGATGAGAAGCTAGTAAGGCTGTTCCACCGCCAGGCCTATCGCCGGTGCCTGATGATCGCCGGACCCGGCGCGAGCGAGGATCATATCATGTTCGCCCGGGTGGACCCGATCCTCGATGGCGGGAAGGGCCCGTTGTCCCACGTTGCGAATGGCTGATTTCCTTCAACGCATCGCGCCGCCCCACGATCCGGCACGGCGCGGGCGCCGATCACCGGAAGCGGGAGGCGGAAAATGATGGACAGGTTGCGCGGCAAGGTTGCGATCGTCACCGGCGGTGCCGGCGCGATCGGCTCGGCGACCGCGGAGCGCTTTGCGACCGAGGGTGCCACCGTCGTGGTCACGGGACTTTCCGATCAACGCGCCCGCGAAGTCGCCGTGCGCATCGGCCAGGGCGCGATCGGCCTGCAGCTCGACGTGAGCGATAAGGATTCGGTTCGCGCAGCGATCAGCGAGGTCGCGCGGCGGTTCGGCCGGATCGACATCCTATTCAACAACGCGGCGACGACGTCGCCGGAACTCATGCAGCAGGACACCACCGCGCCGGAAATCACGGTGGAGACGTGGGACGCCATCATGAACGTCAACGTGAAAGGGATCATGCTGACGTGCAAATATGCAATCCCGCACATGGTCGAGGGTGGCGGCAGATCGATCATCAATATCTCTTCCAATTCGGCCCTGCTCGGCGACAATGTTCGCTTCGCCTACGGCACATCGAAGGCGGCGGTGATCGGCCTCACGAAATACGTCGCCGCTCAGCACGGCCGGCAGTATATCCGGTGCAACGCGATATTGCCGGGCGCGATCATGAACGCGCAGCTCGAGGAGGCGCAGGAATATGTCCGGCGGTTCCTCCCCCACACGCTGATCCCGCGCATGGGGCGTCCAGCCGACATCGCGGCGACGGCCGCCTTTCTCGCGGCCGACGAATCCGAATATATTACGGGCCAGGCCTTCTCCGTCGACGGCGGGCATCTCGCGCATCAGCCGCAGATGGGCGACATGCGGTCAATCGAAACGCCGGGCGATTAGCTTGCACTATCCCGCCGACTGGCGAATGATGGGTGGTAGCCGAGCTCGTGCAGAAATCGGTGGATCGCCGCGGCGGCAAGGCCGCCGGGGCCGGGAAGAGGAGTATTGACGTGTCCGAGCATACTACGTTTTGCCGGATCTGCTACCATCTGTGCGGATCAATCGTCGAGATCGACGATGTGACGGGCCGTCCGGTCTCCATGCGGGGAGACAAAAACAACCCTCTCTACAAGGGCTATGCTTGCGTGAAGGGCCGGGCATCTCCCGCGATGCACAACAGCGCCGATCGCCTGTTTCACTCGGTAAAGCGTCGTTCGGACGGAAGCTTCGAGCGTATCGATGTCGAACAGGCGATGGACGAGATCGCCGATGCGCTCAAACGCATCATGGCTGAATCCGGACCCCGTGCGATCGGCGGCTACTACGGCACCGGGACGGTCGGCGGAACGTTCGTCATGCCGTTTGCGGACGCGTTTTTCCGGTCTATCGAGTCGCCGATGGTGTTCGGTTCGGAATCGATCGATCAGCCCGGCAAGACGATCGCGAAGGGCCTGCACGGCAATTGGATGGCGCCCAGCAATGGCTGGGTCGAGCCGGAGGCGATCCTGCTGATCGGCGTCAATCCGCTCGTCAGCCACAACGGTTTTCCGTTCGGAAATCCCAATACCTGGCTCACGGGAAGGCTGGCCCAGGGCATGCAGCTGATCGTCATCGATCCCCGCCGCACCGAGACCGCGCGCAAGGCGACGCACTTCGTCCAGCCCCGCCCGGGGCACGATGCGGAAATCCTTGCCGCGATCGCCCGCGTCATCATCGACGAACAGCTTTTCGACGCGGAGTTCGCGGCGGCGAATACGTCGGGCCTGGAGCAGTTCCGAGAGAGCTTGGAGCCGTTCGCGCCTGAGGTCGTCGCGCAAAGCGCCGGCGTCGACCCAGAAGCGCTGATCGACGCCGCTCGCCTCTACGCATCCGCGCGACGCGGTTACGTGCTTTGCGGGACCGGCCCCGGCATGTCCGGCTCCTCGACGCTGATCGAGTATCTGCGGATGTGCGTCGAAACCCTTTGCGGCCATTACTGCCGCGAAGGCGAAACCGTGCCGCTGGCTGGCGTTCTGTTCCCGACGACCGCGGCCAAGGCTCAGGCCAACCCTCCCTTCCCGTCCTGGGGCGAGGCTTTCGGCGGACCGCAATCGCGCGTTCGCGGCCTCTGGTCCATGTTCGCCGGCTCCGCTCCGATGCCGACTTCGGTCGCGGCGGACGAAATGCTGATGCCGGGGCCAGGGCAGATCCGGGCGTTCTTCTCTATGGCGGGCAATCCCGTGGCGGCGTGGCCCGATCAGCAGCGCACCATCGCGGCGCTGACCGGGCTCGATCTGCATGTCGCGCTCGATGTGAAGCTGACGGCGACCACCCGCCTGGCCGATTACATCATCGCGACGAAGATGCATTTGGAAACGTCGGCGGTCACGATGCTGGCGGAAGGACTGACCTTTTACGGCACGGGCGTCGGCACGAACCAGTCATACGGGCAATATGCGCCCGCCGTCGCCTCGCCGCCCGAGGATTCACAGCTCATCGAGGATTGGGAATTTTTCCACGGTATCGCACGGCGGCTCGGCCTTGACCTGTCCATCAAGACCCTTTCGGGATCGACCTATGCGATCGACATGCAGAACAAGCCGAGCGGCGACGAACTGATCGAAGCCTTCGTCGCCGGATCGCGTATCCCGCTCGAAGAACTGAAGCGGCATCCGCACGGGGCGATCTTCCCAGCGCCAGACGTGGTCGTGGCCGGGAAAGATGAAGGATGGACCGGTCGGCTGAATTTCGCCGATCCGGACATGATGGCCGATCTCGCCGAAGTTGCGCTTCGCATCGGCACGCCGGAGCGTGACGAGCACTACCCGTTCAAGCTCATCAGCCGGCGCATGCGGCATTTTTTCAACTCCATCGGCCATGCCGCGACCCGGGGCACGCTTTACAACCCAGCCTTCATGAATCCGCACGACATCGAGGACCTCGGCCTCGCGGAAGGCGATCTTGTCGAGATCGCCTCGCCGCACGGCTCGATCATCGGCGTCGTTGAATCCGATCCGGGGCTGCGGGAGGAGTTGGTGTCGATGGCGCACTGCTTCGGCAGCGATCCACAGTCGGATGAGGCGGTGCGCGAGATCGGCAGCCCAACCTCGCGCCTCATCGACGTCGAAGACGATTTCGAGCGCTACTCCGGCCAGCCCAGGATGAGCAGCGTGCCGGTGAAGGTCAACCGATTGACGCCCCAATGGCCGGCTAACTGACGCGAGAGCGATCGTCGTCCGAAGGTGCGCGATCGCGGCCTTCGGATCGGGGATCGCCGGGCGGCAAGCCTCGCATCGACCCCAACATGTAGGCTTAGGAGGCCCGCGGCATGAGCCAGACACTCGACAATGAAGACGCGGAGCGCAAGCTGCGCCAGTGGCTGGAAACCGAGCTCGACGCACAGGTCGTCTCGCTCGTGCGACAGGATCGCTGGCGGCCTTCTTGGGACGCGAAGGTCGTTCGTGGGCAGGAGGAACTGTCGCTCTATCTCCGGGGGGATCGAGGCCAGGGCTACTCCTTCCCCCTCTCATACGAGGCCGATGTCATGCGGCTGCTGGAGAAGAACGGCATCCCCGTGCCGCATGTCTTCGGAATGTCCGACGATCCCGAAGCGATCATCATGACGAACGTCCCCGGGGAGCGCCAGTTGTCCGGCATAACCGATCCGATCGAGAGACGAAGAGTGATCGACGAGTATATCGGCATCATGGCGTCGATGCACGCGATCGACATCAGTCAGTTCGAGGAAGCCGGTTTCGCCAACCCCGCGGACGCCGGCGAATCGCAGCAGAATTTCCACCGGATCAGCGTGAACTTCTATCGCAACCTCAAGGCGCGTCCCGAGCCTTTCATCGAATGGGTGCTCGCATGGATGGATCGCAACGTCCCGCGTCATCGCACGGAACGCAGCTTCGTCACCTATGATGCCGGCCAGTTCCTGGTCGACAAGGGACGCGTCAGCGCGGTCTATGACTTCGAGATAGCGCACATCAACGATCCCATGGTCGATCTGGCCGGATGGCGCGTGCGCAACGCCTTCGAGCCGCTCGAAGACATCGGCTACATGTACCGCAAGTATGAGCGCCTGACCGGCCGCACCATCGACTGCGATGTCATCAACTATCATGTGATGGCACTGTCTCTCGCTGCCAATCTGGCGATCGCCGGCCAGCTGGCTACACCCTCGGCGGAGTCAGGCATATGGCGCGTGTGGGAGGTCGCGGGCGCCCGCTACACGCTCTCCGCGATGGCGGACATCCTAGGCGTCGCGCTTGAAGCCGTGCCGGCGCCTGCGCCGCTCCGTTCCTCGAATTCCGTCGCGGCGGAGGCGATGAAGACGGCGATCGAAGCGCTGCCGCTGGCCGACGGAAGCTCCTATCAGCGCAAGATGGCGCTGCTCCTCGCCGAGCACCTCCGACTGGTCGACCTCTATGGCGCCGCGATCGATCGGCAGAACATCGACGATGTCGAGAACGTCATCGGTTGGCGGCCATCGACCTCGCTGGAAGGCGATCAGGCGCTGGAGGACTACGTCAAGACGGCCGGTCGGGAGGACGATGAGAGGCTGATCGGCCTCTTCCACCGGAGGATCGAGCGCCGGAGGATGTTGCTGCCCAGCTTCGAGGGCGAACAGCCGCTCGCGCCGGGCGACGTGTCGCCGTTCATCGACCAATGCCATGTCCCGCCGCTGCGCAGCGTCTTGGAGCGCTTCGACGCGAGCGCCGATGCGCTTGAGGTGTGAATCAAGCCACGGCCCCGGTCAGATGATCGACGGAATTCCTGCCTGTGCCGGTCAGTCATTCGCACCGAAGCAGTAGGCACAGATCTTGTTGCCGTCGGGATCGCGCAGATATACGCCATATGCCTGTTCGACCGCGCCGCGCGGTCCGGGGGCGCCGGCATCGCTGCCGCCGGCCGTCAGCCCGGCCACATGGAATGCGCGCACGGCCGCCCGGCCTGGGGCCTTGAAGCTCACCGTTCCGCCATTGGCCGGCGTCGCCTGCGATCCATCGAGCGGCCGCAGCAGCACGAACTCCGCGAGATGATGCCCGTAGGCCACCCCCTGATCCGGGAAGTCGCCGAGATTGATGATGCCCAGCGGCGCGAGAACGGCATCGTAGAACCGCTTCGAGCGATCGAGATCGTTCGTGCCGAGACAGATGTGCGTATAGATGCCCATGTCGCCTTGTCGGCCAGCGTCGCTCGTGCGTACCCCCCGATCGGCAGGAGGCTTTATGTACCATGCCGCCGTGCCCTTTGTAGCGGCGTTGAGCCGCCTACCGCCGGCAGCGCAGTGCAGAAGCAGCATTGCGTTCTGACGAAGCCGCAGGCGACCTTCGCTTAACCCTGTCCATACCGTCCAGTCGTCATCCCAGCCCTATACATGCCGAGCGATAGGAGGACTTTGCGTCCTCGGTCGCTAGAGCGCAGTCCAATATTGACGAAGCTCAAGGAGCAGGAACTATGGGGCGCTTGGCCGGCAAGGTAGCGATCATCACGGGCGCGGGGCGCGGCATCGGCCGCGCGATGGCGCGGCGATTCGCGGCGGAGGGTGCCAAGATCGTCGTCGCCTCGATCACGCCCGCAAATGTCGAGGCCCTCACCTCTGAGCTCAACGAGAAGCACGGTGTCGGCACAGCGATCGGCGTCGTCTGCGATATCGGCGAGGAAGCCGACATCAAGAATGTCGTAGCGCGCGCGGTTGACGCGTTCGGGACGGTCGATATCGCCGTCAACAATGCGTTCGAGCTGGCGAGCGGGATGCATTCGGTGCTCGATACCACGGCCGAGCATTTCCATCGGCAGATGGTAACCGGGCCGCTCGCGGCGCTGCGCATGATGCAGGAGGTCTATCCGCTGATGGAAGGGCGCGACGGCCGCATCCTCAATTTCGGCTCGCCCGCCTCGATCGAAGGCTATCCCGGCTTCGCGCCGTACAACATGGCGAAGGAGGCGATACGCGGCCTGACCCGCACCGCCGCGCGCGAATGGGGCGGCAAGCAAATCACGGTCAACGCGCTCATGCCGGTCGCCTTCACCGAAGGTGTGCAGAAGGCGGTCGAGGAAGGTCTGGCGAGCGCGGAAGCCACCACTCCGATCCCGCGCATGGGCGATCTCGACGAGGATATCGCGCCCGTCGCGCTTTTCCTCGTCAGCCCTGAAGCGCGCTACGTGACCGGATACAGCTTCCACGCCGACGGCGGCTTCAAGATCGACGCGGCACGCTGAGCCGGTCCGGCGAGGATCGTCGGGTCGCTACGAGCGCAGCCCGCTGGCGCGCGCTTTTTGATATGACCGCCCAAGAAGGGCAGCGTGCGCCCTCGCCAGCGGCTTCAGCGGCCCGAGACTGGCGGGGACGTCCGTTCCGCCTGGTCGAAACCCTCCATCAGCATCGCGTGCCGGTCGATCACCTCCTGCCGGCCGCGGCGATGGGGGAAGATATGGAGCCGCCCCTCGGCGATGCCGGCGAGCACCTCGGAAGCGACCTGATGCGCATCAAGGAGATTGTCCTCATACCAGGCCGCACTTGCCATCGGCCATTTCGTCCCGCGCATGGCGGCCGGATCGCTGACGGTCATTCCCGGGCAGAGGATCGAAACCCCGATCCCGTGCTCGGCAAGCGGCGACGCCATCACTTCGCCCAGTCCGGTGGTCGCGAATTTGGCGACGACATAGGGCGCGTTCAGCGGACGCAGATCGGCCCGGCCGACGCCGGACATCGATGAGGTGAGCAGCACGTGCCGATCCCCGCTTTGCGCGATCAGGTGCGGCAGGAAGGCGGTTATCCCGTTCAGCACGCCGCCGAACTGGACGCCCAGCACCTTGCTCCAGTCATCGCGCGAAAGCTGATCGAACGGTTTCAGGATCGCGATCCCGGCATTCAGGCAGAGCCGATTGACCTCGCCGAACCGGTCGAACGCGAACCCAGCGAGCGCATCCATTTCGGCGGGCTCCGATACGTCCGCCTGGAAGGTCGCCACCTCGACACCCTCTTGCCGTACCGGCGCAGCGGCCGCTTCCAGCCTTTGCGTCTCGATATCGGCCAGCACGATGTTCATGCCCTGCCGCGCGAAGGCCAGCGCCATCGCCTGGCCAAGCAGCCCCGCGCCGCCAGTGATGACGGCGCAACCGCCAGCCTCAGGTCCGCCGCTCACAAGCCGAGCAGCCTTGCCGGATTCGCGGCAACCATGGTGGTGAGCTCCGCCTCGGTAACGCCGTGATTCCAGAGCTTCTCAAGGAAATCCTGCATGCCGGCGGCAGGGTGCGGCAGCTCCGTCGTCCAGCCATAGTCGGTCGACAGCGTACAGCGCTCGTGGCCGATCGTGCGGATCATCGCCACCATGTCGGGCACGCTCTTGCCCGCCATCCCGGGCAAATGGTGACAGCATTGCGCGGTCAGCTCGATCGTCGCGCCGAGATCGGCGAGTTCGCGGCATTGCTGCGGCGTCAGATGCGGACCGGCGAGCGGTTCGCCCGCGTGCGTGACGAGGAGCTTGCCCTCGCGTGCGAACGCCTTGATCACGGCGTAATGCTCGACCGCCGTGACATGACCGGTCGCCAGCACAGCATCATACTGGACGACGAGATCGAAGATCGCGCGCACCTCGGGCAGCGGCTCGCCCTCCTCGCCCGTGACGCGCAGACCCTCCCCGCGAATGCCGAGGATCTCGGATTTGCCGTTCAGATAATCCTGATGGCTGTGGACGGTCGGAAGCCAGACGATCTTCGCGCCGAGCTGCAAGGCGGCGTTCACCGCATCGACGTTCAGCCCGCCGCTGGGATAATCGGTGCAGATGCCGCCGAACACGCGCAGCCCGGGAACCATCTGCTCGATCTCGGTCGCGAGCATCGGCGATCCCAGGCTGTGCGATTTCAGCACGATCGCACGGTGACCGCTGTCATAAGCCTCGCGCGCCGCCTGGAGGCCGGTGACCGAATGCGTCGGGTGCGCGTCCGTGCCGATCGTGTCCGGTCCGAAATGACAATGCATGTCGATCGCGTGTTCGATCCTCAAAGTGCTCATCTTGATACCTCGCGGCATTAATCGAGCAGCGTCAGCTCCCCGATCGACGAATGGTTGGTTCCCAGCAGGAGTCGGGCCGTCGATAATCCCGGGATGAAGCACATATCTTATCTGTCACCCTACCGATCGATGGGGTTTTCGTGGACCGCTGTTCGTCTACACTCAGAGATGCGCCGCGTCTGACGGCATTGACAGGGAGATCGATGTCCAAGCCTCTTCATCGGCGTCTTTCGTTGAGCGCGATGGCGACGTTCGACTGGACGTTTGAACAGGACCTTGAATTCTGGTCGCGCGCGGGGCTGCGCTGTGTCGGCCTGTGGGATCGCAAGGTCGAAGCTTTCGGCTTCGATAGGGCGATAGACGAACTCAGGCGCCACGATCTTTCGCTCTCCTGTGTTATCTTCGGACCGTTCACCCTGCTGGACCCGTCGTGCTGGGATGACGAGCGGGCATCCGTCCTGCGCTGCATCGATGTCGTGCAGGCGCTCGGCGGCGGCGCCGTCTACAGCCCCCCCGGCAAGGGAGCGTTCGACAGCTGGGATGACAACGCGGCACGCTATGCCGAAGCGATCGCCCCGTGCGTCGCCTATGGAGCGAGCCGGGGCGTACGGGTCGCGTTCGAGCCGACGCTGCGTCCCCAGATGTCGTTCGTCCACAATCTGCGCGATTCGCTGGATCTCGCGGACAAAAGCGGCGCGGATGTCGTCGTTGACATCGGAAACTGCTATGCTGAAAGAGATGTTCGGCAATGGATTCGGCGGACCGGCGAGCGGATAGGCCTCGTGCAGGTCAGCGATGTAACGATCGGGACGATGGCCACTCCCGGTGCCGGAACGCGCGGGCTGCCCGGCAGCGGCGAACTGCCGATCGAGGAGTTCCTCCGCACGGCCATAGCGGCCGGCTATGCCGGGCCGTTCGAGATTGAGTTTCTTGGGGTGGGGAACGTGGATCAGGATGCCGTGCTGGCTAGCCTGGACCGGATGGATGCCATGCTTCACCGGCTGGGCGTGTAGGATAGAATAGAGGTCGGATCATTTGCCATGCAGCAGTTGAAAGAAACGAATTACGCTCTGGGCGATCGGGATCTGCTGATGTCGATCCTGCGCGAGCAGGGCTATTGGTATTTCCGGGACGTGCTCGATCCCGAGGCTGTGGGCTGGCTGCGCGGCCTCTATATGGCCGAACTGCGGGATCGCGATCTCGTGGACGCGGACGCTGGCGAGGCGATCTGGAACGGCACGACGCCGATCATGATCGATGACGGCGTCACCAGCTCGCGCTTTCCACGGCTGCGCGAGGCGCGCGCCTGGGAGAGGTTCGTCGAGCATCCCGGCATCGTCCGCTTCTTCGGCGAGCTGACCGGTGAGACGCCGGACTGGTTGAGGGCATCTGATTATTACCGCATCGTGCCGCCGGGGCAGGAGCGCGGCGAGGACGCCTTCTCCTTGCGACATCAGGATGCGAAAGGACTTCCCGGCCTCGATTTCGTGACGTGCTGGATCCCGCTCGAGAACGTCGACGCGGACGTCGGCGGGCTCGCCATCGTTCCGGGATCGCATCGCCACGGCGTCGCGCAGGATCGCTGGTTCACACAGGACTTCGCGCCCGATGACGCCTGGGCGCGCGCCGACTACCGGGTGGGCGAC